>Ga0007791_10000018_pt1 | contig 35624 bp, 26 predicted proteins | sample CryBogmetaGMA05M_FD_60368 | JGI IMG/M metagenome (GOLD analysis project Ga0007791, IMG submission 60368) | Freshwater microbial communities from Crystal Bog, Wisconsin, USA - MA0.5M | ecosystem: Environmental > Aquatic > Freshwater > Lake | place: Crystal Bog, Wisconsin, USA | collected 2009-07-06 | reverse complement strand
ACCTCGAGTGTCTCAACACCAAGCTCCTGGCCAACCTCATAGGTTGCGGCGTCTTCGGTGCGGATTTCGATCAGGTGACGACGAGGGGCAACGCCAGCCTTTGCAAAGTGGCCTGCCGATGGCTGGTTTACCTTGCGGTCCGCGATTGCACCGTATGCAACCTGAACGGCGTTGTAGCCATCGGTGTCTAGGGTTTTGATCTGGGTGATTACGTTTGAGCCCGCTTCAACAACAGTGACCGGAATCATCTGGTTGTTAGCGTCCCAAACCTGGGTCATGCCGAGCTTTTTGCCCAGCAGTCCCTTTACGTTTACGTTCTGATTTGCCATTTTCGATCCTTAGAGCTTGATCTCGATGTTTACGTCTGCTGGAAGGTCGAGACGCATCAAAGAGTCAACTGCCTTAGGAGTTGGGTCGATGATGTCGATAACACGCTTGTGGGTGCGCATCTCGAAGTGCTCGCGGCTGTCCTTGTACTTGTGAGGGGAACGGATTACACAAATCACGTTCTTCTCGGTAGGTAGAGGCACTGGGCCCACTACGGTCGCACCGGCACGGGTAACCGTGTCCACGATCTTGCGAGCCGAACTGTCGATGACCTCGTGGTCGTACGACTTAAGTCGAATGCGGATCTTCTGTGCCGCCATCTTGACTCTCTTTCGTTCACACCTTTGGCCATAGGCCGCAGGACGCTAAGTAGCACTACTTCTGTTGCACCACTGTTTATCTGTCAAATCCTCCGGAATACCTGGCCGCGAGGCCTAAGCATGAACCCGGTGGGGTACTACTTACTCCGACCCACGCTGTCGGGCGTGTCGCATGGAAACCACTCGACAACCGCAACGTTTACTCGGATACATTTTTGTTCTTGCTGCGGCCGGCCCAGCTAAAAGCTGTTCACTTTGCCTGCAGTGAAGCGCGCAAGAAAGCGCGCAAATTTGCGAACCTGTCTATCCTGCCATAGTGGGCCGTGTCATTGCAAGTTTTTGTTGGCCCAATAAGTATTGTTCGCTGCTACTTTGAAAAATTCGCGATTTGAGCCCTGAGCTCCATAGACATTCGGTTGGCAAAGTAGTTTGAGGCATCGATGCTGATGTGCGTGGCATCCGCGTACATGACCCGGTTCGCAATCACCGGGGGGCAAACCGTTTTGGTACAGAACCAAGAACGCGGATCTATGTAGCCAAAGCCATTGCGCTTCACAGCATTTCGCATTCCCTCGGTCACCTGTGGGAAATAAGCCTGCCCAAGGGTAACCTGGCAGCTTTGGATTGCACCGGGATGCTTCTGCAGGCAAGGAGGAAGCAATCCGATCTGCTTTGGGGTGTCGCCCAAAACCACCACATGTTTTGCCAGAGTTGCCAAACGATCTAGCCCGAAAGAAACCTGGCCAATGTAAAGCCGCTCCAGCCCTTGATAGTTTGCAACGATGAGCAAATCCGGGTTGGCGTCGGCCAGTTCGGTGAGAATCCAATCGTTGTAGTCCTCGCAAGCCGTGTAAGGCTTGGTGGTGTTGGGATAAAAAGCGCTACCCAGCATGATTGGGCAACTGCTCTTGGTGTGCACCGTGAGGCTGGAACCATTGGTCTTTGCAAACGCATCGATGGCGGGGAACCACTGCGAGGCGTGAGAGTCTCCGATTAGCCAAATGTTGAACTTACCAACCGGGTCACCGTAAAGGCATTTATTAGGGTTTGCGCCAGGCTGATTTCCCATGCTGTGGCAGCCCGACGAGTACAAGACGTTCTTGTTGGTCACCAATGCCAAAGGAGTTACCAGGTTGTTGGGCAACACCTTCAATTTGCTTGCAGCCAAAAGATCTGCCTGGTACTGAATTACCGTCTTTGGATTCGGTGTGGCTGGAACGGCCTTAGCCTGGCTCGGAGTAACCAAACCCGAAATCAATGCAGCGACCAAGGCAAGCCAAACGAGTCTTTTAGTCGCTCGCCAAATCACGTTTCCTGAATGCCGCAAGAGTGCCTTTCGCTAGAGCAACTTTACCCCGCGCCGATTCCGAAACGCTTGCCGCTAAATACTGCAGCTGAGGTTATGTTCGCCCGAGCCCAAAGACTGTTCGATGCCATTAGGTAATGTCACCAGTGCTGTTGCCGCCGCAGGAACCGAAACCTTGAGTTCAAACGCCGTTCCGGACTGCATCCAGCCAACCCGAATCAACCCAGCGGGCGAATCGAGGGACAGTTCCACCCATTCGAGCCCAGGAGTTGGAACCGGCTTGACTGCAAAATGCCGGTAACCAGGCTCAAGAGGCTTCAACCCGGCGGTGTACTGATGCAAAAAGTTGATCACCGCACCCTTGCTGTAATGGTTGAGAGATTCGTGAGCGTTGCCAGCCGCGTCAACCCCACCCCACTGCTCCCAAATAGTGGTGGCACCGCGATTTCGCATTGCCAGCCAAGACGGCTGCTCATCCTGGAACAAGAGCTTGTAGGCCAGATCCGAATATCCGTGATCCGAAAGCACCGGCAATAGCAAAGGAGTGGCGAGGAATCCGGTGGAGAGTCGATTTCCGTTTTGCACAATCAGGTTGGCAAGCTCGGCCGCCGCTGTTGCGACCAGTGAAGCTGGAATCATTCCGAAAGCAAGAGCGCGTGCGTAATTGGCTTGAGTGGGCTGGCTCAACTTTCCATCGATGGAAAGGTATTCGTCCTGCCAGGCTTTCAACACGTTGGCTGCGATTTGCCGATACCTGTCAATCTCGGATTCTGGTTTCCCCAAAATCTGGGCTATCTCGGCAGTCTCGCCGCAGGTTCTAAATAGGTACGCGTTGGAGACGATTGCCTTATCGGCCCTCAAGAATGCTTCAAAGTCGGCTTCCGAGTTGTCTGGCTCTAGCCATTCGCCCCAATGAAAGGTGGTGTCCCAAAGGAAATCTTCGTTGGCTTTCTTTGGCTGGTCTTCTCTGCTGTGGTGCCTTCCGCTTTTGGCAGAGGAGAGTCCAAAATCAATCCAACGGGTTATGGCTTCGTAGTTCTCGTCAAGCTGCGTGATGTCCGCGTATTCGCGATAAATCATCATGGGGGCATGGGAGATTACGTCTCCCCATCCTGCCGAGCCGTTGGAGTTGCCCGGAATCCCGGTAATGGAAACCTTCTCCATGGGGGCAATATTTAGAACCTTGCCATTGGGCTGCTGAATCAAACGAACGTCATGAAGGTACTTGCGATTGAACTCTCGAACGTCGTAAAGGAACGCCGCGGTTTCCGCGTAGAGCTGCCAGTCCCCCGTCCAGCCCATTCGCTCACGAGTTGGACAATCTGTTGGGATGTCGCAGGCGTTGCCGCGAAAGGACCAAACTGCAGCATTGTGCAACCAGTTCAATCGGTCATCTGAGGACCTGAAGTGTCCGATCCTCTTGAGGTCGGTGTGAACAACTGCCGCAGCTATGTCTGCTGGGGTTAGATCTTCTTCCAAACCCTCCACTCTCACGAACTGGAATCCGTGAGTCACATACCTGGGCTCTAAAACCGAGTCTGGGTTGCCATCGGAGATTACAGAATCAACCTGGTGACACTCGATTGGATTTGGGAAGATCGGAAAATTCACGCTCAGGTGATCCAAAGTGACATCGCCTTGGGAGTCGCGCCACTCCCCGCAGGTCAAGGTGATTTCGGTTCCCGCTTTGCCCAACTTTGAGAGGCGCACCCAGCCGTTACTGTTTTGCCCAAAGTCCACAACCTGAGTTGTGGGACCAAGCCGAACTATGGAAACGGGCGGAAGGTACTCCACCACTCGGTTGGGCTCCACAACCTGCGGGAACAACTCCCCCGCATAGCTTGCGGCCCGAGTTGGGATCCAGCCCGTAGTTTGAGTTACCGCAAGGTACCAGTCCGAGTTCTTTAGTCGAAGGTCCTCAACCTGGCCTCTGAACATGTCTGCGGCCAAAATGTGCGACGGCCTGCTGGCCCAAGGTTCATCGGTGGAAACGATAACTTCCCCACCGTTTAAGTCTGAAACCAGTTCAGCCCAGAGTTCCACCGATGACCCGTACTGGTCGCCGGTTTGCATGATTCCAACGCTTCCGCGGTACCAGCCGTCGGCCAACTCCACCACGATTGCGTTGTGCCCCGACCGCAACAAATCCGCCACCTGATAGGTCTGAAACTGAGTCCGAAAGTTGTAATCCGTGTAGCCGGGAGTCAGCTCATCATTGCCAACTCTGGTGCCGTTGATAAAAGCCGTATAGATCCCGTGAGCCGAAATTCGCAGCGAGGCGCTTTCCGGAACATCCACCAAAGAAAAATCTCGGCGAACCAAATAGACCGGTCGCTGACCTACTGGCTTAACTGCATCTTCAACAACGGCTATCCAGTTGGTCATTTTGCCTTTGCGATGTTTTATTGGTTTGAGAATGCTGCGTCGAAAGAGTTCTCGGGCAGGTTCCAGAGTAGCGAACGAATGAAGCCCACCGCCTCTTTGGCACCGTGAAGTCTGTCCATACCAGCGTCTTCCCACTCAACAGAGATGGGGCCCTTGTAACCGATGAACTCCAGAGCGCGGAACGAATCTTCCCAGGGCACGTCACCGTGACCGGTTGAAACGAAGTCCCAACCTCGGTGCATGTGGGCCCAAGAGAGGTGCGAGCTGAGAACGCCCGCACGCCCGTTACCAAGGCGCATTCTGGTGTCCTTGCAATCCACGTGGTAGATGCGGTCCTTGAAGTCCAGGATGAAAGCAACCGGATCCAGGTTCTGCCACATCATGTGCGAAGGATCCCAGTTCAACCCAAAGGCCTTGCGGTGGTCGATGGCCTCAAGAGTCTTGATGGTTGTGTAGTAGTCGTAGGCGATCTCACTCGGGTGCACCTCGTGAGCAAATCTCACTCCTTCGGAATCGAACACGTCGAGAATAGGATTCCAACGATTAGCGAAGTCCTCGTAACCTCCATCGATGACCGAAGCCGGCACCGGTGGGAACATGGCAACGTACTGCCAGATGCTCGAACCGGTGAAGCCAACCACGGTGTCAACGCCCAGCTTGCGGGCAACTCGAGCGGTTCGCATCAGGTCTTCCGCTGCACGCTGACGAACGCCCTCGCCCTCGCCGTCGCCCCACACGTAATCGCGCAAGATTGCCTGGTGGCGGAAGTCGATGGGGTTATCGCATACAGCTTGACCGCTCAGGTGGTTGGAGATTGCCCAGACCTTCAGCCCGTACTTGTTGAGGATATCGATGCGCTCCTGAAGGTACTTGGGGTCCTCGTCGGCTCGCTTTAGATCAATGTGGTCGCCCGAGGTTGCAATCTCCAAGCCGTCGTAGCCCCACTCGGAAGCCAGCCGAGCAACCTCTTCAAACGGGAGGTCGGCCCACTGTCCGGTGAACAGGGTTACGGGATGCGTTGACTCTTGCTTGCTCATTTTTGAAATCCTCTCAAATACTGAAATTACATGTACTGCTTCATTAGGTCTTGCTGCTGCTTGACCACAACAAACGGATCCATCACACCGATGTCTGCAAAAGCGTGGCCTTCCCATTCGCTGCTGATGTAGCCGTCGTAGCCACCCTCGGCTAGGAGGCGAACGTGAGCTGGGTAATCGATTGCGTCAACCTGACCGTCTGGATTCATGTCAAAGAACTTGCCGTGGACGTGAACGATCTGAGGCATGATGTCATTCCATTCCTCAACGGCGATGTGGCCGTTCATGTTGAACGCCATTCGGCCGAATGGGCCTAGCATGTTTGGGTCTAGACCGCGGCCCTCCAGATAACCAACGAATTCGGTGATTCTCTCGAAAACCGGGGTGTCCTTCAGCCAAACTTCTTGAACCTTTTCGATTGCTGGCTCGTCTAGACCCTTGTCACGGAACGCCTGAAGCATGGTGCGACCCATTTTGAACATGGTGCTGCTGAAGTCAGGCACAAAACCGAGTAGCGGGCTATCGAACTTTGCGTAGGTATCGCGAATTTTCATTATCTTGTCGGTGTTCGGACCCTCTGGCGCATGGATCTCATAACCGAGCTTCACGTTTAGTTTTTCGGCATGTGGCAGCAACTTGGTAAGAAGTTCACCGGTCGCGCTCTGAATCTTGATCACCGGGAACCGCATTTTGGCTCCGGCCTCGATCTGCTTCAGAACAAACTCGTACTCCTGGTCCAAGGTCATCTCGGCCGCGCGGTTGCGACCCATGTCCAGATTGGTTCCGTAAGCAGATGGCTCAAAGTTGTACTTATCGCAGTAACCCAGCCATTCCTTTACAAAAGAATCCGGGGTTTCTGGATAAGTTCGAACGGTTTGGCTGGCCATGATTTCCACGCCCGGACCAATGCCCATTTCTTCTACTCGCGCCAACATGCTCTCTAGGGTGTACTGCCCAGCCGCCCATTCTGCGGCAAACGAATAAAGGGTTACGCCCAGCTTGAACTTTGCCTTGGTTGCTACTTGATTCATGATTAGCCCTGAACTTTCAATGAGACGATTTGGTGAACGATGTTTGGAAGGTAGAAACCGGGTTTGATCTGCATGTAAGGCAGACGCAACTCAATGTGGAACACGATCTTGTGCTCCGCCCCCGCAACGCCGGGAGCGCCGAGGTCAATGTCAAGATACGCGCGGTCCTGCATGAACCAGAGTTCTTCCCACTGGTTTGGCACTTCATCGAGGGTGAATGATTTTCCATTAATCCGAAAACGAAGACGTTCCTGAGGGATTTCTTCGCCATCTAGATTCACGGTTATGGTGCTGATGCTGCTTACCCAGAGACTGCGATACCAGGGGATAGTGAGGGCAAGGCTCACGCCGTTTGCCGTTGACTCCAGGCTCTTTGTGTTTAGTACTGTGTCGTGAGTTGCCATTATGCGCTGGTCCTTACCTGGTAGCCGTAGCCTTCCATAATTTCGCGAATATACTTTTGGTGCGCCTCCACCTGGTCAAAGGGATTGCTCCAGTTGTTCCAGTGGAATCCTTCATACTCCGATGAGATAGAGCCGGTGTAGCCAACGTCCGCGTAGACCTTGAGGATGTCTGGAATCGGAGTGCTCGGTTCAACCCCGTTGTGCATGCCAAAGAACTTGCCGTGGGTGTGCCAGACCAAGTGCATGATGTCTCGCCACTCCTCTGGATCGGCGTGGCCAAAGAGTCCGCAGTGGTTGATGGCATAGTCAATGGCGGTCTCGCCAAAGCCATACTTTCCGGCGATGCCGGCAACCTGCCCCATGCGACGTCCCTGAGTTGGGCCATCGTGGGGGGCTCCCTCGGAGTGGTGAACCTGCCAGAGCTGTTCAAGCTCGGTGATCATCTCTTCGGGTACACCGGTCTTGCGATACTTTTCAATCAGCGATGGTGGCATCTGCACGCAAGTGGTGCCCCAGTCGGGAACAAATCCAAGGTAGCCGCTGTCCAGTTTTTCGTAGCGCTCGCGGTGAGCCACCATGTCAGGGTGCCTTGGTGAATGGTGCGAGTGAATCTCAAGCCCAAGCTTCACATTTGCCTTCTCGGCAACCGGCAGCAGAGCCTCCATCACGTCTGGAGTCATGGAAATCTGCACTCGCGCCAGCGGAAATCCTAGGGTTGAAGCCATGTTTATCTGTGCCGCCATGTAGTCAATCATCTCGTCGTGAGTCAGGAGCCGATCCCGCCGCAAACCAAGGTCGGCGTTGACCGCCATCGATGTTGGAATGAGCCCAGTTTCATCGATGATGCCGCGGAAACTCTTGATGAAGTCCGCACCGGGGTTAGGCCAGTTGCGAATGCTCTGGAATCCGATTACCTCAAGGCCGGGACCCTGCTTGCGGCGGGCAACCTCGCGAATCAATTCCTCAAAGCTTGCCTTGCCCTCGTGGAACATTCGGGTGTAGCTGTAAAGAGTGGTGCCCTGTAGGTGACCGGGCTTCAAATCGCTCATTAGTTTTCAATCCTTAGGGTCTTGCGGTCGCCTTCGTGAACCAACAGGGTGCCGGCTCCCGCATCAATGTAGGGGATGTAAATTCCCAGTCCAACGTGTACGTCATGCTCGGCCGAAAGATCCAGGCCGGCAACGGCTTCGGGGGTTAGCTCACCGGACAAAACGGCGGCGTCGGTAACAAACCACCAGTCCTGGTAAAGCGGAGGCAAATCGTCAGCCGCGTAGTCTTGTCCGTTGATAACCCAGCGGATTGACTCGGGCGCAACCGCATTTCCATCGATGTCCAGAGCTAGGTCGCACACCGAACTCAATGGCAGTGCCCGGTACCAAGGCATGTGCACCTTTACCGAAAGCCTGTTGTTTTCCAGCCGCAAACTCCCCGGCTCGATTATGTTGTCTCGCATCATTTTGTGGCTTCCTTACTTTTGAGTGCTTGCGGATCGTGCTGCTTTGATGGCAAAAGCGATTGATGTTGATGTGGGATTTGCAGCGGTTGGGGTTGGGATTATTCCGTTTCCGCCAAGGTAGAGATTCTCAAAACCCCAAACCTTGGAGTTGGTGTCGCAGACGCAGGTTCCATCGTCAACCGCTCCCATCCTGAACGTGCCCATGTAGTGGAGCGAACTGCCCGGAGGCATCACTATTGCTCCCCTACCCAATGGAGTGCCTATGGTCTCCATGACATCGGTGAGCAACTCTTTTGCCTTGGCAAATCGGCGGTCATCTTCCGCGGTCATCTTGTAGAACAGCGATGGCTTGGGCATTCCAAAAAAATCGTTCTCCGTTTCGCTGAACTCAACACGATCCTGGGCCTGGATGTCTTTGGGAACGAAGAGTCCCACGCCAACGAAGGCTCCCGGTCGCGACTCAGCCATGTCGTGAAGCGGAACAGGTGAGGCATCCATCTGCATGATTTGGGCATGCACCGGAAAGGTGTTGTGCTCGTAGGGAATCCAGCTGATGCCGCTGTGAGGAGCCAACGCCCCCACGCGAGTGGGCTTCTCTGTGTCGGCCTCAACATCTTTGGGGAGTTCGGCTAAACCAAGTATCTGACCGTGATCGTTCAGGTACCTGCCAAGTGCAGTAGGCCGAATGCCGGACTTAAAAAGTAGTTGGGGAGTGCGAATTGCATCGCCTGCGACAAAAACAATGTCGGCTTGGTGTTCTTCTACTGCGCCTGTTATCCGATTACCGGTCTTGACCCCGGTGACCCTGCCATTGTCATGAAGAAGCTCTGTGACAAGGGTGTCTGGAACCAGATGAAACCTTGGAGACTCCAGAATTCCCTCGATTATCACGTCGGTTCCCGTCCACCAGGTTCTGTCTTCTTTGACTTGCACAGCCAGCGGCATAGGTTGCACATGCCTGTCCTCTGTGCGTCCTGCGTTGTATTTCTCGCCCAGCCTGGTGCGCAGTTGCTCCCCCAAAGGCCAATTTTCAAAGGCCTTTTGGGTGACTTTGAGAATCCGCCAGGCCTCTTCAAAGTCTGCATCGAACTCAGCACGATCGATGAAATCGGGAATTTCACCATCGCCCATTTTTGGGCACGCTGCAGTCCAGTGCGTCCCCATGCCACCAACGTTCGCAGACATGGCCGTGGCAGGCATCTGTGAATCAGCCTTGCCGTCTTCAACTAAGAATGTTCCGGGACGGGCTAGCACCACACCCGTGTGCATTTTGCTGGGGTCTTCTTTGACGTTTCGCTTTGGACCCTGTGAGAGCAACTGAGCCTCTTCTAAATCTTGAAGCGAATCGAGGGTACGAACGTGCCGCCCAGTTGGAGAGGTGGCGTTGGGACCAACTTCAAACATTGTGATGTCTGCAGTCTTGTCGATATTGTGCAGGGTAAGCGCAAAGGCCGATCCAACTGGACCCGAACCCACAACGATTACCCTTGGCATGCGCAGTACCTGCCTATGGGGTCGCGCGCGCTAGTTGATTGACTTCGACCCAGGACCCACCAAGAGCCTCGGACTCCAAAACAGCCTCTGTAATTAGCGCGGCACGGAGGCCATCCTCCAAGCGAGCCATTACTTGCGATGTTGGCCCTCCGGCAACTTCGGAGTAGACGTCAGCAATCAGGTCATTGAAACAGGTCTGGTAACCCTGTGGGTGTCCTGCTGGGAGAGAGCTTGAGCGAACTGCCAGTCCCGTCTGAACGTTTGGGTCACGGCGAACGATGTGGTTGTCCGCTAAAGTCCCAACCCAACCGGTTTCCGGGTTTTCCTGGTCGAATGAATAGGACTCTTCCGTTCCGTCAAAGGAAAACCATAGGCGGTTGGAGCGACCCGCACTGGCCTGACTTATGACGGCAGAGCCTACCGCGCCTTTATCGGTGAGGAACTGGACGATTGCGCCATCTTCTGTATCCAGTCCATGGATAAAGCTCAATTTGCTGCTGACTGAAGTGACTCGATGACCGGTGACAAACTCCATTAGGTCAAACCAGTGGATTCCAATATCACCAAATGCTCGAGTTGGTCCTCCGAGACTCGATGAACTTCTCCAGTTAGTGGTCATGCTTCCCGCCAACCAGTCCTGAAGGTACGAACCGTGAAGCAACCAAAGTTTGTTTGTGGGGTTTTCCTGGATTCTTTTTCTCAGTTCCAAGACGATTGCGTGATAGCGATAAACGAAAGGCACGGCCGCAACCTTGACCTGGTCTCCTAGCGAAGCCAGCTGCCGTGCGTCGGAAACGTTGGTAGCGATGGGTTTTTCAACGATGACGCTGATTCCGCGAGAGATTGCTTCCTTAGCGAATTCCAAATGGGTCGAGTTTGGGGTGCAAATGTGAAGCACGTCAGGTTTCTCGTTGAGGATGGACTCGACGCTGGAATATCCCCTGGCGCCTGAAAATTGTTTAGCAAATGCATCCGCCTTGACGGAATCGCTACCGGCAAAGCCCAGAAGCTCGATTCCGTTGGCTTGCACAGCCTGAGCGTGCACGCGGCCCATAAAGCCGGTGCCAATGATGGCAGCCCTCATCGTTGAGTCCGATCCATACTTTTGTCGTTTTTTTGCTCATAAAACTGAGAAAAAACCCAAAACTACTAAACTAAAGTCGAAACACACACCGCCTTTTGACGGATATTGTCATTCTATTGTTGGTTTTGTGCAAAAGTCAACCGACCAGGCAGCTTTTTGGAGGCAAAATGTCACCCCGTGACACAATCGTTAGCATTAGCGACACTGCCATTGAGCAGCATGATGCCCTATTCGTATTGCTTGAGTTGGTTCGCACCGGGAAAGCAATCACCCGATCAGATCTTGGAAAGCTTTCGGGTTTGGGCAGAAGCATCGTCTCCCAAAGAATTGATGAGGCAGTAGAAATCGGTTTGCTCGAGGAGGCGGACTTTGGATCTTCCACTGGCGGCCGAATTCCACGTACGCTTCGGTTTCGCCACGAAATCGGTAACTTTCTAGTTGCGGAATTCGGTGCTCGAAACCTTGGCGTTGCGGTAACTGACCTAGCCGGTCGCTCTATCCACTCGCAGCACGAGGAATGGGACATTACGAGCGGGCCGGTTAAGTCGCTTAATCGGGTTTCGGAAATTTTCAACTCGTTCAAAAAAACCAACCCCGAACTTAACCTCTGGGGAGTGGTGGTTGGAGTTCCGGGACCGGTTGAATACGCAACGGGAAAGCCAGTTGCACCGCCAATCATGCCCGGCTGGAATGGCTTTGACATCAAGGACTTTTTTGGAAAGCTCTACCAGGCGCCGGTGTGGGTTGACAACGATGTGAACCTCATGGCCATTGGGGAGCAAACTCTCATGCGTTCCCAATCGACCCAGCCCGACGGAGAACTCGGTGACCTGCTGTTTGTGAAAGTGGGTTCGGGAATCGGTGCGGGAATTATTTCGGGTGGAAAAGTACACCGCGGGGCTAATGGTTCCGCTGGTGACATTGGCCACATCGCTGTCTCAGAAGATTCAAAAGTCATCTGTCGCTGTGGCCAACTCGGTTGTTTGGAAGCCGTTGCCGGTGGCTGGGCGCTCGCCCGCGACGCCGAGGTTGCCGCCCGCGCGGGCAAACCAGATTACCTAAACGGCGTTATTGCTAAGAAGGGCTTTCTCTCGGCATCCGACATCGCCGCCGGAGCCACACGAGGCGATTCCTACTGCATGGAGGCAGTCGCGCGTTCCGGTCGTTTAGTGGGAGAAACTCTGGCATCGCTGGTCAACTTCTTCAATCCGGGTGTCGTGGTCATTGGCGGATCAATCGCCGAAACGGGAGACCTCTTTTTGGCCTCTGTGCGTCAAACCGTGTACCGCAGATCACTTCCACTCGCTACGCGCGATTTGCGCATCATTTCGTCTGAAGCGGATCACAAGGAGGGGCTGGTTGGCGGAGCCGCCTTGGCCCAGACCGAGATTTTCACCCGCTCACACATGAACCGGTGGATCGAACAGCAAAGCGGTAAAAACTAGCACTTAAACACTTCGACCCTCGCACAGGAGTACAAGGGTCGAAGGTTTCAAGGAAAGGTGTTAGCTCTTAATCCCTCCAGCAAAGCCTTGGATGAACTTCTTCTGGAAGATTAGGTAAAGAATCGTGATGGGGATTAGCGCCAAAATCAAGATGGCAAAAATCTCGCTCCAATTCGTGTATGATGCGCCAACGTAGCTGTAAATCACAAGCGGAACGGTTGGGTTGTCGGAACCGTTTAAGAAAATCAACGGTGTGAAGAAGTCATTCCAGATAATGAGTCCGGTCATAATTGCCACGGTCCCCGTTGCCGGTGAAAGCAGCGGAAAGACAACCTGCGTGAATGCCCTGAACCTGGATGCTCCATCGATGAACGCGGCTTCTTCATATTCCGGAGTCAGTTGTCTAACGAATCCGCCGTAGAGGAAGATCGCGAGCGGAAGCAACATCGCGATGTAAATGATTGCCATGCCAAGTGGGCTGCCGAGGAGCCCTAAAGCGCGGGCTCCTACATAGATAGGAACCAGTCCCAACTGAGAGGGCACCACTATGCCAACCAGGATCATGTAGTACACGGTTCGGCTCACGCGTGAAAGTCTCCGATTGAGCACATAGGCCGTAGTTGAAGCAAGAACGACAAGTCCGGTTACCGCCACCACCGTGATCAGGGCACTGTTTAGCATTCCAGTAGCCAGAGACGAAGTCTTGGGGTTGGTGAACACGTGTATGAAGGAGACCAGCGATGGGTGCCTTGCGGGGAGCATGGCCGGCTCACCAAAGGCCTCGTCACCTTTTAGGGCAACGTTCACCAGAAGGTAGAGCGGGGAAAGAATGATCAGAGATCCGATCCACACCAGAATCTCGCGCAGTAAAGAAAGTTTGGTGTACCTAAACATCGGTGGACCGCTTTCTGTTTGACCTATCGCGAGTAAAGAACATCTGAATAAGTGCTGCGGCGATAATCACGATGGTGAATACCAGAGAGATCGAGGCCCCGTAGCCGAAAGAGCTGAATGTAAAAGTCTTTTTGTAGATGACGGTTGAGAGGGTTTCGGTTGCGCCGAAAGGTCCACCATTGGTCATGGCAATAACTTGGTCAAACACTCGAAGACCTTGAATCAAGGCGAGCGTTGTTGATATTGCGATAGCTGGCTGGAGCAGAGGAAGCGTGATGTTCCGGAACCTACTAAACGTTCCCGCACCATCGATGGCTGCTGCTTCATCGAGTTCGGGTGGGACTACCGCCAAACCAGCCAAGTAGATGACCATGGGAACCCCGGTCTGCTGCCAGACCAGCACGGTGATGATTGTCCCAATTGCGGTTTTAGGGTCGGCCAACCAAACCGTGGTTCCGCCGGTAACGCCGAATGCGTGGAGCACCTGGTTTAGCGGACCTGCTTCGTCAAAAATGAACCTGAAGATGTATGAAACTGCCAATGAGCTTAGGACCACTGGCAGGAAAAGGAGTGTACGAAGGATGTATCTGCTTTTTAGGGTTCTATTTAGGGCAAGTGCCAACCCGAGCCCGGCCAGATTGGTTAGAACTAAATAGGAAATACCGATGAAAAAAGTGTTTCCAATCGACGACATGACCTGAGGGTCAATGAGGATTCTCTGGAAGTTGGCGATACCTACCCAGTTAAAATCTCCAAGGCCTTCAAAGTCTGTGAACGCATAGACTCCGCCGAGAATGGTGGCCACATAGTGAATGGCAAAAACCCCTACTAGAGCCGGCAGTGTCCACCACCAAGATCCGTAAGTAATTAGCTTGGAACTTTGGGTTGGGTTTGTGGACCTGGGCTTTTGCCCAGGTCCACGCCTACGTCCGGCGCGGGTCTCGTCAATCGTGACTAAAGCCCTTGTGTGGGACATAGTTACCCTTCTGTTTTATTGTTTTAGCTTCAGTGGTTACCAGGCTGCGTCGAGTGACTGCAGAACCTGAGTCACTGTGGCTTGGCCGGTTAGTAGACCCTGAACTCCATTTCCAAGTGCAACGTAGACATCTGCCTTCGAGAAGCCCTTGTCTGGGAATGGGTATGTCTTCTTTGCGTTGACCAGGGTGATTACGTTGCGGTACGCGTCTGCATCAGGTACCGAGGTTGCGCTTAGCTTTCCAAGGGTTGGAAGGCCACCAGAAATCTTCTGGTAAACACTCTGGCCGGCCTTGGATGCTACGAAGTTGATGAACGCGGTGACTGCGGCCTTGGCCTTAGTCTTGGCGTTGACCGACAGCGCATAGTTCACGGCAACTGGCAGAACGGTGTTTGCAGCCTTGGTGGCTGGGAATGCCTCGGTCACAATGTCCTCGCCCTTGGTAGGAGGAACAAAGTTCTTGAAGACAAACGAGACTGAGCCGGGAACAAATACCGCGTATGCCTTGTGAGCAAAGAAGTTGGCATCGATTCCGGTACTAAAGTCGGCACCAACCGCTCCATCTTGGAAGCAACTTGCGTTCTTCATCTCTAGGATCTGGTTTAGCGCTGCACGCCAGCCTGGAGAGTTTGCAAACTTGACCTTGCCCTTGGCGCGGTCCACGTTCCAGCTTGGGTTAGCGGCGTAAACGTTTGAACCCAAAAGGCTCATGGCGAACAGGCCTGTGTTTTGAGCCACCGAGCCGGCAAGTGCGATGAATGACTTGCCCTTGCTCTTTGCAGTCTGGCAGTCGTTTAGCAATTCATCGAAGGTCTTTGGCCAGGTTAGGCCATCTGCCTTCAGAAGAGTCTCGTTGGCAACCATGCCACCGGCTGTAAGTTCAAGCGAAACGCCGTAAACCTTTGATCCTACGTTTAGATCCGCGCGGGCGGCAGCAGGGTTAACAGCGCTTACCTTGGTACCGTTGAGGGGCATTAGGAAGCCCTTCTTAGCCAAAGGCACAAGCGACATGGTGTTACCGCGACCTGGCTCGGTGCGGAACACGTCTGGTGCATTGCCGGCCTGAAGCGAAGTCTGCAGCCCGGTTGCATAAGCGTCACCGGCAACTTCAGTCACCTTGACCTTGTACTTTGGGTTTGCCGCCATAAAGGCTTTTGCAACTGCCACATAAGGGTTATCGCCCGATTGGGCGGTTGGAACATAGAGGGTAAAGGACTTTGACTCAGCTGCGTCTGCGGCAGTGCTGACGCAAAGACCCAACGTTGAGGCAACTAGAGCGGAAACGGCTACCGCCGCAACCGTACTCTTAGTGCGAATCTTAAACATTTGAACACCTTTCATGACTTCTCTGTCAAACCCCAAAACGCCACGTCAGGGGCAAAGCTCCAACACTTGGTGTCAGGCTTTGTTCCAGCATACAAAACTTTTTCCCAAAAAAAACATAAGTATTGCTGATTTATGCAAACGTTATGTTGCAAAAAGTAAAAAGGTTTCTTAGTTCTTGGTCTTGAGCTGAAGTTTTGGCATGGAAATCGCCAACACAAGCGCAAACCCGTAGGCGAGAGCGGAGTTCAGAAAGATGGGCCTGAAGCCATCGATGTAAGCCTGGTTCACAGCGATGCGAGTGGCAGCATCAAAGTTTTGCAGGTTATGCGGGGAAACCGCCGAAGCGACAATGCCATTTGGCAACTGGAGTTTGGACAGCGCCGAAACGACCCCGAATCCAAAGATTCCACCGGAAATGGTTGAAACCAAAGAACCGGTGAGGTCCCTGGCTACGTTGACAGTGGCGGTTACGGCGCCAAAAACCTTGGCCTTGCTGAATGACTGAACCAAAGTGAGCGGTAGCTGCCCGATCAGCCCGAGCCCAGAAGCCGTTGCTGCAAGGCAAAGGATTATTACCCAACCATTCAAATACTGCATAAAGAGGAAAGCTACGGTCATGCTGAGAGTTCCTATTGCAGTTCCGATGATGGGAAGGTGACGCCAAGCTCCCGTGTGCGCAACTCTACGGGACGAAAGGATCGAGGTGGTCACCATCACCAAGACCATTGGCACCAAGCCAAGACCTGCCAAGGTTGCGGGCATTCCAAAACCCATCTGAAGTGCGCTTGGCACAAAGCCGGATATCGCAAAGAGGTTGGTTCCGCAGACCGTGCCAATTACCAGAATGGTTACCGCTCCGCGATTTCTCAAGATTCTCAGTGGGATCACCGGATGATCGGATCTGAGGGTGCTCCATACCCAAAGCGCGGCCGCTATTACCGTTGCTATTCCCAGGTAGATGGTTTGTGCCGCAAGCCCATTTTTGAGGTCCTCGGCCAGATTGTGCATTGTGAATATCAGTAGAACGGCAAAACTTCCAAAGAAGGCCCAAGTGGAGAAGTCAAAGAGCTTTTCCTTGTGCTGCTGTGTGGCTTTTGGCAATGCACCGTTTGCCAAGACAAGAGCCAAAATGCCTAGTGGGACATTGATAAAGAAGATCCAGCGCCAGCCAACGGTGTCGGTGAGGATGCCACCGAGTACGGGCCCACCAATAGCGGCAATAGCCCAAACCGATGCCAGTGGAGCCATGTACTTTGGTCTGGTTCGCTCTGGCAGCACCCCAGAAAGAATTGTGAGGGGAAGAATTCCCAAACCACCGCCACCAAAGCCTTGAAACACTCTGGCAATAGCGAGCATGTAGATGTTTGTTGACAGCCCGCAAATAACGGACGCCGCCAGGAAAACTCCGATAGCCCAGCCAAAAAGCCGGCTCGAGCCAAATTTATCTGCGAGTTTTCCGTAGATTGGCACCATCAGAGCAATGGCCAAGGAGTAACCAACAATTACCCAAGCCATGTTTTGGGTTTGGTGGAACTCACCCACCATCACCGGAAGAGCAGTTGCCACAATGGAAATGTCCATGGCACCAAGCAAATTAACCAGCGCTAAGGAGATGAAAAGCCTTGTGAATCCTCTAGGTAAATCTTCTTTTGGCACTCTTAACCTTCGAGTTCTTGGATCAGCTTTTTTGCTCCACGAACTGCGATTGCCACAGAGGTGAGAGTTGGGTTAGCCGCGTTTGCCGTTGGAATGGTTCCGTTGCCACCCAAAAATAGCCCCGCCACATCCCAAACCCTAGAGTGCGAATCGCAGACTGAGGTGCCATCGTTGGTTTCACCCAAGCGATAGGTCCCCATGTAGTGCAAGCTGGTGCCATTCGGCATGAGCCTTGGCTCGCCGGGACCCGGGATGAAACCACCAAGCGCATTTGCGGCCCGAGTCTGATACTTTTTGGCTTCCTCAACTTCTGCCCGCTCGGAATCAGAGATGTCGTATTCAATGGTTATGTTGGGGAAACCTCGGTAGTCAAGCTCTTCATCGTTGAAAGTCACCGCATCTTCAAATCTTGGAGATTTCCTGAGTCCCCAACCGGCCATGGCATAACCCCACTTGTTGTCTTTGAAGGGGTTTCCTTCGGGAAGCGGAAATGGCGTGTTGGTCACATACATGATCTGCGCCGAAAACGGATGCTGCGGATCCTGGTAAGGAACGCGAGTTACTCCGCTTACGGGGTCGGCTGGGCTCAGTGCCGCCAACTTTCGCTCGTTCTCCAGATCGCTCTCCTGGGCGTATTTGCCCAGCTTTTCTCCATCAAGCGCTACAACGCTGAAAATTACCGGGTGCTCGGTTAGGTAGTGTCCAAGAGCCTTTGGCCTGATGCCGCTTGCCCAGAGCAGCTGAGGGGTTCGAATCGCGTCTGCCGCAACCACAACCACATCCGCAAGCAATTCGGACTGAACTCCAGTTACTGCGTCTTCAAGAAGTACACCGATGGCACGGCCCTGTTCCGTCAGGATTTTGCGCGCCATAGTGAGTGGCCTTAGCGTGAAGCGCTTGGAAAGCGGGTTGCTTTCATCGATGAGCGGTCCGAAAACAAAGTCGGTGCCACCCCAAATCATGCGACCGTCTGGCTGCTCGTCTCCGGAGATTGGCAGCGAGACCGGTCCCACACCATCGCGGAAATCATTCACGAACTCATCTTTCAATACGTCGCGAATTGCTGCCCCGACTTTTGACTTTGTGAACGGGCTGGAGTTCGCGTGCAGCAGTTGCTCGGCTCGCGAGATTGCTGCCTCCCACTCCGGTTCAGGGATGAAAGAGATTTTCTCACTGTCGGCCGGCCGGGGAACCGCACAGGTCCAGTGAGCGCCTTGGCCACCCACGTTTGTAGAAACCGCGGCCATGGGCATGCTTTTAGCGTGTCCCGAGCCAGGCCCACCAAAGTCAATCAGGTGAGTTCCCTGGCGCGCGGTAAGAGTTCCCTCCTGTAGATACGGTAGTCCGAGTTTGGCTCTGGTTGCCTCGTCTGCCTGTGGCCCCTGCGACATGGCACGCGCCGTGGCCCTAGCCTCATCATCATCGATGTTCTTCACCGATGTTCCGGGGCGTTCCGTAAGTTGCGGACCAAGCTCCAGCATCGTTACTGTCGCGGTTGGGTGGGCTTCTAAGATTTCGCGCGCGTAAGTAGCGCCAATCGGACCGCTTCCGACAACGATTACATGGGGTTGGTTCATCATTTCCGCCTGTATTTAGAGAGTTTGGAGGTATGTCAGGGACTCGGTGGTGTCCTTAGTTGGGTAGTACTCGAGTCCAACCACCTCGGTGTAACCGCTAGCGTCAACGGCGCTCAAAACGGTCTTCCAGTCGATGGCTCCCGTTCCAGGCTCGCCCCTGCCTGGTGCATCTGCAAGCTGGATGTATCCGATCACGTCTCGGTTTTCGCTAAGTTGCTCAACGGGATTTTCTCCCTCAACCGATGAATGATAGATATCGTAGAGAATCTTGAAGTTGGGAGAGCCAACGGCACGTGCGATGTAGGCGGCCTCGGAGGTGCGATCCAGCAAGGCACCGGGGTGATCCACTCGGGTGTTCACAGGCTCAAGAACCAACTGAATGTCGCTTTCCTGTGCCATCTCGGCGGCCTTCTTAAATACTCCAACGAGTTCGTCCAATTGAGCCTGGCGCTTCTTACCTGGGAAGCCCATACCCGAGCCCAGCACAACTCTGGGTGCTCCAAGAACTTTGGCGTTAGCAATGGAGTCACGAAGTCCGTCATAGAAAACTTGCATGTCAACGCCCGGCATGGTTGGAGAAAATCGAGGTTCTGCAAGCACCGATGAGATGCGCACGTTGGCCTCGGTTGCGGCAGCTGCCAGGGCTGGCAAGTCGTGCATTGAGGTCATCCACATTTCAACGCTATTGAAGCCGTCTGCTGCGGCTGCCCTGATGCGATCGGCGTAATCCGAGTGTTGGGTGTAAAGAAGTTCTATATTTGCGGCGTACTTTGGCATAGGTTTCCTCTCTAAAAACGGCAACCTGCCAAAACGGTAATCAATCTGATCAGTTGAAGTTTACCCCACTTTGGTAGTAAATCTACAAAAGTTTGGATGTTTGAACCGTAGTCACTCGGGACCCGAAAGTTTTAGCTCCAAGAATAAAAAAGAACCCCCAGACCTGAGTCTGGGGGTTCTTTACGAATCTAAAGTAAGAAGTCTTACTTGTTGATCTTGGTAACGGTACCGGCACCTACGGTGCGGCCACCCTCACGGATTGCGAAACGCAGTCCCTCTTCCATAGCGATTGGCTGGATGAGCTCTACGGTCATCTCAGTGGTGTCGCCAGGCATAACCATTTCGGTACCTGCAGGAAGGGTGATAACACCAGTCACGTCAGTGGTACGGAAGTAGAACTGTGGACGGTAGTTTGCGTAGAACGGGTTGTGACGCCCACCCTCATCCTTGGAAAGGATGTAAACGTTGCCATCGAAGTTGGTGTGAGGGGTGATCGAACCAGGCTTGCAAAGCACCTGGCCACGCTCAACGTCTTCACGCTTGGTTCCACGTAGTAGAACACCAACGTTCTCTCCGGCCTCTGCGTAGTCCAGAAGCTTGCGGAACATTTCGATACCGGTAACGGTGGTCTTGGTCTTGTCGCGGATACCCACGATTTCAACTTCGTCGTTAACGCGGATCTGTCCACGCTCAACCTTGCCGGTAACAACGGTTCCACGACCAGTGATGGTGAAAACGTCTTCTACAGGCATAAGGAATGCCTTCTCGGTGTCGCGAACAGGCTCAGGAATGAACTCGTCCACTGCATCCATAAGTGCTAGAACGGTAGCACCCCAGGTTGCGTCACCCTCAAGAGCCTTAAGAGCCGAAACGCGGACAACAGGAGCGTTGTCTCCGTCGAAGTCCTGGCTGCTTAGAAGTTCGCGAACCTCAACCTCAACGAGCTCTAGGATTTCCTCGTCGTCAACCATGTCGCTCTTGTTTAGAGCAACAACGATGTAAGGAACGCCAACCTGGCGGGCTAGTAGAACGTGCTCGCGGGTCTGAGGCATAGGGCCGTCGGTAGCAGCAACCACGAGGATTGCGCCGTCCATCTGAGCAGCACCGGTGATCATGTTCTTGATGTAGTCAGCGTGACCTGGAGCGTCTACGTGAGCGTAGTGGCGCTTCTCGGTCTGGTACTCAACGTGCGAGATGTTGATGGTAATACCGCGCTGCTTCTCCTCAGGGGAGTTGTCGATCTGGTCGAACGCAGAAGCGGTGTTAAGGGTTGGGTACTTGTCGTGAAGTACCTTGGTGATGGCCGCAGTCAAGGTGGTCTTCCCGTGGTCAACGTGACCAATGGTACCGATGTTAACGTGCGGCTTGGTGCGCTCGAATTTCGCCTTAGCCATTGTGGGTCCTCCTCAGGACTCGTAACAAGTTTTTGAGCATGACTTGCCCAACTACTTTTTTGTGGTTTGTTTTATTTTACTTGGTTTTTGAGAAGTAGAAAACTACTACTCGCCCTTGTTCTTCTGAACGATTTCGTCTGCTACTGCCCTTGGAACCTCGGAATAAGATTCGAAGGTCATGGAGTAAACCGCGCGACCAGAGGTCTTGCTGCGCAGGTCACCAACGTAACCGAACATCTCAGACAGTGGAACCAGGGCGCGTACGACCTTAACGCCGGAAGCGTCATCCATCGACTGAATCTGACCGCGACGAGAGTTAAGGTCACCGATTACGTCTCCCATGTATTCCTCTGGGGTACGAACCTCGACGGCCATCAACGGCTCGAGCAGCACAGGGTTAGCTAGGCGCGATGCTTCCTTGAAAGCAATCGATCCCGCAATCTTAAACGCCATTTCAGACGAGTCAACATCGTGGTAGGCACCATCTAGAAGAGTTGCCTTCACACCCACCATTGGGTAACCAGCCAAGGTTCCAACCAGCATTGCGTCCTGGATACCGGCATCTACCGAAGGGATGTATTCACGAGGTACGCGACCACCGGTTACGGCGTTCACGAAGTCGTAAGTCTTGTCGCCTTCAACTTCCATTGGTTCGAGTTTGATCTGGATTTTGGCGAACTGACCAGAACCACCGGTCTGCTTCTTGTGTGTGTAGTCGTACTTGTCTACCGCACGACGGATGGTCTCGCGGTATGCAACCTGTGGCTTACCAACGTTTGCTTCAACCTTGAACTCGCGACGCATACGGTCTACAAGGATATCAAGGTGGAGCTCGCCCATGCCCGAGATAACGGTCTGGCCGGTCTCGTGGTCGTGCTCAACGCGGAAAGTTGGGTCTTCTTCTGCAAGCTTCTGGATAGCCAGACCTAGCTTCTCCTGGTCTGCCTTGGTCTTTGGCTCGATGGCAACCGAGATAACTGGATCTGGGAAGGTCATTGACTCCAGAACGATCTGGTTGTCTGGGTCGCAAAGGGTGTCACCGGTGGTGGTGTCCTTCAGGCCAATTGCAGCATAGATGTGTCCAGCGGTTACCGACTCAACAGGGTTTTCCTTGTTGGCGTGCATCTGGAAAAGCTTTCCGATGCGCTCCTTCTTACCCTTGGTGGAGTTCACAACCTGGTCACCCTGGTTAGCGTGGCCCGAGTAAACACGGATGTAGGTTAGACGACCAAAGAATGGGTGGGTCATAACCTTGAACGCCAAGGCCGCAAATGGCTCGGTGCTCTTAGGCTCGCGACGAAGACGAACTTCTTCGTCACGTGGGTCTCCACCCTCAACCGCTGGAACATCCAGTGGGGTTGGAAGGTAGTCAACAACCGCGTCAAGCATTGGCTGAACACCCTTGTTCTTGAAGGCAGAGCCACAAAGAACCGGGTAAATCTCAGAGTTTACGGTCAACTTACGGATAGCGCCCTTGATCTCTGCAACCGAAAGCTCTTCTCCGGCAAAGAACTTCTCCATGAGAGCGTCGTCAGTTTCTGCAACAACCTCAAGGAGAGCCTGGCGGTATTCCGCAGCCTTTTCCTTTAGATCCGCAGGAATCTCTTCAACGTCGTACTTGGCGCCCATCTCAACGTCTCCACGCCAGGTCAGCGCACGCATTTCAACTAGGTCTACTACACCTTCAAAAGTGTTCTCGGCACCAATCGGAAGCTGGATTACCAGTGGGCGAGCACCAAGACGCTTGATGATTGTGTCTACGGTGAAGTAGAAGTCTGCACCTAGCTTGTCCATCTTGTTCACAAAGCAAATGCGAGGAACGTCGTACTTGTCAGCCTGACGCCAGACTGTCTCGGACTGTGGCTCAACACCCTCTTTACCGTCGAAAACGGCAACGGCACCATCAAGAACACGAAGCGAACGCTCAACCTCTACGGTGAAGTCCACGTGTCCAGGGGTGTCAATGATGTTGATCTGGTTCTTGTTCCAGAAACAGGTGGTAGCGGCTGAGGTAATGGTGATACCGCGCTCCTGCTCCTGTTCCATCCAGTCCATGGTGGCTGCACCATCGTGCACCTCACCAATCTTGTGAGTGATACCGGTGTAGAACAAGATTCGCTCGGTAGTGGTGGTCTTACCTGCATCGATGTGAGCCATGATGCCGATGTTGCGAACCTTATTCAGGTCGGTAAGCACGTCTTGTGCCACGGTGTCCTCCGTTTGGGATTTGTAAAAAGATGTCTAAGAAATAGATACATCCGTCTGCTGAACTAGAAGTTAACAGACGGATGCATTGCTGATTACCAGCGGTAGTGTGCGAATGCCTTGTTGGACTCGGCCATCTTGTGAGTGTCTTCGCGACGCTTCACAGCTGCGCCAAGACCGTTCGATGCATCGAGAATCTCGTTCATCAGGCGGTCTGTCATGGTCTTCTCGCGGCGAGCCTTGGCATAGGAAACCAACCAGCGCATGGCCAGGGTGTTGGCACGGTGTGCCTTTACCTCGATTGGAACCTGGTAGGTGGATCCACCTACACGACGCGAACGAACCTCTACGGTTGGTCGCACGTTGTCAAGAGCCTTCTTCAGCAGTACAACCGCATCGGTGCCGGACTTGTTTGTTGCACCCTCAAGTGCACCGTAAACAATCTGCTCTGCTAGCGACTTCTTGCCGTCTAGCAGGATTTTGTTTACAAGTTGTGAAACAACAGGCGAGCCGTAAACTGGGTCGGCTACGACCGGTCTCTTAGTTACTGGACCTTTGCGAGGCATTACTTACCCTTCTTTGCGCCGTACTGGCTACGAGCCTGCTTACGGTTCTTTACTGCCTGGGTGTCTAGAGCACCGCGGACGATCTTGTAGCGAACACCTGGTAGGTCCTTAACACGACCCCCACGAACAAGCACCATGGAGTGCTCCTGGAGGTTGTGGCCTTCACCCGGGATGTAGGCGGTTACTTCGATGCCGTTGCTGAGCTTGACACGAGCCACCTTACGAAGAGCCGAGTTTGGCTTCTTTGGGGTGGTGGTGTACACACGGGTGCAAACACCGCGGCGCTGTGGGCTGGCCTTAAGCGCAGGGGTCTTGGTCTTGCTGACCTTAGCCGTGCGTCCCTTGCGGACCAACTGCTGAATTGTTGGCACTACTTCTCCTTTTAGAGCCCGAGCACAAACTGCTCGGAGTTTTTATTGCTTGCAAGCATTCAGTGCGCATTCCAGAGTGGAATTTTGCAACCAAAGTGTTTGGGTGACCCGCCGGAGCTGTCTCACTAGGCAGGGCAACAAGTGTGCCTTAGCACACGCTGCCTCAAGTCTAGCGTGACACTCTCCAACGGGTCAAATGGTTTTTAGTTCTCTTCAGTTGCAACATCGGTCGAGTCGCCTGAATAGGTCTCGATCGAGGTGAAACTGAGGTCTGTGTGGTTGAAGCTGCTGTCGAAATCGAAGTCGTCTTCGGTGGTCTGGGCTGCCCAGATCCGGTTCGGGTACTTCTCGTTCTTGGCTTCTTCTGATGCCTCAACTGTGATGTTGCGGTAACGGGAAAGACCAGTACCGGCAGGGATGAGCTTACCGATGATGACGTTCTCCTTGAGACCCACAAGCTTGTCGCTCTTGCGGTCCAGGGCTGCCTGAGTAAGAACTCGAGTGGTCTCCTGGAACGAAGCGGCAGATAGCCAGGACTGCGCAGCCAACGATGCACGGGTCATACCCATAACTTCTTGACGCGCAGATGCAGGCTTCTTGCCTAGTGCAACGGTCTCGCGGTTGGTCTTTACGAACTTCACGCGGTCAACAATCTCACCCGGAAGCATCTCGGTGTCACCAGACTCGATCACGGTTACCTTGCCAAGCATCTGACGCACGATTACCTCGAGGTGCTTGTCGTGCAGAGGAACACCCTGCGAACCGTAGATTGCCTGTACACCGCGGATGATCTCCGCAGCTGCCTCGCCGGCACCCTTCACCATGAGAACCTCGTGAGGAATTGGAGTTCCATCAACTAGGTAGTCTCCAGCGCTAACGCTGTCGCCCTTCTCAACTAGCAGGTCATCCACGCTGGTCACACTTGTGATTGGGGTGAATGGGGATAGCTTCTTGAAGGTCTTGCTTGTGGTGCGGCTGAACGAGTACTGGTTTGCCAGTTCTTCGGCTTCCTTCTCAGCGCGCTCTCCCTGAGGGCGAACGTAAACGTCAAACTTCTTGGCGTTTCCGCTGGTTGGAACCTCAACGATGTCAACGACTCCAGGCCAGAATGCCATTACGGCAACCTTTCCAGCCTGACGCCATCCAACACGAGCCTCTAGGAGGTCGGTAACACCGTTTAGACCCTGGGTGATGTCGTAGGAAATCAGTCGCTCTACACGAACCTTCTGACCACCGATGGACTTCAGAATGGTCTGCTTCTTAGCGGATGATGCAGCACCACCGGTGTGGAAGGTACGCATGGTTAGCTGAGTTCCAGGCTCACCGATCGACTGAGCAGCGATGATACCTACGGCTTCACCGAGTTCAACCTGGTGACCGGTTGCCAAGGAGTTTCCGTAGCAAAGTGCACAGATTCCCTCGGCTGCCTCACAGGTGAGAACCGAACGAACGGTAACGGTCTCAACGCCAGCGGCTTTGAGAGTCTCTACCATCTTGGTGTCCATGCTGGTTCCTGCAGCTGCAATGGTCTTCTTGTCTACTACAACGTCCTTGAGCAAGGTACGGTGCAAAATCGACAGTTCTACCTGGTCTGCGTCTAGCAGGTCCTTGTCCAGACCCCTGTTGGTGCCACAGTCTGCGCTGCGGATGATTACGTCCTGAGCCACGTCAACCAGACGGCGAGTTAGGTAACCAGCGGCGGCGGTCTTCATCGCGGTGTCCGCGTTACCCTTACGGGCACCGGTCGCGTTGATGAAGTACTCGTTTGCGGTTAGACCTAGAAGGTAGTTTCCCTTTACAGGCATCGGTGCAAAGTCACCGGAGGAAGTGGTCACAGGACCACGCATACCGATGATCGAACGAATCTGTAGCCAGTTTCCACGGGCACCCGAGGTAACCATCTTGTAGATGGCGTTGTCGTGTGGGATTGACTCGCGAAGTAGCTCCTCGATTTCCGAGGTCTTCTTGAACCAGAGGGCACCTAGCTTGTCGCGACGCTCGAGGTCGGACATCAAACCGTTGTCGAATGCTTCCTGGAACTTGGTGTGTTCCTTTTCTGCATCGATGATGGCCTTGGCGCGCTTGGTTTCGAACTGACCGCTGTCGAAGTTGGCGTCGGAGATCGACATGGAAACACCCGAGCGGGTGGCCCAGTAGAAACCGGCATCCTTGATGCGGTCTAGGCTCTGGGCTACCTCGGTGCGAGGGTACTGGTCTACAAGATCGGTGATGATCTTGGTGATTTCCTTCTTGCCAACCTGGCCCTCAACCCACTCGAAAGTCTCTGGAAGAGTCTCGCGGAATAGGGTGCGACCCAAAGTGGTCTCGCGGATGGTTCCGTTGACACGAATCTTCACGCCAGCGTTCAAGGAGAGAACGTGGGTGTCGAATGCCATCTGAGCCTCAGCTACAGAACCGAAGGCCTTGCCCTCACCCAATGCACCCTCAATGTGGTTGGTTAGGTGGAATAGACCAATGATCATGTCCTGTGAAGGAACAGCAACCGGACGACCGTCCGAAGGCTTCAAGATGTTGTTCGAAGCAAGCATCAAGATGCGAGCCTCGGCCTGAGCCTCTACCGAAAGCGGTAGGTGAACAGCCATCTGGTCACCGTCGAAGTCGGCGTTGAAAGCGGCACAAACTAGTGGGTGCAGCTGGATGGCCTTACCTTCAACTAGCTGTGGCTCGAATGCCTGAATACCTAGACGGTGAAGTGTTGGCGCGCGGTTTAGAAGTACTGGACGCTCGCGAATAACTTCTTCTAGAACACCCCAAACCTGTGGGCGGCTGCGCTCAACCATGCGCTTTGCGCTCTTGATGTTCTGGGCAAGACCCAGGTCAACAAGGCGCTTCATCACGAATGGCTTGAAGAGCTCAAGAGCCATCAGCTTTGGAAGACCGCACTGGTGCAGCTTTAGCTGAGGACCAACAACGATAACCGAACGGCCCGAGTAGTCAACGCGCTTACCCAGAAGGTTCTGACGGAAACGACCCTGCTTACCCTTTAGCAAGTCGGAAAGCGACTTGAGGGCGCGGTTACCGGTTCCGGTAACAGCACGTCCACGACGACCGTTGTCGAACAGTGCGTCAACGGCTTCCTGAAGCATGCGCTTCTCGTTGTTCAGAATGGTCTGAGGCACGGCACCTAGGTCGATGAAGCGCTTTAGACGGTTGTTGCGGTTGATCACACGACGGTAGAGGTCGTTGAGGTCGGATGTAGCAAAGCGGCCGCCGTCAAGCTGAACCATCGGACGGATTTCCGGTGGAAGAACCGGAAGCACGTCTAGAACCATGCTGGTTGGCGGGGTGTTGCTGCCGATGAACGACTGGACAACCTTCAAACGCTTGATGGCCTGAGTCTGCTTTGAACCCTTGGTGGTTGCAATCTGCTCGCGAAGAATCGCGGCTTCTGCGTCAAGGTCAAAGTTAGACAACACGGTCTGAACCGCTTCTGCACCAATCGAAAGGTCGTAGTAGTCGCCGTACTGGTAGGCAAAAGCGTCAAAGATGTCATCGTTCTGAATCAGGTCGCCTGGCTTTGCAGTCAGGTGCAGACGCCAAGCCAACTGCTCGCGCTGAAGGCTGTCGCGACGCTCGCGACGACCGTATTCGCGAACGATCTTGTCGGTCTTCTTCTTGAACTCAGATAGAAGGCGCTTGATTTCCTTCTCGTCCGCTGCGGCGCGCACAACTGGTGCGTCGGTCTCGGTAGCTTCCGAGGCGGCAACCTTCTTCTCGTTGAAGAAGTTTTCCGGGCTCTTCTCTTCTGCTGCAATTAGCTGCTCAACGTCTTTTACGAACTGAGCGTCTACCCACTCAGGGGCTTCCCAAAGCTTCTTTGCAGGCTGAAGAACTAGACCGTGAGCTGCTAGGGCGTCAATTTCCGCCTGTGCAACTTCAGCGATCTCTGCGGTGCGAGCCTCAAGGATCGAGCTGACCCGCTGAACGTAGTCTTCGCGAACCATAGCTTCATCAAACTGAAGGTCCTCGGAGTGAACACCCATGACGCGGTAGGCCGCAAAGTAGATGATCTTCTCAAGGTCCTTTGGAGCCATGTTTAGTAGGTAACCCAAGCGGCTAGGAACGCCCTTGAAGTACCAGATGTGGGTAACCGGAGCGGCTAGCTCGATGTGTCCCATGCGCTCACGGCGCACAGACGACTTGGTTACCTCTACACCACAGCGCTCACAAACGATGCCCTTGAAGCGAACACGCTTGTACTTGCCACAGGAGCACTCCCAGTCCTTGGTAGGACCGAAGATCTTCTCGCAGAAGAGTCCGTCCTTTTCAGGCTTTAGGGTGCGGTAGTTAATGGTCTCTGGCTTCTTAACTTCACCGTGCGACCAAGAGCGAATGTCGTCGGCTGTAGCAAGGCCAACGCGGAGGGCGTCGAAGGATTCAACTTCCATGATTTTCCTTAATTCCTAAATCTTCTTGATCGGGCTTAGTTGTACTCGGTGTATTCGTTGTCAACGCCACTGTTTTCGTTGCGTGACAAGTTGATGCCGAGTTCTTCGGCGGCGCGGTCGCCCTCATCGCGGTCTTCTTCGCGCAGGGTGACTACGTCACCGGCAGCGTTGAGAACCTCAACGTTCAAAGCAAGGGACTGCATTTCCTTAGCTAGAACACGGAACGATTCTGGGATACCTGGAGCTTGGATGTTCTCGCCCTTGACGATGGCCTCATAGGTCTTGACACGACCCGTGATGTCATCGGACTTGATGGTGAGAAGTTCCTGAAGGGTGTGTGCGGCACCGTATGCCTGCAGTGCCCAAACTTCCATCTCACCAAAGCGCTGACCACCGAACTGAGCCTTACCACCGAGCGGCTGCTGGGTGATCATGCTGTAAGGACCGGTTGAACGAGCGTGGATCTTGTCGTCTACCAGGTGGTGCAGCTTGAGCACGTACATGTAACCAACGGAGATCTGCTCTGGGAATGGCTCGCCGGAGCGGCCATCGAATAGCTGAGCCTTACCCTTTTCGGATACTAGGCGAACGCCATCGCGGTTTGGCAGGGTTGAACCCAGCAGACCTACAACCTCGTCCTTGCTAGCGCCATCGAAGATTGGGGTAGCAACCTTGGTGCCAGGGGCACCTTCGTGCATTTCTGCAACCAGGTCCTTGGCCCACTTTGCGGCGTTGTCAATCTTCCAACCCTGCTTGGCAATCCAGCCAAGGTGGGTCTCCAGTACCTGACCAAAGTTCATTCGACCTGGGATACCCAATGGGTTCAGAACAACGTCAACCGGGGTTCCGTCGGCTAGGAATGGCATGTCCTCGATTGGAAGAATCTTGGAAATGACACCCTTGTTACCGTGACGTCCGGCAAGCTTGTCACCCTCGGTGATCTTGCGCTTCTGAGCAATGTGAACGACCACGCGCTGGTTTACACCGGCACCCAGTTCGTCGTCACCCTGCTCAATGTCGAATACCTTCACACCGATGACAGTTCCCTGCTCACCGTGTGGAACCTTAAGTGAAGTGTCGCGAACTTCACGGCTCTTCTCGTTGAAGATTGCACGGAGTAGGCGCTCTTCTGCGGAAAGCTCGGTCTCACCCTTAGGCGTTACCTTTCCAACCAGAATGTCGCCAGGGCGAACCTCTGCTCCAATACGGATGATTCCGAATTCGTCAAGCTGGGCCAGCGCCTCAGCCGAAACGTTTGGTAGGTCGGCAGTGATCTCTTCTTTACCGAGCTTGGTGTCGCGAGCGTCGACCTCATACTCTTCGATGTGAATCGAAGAAAGGGTGTCGTCTTTCACCAGGTTCTGGCTGAGGATAATTGCGTCCTCAAAGTTGTGACCTTCCCAAGGCATGAATGCAACCAAGAGGTTCTTACCAAGAGCCAGCTCACCGTTTTCGGTTGCCGGTCCATCTGCAAGTGCGTCGCCTGCCTCAACACGGTCTCCCATGCTGACCAGAACGCGCTGGTTGATTGCGGTTCCCTGGTTGCTTCGGTCAAACTTGCGAAGCGAGTACTGGCGAACGCCACCCTTGTCCTGCTGGATGGTGATCACGTCGGCGTCTACGTCGGCTACAACACCGGCTTCCTCGTTGATCAGAACGGCACCGGAGTCCATTGCTGCAACTCGCTCAATACCGGTTCCCACAAGTGGGCTCTCGCTGCGGATCAGCGGAACTGCCTGGCGCTGCATGTTTGCACCCATAAGTGCACGCGATGAGTCGTCGTGCTCCAAGAATGGAATCAGAGAGGTAGAAACCGAAGCCAGCTGGCGTGGGGAAATGTCAACAAAGTCAACGTCCTCTGCAGGAACTTCAACAACGTCTCCCATGAAACGAGCGAATACCTTCTTGTTTGCAAAGGTCTTGTCTGCATTTAGCGGAACGTCTGCACCGGCAATGGTCTTGCCCGACTCTGCAGCTGCGTCTAGGTACTCGATCTTGCCCGAAACCTTGCCGTTTACAACCTTGTTGTAAGGGGTCTCGATAAAACCGAAGGTGTTGATGCGTGCGTAAGCGGTCAACGAACCGATAAGACCGATGTTTGGACCTTCAGGGGTCTCAACAGGGCACATGCGTCCGTAGTGCGAAGGGTGTACGTCACGAACCTCCATTTGGGCACGCTCGCGAGCGATACCGCCAGGACCAAGTGCCGATAGGCGACGCTTGTGAGCGAGGCCGGCAAGTGGGTTGTTCTGGTCCATGAACTGCGAAAGCTGGCTGGCACCAAAGAATTCCTTGATGGCAGACACAACTGGGCGCAGGTTGATTAGGGTCTGAGGGGTGATTGCCTCAATGTCCTGTGTGGACATACGCTCGCGAACCACACGCTCCATACGGCTTAGACCGATACGAACCTGGTTCTGGATGAGCTCACCCACCGAACGAATGCGACGGTTAGAGAAGTCATCGATGTCATCTGAGCTAACAGCGATGGTGCTCTTCTTGCCGGCTAGCGAAAGCTCGAACTCTAGGCGAGCGTTGCTGGCGGAAGAGTTGTTCTTGATCGAAAGGTCGAACAGGAGCAGGTACTTGAGGGTTGCAACGATGTCATCGATGGTAAGAACGCTCTTGTTTGCGTCTACGTTGATGCCGAGCTTGCGGTTCAACTTGTGACGACCCACCTTTGCAAGGTTGTAGCGCTTGCTGTCAAAGTAGGTGCTCTTCAGCCAGGACTCGGAAACTTCTGCACCGGCAGCCTCGCCGCGAACCTTGCGGTAGAGCTCGCGTAGAGCGTCTTCCTTGGTCACGATTGGGTTGGCGAATACCTTGCTCTTGTCGTAGGCGAGGGTGTTTTCAATCAGGTCTAGGTCGTATTCCCAGCTGGTAGCGCCCTTGGCTACCGCGGTCTGGATGTCCGAGAACTCCGCGCGGATCTGCTCTTCGGTTAGACCCAGGGCCTTTAGGAAGATGGTTGCAGAAACCTTGGTCTTGCGGTCAACCTGAACCTGAACGATTGGCTGTCCAAAGCGAGCAACAGGCTTGCGGTCGTCCTTGACCCACTCGGTTAGGAACTCGAGGTAAGAACCGCGGCTCGGGATGATCTGAGCCTTGTTGTTGCGAACGTCGAGGTTACCGGTGGTGTTTGTGGACACCGAGAAGTAAACACCTGGGGAACGAACGAGCTGGGATACAACCACGCGCTCGGTTCCGTTGATGATGAACGTGCCCTTCTCTGTCATCACGGGGAAGTCACCCATGAAGACGGTCTGGGACTTGATCTCACCGGTTAGGTAGTTGGTGAACTCAGCCTTGATATAGAGCGGCTGGGTGTAGCTCTTACCCTTGGTCTTGCACTCGTCCGGAGTGTAGCTAGGATCGTACAGCTCAGGTGCAGCAAAGGCAAGACCCATCTTGGCGTCCTGGCTGCTGCTGGTGCTGTCTTCAATCGGGGAAATCTCCTCAAAGATCTCCTCAAGACCGGTCTTAGCGTCCGGACCGGCAATTTTGCGCCATGCGGGGGCGCCAACGAGCCAGTCGAAGCTTTCGGTCTGTAGGCTCAGCAAATCTGGAACCGCAATTGGTTCCACAACCTTCGCAAAAGAAGGGCGCTGGGCCGATCGGTCATTCTTAATGGTCTTAGCGTTTTTCGCAGCCAAAGAAAATCCCTCCAAGGGCGTTAACTCAAGTGGTGAGTGGATGGGAGATCGCGACCCGTTTTAGCCGCCAATATATGCGGCACGCGCGCCATCCACAATATGAGGGCGCGTTTTGGGAGCAAACCAGTAGTCTATAACGATTTAGTGCGGGTTGTAAACATTCTTTACAAATCAAATGCAAAAACATGCGTGGAGTGATATAACCGCACACCGTGCAGGAGTCATTCCCTCACAGCACTCTAAAAAACGTGCTGCATTACCCAGCTGTGCATGGCGATAGCCGCGGCGGCGCTGGCATTGATGGACCTCGTGCTACCAAACTGAGTGATTTCGAGCACAACTGTGGCAGCATCGATGGCCGGTTTAGACAACCCGGGACCCTCTTGCCCAAAAAGCAGAACGCAGTCCGCCGGCAAGCTGTACTGCTCAATCTTTTGGCAGCCGGGAACATTGTCAATCGCGATGATTGGGAGCGGCGAGTGAGTCACCTTGCCCGTGACGGGATCCGTTGCGGCGAGCGCCCCGCCATCGATGCCCGAATCCCGAGTCCATGCTAGGAAATCCTCCACGGTGCTGTGGTGGCGAATGTGCTGGTATCGGTCGGTCACCATTGCGCCGCGACGGTTCCAACGCTTGTGCCCGATGATGTGTACCTCGGCAGCTAGGAATGCGTTTGCGGTGCGAACAATCGAGCCGATATTGAGGTCATGCTGCCAGTTCTCTATGGCAACGTGAAAGCGATGCCGCTTGCTATCAAGGTCTGCCACAATCGCGTCCATGCGCCAGTATCGGTACTTGTCCAAGACGTTGCGGGTATCGCCGGCTTTGAGAAGCTCGGGGTCAAGCACGGGGTCCAGATTGCCAGCGCTGTCCACCGGCCACTCCCCCTGCCACGGTCCAACACCCCAGGTGGTCAACTCCGGCGAAGGGTTGCCGGCCATCGATGATTCAACTGGGGTTTGGGGTTCGGTCATGTGATTAAGACTAGCCAAAGCCAGTGCTTGGGTAGCATTAAGTCATGGCTTCCCAACTCCCACCAAAGCTGACCCGTGAAAACATTGCCGCCCGCTCTAGGGTGACCGCTTGGCTAACCGACATGGACGGCGTTCTGGTTCACGAGGGTCATGCTATTCCGGGAGCCGCCGAACTAATCAAGGGCTGGCAAGACAACGGAACTCCATTTCTGGTGCTGACCAATAACAGCATTTACACACCTCGGGACTTGGCCGCACGTCTGCAACAGGGAGGACTGGATGTTCCCGAGGATCGGATTTGGACCAGCGCACTTGCCACCGCAGCATTCCTAAAGAGCCAGAAGCCAAATGGCTCCGCGTACGTGATTGGCGAGGCAGGAATGACTACCGCGCTACACGAGGTTGGCTACGTGATGACCGATAACGACCCCGACTACGTGGTACTGGGAGAGACTCGCAACTTTAGCTTTGAGAACCTGACCAAAGCCATCCGATTGATCTTGGCCGGAGCCAGGTTCATAGCAACCAATCCCGATGCCACCGGCCCATCGCAAGAGGGCGTTCTGCCGGCCACAGGTTCGGTTGCCGCGCTGATTACCAAAGCCACAGGGCGCGAGCCGTACATCGTGGGTAAGCCAAACCCAATGATGTTTCGCAGCGCCATGAATAAGATTCAGGCACACTCGGAGCACACGGGAATGATCGGCGACCGCATGGACACCGATGTGGTGGCGGGCATTGAAGCTGGTCTCCACACCGTGCTGGTTCTCACCGGGATTAGCGATCGGGCCGAGATTGAAAAGTACCCGTTCCGCCCTAACGAGATTCTGAACTCGGTAGCGGACCTCGCGTAGGCAATCGCCCCGCCTAAAGAACCCATCACAATGCACATCCTCATCTTTCTAGACCAGAGCCCGGCCTCGCTGGGTGGGGCTCAGGCCAGCGTTCTGCTGCAGCAAAAGTACCTGCAGCTGGCGGGACACAAGGTAACCGTTGTTGGACCAACCAACCGAAAGTCCCCCATTGCAGGTTCTTTGGTTTCCGGTCAGATTCTCTACAAGAGCTTTCCGCTCACCCCCGATGGCGAATACACCGCCACCGCAGCCCTGAACCGCACCTACCGCTTCATTCTCTCCGAGCTCAAGGGGTTGCCCCCCGTGGACGTGGTGCACTCGCAAGCCGATTGGTGGGGGGCTATTCTTGCCAACGGGTTCGCTCAGCGTCAAAACCTGCCTCTCGTGCACACACTGCACACGAACCTGGTCACCGGTTCGGCCGCCGCCGTGGGCAAGCTGGGTGCCGCAGTGCTCACCTGGGTAAACGGCGAGGTTTTCGGTCGCTGGGTGAATCACAAGGCGTTGCAAGGGGGCATCGATGGCTGGGTTTATCTACACAACATCACCAAGCACGCCCAAATCGTCATTGCGCCTACCAAGCACTTTGCCGCGCTAGCCGAGGCAAACGGCGTGGCCAATAATATTCGCGTGATTCCAACGGGTGTGGACGACCAAAACTTGGCGGGCATTTTCAAAGCTTCAGATAAAGATCAACAGCCAAAACAGGTCACGTTTGCCTGGAGCGGAAGGTTTAGCCACGAAAAGCGAATGATGGAATTCCTGCGGGCGCTTTCGGCAGCAAAGCTACCGGCAAAGGTGAAGGTATTTGGAGGCGGTCCCCTGCTCAAAAAGGCTCGAGCTTTCATCGCCAAAAACGGGCTCAAAGAATCAGTGACACTGGTTGGTCGAGTGAGCCACGACCAAATGCTTCAGGAACTTAGCGCCGCGGACGCCCTGATTCAGACCAGCATCGGGTTTGAAACCCAGGGAATGACGGTTTACGAGGCTGGGGTGGTGGGTACGCCTTCGATTCTCTGCGATTCAAACATCGCAAACGAACTTCCTAAAAACAGCTACTGGCTGGTGGCCGATGATTCGGTTGGCGCGCTAGCTGGAGCGTTGCGTCTGGCGCATCAGCAGATCATCGATGGAAAAGGAAAGTCCATTGACCTGCGGCAGGATCTGTACCAGAGCAATCTGGTCGGAAAATCGGTTGCCGTCTACGAAGAGGCAATTGCAAAGCACTTTGGTTAACCCCGATAACGGTGCACCGAACGGTTATTGCTTGGGCGCCTTTGGTTCAGGCAGTCCCTTGGAAACACCAATCAACGATTCGGCACGAAGAACTTCTGGAAGCGCTACGAACGTGGTGAGGATTCCCTGGGAGTCTTGGCGAAGCATGAACCTGGCAACGGCACGCTGAAGAAGCGAAGGCTGCCCGCAGAGGTTAACGTTTACAGGGTAGATGGCGCCATATGGAACCGGTGCCATGTCGGAACCGAGCGGTGGAATCGGTTTAGCCGAGAAGTCCATCTTGACCGTGATTCCGGTGTTGGTTTTGGTCAACTTGAGCTGAGTTCCAGCGGAGCTGATTCCGGCCGCATCGGCCACAACGCCCTCAGCCACCTTTTTATCGGCCACAACGCTTGCGGCCAGAGGAATGACCTCAGCGTAAACCGAGTAGGCCGTGAAAATCGAGAATGGGAGCAAGGCGACAGTGC
>Ga0007791_10000015_pt1 | contig 37293 bp, 39 predicted proteins | sample CryBogmetaGMA05M_FD_60368 | JGI IMG/M metagenome (GOLD analysis project Ga0007791, IMG submission 60368) | Freshwater microbial communities from Crystal Bog, Wisconsin, USA - MA0.5M | ecosystem: Environmental > Aquatic > Freshwater > Lake | place: Crystal Bog, Wisconsin, USA | collected 2009-07-06 | reverse complement strand
GCGATGCAGGAGAAGGGCCTGGGAACGCCGGCAACGCGCTCCTCAATCATCGAGGGCCTGATTGCCGAGAAATACATGCTGCGCGAGGGCCGTGAGCTGATCCCCACAGCCAAAGCCTTCCAGCTCATGACGCTGTTGCGCGGCCTGGGCGTGGAGGAGCTTTCCAAAGCGGAGCTGACGGGCGAGTGGGAATACAAATTGGCCCAGATGGAGCAGGGCAAGCTTCGGCGCGAAACCTTTATGGCCGAAATCGCCGCCATGACCGAGCGCATCGTCAGGAAGGCCAAGGAGTACGACCGCGACACCATTCCCGGCGACTACGCCACGCTGCAGGCACGCTGCCCCCAGTGCGGCGGAGTGATCAAGGAAAACTACCGCCGCTTCACCTGCACCGGCGCGGACGGCAGTTCCGAGGGCTGCGGTTTCTCGTTCGGCAAGTCGCCCGCAGGGCGGACCTTCGAAACCGCGGAAGTGGAGCAGTTTCTGCGCGACCGCAAGATCGGACCGCTGGAAGGTTTCCGGTCCAAGGCGGGCTGGCCTTTCACCGCGGAGATGGTGCTCAAGTTCGACGACGAGACCAATAATTACAAGCTGGAGTTCGACTTTGGCGATGACAAGGCGGGCGAGGACAGTGGCGAGCTGATCGACTTTTCGGCCCAGACTTCCCTGGGGGCATGCCGCAAATGCGGCGCCGCCGTGTACGAGCACGGCAAGAACTATGTGTGTGAAAAGTCGGTTCCGACCCTGGCGCAGCCCACGCCGACTTGCGACTTCAAGAGTGGGCAGGTCATTCTGCAGCAGCCGATCGAGCGGGCACAGATGGAAAAACTGCTGGAAACTGGCAAGACCGACCTGCTCGACAAGTTCGTGTCCATGCGCACCCGGCGCGCATTCAAGGCGATGCTGGCCTGGGACGAGGCCGCTGGCAAGGTGAACTTCGAGTTCGCGCCGAGCAAGTTCCCGCCCCGCAAACCCGCCTACAAAGCCGCCGCCAAGGCAGCGGCTGCTCCCAAAAAAGTGGCGGCAGGCCCAGCATCCGCCAAGGCCAAAGCGGCGAAGGTACCTGCCAAAAAGGCAGCCCCGACGACGGCCAAGCCCAAGGTGGCGCGCAAGACCACAGCGGCCAGTGGCAAGACGCCGAGCGCGGCGCTGGCAGCGGTCATCGGGCCAGAGGTGATCGCCCGGCCGCAGGTCATCAAAAAGCTGTGGGACTACATCAAGGCCAATGGTCTGCAGGACGCGAGCAACAAGCGCGCCATCAATGCCGACGCCAAGTTGCTGGCGGTGTTTGGCAAGCCGCAGGTGACCATGTTTGAACTCGCTGGCATCGCCGGCAAACACCTGGGCTGACGGCAATATGAACTTCTCCGACCTCGATGACGACCCCGAACACGCCGCGTACACCGTAGCGCAGCGCTCTTCGGCCGCAACCCGCAGCACTTGGGTGAGCGTGGTGGTCAACGTGCTGCTGTCCATCACCCAAGTCGGCGTGGGCATCGCGGCCAAGTCGCAGGGCCTGATCGCCGACGGTATTCATTCCCTGTCCGACCTGGTGTCGGACTTCGTGGTGCTGCTGGCCAGCCACCATGCCAAGAAGGACGCCGACGAAGACCACCCTTACGGCCACCAGCGCTTTGAAACCGCCGCCTCGCTCGCCCTGGGCGGCCTGCTGCTGGCGGTGGGGGCCGGCATGGTCTGGTCGGCGCTGCAAAAGCTCGAGGCGCCCGGCACGATTGCGGTGGCCCATGCCTCGGCACTGTGGGTGGCGCTGGGTGCCATCGCGGCCAAGGAGTTGCTGTTTCGTTACATGCTGCGCGTGGCCAAGGCGGTGAAGTCCGGCATGCTGGTGGCCAATGCCTGGCACGCCCGCTCCGATGCGGCCTCGTCGCTGGTGGTCAGCATCGGGCTGGTCGGCAACCTGGCGGGCTACCCCCTGCTCGACCCGATTGCGGCGCTGATCGTGGGCTTCATGGTTGGCAAAATGGGCTGGGGCTTCGGCTGGGATGCGCTGCACGACCTGATGGACCGTGCCGTGGACGAGACCGAGGTCCAGGCCATCCGCCAGACGCTGGTCTCCACACCCGGAGTGGCCGGAGTGCACGATGTGCGCACCCGCAAGATGGGTGACATGGTGGTGGTGGATGCCCACATCGAGGTCGATGCACTGATCACCGTAGAAGCCGGACACAACATTGCCGTTGCGGCGCGCGAGGCCGTGATGCAGCGGCACCGGGTGCTCAACCTCATGACCCACGTGGACCCCGCCCACCGCCCCGACAAGGACCATGAAACCGGGCGCGTGCGCGCTTGATTTTTTTCTGACGCGCCCACTCCAGGGGATTCATGCACCGAACCATCTTTGACACGCCGGTTGTCAACACCTTGCTGCGCGCGCTGTCGATCGGCTTTCTGAAACTCGCCGGCTGGAAAATTGAGGGTGGCCTGCCCAGCGGCGGCGGCAAGAGCGTGCTGATTGCAGCTCCGCACACCAGCAACTGGGACCTGCCCTACACCCTGATGGTGGCGTTTAGCCTGCGACTGAATATCCGCTGGATGGGCAAGCGCCAGCTGTTCGCACCCCCCTTCAGGGGCCTGATGTTGTGGCTGGGCGGCATTCCGGTTTCCCGCGAGAGCGCCAACAACCTGGTCGAGGCCTCGGTCACGGCCCTCCAGGTGGCCGAAGGCCCGCTGCAGCTGGTGGTGCCGCCTGAGGGGACGCGCAGCAAAGCACGCTACTGGAAAACCGGGTTTTACTACATTGCGGTCGGCGCCAAGGTGCCGATTGTGATGGCGCACATGGACTACGCCAGGAAGGTCAGCGGCCTCGGCCCGGTGTTCGAGCCGACCGGCAATATCGAGGCCGATATGGCCGCCATCCGTGCCTTCTATGCGCCGTTCAAGGGGAAAAATCCCTTGCAATCCGGCGACCATTGAGCCGGGGCCTGTTAGTCAGGTGGTCCGAGCGCCGCCATTTCCGGCGAAAGGCCCACCCAGGGTATGTCGAAACCAGAGCGCCTGCGCTGGGGTACTGCAGCATGGTTGCGCAAGGCCCATTGTGCGCCGGCCACGACGCTGTCGATCACGGGCACGCTCACGCCACGCTGCAGCCCTGCGGCCATACCGGCCAGCCCGGCACCTCCCAGAATCACCGCCTGCACCCCGAGCTGGCGCACGGCGTCCTGGCAGGCCTGCAGCAGCAAGGCCTGCGCCGCCGCAGGATCGGCCGCCAGTTGCGCGCCGGTGGGTGCCACCGTGTGGATACCAGCCAAAGCAGGGGCGTGCCCCAGCGCCTGCGCCAGCCGCTGCAGCATGGGCCCCCAGCGCGCGCCGCCGGTGACAATGGCAAACCGGCCGTGCCGCGCCGCCTCGATAAAGGACGCTTCGGCCAGACCGGTGACCGGGACGGTGCTGCTCTCGCGAAGCGCCATCAGTCCCGGGTCGCCAAAGCAGCCCAGCAGCACAGCATCGGGTGGGTCCGCAGGCGCCGCCAGCGCAGCGGCCCAGGCATCGAGCGCAGCATGCGCGGCCACGGCGTAACTGGCTTCATCCGAAATGTAGGGTGCACCAAACCGGGCGGTCACGGTGCGCACCTGCACATGCAGGCCGGCTGCCGCTTGCACATGGGTATGCAAAAGCGCACTGACCGAAGCCGAGGTGTTGGGATTGATGACCAGCAGCGTGCGCATAGGGCTCAGGCCGCTGCCGCGAACAGCGCCGTCCAGTCTGTTGGCCGGCCTGCCGGTACGGCAAAGCGCAGCTGCGATTCAAGCCGGGTGAGGTGGTCGCGCATACGCCGGCCCGCCTCCTGGGGATCGCGCAGGCGAATGGCGTCGAGCAGGGCGCGGTGCTCGTGGCAGCCGCAACCATTGGCGTCCTCGCGCTCGTGCGCATGCGCATCGCTGTAGGCCATCAGGATCAGCGAGGTGCGCGAGGTCAGCTCGCGCAGGATCCGGCTCAGCGTCTGGTGGTTGGCGCGCTCGGCGATGCGCAGGTGGAATTCGCCCGAGAGCCGGATGGCACGGCGCATATCCCCGGCCTTGCGGGCGGCGTCCTCGTCATCAATGCACTGGCGCAGCTGCTCCATGTCCTCCTCGGAAGCACAGGCGATGAACAGCTCCACCAGCGTGGGCTCTATCAGCCGGCGTACGCCAAACACTTCACGCGCCTCCTGCTCGGTCGGCTCGGCAATGGTGGCACCCCGGTTGGGCGTGAGGGTCACGACCTGCTCGTTGGCCAGGCGCACCAGCACCGGCCGGATGCGGGTGCGGGACACGCCAAAGGCGGTAGCAAGTTTGTCTTCCACCAGCTTGGTGCCCGGTGGCAAACGGTGGTCGAGGATGGCGGAAACCACGCGCTCGTAAATGTCGCCGTCGGTGAGCGCGGCGGTGGGCAGGGCCTCGCTCATGCGCGCCCCCGTTTCTGGCGCTGGTTCAGCCAGCGGCCCAGGCCGAGTGCCACAACGACGACCAGCAGTGAGACCAGGGTAGTCACTGTGCCCAGGGCATAAATGGAAGGAGTAGTCACGGTGGTGGTGAGCCCCTGCAATTCCAGTGGCAGGGTATTGACGTCACCAATGGCCTGCGAGGTTCGGGCAATCTCATCCCAGCTGAGCGTGAAGCCGAACATGCCTACGCCCACCACCGAAGGCGCAATCAGCGGCAGCACCACGTGGCGAAAGCCCTGCCAGGGCGTTGCACCCAGGTCCCGCGCCGCCTCCTCGTAGGCCGGGTTGAACCGGTTGAAGATCGCAAACATAATCAGCAGCCCGAAGGGCAGCGTCCAGGTCAGGTGCGCACCCAGCGCCGAAGTGAACAGCCCCAGCGAGGTACCATAGCCCTCGAGCACGCCGTCCATGCCCAGCGATTCCAGCGCGCGCTTGATGCCGGTGTCGAGCAGCCGGAATTCCAGACCAATCCCCAACGAGACAATGATCGAAGGCATGATGAGGCTGGCCACCACAATGAAAAACAGGGCATTGCCGCCGGCCAGCTTCTTGCGAAACGCCAGCCCGGCAAGCACCGACAGCACCACCGTGAATCCCATGACCACCAGCCCGAGCAACATGGAACGTTTGAGTGCGGCACCGATGTCCACCACCCCCAGGCCCTGCGCCAGCTTGTAGAACCAGTGCAGTGACATGCCCCGCAGCGGAAAGGTCAGGCCACCGTCGGGGCCTTGAAAGCTCAGAACCACGATCACCAGCATCGGCCCGTACAGAAACAGCACGAAGCCGGCAAAGAACAGTGCCAGCAGCCAGAAGGCCAAGCCGCGGTCGTTGCGTGCCATGTTCACAGCTCCTTGCGGATATCGACCAAACGGGTCAGGGCCCAGATGATCATCAGCACAATGCCCAGCAGGATCACCGCGTTGGCCGCCGCCAGCGGAAACTGCAAGTACGAGGTCTGGACCTGGATCACCTTGCCAATGGAGGCGATCTGCTGCCCGCCCATCACCCCGATGGTCACAAAGTCCCCCATCACAATGGTGATGACAAAGATGGAGCCAATGATGATGCCGGTGCGTGACAGCGGCACGATCACATTCCACAGGGTCTGCCATGCCGACGCGCCGCTGTCGCTGGCGGCTTCAATCAGGCTGCGGTCGATGCGCATCATGCTGTTGAAAATCGGCACGATCATGAACATGGTGTAGAGGTGGACAAACGCCAGCACCACTGAAAAATCCGAGAACAGCAGCCACTCCACGGGCGCGTCCACCAGCCCCGCGCCCACCAGCGTCTGGTTGGCCAGGCCATTGCGGCCAAGCAGGGGCACCCAGGAAATCATGCGGATCACGTTCGAAGTCCAGAACGGAATCGTGCACAGCACAAACAGCACCGTCTGGATGCCTGGCGAACGCACATGGAATGCCACAAAGTAGGAAACCGTGAAACCCACAATCAACGTGATGAGCCACACCAGCACGCTGAACTTGATGGTCGACAAATAGGTCTTGAAGGTGACGCACATCGCGTCGGTATTGAAACAGCCTTCAAACACCGCCAGGTAATGCTTGGCAGTGAAGTCGGGCAGCAGCTCATACTCGTTGAAATCCCAGAAACTGACCATCAGGATCAGCGCCAGGGGAACGATGAAGAACAGGACGAAAACCGCAGTCAGCGGAAGCGCCTGCCACCAGGCCGCCATGGGGCGGACTGGTGCAGGCACTGCGGCCGCAGGAAGAGTCGATGGGCGAGCGCTCATGCGGGACTCAGTTGCGGCCTGCACCATCAGGCAGCGACAAACTCATTCCACTTCTGGACCATGTAGTTGTTCTCGTCCATGACCGCATTCCAGCAGGCAATGCCACCCATACGGGCTTCGTAGCTGCCGCCGTCGCGCACGGAACCGGCCTTGGCCAGCAAGTCGCCATTCGGGCTCTTGATGTCCTGGGTCGCGGCCTTGCCTTCCATCCAGTAAGCCCATTCGTAGGCTTCCATTTTGGACTTGGCAGTGTCGAGCACAGCGCTGTAATAGCCCTGGCGGTTCAGGTAGGCACCAGCCCAGCCATCGAGGAACCAGTTGATGAACTCATAGGCGCCATCGAGCTTGCGGCCCGAGAGCGTGGCGGGCAAACCAAAGCCGGCAGCCCAGGCGCGATAGCCCTCTTTGAGCGGCTGGAATGTACAGGCGATGCCCTTGGTACGGACAGCGGTGACTGCTGGCGACCACATCGACTGGATCACCACTTCGCCCGAGGCCATCAGGTTGACGGATTCGTTGAAGTCTTTCCACAGGCTGCGGAACTGGCCGGCCTTCTTGGAATCGATCAGGGTCTTGATCGTCAGGTCAATTTCCTTCTTGGTCATGTTGCCCTTGTCGGGGTACTTGTAGATGCCCATGGCTTCGACCACCATGGCAGCGTCCATGATGCCGATGGAGGGAATGTTCAGAATGGCAGCCTTGCCTTTGAACTCAGGGTTGAGCAACTCTGCCCACGAATTGATCGGGCGCTTGATCAGGTCAGGGCGGATGCCCAGCGTGTCAGCGTTGTACACGGTGGGAATGAGCGACATGAACTGTGTCGGGCTCTTGGCAAACACCTTGCTTTTCTCGCCTTCGAGGTAAATCACCTTCTTGGGCGCAGTGCCCTGGTCGCCCACGGCCTTGCCTGCCACCATGCCGGTGGTGAACAGCGAAGTGATCTTGTCGGCGTTCTTGATGCGCTTGACGTCGATACCCTTGAGGTTGCCGGTAGGAACGATCTTCTTGAGGGAGAAGTACTCGGTGTCGATCAGATCAAAGCTGTTGGGTGCAGTGACAGCGCGCTTGGTGACGTCGTCGGTCGTCACGGCCACGTACTGGATCTCGATGCCGGTATCGGCCTTGAATTTATCGCCAATCGCCTTGTCCTGGTTCACAGCAGTGCCCAGGTAGCGCAGCACAATCTTTTCTTGCGAATGCACGGCAGGGAACATGCCTGCCGCGAGGATACCGGCAGTGCCCTTGAGCACGCTGCGGCGCTGCATCGGGGCAGCGGTGGAGAGAACGTCTTTCGAATCATCTGACATGCGAGAACTCCTTGAGGGTGATGGGAGGTGGAAAAAACTTCTTTCGAAGGGTGGGGGAAATACGGGGCGGCCTCAGTGCGACAGCGGGTGCGCTGCATCGTTGGCCCAGCTGAGCTGCACGGTCTGGCCTACGGCATGGGGCTGCTGGGCGTAGGTCGCCTCGGACAGCATGACGGAGATTTCTGCGGTGGTGTTCGCGCTGCGGGGGGTGTCAGGGTCCTGCAGCCCGATCAGCACGTAGGTGCCCTGGTATTCGACATCGGTGACCACCGCCATCCGGCTGTGAGGCGCATCTGCCGTGGCGGCAGCCGCAGGGGTCACCAGCATGTGGTCGGTGCGCACGCAGATTTTGCCGGCCGGCGTTTCCATCACGTTGTGTCCGCCCATGAATCGGGCCACAAACTCATTGACAGGACGGCGGTAGATCTCGTGGGGGCTACCCATCTGCTCAATGACGCCGTGGTTCATCACCACCATGGTGTCGGCCAGGGCCATCGCTTCTTCCTGGGAATGGGTCACATGAATGAAGGTCAACCCCAGTTCCTTTTGCCAGCGCCGCAGCTCGGCACGCATCTGGATGCGCAAAAAGGGGTCCAGCGCCGACAGCGGCTCGTCAAGCAGAAGCACCCGGGGCTGGGTAATCAACGCCCGGGCCAGAGCGACGCGCTGTTGCTGCCCGCCGGACAGCTCTGCCGGCTTGCGGTCGACGAGGTGCCCCATGGCAACACGCTGCAGCAGGTCCTGCGCCTGGGCCTGCCGAGACGCCTTGTCGACGCCTTTCATTTTCAAGCTGAAGGCCACGTTGTCCAGGGCGCTGAGGTGGGGGAAAAGGGCAAAACTCTGAAACATCATGGCAGTACCGCGGGCGGCCGCAGGCAGATCCGTGATGTTGCGGTTTTCCAGCAGAATATCGCCAGCGCTGGCCGACTCATGGCCGGCAATCATGCGCAGCGTAGTGCTCTTGCCGCAACCCGAGGGACCCAGCAGGCAACAGTAACTGCCGCTCGCAATCCGCAGGCTGATGTTGTCCACCGCCGGCTTGCCCGGACCGTAGCGCTTGGTCAGACCAACAACTTCAATGGCAGCGGAGGGGTTCATGGCATTCATCGGTGCCATTATTGCAAGCGCCGTGCCAACTTTGTACACAATCGGGTCAAGATTTTGTACGCAAAATGCACCTATGTTGTGCGCTGAAGCTGCGAACGCCATTCGGCGGTGCGCGCTGCTGCGGGCTACGCCTGAAATTGGTGCAGCCAAATGCGCTGCTGGCCAGTCACGGCCTGCGGCTGAACCGCCATCCCTCCAGGCTGTAGACCAGCAGTGCCGCCCAGATCAGTACAAACCCTAGCAAGCGGGCCGGCGCAAATGGCTCATGGAACCACCACACGCCCAGTGCAAACTGCAGGGTCGGAGAGATGTACTGCAGGATGCCCAGGGTGGTGAGTGTGATGCGGCGCACGCCGGCGGCAAAGAGCAGCAGCGGGATGGCGGTGAGTGGCCCCCCCAGCAAGAGCCAGCCCACGGTGACAGGGTCGCCCTGGGCCAGCGCACTGTGCCCCTGCCAGGTGGCGTACCCCAGCGCCAGCACGGAGAAAGGCGCCACCATCAGCGTCTCCAGCGTTAAGCCCTCGAGCGCACCGAGCGACGCCAGTTTGCGCAGCAGCCCGTAAAAAGCAAAGCTCACGGCCAGTGCCAGTGCAATCCAGGGCGGACGCGCCGCCTGCAGCGTGAGCCACAGCACGCCACAGGCCGCCAGGACCACCGCCAGCCACTGGCCACGCCGGGGCCGCTCGCCGAGCAGAAAAAATCCGATGGCCACATTGACCAGCGGCAGAATGAAGTAGCCTAGGCTGGCGTCAAGCACATGGCCGTTTTGCACCGCCCAACCGTATACCAGCCAGTTCACCGACAGCAGCAGGGCTGACAGCGCAAAGGCCGCCAGCACCCGGGGCTTGCCAGAAACCTCGCGCAACCACCCCCATTGCCTGCGCACCGACAGCACACCGAGCAGGAATACCAGCGCGTACAGGGTGCGATGCATCGTGACTTCCCACGCCGGCACCTGCAGCAGTTGGGCGAAATACAGCGGCAGCAGACCCCAGACGGCGTACGCCAGGGTGGCGTACAGGATGCCGGGCTGGCTCAAACGGAGCGCCCGCCGCTCAGCGGCCTGCGGTCAATGCCCATCACGGTGCGACAGGGTCAGCAGACGGTCGGTGTATGCAATGGCCAGTGCGCTGAGCAAAAAGGTGACATGGATCAGGGTCTGCCACATCAGCACCTTTTCATCGTAGTTGGCGGCATTGATGAAGGTTTTGAGGAGGTGGATGGAGCTGATGCCAATGATGGCTGTGCTCAGCTTGACCTTCAGAACCGAGGCATTTACATGGCTGAGCCATTCGGGCTGGTCCCGGTGGCCCTCCAGGTCCATGCGGCTGACGAAGGTTTCATAGCCGCCGACAATCACCATGATCAGCAGGTTGGAGATCATCACCACATCGATCAGCGCCAAGACCACCAGCATGATGATGGTCTCGTTCAGGGCAGGAATGACCGTATCCGCCTTGTACCCAATGCTGTTGACAAGCGCCTGCAGCGCCGTCGGACTCCCGAACGCAGCTTCGAGCAGATGCAGCAGTTCCACCCAAAAGTGAAACACGTAGACACCCTGGGCCGCGATCAACCCGATATACAGTGGCAGCTGCAGCCAGCGGCTGGCAAAGATGAAGCGCGGAATGGGCCGAAGCCGGGCGGGCGTGGGCGGTGGGGATTCGGTAGGCATAGGCTTGACCAGGCTGTGTGTGCCTGCGAATTGTAGTGAGCCCCGCGCGCCATGCGCAGTTGCTGCTGATGAACCAGCCAAGGCGCACAATCTCCCCATGAAAGCACCCCCAAGACTGCAGGCCCTGATCGACGAGGGCCTGATGGACGGCGTGGTTCGCCAGCTCATGAGCGGCAAAGAGGCGACCGTGTATGTGGTGCGTTGCGGCGACGAGACCCGTTGGGCCAAGGTGTACAAGGAAGCCACCCAGCGCAGCTTCCGCCAGGCAGTGGACTACACCGAAAACCGCAAGATCAAGAACACGCGCCAGGCCCGCGCCATGGCCAAGGGCAGCAAATACGGCCGCCAGGCCCAGGAAGCGGCCTGGCAAAGTGCCGAGGTCGATGCGCTCTACCGCCTGGCCGGTGCCGGCGTGCGGGTGCCGCGGCCCTACAACTTTCACGATGGCGTGTTGCTGATGGAGCTGGTGACCGACGCAAACGGCGATGCCGCCCCGCGCCTGAACGATATGGCCTTCACCCGCGAGCAAGCCCTGCAGCACCATGCCACGCTGATTGCCGAGGTGGTGCGCATGCTCTGCGCCGGCGTGGTGCACGGGGACCTGTCGGAATTCAACATCCTGCTGGGCTACCAGCCCGGTACCGATGGCGGTGTTGGTGAAGATGCCCCCGTGATCATTGACCTGCCCCAGGCGGTGGATGCGGCAGGCAACAACCACGCCCCGCGCATGTTGCTGCGCGATGTCGCCAACCTGCGCGACTTTTTTGGCAAGTTCGCGCCAGAGCTGCGCCAGACCGAATACGGCCCCGAGATCTGGAGCCTGTACCAAAAGGGTCTGCTGGACATCGACGCCCCGCTGACCGGACGCTTTGCCCGGGAACATGCCGGCATCGACATGCAGGCCTTGCTGCGAGAAATCGACGACGCGCGGGCCGAGGAAGCCGCGCGCCAGCTGCGCAGCCAGACCACCTGACCCCGGTCGCTCTTGCGGCAAAATTGGGGTCCCCCAGCCCTCTGCCCTCTGCCCTGAAAGCACCGTATGGAAAACAGCCCGCAAGACCCCCAGTTCGAGGCCGGCCTGGCGATGCGCAAGCAGGTCATGGGCGAGGCGTTTGTAGCGCGCGCTTTTTCTGGCATGACCGACTTCACCGCGCCGATCCAGCAACACATCACCCGCAACGCCTGGGGCGATGTGTGGCAACGCCCTGGCCTGGACCTCAAAACCCGCAGCCTGGTCACCGTCGCCATGCTGACCGCCCTGGGCCGCCAACAGGAACTCAGGGGCCATGTGCGTGGCGCCTTGAACAACGGTGCCACAGTGCAGGAAATCCAGGAGGTTCTGCTGCATGCCGCGGTGTACTGCGGCGTGCCGACAGCGGTGGACGCCTTCCGCAGTGCCGCCGAAGTGGTGGCCGATACACCCGCTTGAAGATGACCCGGGCGTGCTTGCGCCCGGCTGCCTGCGCGCACTTGCGGCAAGCGCGCGGCAGCATCCGCAGCCATGCAGGAGAATAGGGGCACCATGCCCGCCGCATCCCCAACCGCTGCCCAACAGCCCCGCAACCCCCTGCACGGCCTGACGCTGGAAAGCATCGTGACGGCGCTGGCGGAGCATTTCGGCTGGGAGGAGCTGGGCCGGCGCATCCCGGTGCGTTGTTTCACGCACGAACCCAGCGTGGCCTCAAGCCTCAAATTCCTGCGCAAAACGCCCTGGGCGCGCGAGAAAGTGGAAGGCCTCTATCTGTTCGTGCTGCGGGAAAAGCGGCGCGGCTGACGCGCCCAGGACCATGGACGACAGCCACCGCATCGAACAGCGCCTGATGGACCTGGAAGTCAAGGCCAGCTTTACCGAAGACCTGCTCGACCAGCTCAACGCGGTGGTGGTGCGCCAGCAACAGGAAATTGCCCAACTCGCGCGGGAACTGGCGCAAATGCGACAGGACACGCTGCATGCTAGCGCCCCGCCCGGCGCAGGTGCCAGCGAGCTGCCGCCGCACTACTGACCTTACTGCGCGATCACGCGCACCATCTCCAGACATTTGTTGGAGTAACCCCATTCGTTGTCGTACCAGCTCACCAGCTTCACGAAGGTGCCGTCGAGCGCAATGCTGGCATCGGCATCGAACACACTGGTGCAGGTCTCGCCCCGGAAGTCAGTGGCCACCACCTTGTCTTCGGTGTACCCAAGCACGCCCTTGAGGGCGCCTTGCGATTGCGCCTTCATCTCGGCACAGATTTCCTGCAGCGTGGCTTCCTGCAGCAGCTCGCAGGTCAGGTCGACGACCGAGACGTCGCTGGTTGGCACGCGAAATGACATGCCGGTGAGCTTCTTGTTCAGCGCCGGAATCACCACGCCCACGGCCTTGGCGGCACCGGTGGAGCTCGGGATGATGTTTTCCAGAATGCCGCGTCCACCGCGCCAGTCCTTGTTGGACGGGCCATCCACGGTTTTCTGCGTCGCTGTGGCGGCATGCACCGTGGTCATCAGCCCGCGCTTGATGCCCCATTTGTCGTGCACCACCTTGGCCAACGGCGCCAGGCAGTTGGTCGTGCAGCTGGCATTGGAGATGATGGCCTGACCGGCATAGGTCTGGTGGTTGACGCCGTAAACAAACATCGGCGTGTCGTCTTTGCTCGGGGCAGAAAAAATCACTTTCCGGGCGCCTGCCGCGAGGTGCTTTTCGCCGCCCGCCTTGTCCAGGAAGATGCCGGTGGACTCGATCACGATGTCCGCACCAACTGCAGCCCATTGCAGGCTGGCGGGGTCGCGCTCCTGCGTCAGGCGGATCTTGCGGCCATTGACCACCAGGGTGTTGCCCTCCACCGCGACCTCGCCTTTGAATCGGCCGTGCACCGAGTCGTACTGCAGCATGTAGGCCAGGTACTCCGGCTCGAGCAGGTCGTTGATGGCCACGACTTCAATGTCGTGAAAGTTTTGCAGCGCGCTGCGCAGAACATTGCGGCCAATGCGGCCGAATCCGTTGATACCAATCTTGATCGTCATGCGTTCCCCTTAGTCAATGAATCCCAGGTGCTGCCCTGCGGCCCCTAGCGTTTTCGCGCCAGCACCGCCGCCACCGTGTCTGCCACGTTTTCCGGCGTGAAGCCAAAGTGCTTGAACAGCACCGGCGCCGGCGCCGACTCGCCGTAGGTGTCGATGCCGACCACGGCGCTGGCGCCGTATTTCCACCAGCCGTCGGTGGAGCCCATCTCCACCGCGACACGCGGCACTGCCGTTGGCAAAACTTCCGCTTTGTAGGCTGCACTTTGCCGGTCAAATGTGGTGGTACTCGGCATGGATACTACGCGTACTGCTATTTTTCTGGTAGCAAGCAGTTCCTGTGCCCGCAGCGCGAGTTGCACCTCGGAGCCGGTGGCGATGAGCACCGCCTGGGCTTTCCTGCGCAGGCCGACTTCGGCCGGCTCGGCCAGCACATAGGCGCCCTTGCTGATGGCGTCGAGGCCACTGGCATCGGGCGCGAGCGCCGAATCGGCCTTGGGGGCGTAGCTGATGTTCTGGCGCGACAGCAGCAAGGCGGTGGGCCTGGCCTTGTTTTGCAGCGCAACCGTCCAGGCAACGGCGGTCTCGGCAGTGTCGCCGGGCCGCCACACATCCAGATTGGGAATCAGGCGCAGCGACGCCGCATGCTCGATCGACTGGTGCGTGGGGCCGTCTTCGCCCAGACCGATGGAGTCGTGGGTGAACACATGCACCACCCGCAGCTTCATGAGCGCGGCCATGCGGATGGCATTGCGGCTGTAGTCGCTGAACGTCAGGAACGTGCCGCCGTACGGAATGAAGCCGCCGTGCAGCGCCACCCCGTTCATGATGGCCGCCATGCCAAACTCCCGCACGCCGTAGTTGATGTGGCGCCCGCCCACCAGCGTGCCGTTGGCGTCTGCGGTTTGCACCACATCGCCGTCGGTGGCAAAGCGCACGTGGGGGGTGGACTTGGTGTTGGTGAGGTTGGAGCCGGTCAGGTCGGCAGAGCCGCCGAGCAGCTCGGGCAGCGCGGCGGTGAAGGATTCGAGGGCCAGTTGCGAGGCTTTGCGGCTGGCCACCGTCTCGGCCTTGCGGTGCGCACCAATGACGGTGTCGACGGCGGTTTGCACAAAGTGTTTCGGCAGCTCGCCCTTGACGCGGCGCAACAGCTCCTTGGCCAGGGCCGGGTGGGCCGCCTTGTACGCGGCAAAACGCGCGTTCCAGTCGGCCTCCAGGGCCTTGCCCCGGGCCTTGGCATCCCAATCGGCATAGACCTCCTTGGGAATGACGAAGGGCGCATGGTGCCAGCCAATGGCCTCGCGGGTGAGCTTGATTTCGTCCGCGCCGAGCGGCTCGCCGTGGGCCTTGGCGGTGTTGACGCGGTTGGGGCTGCCTTTGCCGATGTGGGTCTTGCACACAATCAGGGTGGGGCGGTTGGTGCACTCCCGGGCCTGGGCGATGGTGCGCGACACCTGCGCTGCATCGTGCCCATCCACCGGCCCCAGGACGTTCCAGCCGTAAGCTGCAAAGCGCATGGCCGTGTTGTCGGCAAACCAGGGCGTGACCTGGCCGTCAATCGAAATGCCGTTGTCGTCGTACAGGGCAATGAGCTTGTTCAGTTTCCAGGCGCCGGCCAGCGACGCGGCCTCGTGGCTGATGCCTTCCATCATGCAGCCGTCGCCCAGAAAGACATAGGTGTGGTGGTCGACCACCGCATGGCCTTCGCGGTTGAACTCCTTGGCCAGCAGCTTTTCGGCCAGCGCCATGCCGACGGCGTTGGTGATGCCCTGGCCCAGAGGGCCAGTGGTGGTTTCGACGCCCGGGGTGATGCCGTATTCCGGATGGCCCGCCGTCTTGCTGTGCAGGGTGCGAAAGTTCTTCAGTTCTTGCATCGGCAGCTTGTAGCCGGTGAGGTGCAACAGCGCATAAATCAACATGGAGCCGTGGCCGTTGGAGAGCACGAAGCGGTCGCGGTTGAGCCACAGCGGGTTGCTGGGGCTGTGCTGCAGGTGGTCCCCCCAGAGTGCCACCGCCATGTCGGCCATGCCCATGGGCGCACCCGGATGGCCGGAATTCGCTGCCTGGACGGCATCCATGGCCAGCGCACGGATCGCGCCGGCCATTTGTTGGGGGTTGCTCGTGCTGCTGGCCATGGTGGCGTTCCTTTTGGAGGGGTGGGCTTGTCTAGGCGGCCATTCTAGCGGTCCATATCGGCTGGGCTATGCTCTGGCCATGAGCCTGCTCTTTACCCCCTTCGCCCTCCCCTCGCCACGTGGCGGAATCACCCTGGCCAACCGCATCGTGGTGGCCCCCATGTGCCAGTACCAGGCGGTCGAGGGCCAAGCCACCGACTGGCACCTGATGCACTGGGGCAATCTGCTCAACAGCGGTGCCGGCCTGTTCACCATCGAGGCCACCGCCGTGCTGCCCGAAGGGCGCATCACGCCGGGTTGCCTGGGCCTGTGGGACGCCCGCACCGAATCCCGGCTGGCCGACACGCTGCAGCGCGCCCGTGCGCTTGCGCCGCACACGCCGGTGTGCATACAGCTGGGGCATGCGGGCCGCAAGGCTTCCAGCGCTACACCCTGGCAGGGGGGGCAATTGTTGCCCGCCACCAGCGGTGGGTGGGAGACTTTCGGCCCTTCGGCAGTACCGCAGCTGCCCCAGGAGGAGCCGCCCACCGCCATGGATGCCGCAGAAATGGCACGCGTATCCGAGGCCTTTGCCGAGGCAGCGCGCCGGTCCGCGCGCATGGGCGTGGAAGCGATTGAGATCCACAGCGTCCACGGTTACCTGCTACACGAGTTTTTGTCACCCATCGCCAACCAGCGCACCGACGACTACGGCGGCAGTTTCGAGAACCGCATCCGCTACCCGCTGGAAGTGTTTGCTGCAGTGCGCCAGGCCTTCGACGGCGTGCTGGGCCTGCGCATTTCGGCCTCCGACTGGGTCGAAGGTGGTTGGGACTGCGCGCAGAGCGCCGCCTTCGCCCAACGGCTCAAAGCCCTGGGCTGCGACTTCATTCACGTCTCCAGCGGAGGCGTCTCGCCGCAGCAGAAAATCACCCTGGGCGCCGGCTACCAGGTACCGTTTGCCCGCGAGATCCGTGCCGCAACGGGCATGGCCACCACCGCCGTAGGGCTGATTACCGACCCGCACCAGGCCGAGGCAATCCTGCAGGCCGGCGACGCCGACCTGGTGGCGTTGGCGCGCGCGTTCCTGTGCCAGCCACGCTGGGGCTGGCAGGCTGCAGCAGCGCTGGGCGGACAGGTACAATCCCATCCGGCGTATTGGCGTTGCCTGCCGCGCGACGCCCAGGCTGCGTTTGGACCTGTCGCCATCGGCGGGCGCTGACTTGCAGGGTCTGCACATCACGGCAGACCTGCATGGCTGCAACTGCCCTGCAGCACTGCTGACCGACGCAGCACTGCTGGGCCGGCACTGCACCGAGGCGGTCCGGGCGACCGGGCTGCAAGCGGTGGCCGAACTGTTCCACACCTTCCCCGCTACGGCCTGGGGGCACGGTGGCGTCACCGCCACCGTGCTGCTGGCCGAGTCGCACCTGTGCGTGCACACCTGGCCGGAGCAGCGCGCCGTGACGCTCGACGTCTATGTCTGCAACTTCGGTAGCGACCACAGCCCCCGTGCCGAAGCCCTGGCACTGGCCATGACCCGGCTTTTTTTGCCGCAGGCGCAGGCAGTGCGCCGGCTTACACGGGGTGATCGAGGTGAGGGGGCGGACCCGGGATGAACCCGGCTCTGACGCGGGCTTATTTCGGCGGGCGGAAAAGTGCGCAGAGCTTGTTGCCGTCCGGGTCGCGCAAGTACGCCAGGTAAATACTGCCGGTCGGGCCTTCACGAAACCCCGGAGGGTCTTCGCAGGTCGTGCCACCATGGGCCAGGCCTGCCGCATGGAAAGCATCCCCCTGCGCAACCGACTGCACGGCAAATCCGGTGGTGCTGCCATTGCCATGGGTGGCGGGTTCGCCGTTGATCGGCGTGGAAATCGCAAACGTGCCGGTCGGGCTGCGATAGAAATAGCGGTTCTTGTTGGGAATGCCCGGGCCGTACCCGAGCGTACCCAGCAACGCATCGTAGAACTTCCTGGAAGCCTCGAGGTCATTCACACCCAGCATCACATGACTGAACATCACTGTCTCCTTCAGGGCCATCAGGCCGTTATTCAAACCACCGGGTTTTCGAGCACACCCAGGCCGTCGATGGCAATGCGCACCACATCGCCATTTTGCAGGTACTTAGGGGGCGTAAAACCAATGCCCACGCCCACCGGTGTGCCGGTGGCAATCACGTCGCCAGGGTAGAGCGTGATGCCCGCACTCAGAGTTTCAATCAGCGTGGTGATGTCAAAGATCAGGTCTTGGGTCGACGCATTCTGCCGCTCCTCGCCATTGACCCAGCAGCGCACCTGCATATTGCCGGCATCCACGCTGTCGGCGCTGACCAGCCAGGGGCCCATGGGGCAAAAGGTGTCAAACGACTTGCCCATATGCCACTGCATGTGGCGGTTTTGCCAGTCGCGTGCAGTCACGTCGTTGACGATGGTGTAGCCCCATACATGCGCCATCGCGTCTTCCTTGCGGATGCCCCTGCCGCCGCGCCCGATCACCACGGCCAGCTCTGCTTCGTAATCAATCGCCGTGGACACACCCACCGGCATTTCGATGGCGGCACCGGTGGCAATCACGCATTCAGGCACCTTGGTGAAAATAATGGGGCAGGCCGGAATTTCGCCGCCCGCCTTGGCGCTGCTGTCAAAGCCGCTGCGCGCAAACTCCTTGGCATGGGCGTGGTAGTTTTTGCCTACGCAAAACAGGTTGCGCCGGGGCCGGGGCAAGGGGGCGCGCAGGGTCACCGCGCTCAGGGGCAGGGCTGCAAGCAGGGGCGGCAAGGCCGCGCCGCCGGCCAGCAGTTCCACAATGGGCAAAGCCCCGAGCTCGCGCAGCGCAGGCGCCAGATCAAACGGCGTGACCGTCTGCAAATCATCCGACACCAGACCCACCTGGGGTTGCTGCTGGTAGGTAAAAGCTGCGATGCGCATGGGTGGTTCCAAAGCCGAAAAAGATTCCGATTGTGCATGGTAGAGTGACCGCCAAACAAGAGGAGAAACCATGATCCAACGTCCATCGTTCACGCGGGCTGCCCTGGTCTGCGCGCTTGCCCTGCTGGGCAGCGGCATGGCCCAGGCGCAAAGCGCCAGTTACCCGGCAAAGACCATCACCATGGTTGTGCCCTTCCCCCCTGGCGGACTGGCCGACACGGTGGCGCGGCCCGTGGCCGAAGCCATGGGGCGCGAACTCGGCCAGTCTGTGATCATCGAGAACAAGGCCGGCGCGGGCGGTGGCATGGGCATGGGCGTGGCGGCCAAGGCCAGGCCGGACGGCTACACCGTGCTGATGGCGCTGTCGTCCTACTCTGTCATTCCCGAGGCCGATGCCGTACTGGGGCGCAGCCCCCTGTATGCCCTGAGTGACCTGCGTCCCATCGCACGCTACACCGCAGACCCCACGGTGCTGGCAGTGCGGGCCGACGCACCCTGGAAAACGGTGAAGGAATTTGTCGAGGATGCACGCAAGCGCCCCGGCGCCATCAATTACGGCTCCTCCGGCAGTTACGGCACCATGCATGTGCCGATGGAAATGCTGGCGCAGAGCGGCGGCATACGCCTGACGCATATTCCCTACACCGGCGCAGGCCCGGCGGTGCTCGCGCTGCTCGGTGGCCAGATCGAGGCCGTATCCACCGGACCGGCCACGGTGCTCCAGCATGTGAAGGCCGGCAAGATCCGCGTGCTGGGCCATTGGGGCCAGGGCCGGCTGGAGTCCATGCCGGAGGTGCCGAGCCTGAAAGAGCAGGGCTTCGGTGTGGAATACGCGCAGTGGTCGGGTCTGTTCATACCTGCCGGCACGCCGGAGCCGATTGCCCAGCGCCTGCGTGTAGCAGCGCGCAACGCTGCCAACGACGCCCGGGTGCGCGAGGTCATCCACAACGCGGGAAGCCCGGTGCTCTACCAGGACAGCCCCGAATTCGAAAAGTATGTGCAAGAGGATGCCAGGCGCATGGTGGACGTGGTCCGGCGCATTGGCAAAGTGGAATAACCGGAAAATACCCATGCAACATTCCCTCACCCGCCGCCTGTGCGCAGCCCTGGCCCTGGGCGCAGCTGCGCTGAGTCCTGCCGCGATGGCAGACACCTACCCCGCGCGGGCCGTCAAAATTGTGGTGCCCTTCGCAGCGGGCGGCCCGGCCGACAACTACGCCCGCTTTATCGGGCAGCGCCTGGCCGACAGCCTGGGCCAGCCCTTTGTGGTGGAAAACAAGCCGGGGGCGGGCTCGGTCATCGGTACCGATGCTGCGGCCAAGGCCGCGCCCGATGGCTACACCCTGCTGCTGATGTCCAACACACAGACGGTCAATGAAACCCTGATTCCCAACAAGCCCTACGCGCTCATGCGTGACTTTGTGGCCGTGGCACCCATCAACTACTCCGACCTGGTGCTGGTGGTCAACCCGGCCACCGGAATTCAGACGGCTGCCGATCTGATCAAGCGGGCGCAGGCCAATCCAGGCAAGCTCAACTATGCATCCTCCGGTCCGGGCACGCCTTACCACATGGCCGGCGAATTGTTCAAGAGCATGGCAAAAATTGACGTCACACACATCCCCTACAAGGGCAGTTCCGGCGCCCGCACCGATGTCATCGGCGGCCAGGTGGACATGATGTTCGATGCCATCACCACCATGTCCGAGCAGGTCAAGGCCGGCAAGGTCCGGGCCATTGCCACCAGCGGCCGGCAACGCTCCGAAGTCTTGCCCGAGGTGCCCACACTGAGTGAGGCCGGTGTGTCCGGCTACGAAGCCACTATCTGGCTCGGGCTGCTGGCACCCAAGGGCACGCCCAAGGCGGTCACCGACAAGCTCAATGAAGCCGTCTCCAAAATTGCCAGCCTGCCGGAAGTGCGCCAGCTCTGGAGCAAGCAGGGCGCGGTGCCCATGGTGATGAGCCCTGCTGTCTTCGAGAAATACCTGCAGGAAGATGTGAGCAAGTGGGCGGGCGTGATCAAGGCCGCCAACATCAAGCCAGACTGACAGACCCTCCATGTCCGCTATCCACTTGTTGAGCGGCGGTGCCGCGCAGGGCCTGGTGCGCAGCCTGCAGGCGTCTTTTGCGCAGCACAGCGGCACCACCCTGGACAGCACCTTTGGCGCGGTCGGCGCGATGAAGGCCCGGCTGCTCGAAGGCGCTGCCTGCGATGTGCTGATCCTTACCCGCGCACTGATTGACGAACTCACGCACAGCGGCCTGGTCGTTGCCGGAACCGCCCGGGACCTCGGCGTCGTGAAGACCGGCGTGGCCGTCAAGGCCGGGGCGCCGCACCCAGCGGTGAACGACGCGCACAGCCTGCGGGCGGCCTTGCGGGCGGCCAGCGGGATTTATTTTCCCGACCCGCAACTGGCAACCGCCGGCATCCATGTGATTAAGGTCATCACAGCGCTGGGGCTGGCCGATGAACTGGCGGACCGCCTGAGGACCTACCCGAATGGCAACGCCGCCATGCAAGCCATGGCCGCTTGCCCGGACCTGCGGGTCATTGGCAGCACCCAGGTTACCGAGATCCTGATCACGCCCGGCATTGCGCTGGTGGCCGATCTGCCGCAGGCGTTTGCGCTGGCCACCACCTACACCGCCGCCGTCTGTGCCCGCGCCCTGCAGGCACAGGCAGCGCAGGAACTCGTTGCCCTGCTGGCCGACAGCCGGCATGTGGCATTGCGGGCCCAGGCCGGCTTTTTGCCAGCCACCCCCTAGCGCCTCTTTGTACCTCTTGCCTAGGGCTTGGGTAGCCAGCCCAGTGCCTTGGCGTGCAGGCTTTGCACATAAAGTCGGTCGGCGGTCTCGGTAATGGCTGTGGTTTCCGGATAGGCCCCGCTGGGGTCTTGCAGGTCGGCCACCACGCGGCCGTCCTCCGTGAATGCCATTACGTGGCCGTACGCCTTGGGAATCGGCCACAGGGCGCGCGGCAGGCGCAAGGTCAGCGAGCGCAGCCAGGGCTTGTCGGCAAAGCCGTCAATGGTCGGGTTGCGCGGCTTGGCAAAGCCCAGCCAGATCCGGCCGTCCCGACCGCGCATCAGGTTGTCCGGGTAGCCGGGCAGGTTGTCAAACAGCACCTGCGCCACCCCGGCAGCGGCAGGCGTCGCCACCTCGACCTGCTGCGCCGTGACAGCGATCTTCCAGACCCGGTACTTGCCGGTTTCGTTCACAAACAGCGAGGCCTCGTCCTGGCTGAGGGCCACACCATTGGCAAAGCTCAGGCCGCTGGCCACGATGCGCGTAACGCCGGAAGCGGGGTCAAACTCCAGGACACGCCCCGTGGCCGACTGTTCCAGGATGTCAAGGATGCTGGCCTCAAAAGTCCCGCCCCAGGCGTTCGGAGAAAAGCGGGTCGAGGCATCGCTGAAGTAAACCTTGCCACTGCGCGCCACGACCACCGCATCCGCATAGCCAATGGGTTGCCCCGCCACCCGGTCTGTCAGCAGCCTGATCTTGCGGTCCGGGCTGATGGACAACAAGCCTTTGACGGCGTCGGCAGCCACCAGATTGCCGCTGGCGTCAAAGGCAAAACCAAGCACCCGCCCACCCGTATTGGCAAACACTTCCTGCGCCCCTCCGTCAGGATTCATCCGAAGGATATTGCCGCTGGCCACTGTCGTGTACAGCTTGCCGTCGGCGCCGAAGGCAATGTGCTCGGGCCCCTCCTCGCCATGCAGGTCAATCAGGTTCAACCGCGCCAGCTTGTCGTTCACCGCATGGGGGCCGCTGTAGCCGGGCGCGGCCGGCGCTGCCCAGGCCAGCGGCTGGATCGGGACCGGCCAGAGCAACAAATAGCCGGTTGCAAGCAGGACCACGCCGGCAAGGGCCAGCCCCACCTTGTTCCAGTTGGGAAGATTCAACGGTGTCTCCTGGTATTGGCGAGCGAGGGTACGTGCGAGACCCTGAAGTATCCAGCTTGCACTGCGGAGCGTCAATCCCCACGATAACCCCGAGAGCTTTCGCCAGACAAGTGCCTTAATATCCACGGCCCCGCCCTCCATTCAGTTTTCAGGATTTACCGAACCGTTTATGGCCTCCGTCCAACTGCGACAAGTCAAAAAAAGCTACGACGGCAAGCACAATGTGATCCACGGCATTGACCTGGAGATCGGGCACGGCGAGTTCGTCGTGTTTGTAGGGCCATCGGGCTGCGGCAAGTCCACCCTGCTGCGCATGATTTCCGGCCTGGAGAGCATCAGCGGCGGCGATGTGCTGATCGACGGCGTGCGGGTGAACGAGCAGCCACCCCGGCACCGCGACATTGCCATGGTGTTCCAGGACTACGCCCTGTACCCGCACAAGAGCCTGTACGACAACATGGCCTTCGGCCTGCGCCTGCGCAAGGTCCCGCAGGACCAGATCGAGCAGCGCGTAATGGATGCAGCCCGCCTTTTGCGCATCGACCACATGCTCACGCGCAAGCCCGCCGCCCTGTCGGGTGGGCAGCGCCAGCGCGTGGCGATCGGCCGCGCCATCGTGCGCCAGCCCAAGGTGTTCCTGTTCGATGAGCCGCTCTCCAACCTCGATGCCCAGCTGCGCGGCGAGATGCGCAGCGAGATCAAGAAGCTGCACCAGCGGCTGGGCGCAACCATCATCTATGTCACACACGACCAGGTAGAGGCCATGACGCTGGCCGATCGCATCGTGGTGCTGAGCGCAGGCAACACCATGCAGTACGCCAGCCCGGAGGAGATCTACAACCGCCCAGCCGCCCAGTTCGTGGCCGGCTTCACCGGCAGCCCGCCCATGAACCTGGTGCCCTGCACGCTGGAGGCAGGACGGGTCGATGTGGGCGGTGCGGTGTTTGCCGTACCGGCCGGCCTGTACGCGCGTGCGGCGGCGGCGTCCGGGCATATTTTTGGTATCCGGCCGGAGAGCATCGCGCTCGCGCAGCGCAGCGACGCTGCGCTGGTGGCGGTACCGGCGCGGGTGGTGATCAGCGAGCCTTTGGGCGCTGAGACTCTGGTGACCTTTGCCCTCGGGCAGACCGAGTGGATCGCGCGCTGTCCGGCGGGTTTCAAGGCGCCGCCCGGCACCAGCCACACCCTGTACCTGGACCCGGCGGCCATGCATCTGTTTGACCGCGCAACGGGAGTGGCACTCTGAAACCCGTTTGTTTTTTCTTTCACCACAGGAGACTTTCATGAAAAAGCGTTATGCATTGCAGTGGGCCGCCCTGGCCCTGACCACCGGCCTGTGCACCAGCACCGCCTGGGCCGAGCAGACCACCTTGCGCGTGTTTGTGGGGCCGAACCAGCGCCCTGACCTGCAGCAAAAACTGTTCGCTGACTACAACAAGGCCAACCCCGGCGTGAAGGTCGAGATCGAAACCGGTGGCGCTACCTCCGAGTTGCAGCGCCAGTACCTGTCCACCGTGCTCAACGCCAAAGACTCGGCCATCGACCTGTTCCTGATCGACATCGTGAACCCAGCCCAGTACGCCTCCAAGGGCTGGATCGAGCCGCTGGACAAATACGTCGGCGGCCCGGCGGTGTTGCGCACCGACTACCTGCCGGTCTACCAGACTTCCAACATCATCGATGGCAAGGTCATGGCCATGCCCAGCCAGGGCGATGCCATGTTCATGTACTACCGCAAGGACCTGCTGGCCAAGCACGGCGTGGCCGAGCCCAAGACCTGGGACGACCTGGCCGCTGGCGCCAAGAAGATTCTGGCGGCCGAAGGCAAGCCCGACTTGCAGGGCTTGTCGATCCAGGGCGCACCCATCGAAGGCGCGGTCTGCACCTTCCTGCTGCCCTACTGGGGCCAGGGCAAACAATTCAATGACGCCGGTGGCAAGCTCACCCTGGACAAGGCCGCAGCCGTCAAAGGCCTCAACACCTGGCTTTCCATGGTCGATCAGGGCGTGATCAAGAAGAACGTCGCCGAAGTCAAGACGCCCGATACCGTCAACGAATTCAAGGCCGGCCAGGTGGTGTTCGCGATCAACTGGGGGTTTGCCTTCGACCGCTTCAAGGATGACGCCGACTCCAAGGTCAAGGACAACGTCGGTGTCATGCCGCTGCCGGCCATGACCGGCGGCAAGTCGGCCACCTGCATGGGCGGCTGGCAGTGGGCCATGAACGCATTCAGCAAAAACAAGGACGAGGCCGGCAAGCTGATCAAGTTCCTCTCGTCCAAACAGGCCAGCGCCTTTGTCGCCCGCGAAGGCTCCATCCTGCCGGTGTTCCAGAGCGTGTACAGCGATGCCGAGGTCAACAAGGTCGTGCCCTGGTTCAAGGACGCCCTGCCGGTGGTCCTGGCGGCGCAAGGCCGCCCGATGGTGAACGACTACGGGCAGGTGTCTGACATCATGCGCACCACCACCAGCGCCATCCTGGCCCGCACCAAGACGCCGGAGGCCGGTGTGGACGAGATTGCTGCACGCGTGGGCCGCCTAATGCGTTGATCGCCTGGCGCAGGCCCCACCAACCCATGCTTGCCAAGCTCCGCGATCCCAGCGAAAAAGCGCTGGCCGTCCTGTTGCTGGCGCCGGCCTTCGTGCTGTTGCTGATGATCGTGGTCTACCCGATTGGCAAGCTGGTTTACAACAGCCTGTTTGCCATCGACAAGGGCGGGGCCTTTCTGGGCCTGCAGAACTACATCGATGTCTGGCAGGACCCCCTGTTCTGGAATGCCACGCAGAACACCCTGCTGATCACGCTGATCACGGTGCCGGGGGCGCTGCTCGCCGGGCTGGCCCTGGCGCTGCTGGCCAACCTGCCGTTCAAGCGCAAGTGGCCGGTGCGGCTCTCCCTGCTCCTGCCCTGGGCCCTGCCCTTGTCGTTTTCCGGCCTGATCTTCGCCTGGTTTTTCCATACCGAGTACGGCGTGGTCAACGACATCCTGAGCCGTCTGGGCCTGCAGAGTGAGCCCACCAGCTGGCTACTCAAGCCGCGCTGGGCCTTTGCGGCGATCTGCCTGACCGTTATCTGGAAGACCGCCTCCTTCATGGCGCTGATCCTGCTGGCGGGCCTGCAAATGATTCCGAAGTCGCTGTACGAAGCGGCCGAGGTCGATGGCGCCACGCCCTGGCAGCAGTTCTGGCAGATCACCCTTCCCCTGCTCCTGCCCAGCATCGTCGTAGCGCTGATTTTTCGGACCATCACCGCGCTGCAAACCTTCGACATTCCCTACACCATGACCAAGGGCGGTCCGGGCGAAGCGACCGAGACGCTGGCCATGCTGATTCACAAGTACACCATCGATTACTCCGACATCGGCTTTGGCTCCACCCTGGCGGTGTTCATGTTTGTGATCTCGCTGGCTGTGACCGGCGTTTACCTGCACCACATCGGAAAGAACGCGCAATGAGCATGGAAGCCCGGGGCATCTGGTCCTCCCCCATGCTGCGCTGGGTGGCTGCGGGGCTGATTGTCATCAACGGCTTTTTTCCGGCCGTCTGGATCCTGTTCACCTCGCTCAAAAAAGAGGTGGAACTGGTGCAAAAACCCATTACCTGGTGGCCGCACCTGCCCACCTTTGACAACTACGTGCGCGCTTTCACCGACCAGCCGCTGTTGTCTTACTTCAAGAACAGCATGCTGGTGGCCAGTGTCGCCACGGTCCTGTCCGTGCTGGTCTCGGCCTGTGCCGCCTATGCCATTGCGCGCCTGAACCTGCGCTACCGCCAGCTGATCCTGACCTGCATCGTGGCATCGAGCATGTTCCCGCTGGTTACGCTGCTGGTGCCCATCTTTGAAACCATGCGCGCCCTGGGCTGGCTCAACAGCTACGCGGCACTGATTTTTCCCTACGTGGTGTTGAATCTGCCGGTGTGTACCCTGGTGCTGGTGAGCTTTTTTCAGAGCATCCCCAGAGACCTCGAGAACGCCGCCATGATCGACGGCTGTACCCGCGTGGGCGCCCTGTTCCGGGTGGTCGTCCCCCTGGCGGCGCCGGGGGTCTTCACCGCCTGCATTCTGGCTTTTGTGAATGCCTGGGACGAATTTCTGCTGGCGCTGTCGCTCAACTCCAGCCCGGCGGTGCGCACCCTGCCGGTGGGCATTGCGCTGTACCAGGGCGAGTTCACCTTTCCCTGGCCCATCATCTCGGCAGCGCTGATTGTTTCCATCGTGCCCATCGCCTTGCTGATCGCGGCTTTTCAGGAGCGGGTGATCGGCGGCCTGACCCAGGGAGGTCTTAAGGGCTGAGCGCGCTGCGCTCTATACTTTGTCAATGGACAATTCGGTACATTCGGCCCAGGGATCGGCGGCCCAAGCGGGCAGGCCCCCGGTGCGAACCAAAGATCCGGCGCGAACCATGGCCGAGATTCTGCGCGTGGCCACAGCGGAGTTTGCCGCCAAGGGTTTGAGCGGTGGGCGCATCGACGCCATCGCCGCGGCAACGCGCACCAGCAAACGCATGATTTACTACTACTACGGCAGCAAGGAAGGCCTGTACTTGGCCGTGCTGGAAGAGTCGTACCGTTCCATGCGGCAAATCGAATCGGAACTGCACCTGCAGGACCTGGAACCCGAAGTCGCATTGCGCACCCTGGTGGAGACCACCTTCGACCACCACCGAAGCCACGAGCCATACATCCGCCTGGTCATGAACGAGAACATGCAGCGCGGTGCCTACCTGGCGCAGAGCAAAACCATTCGGGAGCTCAATGTTCCCGCCATCCAGGCCATCTCCGAACTCTATGAAAGGGGCCTGAACAAGGGCGTCTTCCGCGCCGGCCTGGACCCGGTGGACATTCACGCCTCCATCTCGGCGCTGACGTTTTTCAATGTCTCCAACCAGCACACCTTCGGCCTGATCTTCAAGGACGCCCGCCAGGGGGATGACGCGGTGGCACTGCGCCGGGCCAACATCGCCGACATGGTGCTGCGCTTCATGCTCAAGTAAGCCGAAGCGCTGCCCGGGCCAGTGCCGTCGGCACCAATTGCCGCGCGCCGGCCCCACCAAATCGGCATATCAGCTATTTCCTTGCCGCAGCGCGAATTCGGGTAAACCCTGAATGCTTTAGAACTAACAAGTTAGTACATTTGTGAAATTCTGACATCCGGGGTTACGCGCATGCTCGATCGACTCATCCACGGCTACTGCCGCCTTATTGGCTACCTGATAGCGGCGGCACTGGTGGTCATGGTAGCGCTGGTGTTTGGCAACGTGGTGATGCGCTATGCCTTCAACTCCGGCTTTACCGTGTCCGAGGAACTGTCGCGCTGGCTGTTTGTCTGGCTCACCTTCCTGGGTGCGGTGGTAGCGCTGCGCGACAACGCACACCTGGGCACTGACATGCTGGTGGGTCGGCTGGGCGCGCGGGGCAAGCGTATCTGCATGGGTCTGTCCCTGGCGCTGATGCTGTACTGCATGGCGCTGCTGTTCAAGGGCTCGCTCGAGCAGTTCCGGATCAACGTCGATTCCCAAAGCCCGGTGATGGAGGCCTCCATGGGCTGGTTTTATGCCTGCGGCATGGTCTTCTCCGTGCTCGGTGCGCCGATTCTGCTGCAAGACCTGTTCAAACTGCTGACCGGGCAAATCGACGACGACCACCTGCTGCTCATGCAGGAGTCGGAGGAATCGGCCCATGCCGAAGCCGGCCCTTCTTCCAACCGCTAAACCGCGAGGCTTGCATGACCGTACTTGTCTTTCTCGGCTCGCTCATGGCCGCCATGGCCCTGGGCATACCGATCGCTTTTTCGCTGATGCTCTGTGGCGTTGCGCTGATGGTGTTCCTGGGCAACTTTGATGCCCAGATCCTGGCGCAAAACCTGATCGAAGGCGCCAACAGCTTTTCCCTGCTGGCAGTGCCCTTTTTCATGCTCGCTGGTGAAATCATGAACGCCGGCGGCCTGTCGCGCCGTATCGTGAACTTTGCCATGGCGCTGGTTGGCCATGTCAAGGGCGGCCTGGGCTATGTAACCATTGTTGCGGCCGTGATCATGGCCTCGCTTTCCGGCTCGGCGGTGGCCGACGCAGCGGCCTTGACCGCCTTGCTGTTGCCGATGATGGTGGCCGCCGGTCATGACAAATCCCGCGCTGCCGGCCTGATTGCAGCGGGTGGCATCATCGCGCCCATCATCCCGCCCTCGATCGGCTTTGTTGTGTTCGGTGTGGCCGGTGGGGTGTCGATCTCCAAGCTGTTCATGGCCGGGATCTTCCCCGGGGTCTGGCTGGCCGCAGCGCTGGTCGCCACCTGGTGGTGGCTGGTGCGCTCCGAACAGCTGGTGCCACCTCCGCGCAAGACGTTTGCAGAAGTCATGCAGGCCCTGCGGCTGGCAACCTGGGCGCTGGTGCTGCCCTTCATCATTGTGTTCGGCCTCAAATTCGGCATCTTCACGCCGACCGAGGCAGCGGTAGTGGCGGCGGTCTATTCCATCTTTGTATCCACCGTCATTTACCGCGAGCTGAGCCTGTCAAAACTGCTGCCCCTCTTTGTGGCCGCCGCCAAGACCAGCGCGGTCGTCATGTTTCTGGTGGCCGCTGCCATGGTCTCGGCCTGGCTGATCACGGTTGCCAACCTGCCGGGGCAGATTGTCGAGCTGCTCCAACCCATGCTCGACAGCCCGCGCCTGTTGATGCTGGCCATCATGGTGCTGACCATGGTGGTCGGCACGGCGCTGGACATGACGCCCACCATCCTGTTGCTCACGCCGGTGCTGATGCCAGTGGTCAAGGCGGCCGGCATCGACCCGGTGTACTTCGGTGTGCTGTTCATCATCAACAACGCCATCGGGCTGATCACACCGCCGGTGGGTACCGTACTCAATGCCGTCGCTGGCGCCGGCAAGGTCACCATGGACGAGGTCACCCGCGGGGTGGTGCCGTTCATGATTGCCCAGTTTCTCATCATGTTCCTGATGGTGGCCTTCCCCCAGCTGGTCATGGTTCCGGCGCACTGGTTCTACTGACAATTCCCCGGCCAGCGCGCGCCTGGGTACGCCGCGCGCTGGCCCCCTAGTCTGGCGTACATCCGAATTTTTACAACTGTTGAGGAGCTACCCCATGAAACGTTTGTTCATCCAATCCGTCCTGGCGAGCGTGGCACTGGCCACCATGGGCCTGGCCTCGGCGCAGGAGCGCACCCTGAAATTCGGCCTGAACAGCCCGGAAGGACATCCTGCCGTGGTCGGCATGAAAAAGTTCGCTGACGCCGTGGCCGCCAAGTCCGGTGGCAAGCTCAAAGTCCAGTTGTTTCTGAACGGCTCCCTGGGCAGCGACCAGGCCACGCTGTCCGCGCTCAAGGGCGGCACGGTGGAGATGGCGGTCATGAACTCCGGCATTCTGGCCAGTGAAGTCAAGGCGCTGGAAATTTTCGACTTCCCCTTCCTGTTCAACAATGAAAAAGAGGCCGATGCCATCGTCGACGGCCCGATCGGCCAGAAGATGCATGCCGCCCTGGCCGACAAGGGCATCATTGGCCTGTCCTACTGGGAGCTGGGCTTTCGCAACATCACCACCAGCAAGCGTCCGCTCAACAAGGTGGAAGACATCGCCGGCCTGAAGCTGCGCGTCATCCCCAATGCCATCAACGTGGACTGGGTCAAGGCCTTGGGCGCCAACCCCACGCCCCTGCCGTTCACGGAGGTCTATTCCGCCTTGGAGCAAGGCGCCATTGATGGCCAGGAAAACCCCATTTCAGTGATCGCCGCCAACAAGTTCTGGGAAGTGCAGAAATTTGTCGCCCTGACCAACCACCAGTACAACCCCCAATCCGTCATTTTCAGCAAGAAGGTGTGGGATACGCTGACTGCGGCCGAACGCAAGATCATCGATGACGCGGCCGACGAAGCCACCCAGAGCCAGCGCGCCGCAGCACGCGCCGCCGTCGCCAGCAACCTCGAACTGCTGAAGAAAAACGGCATGACCGTGACTGCCTTTCCCCCGGCCGAAGTCGCCAAGCTGCGCGACAAGATGAAGCCAGTGATTGACAAGCACAGCGCCGCGCTGGGCGCCACCGTGACCGAAGTCCAGGCAGAACTCGCCAAGCTACGCAAGTAAGCCAACCGACAGCGCCGACGCCTGCGTCCCGTCTGAAACCACCATGACCATCGACGGTAACACCGAGCTCATTGCCCATATCGGCTACCCCACCCACGCCTTCAAGGCGCCGATGATCTACAACCCCTGGTTCGAGCAGTCGGGGGTCAATGCCGTGGTGGTACCCATGGGATGCAGGCCGGCGGACTACCCGGACTTCTTGCGCACCTTGTTCCGGCTGTCCAACATCCGGGGGGCCCTCATCACCATGCCGCACAAGGTCGCGACCCTGGGCCTGCTCGACGCGGTCTCGCCCACGGCCGCCATCGCCGGCGCCTGCAACGCCGTGCGCCTGGGCGCCAACGGTACGCTGCAGGGCGACATGTTTGACGGTGAGGGGTTTGTGCGCGGGCTGCTGCGCAAGGGCTGTGTGCTGAAGGGGGCGCGCGTGCTGGTGGTGGGCTGTGGTGGCGTCGGCTCGGCGATTTCGGCCTCCATGGCCGCGGCTGGCGTCGCCTCCATCTCCCTGTTTGATGCGCGCGACGCTGCGCAGGCAGCACTGGCCGCGCGCCTGTTGCAGCACTACCCGGCGCTGCAGGTGGCCACCGGCAGCAACGACCCCGCCGGCCATGGCGTGGTGGTCAATGCCACGCCCATGGGCATGAATGCCGGGGACCCCATGCCCATGGACGTCAGCCGCATCGCGCCGGACAGCTTTGTCGGGGAGGTGGTCATGAAGTCCGAGATGACCGCCTTTCTGCAGGCGGCCGAAGCGCGTGGCTGCCGCTTCCAGATTGGCCTGGACATGCTGTTCGAGCAAATCCCCGCCTACCTGGAGTACTTCGGCCTGCCCGGCGCCACACCGGAGCAACTGCGCGCCGTCGCGACACTGCAGTCCTGAGCCCGCGCCTTAAGCGGCGGCAGGGTACCCGGTTTCCTTGCGCCGGATGCCCGGAGCCAAGGGCACGTACTTCGCCACGTCGACTTCATCGATCTGTTCCGGCTTCAGGAAGCGTTCGGCGTAGCGCACGTACACCCCCGAGCTCAGGAACAATTCAAACAAATCCGGGTCGAGGTGCCCGTCCTTGACGAAGAAGTGCAGCAGCTTGACCGACTCGGACAGCGTCTTGGCTTTCTTGTAGGGGCGGTCGGAGGCGGTGAGTGCCTCAAAAATATCGGCAATCGCCATGATGCGCGAGGGCACCGACAGTTTCTCCGCCGGCAGTGCGCGCGGATAGCCGGTGCCAATCAGCGTCTCATGGGGGGTGCCGGCGTATTCGGGCACGCGCTTGAGTTTGGGCGGCAGCGGCATGGCTTCGAGCATCACCACGGTTTGCACCATGTGCTCCTTGATCTTGAAGCGCTCCTCCTCGGTCAGGGTACCGCGACCGATCGACAGGTTATAGACCTCGCCGTAGTTGTACAGGTGCTCGGGCACATCCAGGTTGAAACCATGCCTGCTGTGGTCCACGCTCTTATCGGGGCGTTCAATCAGGTGATGCGCCTTGTCGGACAGCAGGCTTTCGATCACGGGCAGCGGCTCGGCCAGGGTGCGCTCGTAGCGGCCGACTTCCAGGTGTGACAAACCCAGCCGGTCGTCAAAGTGACGCAGCCACACCTGCTGTCCGATGCGCCGCAGGCGCTCCACCTTGTCGGGCGCCATGAACTCGGCACCCACATTGCATTCGGCGACAAAGGCAAAGTCGTCAAGCAGTTGCTGCTCGCGCTGCGCCAGTTCGGCCTGCGCCTGCTCTGCGGGCACACCCTGTTCGTGTACGCTGCGCAGGCAATCAATCTGCGCATCCCGCAGCAGCACCTCAAAGCGGGTGCGCACCTCGTGGATGCGGTTGTAAATGGTTTCCAGCTTGGTGGCCTTGTCCACCACGTATTCCGGCGTGGTGATCTTGCCGCAGTCGTGCAGCCAGGCGCCGATGCGGAATTCCCGCCATTAGTCATCGGTCTTGAATTCAAAGTGGGCCAGCGGGCCCTCCTTGATCTTGCAGGCCTCCTGCGCCAGCAAAATGCCCAGCTCCGGCACCCGCTCGCAGTGGCCTCCGGTGTAGGGACTCTTGGTATCGATCGCGCCGGCCAAGAGCTGGATCATGGAGTCCATCATGCCCTTCTGGGCTTCGAGCAGGTTCTGGTTTTCCAGCGCCACCGCCGATTGCGCGGCCAGGGCTTCCACAAAGCCCACAAAGTCGCCCGGAAAGGCCCGCAACGCCGCGGTGCGCGGGTCTTTGGAGTTGACGTATTCCAGCACACCGATGATGTCGCCCGAGCTGGCCCGCATCGGCACCGCCAGGATGGACACGGTGCGGTAGCCGGTGCGCGCGTCCACGCGGAAGATGTCGCTGAAATCAAAACGGGTTTCGGCGTAGGCGTCGTCCACCACCACCGTCTTGCCGCTGTGGGCCACCCAGGCAGCCACCGAGCGGCGGTTGCCGCTGCCATCAAGCTCCATCAACGGGATTTCCGCCGCCAGTGGCTCGCCCTCTTTGGTCTGCTCGGCGATGCGCAGGTGCCCCTGCTCGGTTTTGAGGTACATGGTGCCGGCGTCCGACGAGCTCAGCTGCTTGCCGGCGTGCAGGATCTTGCGCAGCAACTTGCCCCGGTCGCGCTCGGACGACACCTCGATGCCGGTTTCCACCAGGCTGGCGAGCTTGGCCTCGGCGACCGTCAGTGCATTCTTCATCACGCCCTGCGCCACTTCGAACTGCTGGTTTTCCTGGTTGAGGCGCTCTTTTTCCCGGTTCAGCGCCTCGACCCGCTCACGCTCCTGGTCGCGCAGCAGCTTCTTCTCGTACGCCGACAGAATGCGCGCCCGCAGCAGGATGGAGTTGAAGGGCTTGGGCAGGTAGTCGTCGGCGCCGGTCTCGATGCAGGTGATGGTCTTTTGCATGGACTCGCCACCCTAGATCACGATCACCGACAGCGACTGCAGCAGATTGCTCTGCTTGAGGTTTTCCAGTACCGCCAGGCCGTCCATCTCCGGCATTTCAATGTCGAGCAAAATCAGGTCCAGCGGCGTGCTCTGGGCCAGCTCCAGCGCTTCCAGACCGTGCTTGGCCTGCGTGATATTGCCCATGCCCAGGGCCTTGAGTTCCTGCGTCAGGATCATGCGCCAGGTGCGGCTGTCGTCCACCACCATCACCCGGAAATTGGACAGGTCTGCGCCCATCGACAGCGCTTCAAGCATATTCATTGGGAGCTCCCTGTACTGGCGCCGTCAAACCGGCTGGTAACAAGAAATCTTGCCATAGTGCTGTACCTTGAAATGACTGCTGGAAAGAATCGATTCGGTAGAACCCAACGCCAGCACGCCGGTATCCGGGCTGAGTTGGCGGTGCATTTTTTCCAATACCTGCAGCTTGGTCTGCGCGCTGAAATAAATCAGCACGTTGCGCAAAAAGATGATGTCAAACTTCGGGAAACTTCCCGCCGGTTCCACCAGGTTGGTCGGGATGAAGGTCACGGCATCGCGAATCGCCGGAATGATCTGAAAACGTCCATCGACCATCCGCTGGAAGTACTTGGCAATCAGTGCCGGCTCCATGCCACGTTCGACCTCCGTCTGGGTGTACACACCCGCTCGTGCACGGTCCAGGGCGCGCACCGACAGGTCCGTGGCCTGGATAAAGACGTTCCAGTTGCTGAGCTCGGGAAAATGCTGGCGCAGCAGAATCGCCACACTGTAGGCTTCCTGCCCAGTGGAGACTGCCGAGCACAGAATGCGCAGCGTGCGCTCCTCCCGCTTCTTTTCAATGATGCGGGGAAAGATGTCACCCGCGAGCGCATCAAAGAACGGGCGGTCCCGGAAGAACATGGTCTCGTTCGTGGTCAGCGCATCGAAGGCTTTCCAGTGCAGCTCGCCCACGGCGGTGCTGACCAGCACCTGCAAAAACTCCGGCACGCTGGGGCAGCCGCTGGCTTTGCACATGTCTGCCAGGCGGGCTTCCACCAGGTACTGCTTGCTGGCATTGAGGCTGATGCCTGTTTTCTTCTCCAGCAGCGCGTAGAAACGGTCGAACACGTCTTCAGTCATCGTGAGCACGGGTCACCTGCACTTTGCGGGTACGAAACACCAACTCGTCTGCAATCTTGTCCAGGGGCAGCACCGCATCCGCCAGCGAAGCCTCGACCACCGCACCAGGCATGCCCCAGATCACGCTGCTGTCCTCGTCCTGGGCAACAATCTGCCCGTTCTTGGTTCGAATCTCCTGGCAGCCTTTGAGGCCGTCGTAGCCCATGCCGGTCAGCATCAGGGCCAGCAAGGAACTGCCATAGATCTCGGCAGCAGACCGGAACAGCACGTCCACCGAGGGGCGGCAGGAATTCTCGGGCGGCGTCAGGGTCAGCTCCAGGCAAAGCTTGCCGGATGTGCGCGACAGCAGCATGTGCTGGCCCCCCGGCGCCAGGTAGACTTTACCGGCCTCGGGCACCTCGCCGTGCTCGGCTTCCTTGAAGTCCAGCACGGTGGAGGCGGTCAGGCGCGCTGCCAGCAGCCCGGTAAAAGTAGCGGGCATGTGCTGCACGATGAACACCGGCACCGGCAGCGGCGCAGACAGTGCCTTGAAAATATCCATCAGCGCCATCGGACCGCCAGTGGACACACCGATCACCACCGCCGAGACCGGCGGCGCATTGACCGGCCGCGCAGCCAGCCGAACCACCGGGGGCCGGGGCACGTTAACGGGCACGGTGGGCGCTTCGGCGGCGGTTGCCGGGCGCTCCAGCGGCACATTGCGCCGGTGTCGGCGCCGGCCCAGCCCCAGAATCTTTGGAATCAGCTCCGCGTCGAGCACCCTGAAGGCCGCCTCGGCACTGCCAGATGCACTTGTGGGCTTGCCGACATAGTCGGTCGCGCCCGCCGTCAGCGCCAGCACCGTGGCCTGCGAACCGGCGTGGGTCTTGGTGCTGAACATGATGATGGGCATGGTGCGGGTGTCCTTGCGGATCTCGCGCAGCGCGGTCAGCCCATCCATCTCCGGCATTTCCACGTCCAGCGTGATGACGTCGGGCGTCAGTTCCCGCGTCTTGGCAATCGCCTCCAGGCCATTGACGGCGTAGCCCGCCACCTCGATTTCCGGGTACTTCGACAGCGCCGTGGTGATGATGCGCCGCATCATCGCGGAATCGTCGACGACGAGCACGCGAATTTTGGCGGATGCTTCTTCGGACATGGACTAGGAGGTGCGGCGTGGAACCTGCAGAGCGGCGTGCAACATACAGCGCTCAGCGGACGACGTCGGTGGCGATGCCGGAAATAAGCTTGGCTGTGTCCAGGATGAACAGCAGTTCATTGGGCAGCTTGCAGACACCGACCATCAGCTCTTTGGCCGACTGTGACACATTGCTCGGCGGGCTTTCAAAATCGGCGTCGTCGAGCTCCAGAATGTCGCTGACCCGGTCCACCAGCAGGCCGTAGAGCACGCCGTAGTTTTCGATCAGTACCGTGGTCACCGCGCCCGGGTAATTCTCGTTGCGCAGGCCCAGCCGGCGGCGCACGTTCACCGCCGTGACAATCTGGCCGCGCAGGTTGATCAGGCCGGAAATGGTGGGTGGTGCAATCGGCACCGGCGTGATGTTCGAGCCCTTGGTGAGTTCAATCACCTCGGAGGTCAGGATGCCGAAATAAAACCGGTCGGCATAGAACGTTGCATAGGAACGCAGACCAGCCATTACGCCATCTCCCGGGATTTTTCTTGGTAATTCAGGGACGTCTCCTTGCCGGCCATGCTCTCCATGGACTGCTTGAACTGGTTGATCGAGAGCGCTTCCTGCACATCCAGAATACTGACCACCGACTCACCCACGATGGAGCTGCCCATGATGCCAGGCTGGCGGGGGGAGATCAGGATGATCTCCGGGTTGATCTCCATGATGTCGCGGATCTGCTTGACCACAAAACCGATCGGAATTCCGTCGTTGTAGTGCACGATCACCGTCACGAAGCCACTGTAATCGCTGTTGCGGACCTCGGCGCCCTCGACAATGTCCGACAGCCAGATCAGCTTCATGATCTTGTCGCGGTACAGAATCACATCGTGCGAACCACGGTGCTCGATCCGGGACACCGGGAACATCTCCAGCCGGTCCACGTAGTACAGCGGAATGGCAATCTTCTTGAGCTGCACCAGGTCGAACATCAGCATGGTTTCGGTATTGCTCTTTTCCACCACGCCTTCGGGCAGCTCGGGGCGGAAGCCCTTGTCGTTGAGCTTGGAGATCAGGCCCGAACGCACCGCCAGTCCATTGACCTCGAAGATCATGGCCACGCGCCCGTCGCCCAGAATGGTGGCGCCACTGTAAATCGACAGGGAGCGCAGCAGCTCGCCCACCGACTTGACCACCACCTCCTGCATGAACAGCACCTTGTCGACAATCAGTCCGACCTGGGCGCCCGCGACCTGTACCACCACAATATTGAGTGACTCCGCGGCGTAAATGTCCTGCTCCTGCAACCGCAGCTCGTGGTTCAGGTAGATCAGCGGAATCAGCTTGGAGCGCAGCCGGATCACCGGCACGCCGTCAATGTCTTCCACGCCCGGGGTACCACGGTTCTTGTCGTGGCGGATCATCTCGAACAGGTTCGACTGCGGAATCGCAAAGGTCTGGCCGCCGCATTCCACAAACAGCGCCGGCATGATGGCCATGGTCAGGGGGATGCGCAGCCGGATGTTGGTGCCCTGGTCGGAGGTGCGGATATCCACCGAGCCACCGATTTTCTGCACATTGGTGCGCACCACATCGAGGCCCACGCCGCGCCCGGACAGGGTGGTGATGTTGTCGCGGGTGGAGAACCCGGGCATACACACCAGGTCGATGATCTCGCCGTACGCAATCTTCTGCACCCGCTCTTCGGTGATCAGGCCCTTTTCCACCGCCTTTTTCACCACCAGCGGAATATTGATGCCCGCACCGTCGTCGCTGACGTCAATCACGATCATTCCGCTCTCGTGGCTGGAACTCAATGTGATCGT
>Ga0007791_10000013_pt1 | contig 38411 bp, 34 predicted proteins | sample CryBogmetaGMA05M_FD_60368 | JGI IMG/M metagenome (GOLD analysis project Ga0007791, IMG submission 60368) | Freshwater microbial communities from Crystal Bog, Wisconsin, USA - MA0.5M | ecosystem: Environmental > Aquatic > Freshwater > Lake | place: Crystal Bog, Wisconsin, USA | collected 2009-07-06 | reverse complement strand
GAGAACACCCTCCAATTCGAAATCGTGCGCACCGGCTCCCTCAAAATTGCCATGGGCGGTACGACCGGGGTCGCCATACCCTTTCCGGCAGTGCGCATGTACAACGCCGATACCGGCGCTCCCAATTTCAACAACGTCTCGGCCGCCGCCGCCCTGACCAAGAAGACCATCACCATCGAGGATGCCTATACCGCCGAAGGTTTCGACTTCTCAGGCACCAAGAAATTCGACCAGGGCACGGGATACCGCTCGCAATCCTTCCTTTGCATTCCGCTCAAAAATTACTCCGACGAAGTCATCGGGGTGCTCCAACTGATAAACGCCCAGGACCGGGACGGCAATGTAGTCGCCTTCTCCAAAGATGTGCAGCGCATGGTCTAGGCGCTGGCCTCCCAGGCCGCAGTGGCGATCGACAATCAGCAATTGATCGATGCGCAAAAGACGCTGATGGATTCGCTGATCAAGGTCATGGCGCATGCCATCGACGCAAAATCGCCCTACACCGGCGGCCACTGCCAGCGCGTTCCCGCGCTGACAAAGATGTTGGCCGCCAAGGCCTGCGCGGCGACCGAGGGAATTTTCAAGGATTTCGAGCTTGACGAGCCGCAATGGTACGAACTCCATGTGGCGGCGTGGTTACACGACATCGGCAAGGTGACGACCCCGGAGTTCGTGGTCGACAAAGCCACCAAGCTCCAGACCATCTACGACCGGATCCACGAGGTCCGCATGCGCTTCGAGGTGCTGCGCCGCGACGCCGAGATCGCCATGCTCCAGGCCATCGCCGAGGGAAAAGACGCGCAGAGCGCACGCAAAATGTTTGAAGACCGCTGCGCCGAACTCAAGAGCCAGTGGGAATTCATCGCCGAAAACAACATCGGCGGCGAGCTCATGTCGCAGGAAAAGCAGGACAAGGTGCGCGAGATCGGCCAGCAGAAGTGGTACCGCTACTTCGACCGCAAACGCGGTCTGTGCTGGATCGATGGCAAATATTTGGAAAAGGCGCCCCCGCCGGACGAGGGCCCGGAAAGCCTGCTCGCTGATCTGCCGGAACACACCGAAGGGCCATACCACCTTGGCGAAATCACCAATCTGCTTATTCAGCGTGGCACGCTCAACGATGACGAGCGCCGGAAGATCAACGAGCATATCGTCGTTACCATCGATATGTTGGATGCGATGCCCTTCCCCAAGCATCTCAAAATGGTTCCGGAATATGCGGGCGGCCACCATGAAAAAATGGATGGCAGCGGTTACCCCAAAAAACTCACCGGCGACCAGATGTCATGGCCGGCCAAGATGATGGCGGTGGCCGATATCTTCGAGGCCCTTACCGCTGCTGACCGGCCTTACAAGAAGTCCAAGACCCTGTCGGAAAGCCTGAAGATCCTGTCCTTCATGAAAAAAGACAAGCACATTGATCCAGACCTTTTCGAGTTATTCCTGCGCTCAGGCGCCTACCTCGAATACGCCCAGCAGTTCCTGCGTCCCGAACAAATCGACGAGGTCGACATCAGCCAGTACCTTACGCCACCACCACAGCAGGCGACACAATAGTTGGCCCCTTGGCAATTTTGCAGCGAAGCCATGCACGCCCTGAGGTCGGCCTGAAAGCCAAGATGTCGACGACAGAAACGCTGAAGCAATCCGATCTTTTCAAAGACCTGCTCGACCACGAACTGGCACGGGTGTCCGCCGCACTGGTCGAGCTGCAGTGCCCTGCCGATACCGTTTTACTCACACAACACGAACCGGTACCCGCCGTTTTCATACTGAAGACGGGCGCCGTCAAGGTGATGGTCAATGGCGAGATCGTGGCACGGATCAACACAGTGCAATGTTTTGGCGAGATGTCTTGCGTCCTGCCGGGTACCGTAGCCACGGCCTCGGTGCTAACGCTCGGTGAGAGCCAATTGCTGAGATTCGACAAGGCGTCGTTTCTCCAGCTGCTGGATGAGGTTCCCCGGCTGTGGCGCGCCCTGTTCCTGCAAACCAGCGAACGCCTGCGGACGGCAACACGCCGGCAAAGTGAAATACTGCAGCACACGCCGCAGGGCTTCATGAAACTGGACCGGGCAGCGCGGGTGACCAATGAATATTCAATGAAATGCGCCCGGTATTTTGGCCAGGATGACCTCACGGGTGTGTCCTTTGCCGGGCTAGTGTGTCAGGATGACCCCCAAGGGCAGGCCTTCTGGATTGAAACCTACGGCATGCTGTTTGAAGACTCGTTCATGGCGTTTGATGACCTGACAGGCCTGCTCACCCAAGAACTCAGGTTGCCCTCTGCCGAAGGGGACCACGAGTACGTTTTTTCTTACCATGCCTCGCGCAATGCTGATGGCGGTGTCGCTGCGGTGGATGTCGGGGTGGAGGATGTGACTGCCCAGCGCAAGCTTGAACGCGCCAACGTGGCGCTCAGGCGGGAGCAGGGGATTTTGGGCAAGATTCATGGAAACCCGGAGGTTTTCTTCAAGGCGGTGGCTTTGCTGGAAGCGTGTCTGACAACGGTGAGCGCATTGGGTCCGACGCTTGTCGCCACCCCGCCGGTCACACTGGCACCCCGCATGGAGGCGGCAATGCGCCAGTTGCACAGTGTCAAGGGTCTGGCGGGCATGTTTGCACTCAGTGAAGTCCAGGACAGTGCGCACGCGCTGGAGTCAGCGATCCGGGCCTTCGCCACAGGCGGCGCCACCACGCCAGCGGAATATGCGGAGTTTTCGCTTCGACTCGACGCGCTTTCCGAAGCCCATGGGGCGGTCCAGCGACGCATTGACACCATGGGCAGCGGGCTGCGCCAACGCTTGACAGGCACTGTGCTGTCCGGTGGAGACGTGGACCGTTTGCGCACGGCCATCGCGCTGGGTGATCTGGCTGGCGCATCCCGCATCATGGATGCGCTGGATGGCGTAGAGGCGAGCCGCTTGTTCGCCAGTTGGGACGCGGAGGTGTCGCGGCTGGCGCAGGCAATGGGCAAGGAGGCGCGCTTTGCGTTGGCCGGCGAAGGCGCCAAACTGCAAAAGCCGGTCTTCGACGCCTTGAGCCCGGTGGTTTCACACCTGATGACCAACGCATTAAGTCATGGGCTTGAATTGCCCGAGGTGCGCCAGGCTGCTGGCAAAGCCAGCGTCGGAACGCTGCAGGTGGTGCTTGGCGTGGAGTCCGGCATGCTGCGCATTGCGGTGGCGGACGACGGACGGGGGCTCGATTTCCGCGCGCTTCCCGCCCAGGCCAGAAAAAAAAGCGGTGTCGACCAGGTGCAGGTGGACACCTACGAGCACTCCGGTCAGGCCTGGCGCATCCTGCTGCTGCCAGGATTCAGCACGGCGGCCGAGCTGAGCCTGGTGTCGGGACGGGGCGTCGGACTCGATGCGGTAGAACACGCCGTGCGTTCGGTCGGCGGACATATACTGATAGACAGCACCGTGGGCCAAGGCACCACCTTTACCTTGCTGGTGCCCGTGGTCGCTTGACTGCCGTCGTAACCAGGATGCCCCATGTTTCCGCCCCACACCCGAATTCTGATCGTTGACGACATGCGCACCATGCGTGCCATTGTGAAAGGTCAGCTCCTTGGCCTTGGGTTTACCGACATCCTGGAAGCCAGCGACGGGGACAAGGGTTTGGAGGTCCTCAACACCGAGTTTCGCAAAGGGCTGCCCGTCGAACTGATCCTGTCTGACTGGAATATGCCGGTGATGAAGGTGATCGAATTCCTCAAGCTGGTCCGGGCAGATCCAAGATGGGGCTCGGTACCGTTCATCATGGTCACCGCAGAAAGCGAGCGGGCCCTGGTCATGGACGCGGTCAAGGCCGGCATCTCCAACTACATCATGAAACCGTTCACACCAGTGATGCTGGAAACGAAGCTGAAAGCTGTCTGGACAAGACTGTACCCTTGATGCCCGCGGATCCTTTGCTGGTGCAGGCACGCTAATGTGAACTTCTGACGACGCTGGTTCCACCGCCCCGATAGGCCAGACCCAGGCATCGGCCAGCACCCACGAGCTGCTCAAGGATACGTTTGCACTGCAAGAAAACGGCCTGCAAGAGTGCAAGGGCCTGGGGCAAGTCAAGGCCTACCTGCTGGGTGACAAATTCAATCCGCGCGACTGAAGGTTACAAGCTTCTGAAGGTACAACGCGATGTGGCATGTCGTTCCGGGGGTTCTGAGCCAAAGTTTTCCCGGTACGGCCAGCGCGCGTGGAAACAGTTTTAGCTTTTGCTATGCTCCACGCCACCGAAGCTGAGGGCAAAAAAGCATCGGCCGTTTACTGTACAAAAGAGGCGAAGATGGAACGCAGCAATGAACACGTAGATATCCAGGACCGCTTGGGTCAACTGGAAGCGGCGGTGGAGGCCGAACGAGCGCGCGCTGCTGCGCTGGAACTTCAATTGGCCGAAAGCGAGGAACGCTTCAAGCAAGTCACCGATACGAACGATCATGCGTTCTGGATGACCGACCCTGACAAAAGCCAGATGCTGGTGATCAGCAAAGGCTACGAGCGTATCTGGGGCTCGCCGAAGCAAAGTTTTCTCGATGATCCTATGTCCTTTACTGCGGCGATCCACGAGGATGACCGTCAACGTGTCATCGATGCCCTCCCCTTGCAGGTGATGGGGACGTACGATATCGAGTACCGGGTGATTTCCACTGATGACGGCCAAACCCGATGGGTTCGCGATCGTGCGTATCCGGTGTACGACGAGAGTGGCAATGTGTGCCGCATGGTGGGCGTGATCGACGACGTCACTGAACGTCGAAAGATGCTGGACGAGGTTCGAGAGGCGCAGGCGCAATTCCAGCAAGTCACCGACCATATCGATCAGGTGTTCTGGATGACCGATCCGGCCAAGGGCCAAATGCTTTTTATCAGCAAAGCCTATGAAGCTTTGTGGGGCCGTTCATTGCGCAGTTTGCAGGATGACCCCTTCAGCTTTGTGATGGCCATTCATGAGGATGACCGCCAGCGCGTAATTGACGCATTTCCGCTGCAGAGCCAGGGTCTATATGACATCGAATTCCGGGTCATCTCAGGCAGCGACGGTCGCACGCGTTGGGTCCGTGACCGCGCCTTTCCAGTTCCTGACGCCAACGGCACCGTCACCCGGGTGGTGGGCACGGTCACCGACATCACCGAACAAAAGCGCTTGTGGGAACAGACCCAGGAAGCGCTGAAACAGCAGACCGCCAGCGCCGAAGTGCTGCAGGTCATCAGCGGTTCGATGGCCGACTCGCAACCGGTCTTCGACGCTATTTGCACCAGCATTTCCCGATTGCTGCCGGGCACGGATCTGGCGATTAGCGCTGTCGGCAACGATGGTCTGCTCCATTGGCGCGCCGGCAGCGGTGAAACCCGAGAAGCCATGCGCGGCCTGTTTCCCCGCCCTGCGCCCAAGATTTCGGGCTTGATCACTGGCAAGGCCACCTCCATCCCGGACGTGATGCACGGCGAAGGGGTGCCCGCCAGCCTTCGCGAAGGTGCGCAAACGATCGGGCGCAATTTCTCGATGCTCAGCGCCGCCATGGCGATGGCCGACCAGGTCTACGGCACGATCGCCGCCTTTCGCTTCGACATGCGCCCGTTCTCGGAAGAAGAAGGGCGCCTGATCAAGACCTTCGCTGACCAGGCGGTGATCGCCATCGAGAATGCGCGGCTGTTCAAGGAAGCCCAGGAGGCCCGCGCCGCAGCCGAGGCAGCCAACCAGCACAAGAGCGACTTTCTGGCCAACATGAGCCACGAGATCCGCACGCCGATGAACGCCATCATCGGCATGAGCTATCTGGCGCTGGGTACGCAGCTCAATGCAGAGCAGCGCGACTACGTGCAAAAAATCCAGCAGTCGGGCTAACACCTGCTGGGCATCATCAACGACGTGTTGGACTTCAGCAAGGTCGAGGCTGGGATGCTGCAGATCGACCCGGGGCCGTTTGCGCTGGAGAGCCTGCTGGACGACGCCGCCACGCTGATCTCTGAGAAATCGGCGCTCAAGCAGCTCGAACTGATCGTCGATGTGGCACCCGACGTGCCCCCGCATCTGGTAGGCGACGCGCTGCGGCTGCGCCAGATTTTGATCAATTACGCCAACAACGCCGTCAAGTTCACGGAAGCCGGCGAGATCGGCATTTCGGTGCGGGTTGCCGGGCGCAGCGACACCGATGTGCTGCTGCGCTTTGAGGTCAGGGATACCGGCATCGGCCTCACGCCCGAGCAGATCAGCCGGCTGTTCCAGAGCTTCCAGCAGGCCGACGCCTCCACCACGCGCAAATATGGCGGTACCGGTCTGGGGCTGGCGATCGCCAAGCAGTTGGCCGAACTGATGGGCGGCGCCGTGGGCGTGGAAAGTACCGTGGGCCAAGGCTCCACCTTCTGGTTCACCGCGCGGCTGGGACTGGGGGTTGCGCCGGCAGCGCTGCCCCTGCGCCGCACCGACCTGCGCGGCCAGCGCGTGCTGGTGGTGGACGACAACGTCTACGCCCGGCAAGTAATGGTGAGCCTGCTCGAACAAATGGGCTTTGTGGTGAGCGAAGCGGCCTCGGGACAGGCGGCTATTGACGCGTTGCGCGACGCCCAGATCGCGTCGGACCCGGCCGCCAGGCATTTCGATGTGGTGCTTTTGGACTGGCAGATGCCGGGCATGGACGGGTTACAGACGGCGCGTCTCATCCAGGCCATGGAGTTGCCCAGCGCGCCCAAGCTGGCCATGGTATCGGCCTACTCACCCGATGACCTGCTGCAAAAGTCGCGGGCCATCGGCATCAGCGAGGTGCTGAGCAAGCCAGTGAATGCCTCTACGCTGTTTGATGGGCTCACCCGGCTCGTGACAGGTACTGAGCAGGCACCAGTGGCGACGGGCGCACGCGCGGACAAAAGTGCGATCAACTTGCAGGCCCTGGCGGGCGTGCGGGTACTGCTGGCCGAAGACAACCTGCTGAACCAACAAGTGGCCACTGAGATCCTGGCCGAGGCGGGCGTGGTGGTGGTGGTGGCCGACAATGGCCGCGTGGCACTGGCGCTGGCCCAGACCCAGCCATTTGATGCCATCCTGATGGACATGCAGATGCCCGAGATGGACGGGGTGGAGGCCACGCTCGCCCTGCTGGGGCTGACCGACTGGCAACGCATCCCCATCATTGCGATGACAGCCAACGCCATGAACGCCGACCGCCAGCGCTGCCTGCAAGCGGGTATGGTGGACTTTGTGCCCAAGCCGATCGAGCCCGAGCATCTGTTCAGAACCCTGCTGCGATGGTGCCGCCCCGGCGCGCCGACGCAAACTGCGCTGGCCAATGGCGCAGCCGCCCTGCCGGGCGCGCCAAGCGCAGAGCCGTCCCTGCTGCCTGGCCACATAGAAGGTCTTGACCTGCAGGCCGGGCTGCGTCGAGTCATGGGCAAGGAGGCGCGCTATGTGGCGCTGCTGCGCGAGTTTGCGGCCACGCAGGCTGACGCGCCAGAGCGAGCTGAGCAAGCATTGGCGACCCATGACCATGCAGGGGCCGAGCGCATCGCGCACACCCTCAAGGGCCTGGCAGGCACCATTGGCGCGGACGCCCTGCAGGCGCAGGCGAACACGCTGGAGGAGGCAGTGCGCACAGGTGGCGACGCCGCAGCGGCTTTGCCTGGCGTCAAGGCGGCACTGGGCAAGCTTCTGGCAGCGCTGCACGCGGTATTGCCCGCTCAGGCCGAGGCAGCACCGGCTGCGCAGGCGGGCGCCAACATGAACCCGGCCGAGGTTGATGCATTGATCGCCCAAATGCGGGCGCTCTTGCAAGCCGATGATCCCAAGGCGCAAAAGTTGCTGGCCGAGCACGAGAGCGTGTTTGCACAAGCCTACGGGGAGCAGTTCAAGGCGCTCAAGAGCGCCATTGCCGACTACGCCCTGGATGAGGCACTGGACATCGTTACTGCCCTTGAAAATGACGGATCTGGCACCGTACGCAGGACATGAACACACCCAATCAAACCAGTTCGCAAGCGACCGTGCTCGTGGTGGATGACACACCTACCAACCTGTCGTTGATGAGTGACCTGTTAGAGGCGCTCTACACGGTCAAGGTTGCGACTGGCGGTGCCAGGGCCTTGAAGATCGCCCGCTCCGACACCCCCCCCGACCTGATCCTGCTCGATATCATGATGCCGGAGATGGATGGCTACGAAGTCTGCCGCCAACTCCAGGCCGACGAACGCACACGCGGCATACCGGTCATCTTCCTGACAGCACGCAATGAAGCGAGTGACGAGCAGCAGGGGCTGGAATTGGGCGCCGTGGACTACATCACCAAGCCTATCAGTCCGCCCATTGTGCTGGCGCGGGTCAAGAGCCACCTGACGCTCAAACGCCTGCGTGACCTCGACCAGGAGCGCCTGACCATGCTCAATCAAGAGAAGCAATTGCTTGATCAGGAAAAACAGCTGCTCGAGCTCGAGCAGATGAAGACCGACAAGCTCATGCTCAACATCCTGCCCAAGCCCATTGCCGAGCGGCTCAAGCGGGGCGAGAAGAACATCTCGGGCAGCTACGCAGAGGCCACCATCCTGTTCAGTGATCTGGTGGGCTTTACCGAGTTTTCATCCAAAATCAGCGCGACTGAACTCGTCAAGCTGCTCAACGACCTGTTCACCCGCTTTGACAAGCGGGCGGAGAACCTGGGGCTGGAAAAGATCAAAACCATTGGCGACTCCTACATGGCAGCAGGCGGTATTCCCATTCCGCGCTCGGACCATGCCGAATTGTGTGCAGAGATGGCACTGGGCATGTTTGAAGACCTGCGCAGTTTCAACACGGCGCATGGCAAAAACGTGGGCATGCGCATCGGCCTCAATTCAGGCCCGGTGGTCGCCGGCGTGATCGGCTTTACCAAGTTTTCCTACGACCTGTGGGGCAATACGGTGAACACCGCCAGCCGGATGGAATCCACCGCCCCGATAGGCCAGACGCAGGTGTCGGCCAGCACCCACGAGCTGCTCAAGGATACGTTTGCACTGGAAAAAAAAACGGCCTGCAAGAGTGCAAGGGCCTGGGGCAAGTCAAGGCCTACCTGCTGGGTGGCCGGAACAGCTAGCGGGCCATAAGCCGGAAATACCAACTTCTGAACCTGAAGGAAACTGGTTCAGGATCCTGTTGCCGGCTTGTTAGGGGCAGCAGCGAATCGATGGCTGAATACAACTGCTGGTACCGTAGTGGCTTAACAATATAGCCATCACAGCCAGCGTCGATGGCCTAGGCCGCATCCCCCTTCATCGCCAGCGCGGTGATGGAAATGGCAGCAGAGGCGGGGTTCTGCTCGAGTTGCCGGGTTGCGGTCCGGTCTTCAATACGCGCCCGTCTCCCTTGTCTCAGCGCTCTTAAATATTCCGGATTCCGGAATATTGTTGCTCAAATCGTTATACTGTTTCCCATTTGATTGCAGAGGAAGCCCGAATGAAAGCCACGACCACCTCAGCCACCGCGAAGGCGGCAAATGACGACAAGAGCCGCATCCAGTCCATCGGCAAGATGATGGGAATCCTCGAGTGTTTTTCCACGGTGAATCGGCATCTGTCACTGGCGCAGGTTGCCAAGCTATCGGGGCTGCCGCGGCCGACCGCCCACCGTATGTTGGCGGCCATGAAGGAGATCGGATTCATCGAGCAGGATGTACGCTCTGGCAGCTATGGCCTGGGTATACGACTGTTCGAACTGGGCAATATTGCGCTGGCCAACATGGACATCCTGCGCGAGGCCAAACCCTTCTTGGACCGACTGTCCGAGGTCTCGGGCGAGTCATCCCACCTGGGCGTGTTCAATGGCTTTGAGGTCGTTGTAGTGGAGCGTGAGGTGCCTTCAGAAAGGCAGCCGCGGGGCATCCGGCCCGGAGAATCTTCGCCGGCTCACTGCACCGGCGTGGGCAAAGCGATGCTGGCATTCCAGCGACCGGAGGTGATCGAGCAGGTGATTGCTGCAGGCCTCAAGGTCTATACCACTACGACGATTTCGACCGCCGAGGCCCTGCGCAAGGAACTGGCTGCGATACGTGAGCGCGGCTACGCCATCGACGACTCTGAGCACCAGGTTTGGGTGCGTTGCGTAGCAGGGCCGATCCGCAATTCATCCGGCCACGTATTTGCTTCGGTCAGCGTGACGGGCCCCGCCGACCGCATGACAGATTCCAGAATTGCCAACCTTGCACCGCTGATCGTGCAGACCGCAGACTCGATATCACGCCAGATAGGCTACGAGCCCGCGAACTGAACGCGGCATTGCGAACGCCGCGGACGCGGCGGACACCGTTCCGGATTGACGCAGGGAAAACACTGATTTCCCGGGGTTCATCGCGCCTTATGATTCACCGAACTTACCGGAACGTCATTCCGCAATCCGGACAAAATATGCAGCCAATCCCTTTTTATCCACCGGAGACCCTTGTGCCCAGTCCCAATTCCTCACTTCGCCAACAACTGACTGGCGTCCTGCCCCCCATCACCATGCCCTTCGATACAAACGGCGAACTGGTCAAGGGTGGACTGCGCGAGCAAATCGACTTCATCGTGAAAAACGGGGCCAGTGGCGTGGTGGCCGGCGGGAGTACCGGAGAGGGTCACACGCTGACAGACGCCGAGTTCGCATCTGTCATGCAGGAGGCCTACGAGGCAACGGCGGGGCGCGTTCCCTTTCTGGCCGGCCTGATCGTGCAGAGCACACGTGCCGCCATCGAGCGGGCCAACATGCTCAAGGGCATGCACATCACGGCGCTGCAGGTCACGCCGGTGCACTACCTGTTCAAGCCCGATGCCGATGCGACCGTCGAGCACTTCCGCACGATTGCGGATGCGACCGGCATGCCGATCCTGATCTACAACGTAATCCCCTGGAACTACCTGACTGTGGACCTGATGCTGCGCATCATGGACGAGGTGCCCGGCGTTATTGGCATGAAGCAGAGTGGCGGCGATCTGAAGTCGATTTCCGATCTGCTGTTGCGCTGTAAGCCCGAGAACGTGGTGCTCTCCGGCGTCGACGCCCTGTTGTACCCGGGCTTCTGCCTTGGCATGCATGGTGCCATCTCTGCGCTGACAAGTGCTGTGCCGCACATTGTCGTACGCATTCAGAAGGCCGTGGAAGTCAACGACCACAGAACCGCGCGGGACTTGCACTTCAAACTCAATGCGCTGTGGAACTCCATGAGCCACGACAACCTGCCGGCCTGCATCAAGTACATCCAGCATTTGCAGGGTACGCGCATGTTCGAGCCGCGCGCGCCCATGATGCGCGTGACCGAGCAACAGAAGCTGGCGATCAAGGCAGCAATGCAGCCACTGATGGCCTGACGTGCCCATAACAGCAGCAGCGGCCTTTATCCATGAAGAAGATCCTCAACGCGCCGTCCGCCTACGTCGACGAGATGCTGGCGGGTGTGTGCGCCGCCTACCCGACAAGCTACCGGTTGGCAGGTGAAAGGGTACTGGCGCGCGCCGGCGGGACCGTACCGGGTAAGGTCGGCATCGTCACAGGCGGCGGCTCGGGACACCTTCCGGTGTTTCTCGGCTACGTGGGTGAAGGTTTGCTGGATGCCTGCGCTGTCGGCAATGTCTTTGCCGGCCCGCGCGTCGCCGACTGCGTTTCAGCCTTGGAGGCCGCCGACGGCGGTGCTGGTGTGCTTGCACTCTACGGCAACTACGGCGGCGACCGCATGAACTTCGAAATGGCACTGGAGCAGTTGGAGTCCGAAACGCTGGCGCTCACGTCAGTGCGCGTCGCAGACGACGTTGCCAGCGCGCCACTTGCCGAGCGGGAAAAGCGGCGTGGCGTGGCCGGCATGGTGTTCGCGTTCAAGATCGCCGGCGCGTGCGCTGCCGGGGGTGGATCGCTGCGCGAGGTGACTGCCGCCGCGCGAAAAGCCGCCGACGCCTGCCGCACCATTGGCGTTGCACTAACGCCCTGTACGGTGCCGGAATCGGGCCGCGCGTCCTTCGAAATCGCTGACACCGACATCGAATTCGGAATGGGAATTCACGGCGAGCCCGGTATCTGGCGCGGGTCGCTGAAGTCCGCGGACGCATTGACAGACGAAATGCTGGACCTGCTGCTACCCGAACTGAACATGCCCCAAGGCGCCAGCACGGCGGTGCTAGTCAACAGCCTGGGCGCCACACCGCATGAGGAACTCTTCATCGTGTACCGGCGCGTGGCCGAGTCGCTTGGCAGGCGCGGTATCCGCATCGTCATGCCGCTGATCGGCCGCTACGCGACCTCGATGGAAATGACCGGCATGTCACTCACACTGATGCCATTGGACGGCGAGCTGGAGCGTCTGCTACTGGCGCCTGCCGATTGCCCGTTCTGGAAGGTTTAAGCGCAATGGATGCTGCAGGCCTCAAGGATGCCTTCACCCGATGGGCTGCCGCCATGGACAAGGCCGCGCCCGAACTCAACGCGCTTGACAGTCGCCTGGGGGATGGGGACCTCGGCGTGACTTTGCAAAAATGCGCGCACGAGGTTCGCGTCGCCCTCCCCCTTGCGCCGGACAGCGTACAGGGCATCCTGAAATGCGCCGCGCAGGCCTGCGCCGACGCCTCGGGTTCGAGCTTCGGCACCCTGCTCGCCAGCGGCCTGCTCACTTCCGCCAAGTGGCTCGACGGCAGGAGCCTGGTCCCTGCGGCGCTGCCCGAGTTGCTGTCGCACACGGTGCAAAGGCTCTCGGCCCGCGGCGGTGCGAGTCTGGGTGACAAGACCATGCTCGACTCCCTAGAGGCGATTACGCAGGCACTGTCGCAGGCCCAGCAGCAGGACGACCTGGCAGCAGTTGCACGCAACGCCGCCGCAAAAGCCATCGAAGAATTTCGGTACAAGCCCAACCGTATTGGACGCGCGCGCATGTTCGCAGAGAAATCCATCGGCATGGACGACCCCGGCATGGTCGCTGTGCTCATGATGACGGAGAGTTTCTAGCGTACCGACCCGGACAACCAGGACAAACAAAGGACAGGAGACACGACATGACAGAACATTCAACCACTTCACGCCGGCGCCTGCTGGGCGCCACACTTGCCAGCGCGACACTCACCGCGGCACCCCTGCTGCGTGCGCAGCAGGCCAAGCCTTGGCGCCTGGGACACCAGTACGTGGTAGACCACCCCTTCTCGATGGGTGCGCTGGAGGCGGCCAAAGTGCTTGCGCAAAAGAGCAACGGGCGTCTGCGCATCGACATATTCCCGGCGGGTCAGTTAGGAACGGGCAAGGAGCTGGTGCAGCAGGTCAGCGACGACAGTTTGGACTTCACCATTGATGGCCCCGGCCAGTTCGGACTGTGGCAGAAGCCCTTGACCATTTTCGAGGTCCCATTCGTCGCGCGCGACTGGGACCATCTTGTAAAAATGATGGAGAGTGACTGGGCCAAGGCACAGTTCAAGGCGCTCGCCGACAACCAGAACCTGCGCAAGGTCGGCTCCCCGTGGTACTACGGCTCACGCCACTTCACCACCAACAACGTTGCGCTGCGCACAGCAGCCGATGCCAAGGGCCTGAAGATCCGGGTTCCTGAGTCTCCACTGTACATGGACATGATTCGCGCGCTCAACGCCGCGCCCACGCCGATGGCGCTGGCCGAGGTCTACCTGAGCCTGCAGACCGGCGTGGCTGATGGGCAAGAAAACCCGCTCCCTACGATCAACTCCAACAAGTTCTTCGAAGTGCAAAAGCACTTGAACCTCACCTCCCACATCGTCAACCCGATGGTGCCGCTGATGAGCGAGCAAAAGTGGAAGGCGCTGTCACCCGCGGACCAAAAGCTGGTGACAGAGGCCTTCGAGGCGGGCGGCTTGGCCGCCAGCACGACGCTGCGCGCGCTCGAGTCCCGGCTGGTGGGCGAGCTCAAGGGCAAGGGCATGACGGTCGTGGACTCCGACCGGGACAGCTTCCGCGCCGCCATGAAGCCCGTTTACGCGAAGAACGAGGCCGTGTGGGGCAAGGGCGTTCTCGAGATGCTGCAAGCAATGAAGTAAACGCTTCAGATGGCAAACCCCACAATCCGCTACCTGCTGGATCACTTTGAGGACGAGGTGGCCAGTTTCCTGATGATGGCCATCACGCTGATCCTCATCCTGCAGATCTGCACGCGTTACTTCCTCGGCGACCCGCTGTCGTGGACCGAGGAGGTCTCACGCCACCTGTTCGTCTGGCTGGTATTTTTCGGTGCCAGTGGCGCCATACGCGACCGCACGCACATCGCGGTGGACCTGGTACACACGCACCTGCCGCCACGTATGCGCCTGGTGGTCATGGTGGGCAGCAACATCCTGGTTTTGTTCTTCCTGCTGAACCTGCTGTACTGGGGCGCGCGCGCCGTGGGACGTATGTGGAGCCTGAACACCGCCACGCTGGAGATCCCATTCGGGCTGGTCTACACGGTGTTCCCGATCACGGCCACGCTCATGATCAGTCGCACGCTCTTGCAAATCCGGCAGGACGTGCAAGCTGGCGGTACCGTCGTGCGCAACGTGACGGCGGGGCTGGGATGAAGATTCTCTATCTCCTGAGCTGGCTCGTGATGATGGTCCTGGGCATGCCCATTGCGTTCAGCCTGGGCGCTATCTGCTTTGCTTTCTTCTGGATTGATGGCGGCTCGATGAACAGCATGCCCCAGCGCATGTTTGCGGCGGTGGACTCGTTCCCGCTGCTGGCAGTGCCAACCTTCATTCTCGCAGGCGAGGTGATGAATTCCGGTGGCTTGACCCGCCGCATCGTGGAGTTTGCGCGGGTGCTGGTTGGCCATATCGCCGGCGGTCTTGGGCACGTCACGGTGCTGGCCAATGTGATCGTCTCGGGCATTTCTGGTTCGGCGCTAGCCGAGGCCGCAGGTATAGGAAGCGTGATGATCGAGGCCATGAAAAAGCAGGGCTTTAGCCCGGCCTTCGCGGGCTCCCTCAACGCGGCGGCCTCGACCATTGGCCCACTGATACCGCCCAGTATTCCGCTGGTGATTTATGCGGTCATGGCCAGCGTATCCGCCGGCAAGATGCTTCTCGCGGGTTTTGCACCCGGCGTCCTGGTGGCCATCGCGCTGATGGTCTACGTGTACTTCGTTTCGAAGAGGCGTGGCTATCCTGTCAGCGAGCGCGCATCCTGGGCTGACGTCTGGCGTGCCACGCGCAGCGCCTTCCTCGCGCTGCTTACGCCGATCATCATCATCTGGGGCATCGTTGGGGGAGTATTCACGCCGACCGAAGCGGCTGCGGCCACAGTCGTCTACGCGCTGTTTATCAGCCTGTTCGTCTACCGCGATATGCGATTTCGCGACCTGCCTGGGATTTTTCGCAACTCTGCCAAAACCACCGCTGTGGTTGGCTTCATCATCGCCACGGCCAACCTGGTAAGTTACGTACTCACGCGTGAACGCGTGCCGCAAATGCTTTCCGAGGCATTGCTGAGCGTGTCCGATGAGCGCTGGGTGATCCTGCTGCTGATCAATGTACTGCTGCTCGCACTGGGCTGCTTCATGGAGGGCCTGGCCATCATGCTGCTGACCGTCCCCGTGCTGCTTCCACTTGTCATGCAACTGGGCGTAGACCCGGTGCACTTCGGCGTCATCGTGGTGATGAATCTCATGATCGGCCTGATCCACCCACCCTTTGGTATGGCGTTGTTCGTCGTGGCCAAGGTGGGCGACATACCCTACCGGGAACTGGCATGGGCGATCTGGCCATTTGTGATCCCGCTGCTGGGCGTGCTGCTGGTTTGCACCTACTGGCCGTGGATCGTGATGGTCTTGCCCAATCTGTTGCTAGGTGTCCCGCCTTGAGCCTCAGCAATTCGCAGCCTGACTCCTTTTTTTGTAATTTAACCCGAGGAAGACTTCCATGAACATCCTGATTTCCACTCGCAAACTGCTGGCGTTAGGCGCCAGCTCCGCGGTACTTGCGGCCCTGCCCATGAGCGCCGTCGCGCAAGGGGCGGCGGACTATCCGAGCAAGCCCATTGAACTGGTTGTGCCTTTCGGCGCCGGCGGCGGCACCGACACGCTGGCCCGCGTGGTCGCCGAGGCGGCCAAAAAGCATTCAACCCAGCCCATCAACGTACTGAACAAGCCGGGCGCTACCGGTGGAATTGGTCTTTCAGAGGTGGTCGCAGCCAAACCGGACGGTTACAAGATTGCCATGGTGACGGTAGAAATGGCCATCATCCCGCACATGGGGATAGCCAAGTTCTCGCCGGAGAACGATTTCACACCTCTGGTACGCCTGAATGCAGACCCTGTGGTGCTGACAGTCCATGCGGATTCCCCGTGGAAAACCATCGAGGATCTGGTCGACGCGGCCAAAAAATCAAAGGACCCACTGAAGTTTGGCAACGCCGGCACCGGCGGTGTCTCGCACCTGGCTGCGGCTGCACTGCAACAGAAGATAGGCACCACGTTCACCCACGTGCCCTACCAGGGTAACGCGCCAGCAGTCGTCGCGTTGCTGGGCGGGCACATTGATGCGGTCACCGCGTCGCCTTCCGAAGTGTTTTCTTTCGTCCAGACTGGCAAGCTTCGTGCCCTCGGCGTATTGGCAGACCAGCGAATCGGAGGCGCCTTCGCTCAGGTTCCCACATTGAAGGAGCGCAAGATCGATCTGTCCGTGGGGACGTGGCGCGGCTTGGCTGCACCGAAAAGCGTGCCGCCAGACGTATTGGCCAAGCTCAACGCCATTGCGATAAAGACGGCCAACGAACCGGCGGTGAAGGAAGCCATGGAGAAACAGAATCTTGGCTATTCGGTAGCCGATGGTGAGACCTTTCGCAAGCAGATCGCCGCCGACAGTGCGCTGTACAAACAACTGATCGACCAGATGGGGCTGAAGGCCAACTAGGGAAGGCGCAAGGAATGCATGTCCTTGCGCAGCGGATTTTCACCCGGTTGCAGGCCGGGTTACTTCTGCGCGGGCGGCACGTCGGCGGAACTGCCGCGCACTGCGCTCAAAAGCCGACCGCCTGGCCGTCCCGGCGCGCACCGCTTGCCGCCACATAGCCCTGCACTGCCGGGTCGCCGGCACGCCAGATGAACTGCCCGGCGCCAAAGTCCTGGTACGAGTCGTTGATGACCTCCATGCGATGGCCCCGTTCGCTCAGGCCCTGCACCGTGGCCGGGTTCATGGCGGCCTCGACGTTGATTTCCAGCCCGGCATTGAAGCGCCAGCGCGGCGCGTCACAGGCGGCCTGCGGGCTTTGCCGGTAATCCAGCATGCGCACCAGCGTCTGCATGTGGCCCTGCGGCTGCATGTTGGCGCCCATGACGCCAAAGCTCATCACCGGTTGGCCGGCGCGCGTCAAAAATGCCGGGATGATGGTGTGGAACGGGCGCTTGCCTGGCGCCACCTGGTTGATGTTGCCGGGCTCCAGGCTGAAGCCGTGCCCCCGGTTTTGCAGGCTGACGCCAAATTGCGGCTCGACGCAGCCCGAGCCAAAGCCCATGAAGTTGCTCTGGATGAAGCTGACCATCATGCTGCTCTCGTCTGCCGCCGTGAGGTAGATGGTGCCACCCTTGACCGGGTTGCCAGCGCCAAAGTCCTGCGCCCGCCGCATATCGATCAGGCGGGCGCGCGCGGCCAGGTAGGCATCATCGAGCATCTGGGCCGGCGTTACCGACATGCTGGAGGGCTCGGCCACATAGCGGTAGACATCGGCAAAAGCGAGCTTCATGGCTTCGATTTGCACATGTTGGGATTCGGCGCTGTCGAGCCGCAAGCCGGCCAGGTCAAAGTGCTCCAGAATGCCCAGCGCAATCAATGCGGCAATGCCCTGCCCGTTGGGCGGGATCTCATGCAGGGTGTAACCACGGTAATCGCGGCCAATGGGGGTGACCCACTCCGGCCGGTAGCTGGCAAAGTCGCTGGCGCGCAGGCCAGCGCCCTGCTCCCGCGCAAAGCGCTCCACCGCCTGGGCGATCTCACCGCCATAGAATGCTCCTCCTTTTGTAGCAGCAATCGCCCGCAGGCCGCGGGCTGCAGCCGGAAAGCGGAACAACTCGCCGACCTCGGGTGCACGCCCGTAGGGCAGAAATGCGGCTGCAAATCCGGGCTGGCCTTGCAACTCGCTTACCGGTGCTGCCCATTTTTGCTGAACCACCGGGGTCACCAGGTAGCCCCGCTCGGCGATGTCGATGGCAGGCGCCATCAGGTCGGCGAATGGCAGCTTGCCAAAACGCTCGCTCAGGGCCGCCCAGGCGCTGACGGCGCCCGGCACGGTGACGGCATCCATCCCACGTTTGGGCGGGTTGATCGCACCGGCCCCATATTTGCGCGTGAAATAGTCAGGCGTCCAGGCCTGCGGCGCCCGGCCCGAGGCATTCAGACCCTGCAGGCCTTGGCCATCCCAGACCAGGGCAAAGGCATCGCTGCCCAGGCCGTTACTGACCGGCTCCACGATCGTCATGGCCGCCGCTGCCGCCACCGCCGCATCGACCGCATTGCCACCCTGACGCAGCATTTGCAGGCCGGCCTGGGCCGCCAGCGGGTGGGAAGTAGACACCACATTGCGCGCAAACAGCGGCACGCGCGTGGACAAATAAGGGTTATCGAAACGGAAGTTCATCTGGGGTTCGGGGTACGCCCGGTGGTTTGGCGGGGGCCGTGTACCAGCGGTCACGCGGCACGGTCTTCGCCTCTGGGGTGTCGTTCATGTAGTGGGGCGACATGATCTGCACCCCGTGGCTGTTGAACACATCCTGGATGTTGGCATGAAGATTGGTCAGCACCTCGGCACGGGCGCGCGGCACTGAGGGCAGCGCCTGGCAGACCAGCCGATAGACCGGGTAGTAATCGGCCAGTTCGGTCTGGAACACCCGCGGCGGCGGATCCGCCAGAATGCCGTCAGTGCGTTGCGCCGCCTCCATGAGCATGGCCTCTACCTGGCGCCACGGCGTGTCGTAGCCGATACTCACGGTCGTATCCACAACATAGCCTACGCCCTTGATCGCCCGGGAGTAATTCTTCGTCGCCGTCCCCAGGATCAGCGAGTTGGGCATGTTGATCTCCTCGCCCAGCCCGTTGCGCAGGCGGGTGGTAAACAGACCCAGTTCGGTGACCGTGCCTTCCTGTTCGCCGATGCGAACGTACTCGCCACGGCGGATCACCCGCGAGTACATCAAAATGATGCCGCTGGCGGCCTGGGCGACGACGCTGGACGCCCCCAGAGAGATCATCAGACCGATGAGCACGGACATGCCCTTGAACGCCTCGGTATGCGCACCCGGCAGGTAGGGATAGGCCATCACCAGCGCGAAGGCCCAGATCAGGGCACTGGCAATGCGCCGGGTCGGCCCCACCGTATCCTGGTCGAGCCAGCCCGACGTCATCTGCCCGCGTTCGATTTGCTCGAAGGCAGGCCGCAGTACCGCAACGGCACCCCGGGCCAGCAACAAGATGAACAACGCGGTGGCCAGGTTCGGAATGGCGTCGAGGATGCCGTGGCCGATGTCCGCAAGCGTTCCCAGCAGGTAATCCTGCAACTGCTCGCCCCACCACCGGGTGAAGGGGAAAGCCCGCAAGGTCCAGCTGAGCCATTGGTAGGTGGCAATGCCGATCACCAGCCAATAGACGCTGGTCACCCCGAATCGGGCTCCGGAGCGTAGCCGGTCCCTGCGCACAAGTTCGGCGCCGGCCAGCTTCAGCCGGGCAGCGTGTCCGTGAATCAAATGCAGCAGGCGGCCGGCCGCGAGCCGCCGCAGTCGGCGCAAGGCCCAGATCGACGCGAGGTAGATCGCCGCGGCAAAGGCAGCCTGGCCCGCGCTGTGCAGCAAAGCGTCCATATCGCGGCTTTCGCGTGTCTCTGCGATAACCCGCGACAAACGGGCTACCGTGGCGGCGGTGATCTCGTCCAGCGTCTCGCCCTTGACGGGATCGGTATCGCCTTCCGTCAAGATCAGCGCCAGTGTCCCGTCGATCAGCAACAAGCGACCGAGTTGCTCCTGGCGCACCGTGACCTCGCCCTTGCCGCCGCGCGCCAGCAGCGCGTCCAGGCTGCGGCGCGTGCGACGCGCGCGGTCCTCCGCGGGGATGCCCAAGAGCGGCGACCGGAATGTGGCCACGGTCCGATTGAAGACTGTCACATTGGCTTCCTGGCGCGACGCGGCCGAGGACGCCGCCGGCGTCGTGCGCGGTGCCTCGGCAGCTGGCCGCAACGCGTCCTGGGTCGCCGATTGCGCACCTGCCCCAGGCGACACCAACGCCAGCAGCACGGCCAGGACCGTTGCCAGACGGACAGAGAGAGGAGAAATGTTCACTTCGGGCGGGGTGGCCAGAGAAAGGACAGCGGTTGCTGGCGCAGGCGTTGCAACAACGCACAGCGGATCACCGAGCGATCTGCCACCGGTACGCTGCGCGCCCGCAAAGCCACCATGAAAGCCAGGGAAAAACTCAATCCCACGTTGATCACGCCCGTCACGGCGATACCCGCCACGCACCACCAGAACGCGCTCTGCTGCAGCAACGGCAGCCCGAATGTCCCCAGCGCTGCCCCGAGCTGTCCTGTGGACAGCGTCACATGGCGAACCTCAACATGGGGGCCTACGAACTCGACCAGCACCGGCATCAGCCCCAGCATCATGCCGAGCGACACATTGCCCGCAAGGCCGGAGATGTTGGTGCGCCACCAGCGGGACCAGCGCTGGGCCCGGTTCGCCCCGAGCCGGGCAACGATGCTCGGGTTCCAGGCAATCGCACTGTCCAGCCGGCGCAGCACGAACCAGTTCTCGACCCACCCTGCGACCAGCGAACTGAAAAAAAGCAGCACCCCCGTGAACGCCGCGTACAGAGCGGTAGGACCGAGCAGCGTAATGGACTCCAGCACGTGCTCTGCGGAATGTTCCCCGACCAGCGGGTGACCGAAAAGGGCCGTCGATGCGAGCTGCATTGCCCACACCAGCGGAAAGCAGACGGCCAGATTGCCCAGCACGCCGGTTGTCTGGGAGCGGATCAGGTGCACAACCTCATCGACGAAGCCCTGGACCGGCGCGTCGTCTACGCCGGCACCCGGGCGCAGTTCGGCCAGCTTGATGGCCATGGCAGGCGCCGTCATTGCCGGCTGCTTCGTCGCCACGGTCCAGTGCAGCAGCATGACAACAACGAAACTCACGGCGTAATTGGCACCCGCCCAGAAACCGGTCCAGAACGCACTGAGTCCCAGAGCCAGCACGACGAACTTGCCAAAGGTGGTCAGGGCAATGACCGCGCCGCCACCCCCGGCCGCCCGCAGCATCCATCGATGCTCGGCGACGGTGCGCGTGATGTAGTGCTCGCCCGACTCTGCGCTGCGCTCGGCGACCTGGCGGGCGAGCAAGGTTCCGTGCTCGCGAAACAGCGCCCGGATGCCCTGACGCCGCTCGACTTCCGCCAGCAGGCGCAGGAACAACCGGTTCATTTCGCGCGGGCTCATGCCCGACTCGATGCAATCGAGCAACTGTTCGACACGCACCGTGCGGGCGCGCAACTGATCGACTTCGAAGACGATCTGCAGCGATACACCGTACTCCTCGAGGTGGCCCGACACACTGGCAGCCGCCTCGCGGCAGCGGCCCAGGCGCACTCGCAGGTCTGCAACCTCGCGCGCAAGGGCCACCTGCGTGGCGTGATCGCGCGGCGCCAGCGCCAGCGCCCCGACCCGCTCGGCCGACGAGGCAAGCGGGCCAAAAGGGTCTTCTGCCAACGCTGCTCCGTCCATGCGCAGGCGCAGCGGTGCAGAAAAGCCGGCGGCACGCACCCCGCTGCAAAGAAACGTGAGCGCCTGCGCCAATGCACCCTGCGCCACCCCTGCTGGCCACAATGCGGCGAGCTTCTCGGCCGTGGCCTCGTCGAGATGCTGCAGCCATTCCGCATCTTCGGGCAGCACCAGCAGTGTGAAGAGCTCAGCCGCGTTGCGCGTGTCGGGGGTGCGCGGCAGCAGCAGCACACGAATGCGTTCGGCCAGTTCGCTTCCCAAGGAGGCACGCGGTGCAAAACCCAGGTCGCTGAACAGGGACACCGCGTCCACGTCCGACGCGAAGGTCGCCAGCAACTGCTGCACCGCCGCACGCTGCGGCGGGTTTCGCTCGAGAACCTGGCAGAAATGGCGCAAGCGCAAGACCGGCGTGGGTGTCACGGGCTCGCTGCGCTCGCCCGCAGCCGCCCCCGCGTGGCGCACCCACTCGAAGAAGCGCGCAAGCCAAAGGTTGCGTTCCGGTCGCGAATGCGCGCCGGACGCGGCATTCATCAACGCTGTCAAGTCCCACATCAGGCGCGCGCTTTCAATTCAAGAGACCCCTTGTCATGACGCACACCACGGATGCGTTCGAAACAGACCTGCCAGAGGCTCCAACAAATACGTAGGAGACACATCTGGAATCGAAACCCATGCGCCAAAGTATGACATGGGTTTTGCAGCTTCCCAACCTTCTTGGTCCGTGCTCTTGCCTTTGGCGACGATGCCGCCAATCGCCATCACGTTCTCGGCAAGCTCCATCACTCGACCATCACAAGCAGGGATACACCGTTCCCAACGCATTGAACATCACCAGCGGCACTGGCATGTCGGCCTCGTAAACGCCTTCGTTGCGCTGCAGTTCAGTGTCATAGAGCGCCTGGGCCATCCGGGGCTCCAGGCGGCGGCTGTTGAGGCAGATAGTGGGCTTTGCGCCGTTGCGCATGCCTTGGGCGTGGGATTCCAGCACGCCTTCCATGGCACCCACCAGAAAGTAGCGCACGTAGTTTTCGCCCTGCTTTTTTTCGGACTTTTCCAGCGCCCGCAGTTCGCGGATGGTCATGGCCGAGGTAGGCGTCGCAAAGGCCAAGGCCAGCACGGCTACGGCGGGTAAGGAAGTCAAACGCATGAAACAAAGTATGGCATGGGTTGGGGGGCAGGCCAGCCTTTGAAAAACTGACCGTAAGCGCTCCCCCGTTGCGCTACAGAATCATGGAAGACATTGCCTTCGGTCTGGCAGGCACAGTGCGTCCGATACAACGTGGTCTGGCCTTGCTCATGTTGGACGCCGCCGACTTAGATCGCCAGGTACTGCTGGCGAAGTTCGCTGTTTTCGATGACTTCCTTGGCTGTTCCGTCGAACACGATTTCGCCCATGTCAAGAATCAGCGCCCGGTCGGACAAGTGCAATGCGGCAATCGCGTTTTGCTCGACGATGATGGTGGTGAAGCCCAGAGCCTTGATCTCTTCAAGAATCTTTTCGATTTCGCGCACGATCACGGGTGCCAGCCCTTCATAAGGCTCATCGAGCAGCAGCAATTTCACATCACGGGCCAGTGCGCGGGCCACCGCGAGCATCTGCTGTTCGCCCCCCGACATGGTCACCGCCTCTTGCTTGCGGCGCTCGGCCAGACGTGGGAAGTGATCGTAGATGCGTTCCAGCGTCCAACCCACCGGTTTCTCAATTTGGGCCAGCTGCAAATTTTCTTCCACCGTGAGGCTCGGGATGATGCGGCGGTCTTCCGGCACCAGCCCAACGCCCAGGCGTGCGGCCTGGTAGGCGCTCATGGTGTGAAGGGGCTGTCCGTCAAGCCAAATCTCGCCTTGCTGAAGGCGCGGCGCATCCAGTCGGGCAATAGATCGCAAGGTGGAGGTTTTACCCGCACCATTGCGCCCGAGCAACGCGACAATTTCACCCTTTTGGATCTGAAAGCCCACGCCTTGCACGATATAGCTCTCGCCGTAATACGAGTGCATATTGCTGCATGAGAAATAAGCGTTGGATGCAGTCACAGGTGCGCTCCTCCGAGATAGGCTTCTTGTACCCGCGCATCCCCTTTGATCGTGTCTGGAGCTCCCTCCGCGATGATGGCGCCCTGCGCCATGACACTGATTTTTTCGGCCAAGGAGAAAACTACATGCATATCGTGTTCGATGATGATTTTGGTGACCTTGCCATCGCCCAGGCGTTGCAGCAGGTCGATGGTGCTGTTGGTATCAGCACGTGACATACCGGCCGTGGGTTCGTCAAGCAACAACAATTTGGGTTCTTGGGCCAGGCACATGGCCAGCTCCAGGCGCCTTTTGTCGCCACGGGACAGGCTGTTTGCCAGCATCTGACGCTTGGAGTACAGACCCACATCTTCGAGCATGCGCTTGGCTACATCGTGCACGGCTGCCTGTTCGGCTGCATGGGACCATCCGTTGAACCGGAAGTCGCCATCACGGTGGGAAAAAGCCGGAATCAACACATTGTCCAGAAGGCTGAGTTCGCCAAAAATTTCCGGTGTTTGGAAGACTCGCACCACACCGGCCTGGTTGATCTTGTGGGGCGGCAAGCCGACCAGAGAAATGCCGTCAAAAACCACCTTCCCGGCATCCGGGATCAGCCGCCCGACAAATGCGTTGAGCAAGGTGGACTTGCCTGCACCATTGGGGCCAATGATGGCATGCACGGTGCCGAACTGTACGGTGAGATTGACGTCGTTGAGCGCCTTCAGACCGCCAAAGCTTTTTTTCAAACCAGAGACTTCAAGTGCAGCCATCAATGTGCTCCTTGGGTCGTAGAAGATGCAGGTTTGGACGGGCCTTTGAGGACGCGACGCTGCAGGCTTTGCACACCCTGCATCAGGCCACCGGGTACGAAAACAATGAGTATCAGGAAAAGCACTCCCAGCGTCAGTTCCCAGCCTTCGCCGACAAACAAGCCCAACAGCTTGACCACGGGGTGCTGGATGGCATCGGGCAGGAACGAGAAAACGCTGTTCAAAATCTGCTCGTTGAAGGAAGAAAAAATATTTTCCAAATACTTGATGACACCCGCACCAATGACTGGACCCAACAATGTTCCGACGCCGCCCAGGATGGTCATTAACACCACCTCACCCGATGCGGACCAATGCATGCGATCGGCTCCAGCCAACGGGTCGGTCACCGCCAACATGGCGCCCGCCAGGCCGGCGTAACAACCGCTGATGACAAATGCCGTCAGCGCATAGGAGCGCGTGTTAATCCCCGTGTATTTCAGCCGGTTTTGGTTGGATTTCACTGCCTTGAGCATCAATCCAAACGGGGAGCGGGTAATGCGTATCGAGATGTAAAAGCTCAGGATCAGCAAAACAGCGCAAAAATAAAACCCGCTGTAGCCGACCATGGAAATTCCGAAAAAGTTGGTAGACGGAATTCCATCCGCGACCGCGACACCAAACCATTTGTCCACACTGCGCGGATCCTCTTTGATCAGTTGCAGTCCGGTCTCGCCGTTGGTGATGGGTGTAAGCACTGAATAAGCCAGGTTGTAGGCCATTTGTGCAAACGCCAAAGTCAAAATCGAAAAGTAAATGCCGGAGCGCCGCAAACAAAGATAACCAATCACCAGCGCGAACAGCGCCGTGAGTGCAATGCTGAGAATGATTGCCGGAACCACATTCATGGTCAACAGCTTGAAACTCCAAACAGCCGTGTAGGAGCCTATTCCCAAAAATGCGGCATGGCCGAACGACAGATAGCCGGTCAAACCAAAGAGAATGTTGTATCCGATGGCGAAGATTCCAAAAATACAAAATTTCTGCAGCAGGTCCGGGTAGCCAGCACCAAACGGTTTGAGCAACAGGGGTCCGGCCAGCACTGCCAGGGCAAAGCCCAGCAACAGCCACTTGTCTTGTTTTGCCAATGTGTTGTTCATCTTCAGTCTTCCATCACGCCTTTGCGGCCCATCAAGCCACGCGGGCGTGTCAGCAGAATTAGGACTGCCACCAGATAAACGATGACCTGGTCAATTCCGGGAATCAGTTGTTTTACTTCGTTCATCGAAGCAAAGGATTGCAGGATGCCCAATAAAAATCCTGAAGCCACTGCGCCGGGCAGGGAGCCCATGCCCCCGACGACGACGACGACGAACGAAAGGACCAGAAAGTCCATACCGATACGGTAGTTGGGCGAGACGATGGGGGTGTACATGGCGCCAGCAATGCCTGCGACCACGACTGCAATTCCAAAAACAATCGTGAAACGACGTTCTATGTGAATCCCCAACAGACCCACGGTTTCGCGGTCGCGCATGCCAGCGCGGACCACCATGCCGAAGGTGGTGAACTGCAAAAATGCAAAAACGATCGCTATCACGGCCATGGAAAAGCAAAAATACACCAAGCGCCACCAGGGGTAGCTCACGTTGCTGCCAAGCCCCAGCCATTCTCCGATGTTTGCACTCCCCGCAAACATCTGTGGTGCCGGGGTCGGAATGGGCGTGGCACCGAAAAAACTCTTGATCAACTCCTGCAGAACAATGGCGAGGCCGAAGGTCACCAAGATCTGATCCGCATGGGTGCGATGGTAAAAGCGGCGTATCAGCCCGCGCTCCATCAGAATGCCAAGGCCCAACATGAGCGGTATCGCCAACAAAACCGATAGCGGTACGGCAAAGCTGATGATTTGCAGTCCGAGGTCGCCCCACCACAATTGCAGGTACGGCATGTCCACCATCATCTCAAGACCAGGGAGGCTATCGTCTTTCACCTGCGTCGATAGCTTGAGCAGCATTTGCACGGTGACCGCGCAAAAACCACCTATCATGAACAAGGCCCCATGGGCGAAATTGACCACGCCCAAGGTACCGAAAATGAGGGTCAGACCCAAGGCAATGAGCGCGTAGGCGCTGCCCTTGTCCAGGCCGTTGAGTAGTTGGAGAAAAATAGCATCCATAGATTCGCCTGTAAAAGGCATGCGCCGCCGCGGCAATGAAAAAAAAGAATCGGGTTCCGTAATTTTTCAATTACTGAGAACCCGGCAAGGCGCCACTGCGGACTTTCTGGCTTGATTGCCAAGCCAGAAGGTCAGTGGGATTTAGACGACTGCGACTTTGTACGGTCCCAACTCTCCACCAAATATGTCTGCCTTGTATTCCACCTGCGCACGGGGAACGATTTGGTGAACGTCCATCAAATCCCATTTGCCCGCAGGCTTCTCTTTGCCGCGCACGACCAGCACATCTTTGAAGCATTGGTGGTCTTCAGCCCGGTATTCGGTCGGGCCATTGCCCATACCGTCAAACTTGAACCCTTCAAGTGTCTTGATCACTTGCTCGGGGTTAAAGGTGCCCGCGATTTCGCAGGCATTGGCGTACAGCATCATCTGCACATAGGCGGTATGCGCGGCTTGAGACGGTGGCTCTTTGTAAGCCGCGACAAAGGACTTGGTGAACGCTTTGGAGCCTTCGTCTTTCAGGTCCCAGTCCCAGTTGGATGTTCCGTAAATACCTTTGATCGCACTGCCTGCACCCTGCGCCATGAGTTCCGAGAACAGGGGCACCACCACTTCAAAGCGCTTGCCGTTGGCCATTTTGTCGCGCAAACCGAATTGCACCGCCTGGGTCAGCGAGTTGATCATGTCCTTGCCGTAGTGGTTAAGGATCAGGACGTCGGCGCCGGAATTGAGAACTGGCGTGATGTATTGGGAAAAGTCGGCCGAACCGAGCGGTGTCTTGACAGCGTTGACTGTTTTCCAGCCGAGTGCTTCGGTCGCGTTTTTCATCGACTCTTGTTGTGTCCAGCCCCAGGTGTAATCGGCCGTCAGGTGGTAGGCCACACGCTCTTTGCCATACTCCTTGCCCAAAACCGGGCCCAGCGCTTTTCCGGACATGTAAGCGTTAAAGAAGTGGCGAAAGCCGTAGCGTCGCTTGTCTTTGCCCGTGGTGTCGTTGGAGTGCGTCAGAGCGCACATGTAGATGACGCCCATCTCTTGCGCCAATGACTGCATGGCGATGGCTTCGCCAGAAGACGAGCCGCCGGTGCACATCACAGCGCCATCTTTTTCAATCATTCGTTTGGAAACGGCACGTGCCACGTCAGTTTTGGTCTGCGTGTCACCTTGCACAAACTCCACCTTCTTGCCGAGGACGCCGTTTCCCTTGAGCGCCAGCGGCTTCATGGTTTTGAGCATGCCGCCGTCACCTTCGCCATTGATGTGCTTGATGGCCAATTCATACGCGCGAAGTTCGTCTTTGCCTTCGTCGGCATAGGCGCCTGTCAATGGCAAAGTCAGGCCAATGGTGACGGTTTTGCTGTTACCTGGATCATTACGAAAGGTGCTTGCCGAAGCATTTTTCATGTAGAAAGCGGGCGCACTGGCGCCGGCCAATATTCCGGTAAGTGACTTCAGTGCATTGCGGCGGGTTTCGTTGGTCATGCGAGGTCCTATAGGGTGGAATGAAATTGATGCAATCTGGCAAACTGCCAGTCAGCCGGCAAGCCAGTGTGGAGTGTAGATAAACATTGCACCGTTCACCACCCCATAGGTCTAGGGATTTCCCTAGGAATCTCTCCAGAAGATGTGAAATTATTGGCTGTTTATTTTGAAACCGGTCCAGCCGGGCATTATTGGCCTCCCGCTGGGCCACGGCGTTTGGAATTGGGTATTTAGGCGCTGGCGTAGTTGTAAATCCGGTCGCCTCCGGGCGAGCGGATCTGTGCGTTGAACGAAACAATAATCCGGTCAAGCGCACCGCTGTAGGGCATGGCCTTGTGCGGCAAAAAAGCCGGAAACACCACGAGCTCGCCAGCCTGCGGCTTTATGTCGAGCGTGGCCTGTTGCATAAATGCATTGCCCATGTCCATATGGGCACCACCGAGCAAAGGAAACATCGGACTGTAAAAACGCGTTGCCCCATTGAGAGCACCCCACTCGGGGCTGGATTCGCGCTGACTGAGCGGGTCAATCTGAACGTAGTACACCCCGGACCAGGAGCAGTTGCCGTGGGTGTGAATGTCATGAAACGCAGCGCCATTTTGAATCTGAAACCAAACTCCCATCAGCTCCAGCTGCAAGCCGTGACGCCCCGGTGGCCAGACGCCGGCATTGGCTTGCTTGACCGTGGTTTGCAAAGCCGAGGCAATGAACTCGATCAAGGCGCGAAATTCCGGTAGATCAATGCGCTGGAGCAAATCATCGGCACTGGCGTAAAAAGGGTTGGAGCCGGCTTCTGTTGTACCCATTAAGCTGGCATCAGTGGCACGCATCATTGCAAATACACCCGCCAAAACGGCGTTCACCTCGGCCGCTTGGGCAAACCGGTGCACCGCCAAAGGCACCGGCCAATGCGACTGCAAAGCCCCCTCAGCCACAGTAATCCGGCTCACGCCGCCACTTCAGCGCTGGGCAACTCCAGACGCCAGCCGGTGCGCTGCGCCAACTGTGCCATGTCTTCCAGGGTGTCCAGATCGGTGATGAATCGTGTATTGCTGGTTTGATAGGCGTAAACCAGCTCAGGGTTACGGTCCATCAGATGCCGGCAACCCAGGTTGGCTTCACTGGCCAGCACTTGTGTCCGCGCCTGGTCATCTATGAGCACCGGATTACCGCGCTGACCATTGACAACGGGCACCACCATATGGCCGTGCGGCCTCTTCTTGAAAGCACCAATCAACTCGGTCAGGTCAGCGGCGCCAATGAGTGGCTGATCGGCCAGCACCATCAGCACCAGATCAAAGTTACCGCTCAGTGCAGAGAGTCCAAGGCGCACCGAGCTTTGCTGCCCCAATGCGAAGTCGGCGTTGTGGGCGAGCGTGACCGGAAAACTTTGCACTTGCGCCTCGACTGCTTCACGGGCATGTCCGGTGACAACCACCACTTCATCCACCCCGGCGCCACTCAACGCAATCAACTGGCGGTTGATCAGCGGCACGCCTTGCAGGCGAATCAGTGGCTTGGCAACACCACCCATGCGCACGCCTTGTCCGGCAGCAAGCAGCACTGCACCGATGCGCAAACGCGCGTAAAGCCCGCCACCACCTTTAAGCAAACAACCCATAAGACAGCCTCCAAAAAATGTCCATTGAACGCTTGCACCCTACACCAGCAGTTCGGGCAAGCGCGACAAACTGGCCAGATTGTGCACCGGCATGAAGCGCGTCACATGTTCAGCAGCCAAGACCACGGCGGCCGATTGCGGCACATCCACGGTGGGATGCAGCCAGCAGACCCGCGCGCCCCGGCCTTGTACCCGGGCCAGCACATCGCGCAGGCCCTGCGGCTCGTCGGTGTCATAGCCGTCGCTCAGCACCATGAACAGGTCACCTCGCTTGAGCGAGCGGCCCAGATGAACATCCAGCGCTTCATTCAGGCAGTGCGCAATGCGCGTGCCGCCGCCAAAACCAAAGCTGACGGCGTTGACCTTTTCCTGAATCCGCTTGCTGCGCTGGCGCATGAGTGGCGTGACCTCAGCCAGCCGGGTATGGAACACAAAGGCCCGGGCGTTCATGATCTCCACCAGCGCGCGGCTCAGGCGCAGAAAAAACTGGGCATGGGCTTCCATCGAGCGGCTCACATCCACCAGCACAACCACTTGCGGCATGCGCCGCTTGCGCTTGACGTGGTGCAGCTTGACCAGCTCGCCGCCCGTGGCCAACGCAGAGCGCAGCGAGCGACGCAAATGGATGGCACCGTGATCCGGATGCCCCTGGTAACGCCGCATCAGCTTGGTACGAAGGCGGCGCTTGAAGGCCTCCACCAACGGCTCAAAACGGTCCATGTCGCCCGGCAGCCATTCCGAGAAATCGCGCTGGTCTTGCGGCGCGGTGCGACTGGCCCCACCCTGTGCACGCTTGGGAGAATCGGGTGCTTCCATGTCACCAGATCCCGGCACATCGGTCACACCCAACAGGGGTTTGGCGGCACCGGGCGGGTCGTCGCCCATATCGCTGTGCATTTGCTTGACCAGATCGGGCAGCGAACGTGAGCGCTGGGTCAGGCCCGAATTGCGCGTTTTACCTTTGACCTTGTTCGGGAACCAGTAGGCCTGGTGCACCTCGGGGTAACGGCTCCATTGGGTGTGGCTGCCTGAAGCAATCGCCCGCCACAGGCCCGCAATTCGCTCCCACTGCTGAACCGGTAAAGCGGCTGCGCTTTGCACCATCAGCTCGACTTCGGCATACCCCAGCGCAAAGCCATGCTGGCGCAGGTAGTGGGCAAACTCGCCCACCTGTTGCCGGGGGTCTGCGGCCTGGATCAGAGCAGCCGGACTCATCACAGAGGGTCTTATTTCGTATTGACCGTCATGGCACCTGCAACGCCCACATCCTGCCCCATGCGGGGGCCATCGAGCAACCTGGCTACCGTCTCGGCCGTTACTTGCCAGCGGTCGTTGCGGGTCTTGAGCAAGGCTGCCAGGGAAGGCAGCAACAACTGCGGGTCAATGGGTAGCTCCACATGCCCCAGCTTGAACAGTACCCGGACCCAATCCAGCGTCTCAGCAACACCAGGGATTTTCTCCAGGTCGTGCTTGCGCAAGCGCTGCACAAAGGCCACGGTTTCTTCAACCAGACGGCCGGCCGCCTCGGGCACCAGCGTGCGAACGATCTGCGTTTCGCGCGCAAGGGTGGGAAAGTCCACATAGTGAAACAGGCAGCGCCTGCGCAACGCATCAGACACATCACGCGTGCCGTTGCTGGTCAACACCACCAAGGGCTTGCTGACTGCCTTCAAGGTTCCAATCTCGGGGACCGTCACCTGGTACTCGGAGAGCATCTCCAGTAGAAAGGCTTCAAAGGCCTCATCCGCTCGGTCAATTTCGTCAATCAGCAAGACGCAAGGCTGTGGCGAGCGAATCGCCTGCAAGAGCGGGCGCTCCAGCAAAAAATCTTCAGAAAAAAGATTTTCGCGCAGCGTATTGCGGTCGCCCTGCCCGGCCTCGGCCAGGCGGATCTCCAGCAGCTGGCGGCTGTAATTCCACTCGTAAACGGCCTGGCTCAGGTCCAGGCCTTCGTAGCACTGCAAACGCAGCAGCGGCCGATGCAGGGCCCGGGCGCAGGCGCTGGCAATAGCTGTTTTGCCCACCCCCGCCTCTCCCTCCAACAGCAAAGGGCGTTCCAGCGCAAGTCCCATCCAGACGAGGCTGGCCAAGTCTTCATCGGCAATGTAGCCTGCCTTAAACAGTTGCTCGCGCAAGCCCTCGGGTGTGGCCCACGCTTGACTATGCGCGGCATCCGGTTTTTCCACGTGCACCGTCATTTCAATTTTTCGGCGTCAGGATTTGCGGCCCGTGAAAAAGTTTTTGATCATCAGCCAGACAAAAGCAAGCGCGTTGAACTCCTGGGCGACGATGGGCGCTACTGGAACGCTTGCGGCAGCAGCCCCGTCACCACCAGAAGTTCCCGCCGATCCGCCGGATGCACCGGCTTCACTCACCGCAGGGGCCATACCGGCCTGCACCACTTGCGCTTTTTGGGAAAACACGTCGGCAAACTGCGCCAGGATCATGTCGGACACAGAAGTCATCATGCGTCCGCCAAACTGGGCAAATTTGCCGTTCACAATCACCTCGGCATGGCCTTGCAGGGTGCAGTGGCCGCCCTCTGCAGGAAGCAGTGTGGCCGTGAGTTCCATGGAAGCCGAAGACCCGCCTTTGTCGGCGCCCTTGCCCATCATTTTGAGGGTTCGCGTGTCCCGATCTAGCGTCAAAATCTCGATGGTTCCGGCAAAAGCGGCTACCGCCGGGCCGACCTTGACCTTCACTGCCCCCTTGAAGTGGGTGGCGTCGATCTCCTCGGTAATTTGCGCGCCGGGCATGCAGGTGGCCAGCGCATTCATATCGGCAAGTACCGTCCAGGCTGCCTCAACGCTGGCGGCAACGGGGTACTGTTTATCAAGAATAACTTCCATGCTTACTTTCTGCTCACACGCCGGAGGATCGAAAAAACAAGAGGGCGGATGCGCCAAAACGCATCCGCCCGCAGACAACCCCAATCAACTGGCAATACCCGCCAGCTTGAGCTGCTGCCACACACGATAAGCCGTATGCGGCATGTTGAAGTGGGTCACACCCAGGTGGGCAAACGCATCCACCATGGCGCTGGTGAACGTCGGAATACTGCCCACATGGGGGGACTCGGCAACGCCCTTGGCCCCAATCGGGTGGTGCGGGGACGGGGTCACGGTGTAGTCCGTTTCCCAATGGGGCGTTTCTACCGCGGTGGGCAAGAAGTAATCCATCAGCGAGTTGCCCTGGATGTTGCCCTGCTTGTCAAAGGACAGCAACTGGCCCATGGCCACGGCAAAACCTTCGGTCAAGCCGCCATGGATTTGCCCCTCAATCACCATCGGGTTGATGCGGGTGCCGCAATCGTCGAGCGCATAGAAGCGGCGGACTTTGGTTTCGCCGGTGGCCTTGTCAATATCCACCACACACAGGTAAATGCCAAAGGGGTAGGTGAAGTTGGGCGGGTCGTAGTAGTGCACGGCCTCCAGGCCTGGCTCCAGACCAGCGGGTGGCTGGTGGTGGGCAGCCCAGGCAATTTCGGTCATGGTCTTGAACTTGGCGTCGTTACCCTTGACTTTGAAGCGGTCGATTTCCCACTCCAGATCCGCCTCGCTGACTTCCATCAAATGCGCTGCAATGGTCTTGGCCTTGGCGTGGATTTTGCGCGCAGCCATGGCAATTGCGGCACCGGCGACCGGCGTAGAACGCGAGCCATAAGTGCCCAAACCATAAGGTGCCGTGTGCGTGTCGCCCTCTTCAACCTGAATGATCTCCGAAGAAATGCCCAACTCCGTGGCAATGATCTGCGCATAAGTGGTTTGGTGGGCCTGCCCTTGCGAGATGGTGCCCATGCGGGCGATCGCGCTTCCCGTAGGGTGCACACGAATCTCGCAGGAGTCAAACATGCCCACACCCAGAATGTCACAAATTTTGCTCGGGCCGGCACCCACTACTTCAGTGAACGTCACCAGACCAATGCCCATCAGCGTGGGGCAATCGGGGTCAGCGCGCTTTTCAGCTTGCTCGGCGCGCAGGGCTTTGTAGTCCACCGCGTTGAGCACCTTGTCGAGCGCGGTTTGGTAGTCGCCCGAGTCGTACTCAAAACCAAAGGCCGATTTGTACGGGAACTGCTCGCGCTTGATGAAGTTCTTGCTTCGGATCTCGGCCTTGTCCATGCCCAACTTTTGCGCCAGCACATCGACCATGCGCTCCACCAGGTACACCGCTTCGGTCACGCGGAACGAGCATCGGTACGCCACGCCACCTGGCGCCTTGTTCGTGTAGACGCCATCCACTGAGCAATGTGCAGCAGCAATGTCATACGAACCAGAGCAGATATGGAACATTCCGGCCGGAAACTTGGTCGGGTCGGCGCAGGCATCGAATGCACCGTGGTCGGCGGTGACGTGGGTGCGCAGCGCCAGAATTTTGCCGTCGGCCGTGGCAGCCAACTCGCCGGTCATGTGGTAGTCACGGGCAAAGCCGGTGCTGGACAAGTTCTCAATGCGGTCTTCAACCCACTTCACCGGGCGGCCCAGAACGATGGAAGCCACAATGGCGCACACGTAGCCAGGGTAGATGGGCACTTTGTTGCCAAAACCGCCACCGATATCCGGGGAGATGATTCGTACTTTGGACTCCGGAATACCGGAGAGCATGGACACCACCGTGCGCACCACATGGGGTGCTTGGCTCGTAATCCAAGTGGTGAGCTCGCCGCGAACCGGGTCAAAGCTGGCCACGCAGCCACAGGTCTCGAGCGGGCAAGGATGCACGCGCGGGTAATGCATGTCTTGTGAGACAGTGACCGCTGCACTGGCGAAGGCCGCATCGGTGGCCTCTTTGTCGCCGGCTTGCCAATTAAAAATATGGTTCGGACTTTTGCGTGGGCCATGCGCGCCTTCCGCCTTGCCCACCAAATCTTCGCGCAGCACAGGCGCACCGGGTTTGAGGGCTTCAAACGGATCAATCACCGCCTCGAGTTCCTCGTATTCCACTTCCACCGCCTCCACACCATCGGCAGTGCAGTAACGGTCTTCACCGATCACCACGGCGACTTCCTGCATTTGGAAGTGCACCTTTTCATCGGCCAAAACGGCCTGCACATCACCGGCCAAAGTAGGCATCCAGTGCAGTTTGAGCGGCTTCAAGTCGTCAGCGGTCAGGACGGCAATCACACCGGGAATCTTCAGTGCGGCTTCTTTGTTGATGCGCTTGATGCGTGCGTGGGCTACGGGCGCACGCACGATGTCCATGTGCAGCATGCCGTGCAGCTTCATGTCGTCGACATAGTTGCCCTTGCCTTGTATAAAACGGGCGTCTTCCTTGCGCAGGCGGGGCTCGCCCATGCCCATCAGGGCCTTTTCGCGTTCACTCAAAGGTGCGTTCATGTGTGTCTCCTAATGAGGGGGGCTTCAGGCCGCTACCGCTGTTTGCTGAAGCGTTTTGGCTGCGGTCAACACGGCCTTGACGATATTTTGGTAACCGGTGCAACGGCACAGATTGCCGGACATGCCGTGGCGCACTTCCTCGGCCGTTGGGTTGGGGTTGTCTTGCAAAAACCGGTAGGCCCGCATCAGCATGCCCGGCGTGCAAAAGCCACATTGGAGTCCATGCTCCTTGTAGAACGCGTCCTGTATGGCATGCAGCGCGCCGCCGCTGGCAAGGCTTTCGACGGTTTTAACGTCGCTGCCCTCGCACTGCACGGTCAGGTGCGTGCAGGCCTTCACCGACTGGCCATCGATGTCGACGGTGCAAGACCGCAATGGCTGGTTTCGCAGCCAATGTGGGCACCAGTGAGACTCATTTTTTCACGCAAAAAGTGGATCAACAGGGTGCGCGGCTCTACCGCCTCTTCCACTTTTTTGCCATTCAGGGTCAGAGAAACAATTTTTTTGCTCATGTTGGAGTGCTCCGAAATATCGAGGCTGATAACGTCAGGTGCAACGCGCAGCCGCTGCGGCAATGGCACGCTTGGTCATCTCGCCGGCCATGGCGGTTTTGTATTCAGCGTCGCCACGCAGGTCTTCGGCCGGGTCACAAACAGCGCGCACTGCGTGGGCGGCAGCCTCGAGCGAGGCGGCGTTCAGGGGCTCGCCCACCAGCGCGGCTTCGGCCTCCCGAGCGCGCAAAGCGGTAGGCGCCACATTGGTGAGGCCGATGCTGGCATGGCTGACGACACCGCCATTCATGCGCAGCACCACCGCGGCACCAGCGGTAGCCCAGTCGCCTGTTTTTCTCTTAAGTTTTTGGTAGGCGCTGCCCGTACCCGCTGCAAAGGGCGCTATCAAAATTGCAGTAAGAATCTCGTTTTCGGCCAGCGCCGTCATGTAGGTGCCATGGAAGAAATCAACCGCCTTGACCTGACGCTCGCCATTGGGGCCTTGCAGCACAAAGGTGGCATCCAAAGCCATGGCAATGGCCGGGTGGTCATTGCCGGGGTCGCCGTGGGCAATGTCGCCGCCAATGGTGCCGCGGTTGCGCACCTGGGGGTCGGCAATCAGCTTGGCAGCCTCCGGCAGCAAGGGCAGTTTCTCGTTCAGCAGTTGGGAGGCAATGAGTTCATTTTCGCTGGTCATGGCGCCGATGCGGATCATGCCGCCTTGCTCACTGATGCCACGCAACTCAGGGATGCGGTTGATATCTATCAGCGCAGAGGGTGAAGCAAAACGCAGCTTCATCATGGGCAACAGGCTGTGCCCACCGGCGAGCAGTTTGGCGTCTTCACCAAGACTGGACAACAGGGAAATAGCCTCGCCCACGGATTTTGGGGCGTGGTAATCGAATGCGGGTGGTATCACTGGCGCTCCTTCAGTGTCATTTGGTTCTTCAAAAAACAGGGCTGCTCGCAGAGTGGCCCGCAACCTATCTTGAACAAATTTGCATTTAAAGGCTTAAAATTAATTTGGCAAGGGCATCAGAATCTACTCTGTTTTTTGAATTCAAAGTCTATTCTTCCAGGCTTTTTGATGCACCCAAGGGTTTGTACCAAGGTGCTTTTCCATTATTTTTTATTCCACATGTCGCTCGCTTCACAACCTCACTGGCTTGCTCGCAGCGTTGGCTCGGCGGTTCTCACGCCGGCCCTGCTTGTCAGTCTGGTTGGCCTTACGCTGTGGTTATCGGGGCATGGCTCATCAGCCATACCCGCAGGAAGATCGCTCGCCATTGCGCTCGTACTGCTGGCCGTCGCCCTAGGGTGCGCGGCGCTGGCCTGGGTGCGACCGCAGCGTGTCGGCCTCTCGCCACCGCACGTCATGCTGTCCCTTGGATTTGGCGGAATGATGGCGGGGCTCGTTTTTTGATGTGCTCAATGCTGGCACGGCCAGGCTCGAAAGCCTGTGTCTGCAGTCCAGCGACCTGGGCTTCACTGAGAGCCTTTTGTTGCACATGGAATTTTTGCCCGGCATGCATGCCGGCATGCTCGCTGGCGGTCTGTTGGCCATTCCCAGTTTGCGCCTGTTGCGTCCCCACTGCGGGCGTTACCTTTGCTCCCTTTTTGCGCAAAATTTGATGTGCTCGGCATGGATGCTGATCGGTATGACCGCCGGTGCACTGTGGCTGACCCGGCTGCAAATGAATGTTGGTTCGCTCTCCCTGACCGGCATGCTGGGCGGCATGTTTGTCGGCATGACCTGGGGCATGGTGATCAGCGTGGCGCTTTATCGCGGTTTTTTCTCCTTGCGTAACCGCACTTGACGATATTCGAACCACAAGGTTTTTCGACACGAGCCGGGTTCCGACACTGGTCCTTACAAATACACGCTTGAATCCCGCCGGAGCGCGGAAAAGCACTTGCTGCAGGCGCAACTGCCCTCACTGAATTTGCTGCAGTGCACCGAGCATCTGCTAAAGGCGCGCAAGGCGCTCAGGGAAGGGAAAAAGTAAAAGGCACCGCTTGCCTGCCACCCGATGCTCAAAAATCAACGGCGGCAAAGGTCGCCAGTGTCTTGCCCTTGTCGCCTGAGAGCGTCAGAACATCGCCACTGACAGAAAAGGTTCGCACCAGTTCGAGCGCCGCGTAGTACGCCGACTCCGTCTCCATGCCGTTGACGCACGCGCGCCGCGTGGAGAGCGTAGAAGCGAATGTGAGCGCTGGTGGCTTGAGGTTGTAGCTGCCGGTAAAGGTGTTGCAGCCGCCGGACCCTGTCGCGCGGTGGCCTGCGGGATGGAGCGTGAGGCTCGGCTCGCGCCCGCCCCCCTCGAACGTAATGGCGGCTTCACCCAGGGTCTTCAGTTTCCAGTAGGTGCCCTCGACGTCCCGGCCTGGAACCAAGGTGTTCTCGGCGACCCGCTCGACCTTGAGCCGACCCACATAGGTCGAGCCAGCTTTGGGCAGCACCGGGTAATTCTGGGTCGTAGAGAAAAGTAGCGCGCCTCCGACGCGGATGGTCGCTCGCACGGCGTAGCGGTGTGATGACTGCACCAGGCTGTCGTCGTAGTTCACCTCAAAGGCGATGGGCACTTGGCCAGGGGGCGATATCCTGGTGCTGCCGAGGACCTTGGCAGGCGCGTCTGCCTGCGAGATTTCGGTGACCAGGACCTCGAGCACCGCATCCGGAGGTAGCGCGATTCGTTCAAGGTAGTAGACAGCGCCCGTGACCACCCCGGCAAGTGCTTGCCCTGCCCACAGCAGGCAAAGGACGGCGGTCACGCAGCGGGCCATCAAAACTCGGCTCCAAGAGTCAAGGCAAGTCACCCACCACTGCGCGGGCTCACGCACCAGGCCAAAATCTCGCACAGCCTGACC
>Ga0007791_10000012_pt1 | contig 39416 bp, 64 predicted proteins | sample CryBogmetaGMA05M_FD_60368 | JGI IMG/M metagenome (GOLD analysis project Ga0007791, IMG submission 60368) | Freshwater microbial communities from Crystal Bog, Wisconsin, USA - MA0.5M | ecosystem: Environmental > Aquatic > Freshwater > Lake | place: Crystal Bog, Wisconsin, USA | collected 2009-07-06 | reverse complement strand
TCGCTGCCCGGATCGACGCAACCAAACCACGTCAGTTCCGCCACAGAAACGAGAGGCGCCGTGTAGACGGGCGCGGCGGGCGGGCTGGTATAAGCGGCAGGCACTTGCGTCTCGAGTTGCGCACGCAATTCTGCCGCAGGCAAGGCTGCAACGCTCTCGTATGGCAGAGCGGCGCGAATCGACACCGGCGTAAAAAAACTAGCAGTCGCATAACGCAACCAAGCTTCAGCTTCGGCGCGATCAACGAACCGCACACATGGTTCCGATGGTCCGCCGAGTGATAGCGAACGACAGCCTATCCACCGCGTTGCCGAATAAACCGGCATGATACGCACAGGCTGTTCAACCGTGCCAAGCATGCCGGCAGCATAACGCGCGACTGTTATAGAAAAGAAATTGGTTTGGCCGGAGGGTGTCTGTAAAACACAACCAGCAGCATCAACAATATACCAATAAGCAACTGTGCGCTCAGGATCAACCGGCGCTTCGGTATACACAACCGGCGCGCTGATTTCTGCTGCGGCCTGATCAATCAGCGCGGCGGGGACGCGCAGCAGTCCGTACAATTCCTGCGCCGCCAAGATCGGCTGTAATGACACTTCTGCAGATGCGGGTTCCGCGCCAAGATCCGGCACCGGATCATCTGGCGCGGCTGTGTCTGCGCGAGTTGTTAAATAGGCACGCCGCAGCTCGGCACAACGTGCGTCAAACGCAGGCTGATCGATCATACCAGCGCGAAACAAGACGTCCAGCGCAGACAGGCGGCGCTCGTACTCTTGGTCGTTCATGCTCTGCTCCGAGTGACGAACCGCACAAAAAGCGGCCCATGTTCGCCGACATACGCACCGAGCGTATTGAACTGCAAAAATTCGTCAGCGTCGTCATAGTCCATGCCGTCACGAGAAATAAGTACCTGGACGCATTTCTCGTAGTCGTACACGGCAACAACAGCATGATGCTGGTTAATCGTGTAGCCGACGTAAGCAGCCTCAAGGCCATCAGCCAGCAGAGCTTCCGGGTTGATCAGCCGCAGCTCGGCAAACGGGTCGTCCATCGGGCTGGCGCCGTCGACCTGCTCTGCAAGAAAACCACTATCCATAAGCTTAGGGTCCTTTTTTACGCGTCGTGCGCAAAGCTGTGCTGATCGTACCGGGTATACAAACCCAGTCAAGACAAATAGCCGCTGCAAAAAACATGACCGGTTGTCAGTTCAGTGAGCGAAGCTGTGTCGCCACCTCAGCCAGCAGTTCGCGCCGCCATGCGTTTATTGGCTCGGCGTCCTTGTCGAGCTGGTGCACGGCGGCCAAAAAATCCTGCACGGCTTCGGCGGAAAGGCTGTCGTCCGCAGGGAGCGCCGCCAGCCGCGCCCGAAGGACGGCCACACGCGCAATGAGCTGCGGGCAAAGTTCTTGCACCCTGGAATCCGCGTGCCACAAACCGCTCTTCAGCACTGTTTTGATCGTCTGATCCCGCGGCGAGCTAGCCGGAATGTCATTGGCCAAGCTGTGCGCAACACTTTCACAAACCTGCAGCGTTCCCTGCAGCATTTGCTCCGTGTGCTGCAAACTGGCAAGCAACATTGGCCGACTGCTCGCAAAAACAATGTGCAGCGGCATAGCCAGCAGCGCCTGCATCGCCGCCATGGCATCGAAGGCCTGACCGCCAGCGCTATCGGCACTACCGGCGGCACTACCGGCGGCAGAACCAAAGCCAAAACTGGAGAAATTGAACCGAGGCATAGCTAAACTCCGTCAAAGTTCGAGCAACCAAACAGCCAGGATTAGATATCTTTGCGCGGCTAGAAACGCAAAAATCGGGCAAATTAGCACGTAAATTCAAGCGCCGCAAGCACTTAGAAAAACATGTGGCGCAAATCACGCGCAGCTAGCGCATCTAAACAGCTATTTTTGCGGCACTTACAACAAGTGCAGCTGCAAAAACCTGTCCGATTTAACCGGACCTAGTAAGCCCACTACGTGGGCTATAAAGGTCTAAGAGTGGAACCCGGCAGAATTTTAGAAGTTGGAAGGGCTTTGACGCCCTTCCAAACGAACTGGGCAGCGCGACTTGATGCGCTGCCAGTAGTCTGCGATTCCGTTTTCCAGAGAAACGAAGTCACGAGTATAACCGGCCGCACGAAGTTTTTCAAGGTTCGCACAGGTGTACATCTGATACTGATCTTGAAGATCTTCTGGAAACGGTATCATCCGGCATTCGCCGGGATAACCAACATACTGCGCAACACATTGAAACAGTTCGTAAAACGATCGGGCGGTGCCGGTTCCGACGTTGTAAATCCCGGTTGGCGCTGTTTTCAACGCCCACAGTACGACTTGTACAACGTCGTCAACATAGACAAAATCACGATAGATATCTTTGCTGCCTGTAAACAACGTGAAATAACAGCCGGCGTTGCTTTGGTTAACCAGGCTGTGCGCTACGCTTGCCATTTTTCCTTTGTGATTTTCACCGGGGCCGTAAACGTTAAAAAACCGCAAACCGACTACACGCGGCGTAATAACAGGTCCCCATGTTTCAACGTGCTGGTCAAACGCCAATTTTGAATACGCGTATGGCGCTGTAAGCTTGCTTGAAACCTCATGCTCACGAAAAGGCGCAAACTGTTCTTTTCCGTATACAGCCGCCGAGCTGGCATACACAAACGGGCAATTGAATTCTTTTGCCAGATTAAGCATGTCAACAGAAAATGTGTAGTTGTTAAGCATCATTGCGCGGCCGTCGGTACAAGTAGTGTCCGTGTTGGCGCCCAAATGAATGATGCTTGTGAGCTGCCTATTGCGCGTTTTAACTTTGTCCAGATCGCGATAGTCGCAGTAATAGTAGTACTTGCAGTCGCTGATGTTCTGCACTTTACGGCCGTCGGTCAGGTCGTCGACGCACAGAATGTCAAACGCTCCTGCGGCGTTTAATGCCCGCAAAACGTTTGAGCCGATGAAACCGGCAGCGCCAGTAAGCAGAATCATTCGTCGTCCTCAGTTTGTTCGTCGGCGGATTTGAACCCAGTTGCAAGCGCGATGAGGTCAAGCAAGTTTGATACGTCGGTATCTTCAAATTCTTCGTCCAGCGCGTCATTCACGTCGTCAATATTGGACTGCATGTACGACAGCGCCGCGTCGAGTATGTCCAACTGGTGCGCTGTGACTGTCAGCGTGTATTCGGGCATGTTTGCCATCGTGTGCTCAGCTAGTGGTTAGGTTGTTAATCAAGCTTCTTGCGGCGCGCTGCTCAAATTTGGCAGCAAAACAGCCATGCGCGAGATGAAATGCCTGATCAGCGCCTCCGGTTCACGAAATGACTGCGTGCCGCCTGTCACATATCGGATGTGGTACTCCATGGCGCCCTGCGGAGTTTCACGCACCCACCAGCTCTCGCCGCTAACGCCGGCTGGGCCTACGAGCGTGAGCGATCTGGCTGTGATGGCGTGAAGGTGGTCGCTCAGCGCTATTCGTTCCAGATTCGTGTCGCGCCAGTGCGGCGCCGTAATATCATGCTGGTCGCAATACGTGGTCAACTGCTCCCACATTTCAGCGATGCCGGTGGCCTGAAACGCCGCAATCTCACGAGCGTGCTTTTCACGTTGCGCTGTTTCTCGGGCCGTCTGCTCGTCTTCGATGCGCTGCTGCACTTCCGCAACACGCCGCACAGCCTCTGGAACGTCTGCCATAGATATCTATTCCGCCGACGCGGCCTCCTGTGTAGTTGTGGTTTGCGGCTTTACGCGCTCGAGCATACTGTCTACTGTCGGGAGCAGGTCCCAGCAGCCCATCTCGACGTCGATTGAAAACATGCCGCCGTTGTGCCTGAATACGCACCGCACGTGCGGGTCACACGGCTTTCCGGCCTTGTGCTCGTGCAGCAGGGTGATGAACGGCACGTAGAACTGATCAGCTGGCAGGTTTTCCAAAAACGCCACGTCACAGACGCGGTTGTAGCCCTGCACCTGCGCCATCCGATTCACTGAAAGTAACGTGCCCTTGTCGAAAACACGCGTGGTCATGGTTTACTCGGCTTTCTGCGCAGCAGCCTGCGCGGTTTTCTTTGCTTCTTCTTCTTTCCAGAGCTTCTGGAGCTGGTCCCGCACGACCAGATCATGCCCGGCCTGAATCAACGCCAGCTCGCGCAGGACTTGCTTTTCCCACGTGGTTGACACAGAAAGATTGTCCGGCCACACGGCGTAATCATCCAGATAGTTGGGATTCCAGCCGCTGTCGACGAAGATCTTGCGCAAGCAATCGCAGAAGTACTTTTCAGCCGCCTGCGGGCTATTGATGAACTCCGCGTCACCATCAAGCTCGTCTTCTGTCGCGCAGCGGTACTCGAAGATCGCCGTGCTCAGAGAATCAACAATCTCGGGCACGCTGCCGCAGTCCTCTTCGAACGACCCGGCAAACAGGTCGTAAATGATCTCGCGCATATGCGCAGGATCGAAACTGTTATCATGCCGCATGATGTAGGCAAGCTTGGCGCTCATTGGGCTGTTCCTTTCTCGGCGGTGTTGATAGCTTTTACGGCTTCCTGCCATTCTTCGATAGCGTCGTGGCCTGCGTAGTCGCGTTCAATCAGCGCGACGCAATGCTGGAGCGCCGCAAGCAACACGGGCGCCGCAACCAGGAGCCGCGCGTCGTCGAGCGTCTCAGGGTCATCGTCGTCGATGTAAACCTTGGCGACTTCCCACTGGCGCTCTGCTGATAGCTCGTTGATCACCGACACGTGCCGATCACCAGTAAAACTCTCCCGAATCTCGCTCAGTTTCCATTTGCGCTCGGTCATAGGGCTGTTACCTCTTCTTGCAGGACCAGGTCTTCTTCGAGCAGTACGCGATTGACCAAGTTCATGACGTTTGGCGCCAACTCTTTGCAGTTATTGCGCACCTGTGCGACAAGCTCGAGCAGTTTCTTTTCGCTGTAGCGCTTGACCTCTTCAAGTTTTGCTTTCAGGCCCCTGAACATCATAAACGTCTTGATTTCTGCACCGTTATAGTGCTCGATTGTGATCGGCGTGACGTGCATATAAAAGCTGCGCCCGGTTCCCCTGCCGCCGCCCAGATCTGTGAAACTGGCTCCGCCATCGCTATAAGCAACTTTGATTTCGATGAACTTGTTTGGCACATTTGTTGCAAACCTGTGCGCTACGTAACTGCGTTTGCCGCCGTGAGCCATTAATCGGTTTCCTGGGTGTTGTTAGTCGGGCCCGCGCCACGATAATACTGCTGGGCGGTTTCGACCAGTTGTTCCACGTGGTTGTTTACCCTGTCCCAGTCGCCGTCTTCGACCATCTCGGTAATATCCGGCCAGCTTGCATCTAGTTCCAGCAGCCCAAAGTCCTGCGCCGTCCAGTGCGACAGGATCACGTGCGTGACGCCCTTTTTCTTTTCGGCGTTCAGCAACTCGATTGCGTCGTCGATAGTCATGCTTGGTCGTCCTTCGGCTCGGGAACAGCGTATTTGCTCAAATCCCTCAGCACGCCCTGCGAGACAAGCCCGGCGCCCCACGCTTCAAAGGCCGCGATTGCCGTTGGCGTCCAGCCGCCGTTGCTGTCGCGCATGTTGTCCCAGTCGACGATTTCGACGTCGACGCCGCGGTCGGCAACGATGTCAGCAACGCCGCCACTGACATACACGATAGCGCGCAGCGGTTTGGCTTTGGGTTTGGCTTTGATCTTCTTTTTCGTCATAGGTGGCTCCTCGTCGCTTTTGCGATGGCCGCGCGCATATCTTTGCGCACTTGCTTCCAGCGCGTGTCTGCAGGGTGCGCGTCGTTATCTTCGAGTGCGCACAGTAACTGGCAGGCCTGTAACAACTCTGGCGCCGCAGCGATAAGCGCGCCGTCTGCTTCGATGGCAAGGTTTGTGCCTTGTCCTTTGTCGTCGTATTCTTGCTCTAGCGGGCAAATCAGCTTGCCGTTTGCGTCATAGATGTCCAATTCGTGATCACCGTACTCTTCGGCGACCCACGGAGCCGGGCTGTGTGCGGGCATAAGACTCTCCAGGTGAAAAAACAGCGGCCGCCTGCATAGGCGCGCCGCTGTAGATATCTATTCGATCAGCGGAATTTCAGCGGGTCGATCAGTCGAGGACGCGCTGGATTTGCTCCGCGTCGTCCACTGTGCGCTGGAAGATCACCAGGTAGGTCCCGGTCGGCAGCGCCCAGTCGCCGTGTTCGGGGTGCGTGACCGTGTTGGGCTGGTTGCACTTGAAGACCGGCCCGGCGAGCATGATCGCGGTCTCGAGCTTGCGGCGCTCGTCCGTGAATTCTAACTCCCACGTTCGGGCAGCGGACTTGGGCACCTTGCGGCCGTTCTTGGCGTAGACGTGCTGCGCCGCGGCCAGGTCGGTTTGGACCGGCACCCACATCTCGAGCCCGTCGGTGCTGGCCAGGATGTGGCGGGAGCCCTTGGTGTTGCCCGGCGCCAGCTGAAGGTTGCTGGCCAGCTCGCTGTCATTGAGCTTCCGGTAAATGTAATCCAGCTTCTCAACGTCGGCATCGTCGATCTTCTGGACGTAGATATCGCCCTGGCGCACAGCGTCGCCGATACTGGCGGCCTCGGGGAAATGCTGCAGCTCGTCGTTCTTCACGCGCTCGACGGCGTCCGCGATGGCGGAAAGGGTGTTCGTGACGGAAAGGGTGGCAGTAGCCATGGTCAGGACCTCGTGTAAGGGAGAAAGTTCAGGACGCGCCAACAAGCCGCGCCGGATAGTTCAGCGCAGGCACAACATCGGTAGCAGCTCCGCTGCTTATCCATTTTTGACCTGCTTCGCACGTGCGCGTGTCTTCAGGCACAGACAAGAAATACTGCCGACCAGTAGACCGGCAGGCCAGAACCAGCTTGCGTTTCTTGATGGCGATGGTTTCTTTGCGCCGCGGCTGATTCCAAGAAACCCATACTTCGCGATCTCGGTGTTCCGTCAGCTCGACCAGCGCCTCGATGGTGTTGTCAACCCAGTTTTCGCGCCGGTCGATAACAACCGCCTTGATGTCGGCGAGATACCTCGGCCAGCCGTACTTGTCGATCAGCACGCGCTTGATCTCTTCGTTTTCTTCGGTCTTGATGGCGTTGAGCGTGATTTGGTCTGGCGTATCGCAGATCATCTTGCCGTTTGTGCGCAGCGAATGGCCATCGATGTAGTACATTTTGGCGCCGTCCGGCCATTGCACAGCCGGGCCGTCCTCGCAATGGAGCTCGCCCGCGCTGTTGTGCTTGATCACCGGCCGCGAATCCAGCACCAGGGCGCTGTGCGTGAACGTCATGACGCACGCGGCTTCGTGCATCAGTTCATAGCGCCAGGTTTGCTGCAAATCCGACACGCCAAGCATTTTGAGCATGATTTCGGCGTCGATAAAGCCATGGGTGTGCCGATTGTCGAGCCACAGCAAATCTATCCGGTCGAACAACGCCGATAGCGCGGCAGAGCTGTCTGCCACATGGCCGAGTTTGAGCATTTCGCTGCTGGTGAGGTCGGCGGCGTAAAACTCACCGAGCACCGCCCGCTCAACGCTGCTTTGGCCGCTGTTCCTGTTGATCCCGAAATGGCTTATGCGGCTGACCTGGTTATTGGTCAATTGAATATTCGCCGCGCTGTAGTCGTATTCCGGCAGCGCTGTGAAAGACTTCTCGAACATCTTTCTTATGCGGGTGGTGTCGGATTCTGTGACCTCTCGCCCGCGGCGAAGTCGCGATACTGGCTCTCGCGCGAAAGCCGCGGACGTCGCACCGTGTACATAATCAGTCAGCGTATCGTCCCAGACGCGCAATAGCGGTTGATGCGAGCCGCCCCAGGTATAGCGCGGCGTGTACTTGAACGAGCGCATCGAGTCGCGGCGCAGCGGCTCGATAAAACTTGGATCAATGTCCATGTTCTTGGCAGCGTCGCGCGCTTGCTTTTTGGACATCAATCCGCGCATAACAGCCGCGGCGATTCTGAACGCTGCCGGCGACTGTACGATAAAGAGCGCGGGTTCGTTCAGCTTGATCTTCTTGAAAGTAGTGCGGCTCGCGCCGGTTTTCTTGTTTTTGATGCGCTTTCTTTTAGTTATGGTTTCGTTCTTGTAGGCGGCGCGCAGCAACTCGCGCACGCGGTCCAGATTGAACGGCCGTGTTCCGGCGAGCGTGTGAGCCCAGCGCGTTACGACATCAACGATGAGGTTCTTGTGCTTCTTTGAAAGACGGGCCATTGGTTCTCCAGGGAAATGAGAAAGGGCACCCGGATACGCATCCGGGTGCCCTCTGTGGCGACGAGACTGGCAGGCTAGCTGGCTTAGCTAACTATTCAACGCACCGGCTTGACGACCGTCCGAGTGCCCTTGCGGGTCACCGAGCCGCCTAACAGGCGGTGTCGGTGAAAATCGTTCTGCTGCTGATCAACGCTGAACAGCTTGCACTTGCCGTTGGCGCAGGGATTGCGCGACGGCTGCTGCACAGCGATCACGGCCGGTCGCGATTCCACAACAACCGGAGCGGACTCGACCACCACAACGGGCGCAGGGGTCACCACAGTGGTCACAGCGGCCTTGGGCGCCGCATGGTTGTGGTTGAGCACGCTGACCGTCTCTCCAGCAACGGCTGCCGAATAGCAGCAGGTCAGAATCGCACAGAGGGTAAAGAATGCCTTCTTCATGGGAATCAGTCCTTTTTGAGGTCCATCAGGTCAATAGCCGGAGCGTACTTTGCTGCGGCTACACTCACAAACGCCGGCAAACCGTTCCATCGGTTTCCAGTGATTTCTCGGCCGCGGGCGACGTTCCAACGAACGAACGTCACCAGCGGCGCAAGATCGTACTTCGGATCTTCGACGGCTGTCAAGCTTACAAGGGCGCTCACGTACACGCCCATCTCGGCCATGTGAGCTTCTGTCTCTGCCCGTTTTGCCCAGCCTAGCTCTTTTCGCACCTGTGAGCCGTTGGTGTAAGCCGTCCACTCGTGCAACACGTACAGTGGCTCTGTGTTCCATTGCGGAACTGCAAGCACAAGATACCTGTCAAAAATCTGCCCGCGCAGTTTAGGCGGTATATGCGCAGCCAGCCTGTCCAGTGTAATTTTCGGCTGCAGCAGGTACGCCAGCCGGCCGCGCAGCACATAAAACGCGCGCCGGGGCATGTTGTTGTAGCGCAGATCTATTGCGTGAGTGCCCTCGTGGGCCCACGTAATAAAATCTTCGCGGTGAAAATCATGCCCCGGCAGCAGCCGAGCCTCAATATCTTGCAGGCTTGGAGGCAGCCCGGTGTTTGTTGGGCGCAGCGGCGCGAGAAACGAAAACACCGGCTCGTCGCCAGAAGCGGCGGCGCAGCTTGCTGCCAATAGTGCTGCCAGTATGAACTGCCGGGCAACCATACCCCGCCTCCTTGCTAGGCGTTGGTATTAGTTTACCCTTTGCCGGGCTGTATTACGGCATCAGTCGAGCCAGTTATCCCCGCCGTATTCGACGTAAGAATTTTCAAATGCCAGCTTGGTGACGCTGTTTATGTCGACGGAATTGCAATCCAGACCGTTTTCCAGCCAGTCGTTGAGCTCGCGCTGTTCTTCTTCGGTTGGGGCGCGCGGCTGCTCGTGATCAAAACAAACTTCCGTGCACTCGACACTCAGAATATCCATCGTCGGTTCGGCTAGAAAATCTTCGTCGCCGAAGTTGATTTCGTACCAGATCCGAAACTCGAAGTTGCCGGCCTGGCCTGTCGGGTTGTCGCCGTGTTCGTCAACGGTGGTCCAGCAGAGACAGCTACTCACTGGGCACCTGTTTCACCTGCACGTGACGCGCGGCCATCTGCGCCTCGAGCCACGCGATCTCGTATGCCAGCGCGTCGGCGCGGTTGGCAAACCCAGTGACCTTCGGCCCGCCGACCGGGCTTAGATCGGCAAACCAGGTTCCGGGATAGCGCGGATCTGGTTCGACGTGGCTGGCGCGTTTGATATCAATCGCGCCGATTTCTTGCAGCGAAAGTTTTTCATCGTAGATGCACTGGGCGGATCCGTCCGGTCGGATGTAGAGGTTCATGCTGTTGGCTCCTCCAACCGCAGCAAGCGGCGTTGACGGACAATCTCCAGGTTTGCCGGCGCAATACCACGACTTGTCGCAGCAGCGATTGCTGCCGCCACGTTCGGGTTGTTTGGCCGATCACCGCCGTCAGCGACAAACCTGCGCAGCGCGTTGATGTTACTGCTGCGCATATTGCCAAACAAATGACAATTTGCGGTTGAATCCAACTCATCAAAAAAGCGGATTGTGTCGCCTGCTTCTGCGATGGAAATCGCTAAACTTGCGTGCACAAAAGCAGAATTGTGACGGACAAAACAGCGCGGCAACCGGAGCTCGCTATGCACAGCTGTACCCGTAAATTCAAAACGCTCGTCGGCCATTGCGTTCATTACAGCTATCTCTGTTGTTTCCGGTGCGATGACGACGCCTGTTTGGGCGACGAGGTTGACTCGATTTGCCAAAGCGTGCGGCACCGTTGCGTCGGGGCTTCGCAAGTAATTGCTATACAAATAATGCCATTCAGTAGTTAGCGTACTGCTTAAAAGCATTGCGCTGTGCCGCAACGCAACATTGTTAATGCGGCTATCAACGACAACTACCGCGTCTTCAATATAAGTGAATCCATAAATAAACGAATCTGAAAGCAGTGCGCGGCCGCCGATATACGCCGCTTTTCGCGCGGGCGGGCCGTGTAAACGCGTTGTACGAAGTACAGCGTTATCGGCAACAGTTGAGTGACCATCTACATATGAGCCGGCGGCGACGACGGCATAACCTGTAACGAACGCGTCGTCTTTGAGCTGCGAGCCGTCACAAACTGCCAGGCCGTTGATATGCGCGCGGTGAAAGAGCGACGAGGAATTAATCAGCTTCGCTCGGCCGCACACGTGTGAAGTCCCAGTGACGCGGCAGTCGTCATAAACACGGGCAAGGCCGTAAACCTGCGCGTTGCGTGTGACTTGCGCGGATTTAGCCACAAATGCCGTGTCTGCAACCCAACCGCCGCCGTTTTCATGGCGGTGCGCAAATACCTTGCCGTTGCCGTCTTTGAAGTCGTGCTTGGGCGCGCGAATCTTTCTGATCTTGACGCTGCCCGCAGGTTCTGCGGGCAAAGAGAACATGTCGTCCATTAGTCGTCCAACCGCTGCAGGCGGCGCCGGGGGGCAGTCTGCAGATGGCCATCGAGCGCCGTTTGCAACTCGCCCATCTGCTCGCGAAGAGCCTCGCGAAGGTTTTGGCTTTTGCGCAGATCGTTGGCCTCGATACCGGAGATCAGATCGTTCGCGCGGCCGACGAGCGCATCAAGCTCGGTGTTGCCGCGGATATTGAGATGCCGAAATTCCTGATAGAACTCGCGGAAGTTTTCCACGGTGCTCGGCTGAAACTTCTTGGGCTGGCCGTCCGGTGAGTCGGTCAGGCGCTCGATCAAGTGATTGATCAGTTCCTGAAGCTTCTCGCCGAACGCGCTCTCCGCCATTTCGATGGCCTGCTCGAACCGACGCTGGATGCGTTGCTGCTCCTGGGCGTACAGCTCCGGGTTGAACGTGCGCAGATAGCGCGGCGGCTCGACCGACGGGTATTCCCAGGAGATGCTGAATGCCCCCGCGAGCGTCGTTGGATAATCAGCTGCGTTGTAAAGCGTGCCGAGATGCTCGCGCGCACGTGTCTTGAGCGTTTCGTACTCCAGCTGCAGCTGCGCGACAGCTTCGGTGAGCCGAGTGCGGAACGCCTGCATTCGTGCTTCAAACTCTGTGATGTCATCGTACTTGATAAGCCTGACACCATCGGTTGGATAGGGCAGCGTCACGCCGCGCCAGTAACTTACTACCTGGCTCTTGATGGCGTTGACCGCTTTGAAAGCCGGGTGGCTGGTGTCGATCATCTTCTTGTACGCCGTCAGCAAACTGGCGTCGGCGTCGAACTGATCGGCGGCCTGGCGGGTCTGATTGTCGTTCAGGCTGCGGCGCGTGCCGAGCCAGGAGAACGACACCTTGATGGCACCCATAGTTTGCCGCATGTCGGCAACGGCTTCCGCAACCGGAATTGGATCGACCGGGGCTGTCGTGGTCGGAACGTTGGGCTCGAGCGTGGCGCTCATTGTTTCTCCTAGTCTTCGAAAGGCAGTAAGCGTCGCCGTACACCGGTCGACGTGTATCCATTTGTGGGGGCTGGTGCGAGCGGCACAGCCGCCGTGCTGCTGGCCTGGTCCCGCAATTCCAGCAGCTGGCCAACCTCGACCGCGCTGCCGGCTGCAATTTGATGCGGTTGGCCGTCGGGCCCGCCGATGTACAGCAGCCCGTCTGCGAAATTGTAAGCCAGTTCGCCATACGCAAGGTTTTGCGGGGCGCCGCCGGGCGTCGTCGAGCGTTTGATGCGGATAATGTGTGTCATAATAAAACCCGGGCGCCTACATAGGCGGCCCGGGGTGCGGGAACGTCAAAGATATCTACTCGCTGCCGGTGCGCCGGTCAGTTGTTGCTGGGATTGAGCTTGCGTCGGGTGCCGGCTTTGGCGGCCGCCACCGAGCGCTTGAAGAAACCCTTGAAGTCCGCCGAGAGGCACCGGCCGTCGGCCCAGCCGCGCAGGTTCTCGATCGACTCGGCGTTCGTCACCGCGATCGGCACCACGTTCTGCGCCGCCTCGATGAGCGGCACGTCCAGCAGCGCCGCCAGACGGCAGCAGCTCTTGATCTCGGCGCCGGTCCAGTTGGCGTCGTCGGGCCGAGCCTGTGCGGCGTTCAGCCCGAACTTCTTGAGGTACAGCTCCCAGATGTACTGCCGGGCGTTCTCGCCGGGCAGATCCACGAAGAACACGCCGTCGAAGCGCTCGGCGCGCGTGAACTCCGGCGGGAGCTTGCTGGCGTCGTTGCAGGTGCCGATGAAGAACACGTCGCTCTTGTGGTCGTTGAGCCACGTGAGCAGCGTGCCGAACAGCCGGGCCGTCACGCCCGAGTCCGTCTGGCCGGAGCTACCGGTGCCCGCCAGCGCCTTCTCGATCTCGTCGCAGAACAGGATGCACGGCGCCATCGCGTCCACCAGCGCCAGCGCGCGCCGCATGTTGGCCTCCGACTCGCCGACGAACTTGCCCATCAGGCTGCCGAAGTCCAGCATCACCGTGGGCCGCCCGACCTCGTTGCCCAGCGCCTTGGCGAACTGGGACTTGCCGCAGCCCGGAGGCGACAGCAGGAGCACGCCGCGGGGACGCTTCTCCGGATCCGACTCGCCCTGCCGCTTCATGGCGCGGATGCAGAACGCCTTGAGGTTCTCCAAGCCGCCGAGACCCTCAAAGCTGGCGTCGCCGCGGTACAGCTGCAGCGTGCCCGCTTTCTCGAGTGTCTGGCTCTTGAGGTTCCACACTACGTCCGGTGAAAGCGTGTTGTGGCGGATGAGCGACAGCGAGAACGCATTCTCGGCCTCGAGTCGCGTCATGCCGGCCGCCGCGTCAACCACCAGCCCGATCACCTCGTCCGACGGCTTGACGAACGAGTTGTTTTCGCCGCTGAACAGCTCGTTGACGATCGTCGCGAGCTGCTCCCGGGTCGGCAGCTCGTGATGCACGATCGTGAACAGCTTCTCGACCTCCGGCTGCAGCTGCAGCACGGGGCTCACCACGATTACGTGCTGACCGATGGCCTTGCCGGTGGCCACACGGTTTTGCAGCACCTGCATCACCTCCGGATTGGGCAAGAACCGGTGAAAGTTCTTGACGATCAGCAGCTGCGTGCTGTTGGTCTTGGCCTCCGCCGTGTCCAGCCAGCGCAGCGCGTGCACCGGGCCCGGCGCCGGTGTGGGCCGGCCATACAGCTGCCGGTCCAAGTCCCAGATATCGCAGCCCCAGCTGCGGTTGTCGGCCATCTTCTTGATCGTCGCGATGGCGTCGTCGGCCTCCTGGGAGTCAACCCAGATGCCGGAAAAACCCGCGCAGATCAGTTCCTTGATGTCGTTTTCGAGAGACATGAATTCTCCTGGTTAGTTCTGGACATCGATCTGGTTGGTCTCGGTCTCGGCGTAATACTCCGAGGTCATATTCTCGCCGGAGGACTTGCCCAGCGCGGCCTCGAAGGCCCGCGAGGCGTCCTGGCAACTGCCGCCCGTGAACCCCTTGGTCTCGAGCTTGGTCTCGCCCTTGGGAGAGACGACGATTTCGATGGTCTTGCTCATGTGCTTCAAGCCTCCAGGGTGACGGTGAGCTTCACGGAGCCGTCGGACAGCGGCTCCTCGTAAACCGAATAGCCATTCTTGGCGGCCTCGAGCTTGGCCTTCTCGATGGCGTAGGCCTGCAGAAACGAATCGAGCGTTTCCTGCTTGCCCCACGCGCCGTTGTAGTTGTCGAAATCCACGGCGCCGGTGCCGAGGTTCACGACCACCGGAAATTGCCAGCCGGGCAGCTTGACGCCGAGCCCTTCGCGCTGGACGCTGAAAACACTGAACTTGCCGACTGTGGGCTGCTCCCACTTCAGGCGCAGGCAGGCGGCACGAACAGCCTGCTCGTCACGCAGCTCGGTCTTGATCTGAACGATGTGAGACATGACTCACTCCTGGGTTTTGTTTTCGAACTGCTGCTGCTGCTGGCGATAGTCCAGCATGGCCAAATAAATCGCTTCCGACACGTTACTTTTTCTTGCGGGGTTTCTTGGCAGCCGCTTTGAGGCCGCACGGCCGTTTAGCAGCTGACGCCCGCCGACTAACCTTCGCTTTTTTATCTGCTCGTTTCGCCTCAGCAATTCTGGAAACGAGCGCAGTGATGTCCGCATAAGTATCGTAATCCAAGTTTTCGGTTTCTTGCACCGGCGGGCAATGAAGCGCACAGTCGGCAATGCTTTCTAGTGCCTCCCAAAACGCGCGTTGTTCGCGCACTGCCTTGCAATACTCCGTAACGTATTCGCCGCGCACTTTGCCGGACTCAACATCAGTGATTTTTGCCAGCAATTCTTCGCATTTCTTGTCAGCGCGCTTAAACTTAGAAAGCACCTGATCGCGAATCCAATTGACTGTCTTTTTGTACCGTTCGCGTTCTGTTTTGTTCCGGCGCGCGACAATTTTTTTGACGCTCTCTTCGATTTGTGCTTTGATCGGCGTCATTCGTTAGTTTTGAACTCCAAGTTTGCTGCTGTGCGCTAATCGTTCTTCGAATTGTTGTGCTGCTGACGATAGTCTTTCAACGCATACTGAGCTACCTGCGCTGGATCTGCGCAGGCGTTATCTTCGAAGGCAAATCCCTCGAGGATGGCGACCATTTCTTCTCGACTGCAGTAATCGCCGATCTTTTGCGGGCCACGACTTGTGTCCAGCGTCATCTCGGCGACGTCTTTGAGAGTAATTGCGAAAGGAATTGCAATTACGTCGGCAAACTCTTTCCGGATGTTGTCAAGATACTGCAGCGCGTTTGCTACCGCGCCGGCATCTTGATCGCGTTCTTCGAGTGTGTACTTTGTCATGAGACCTCTACTTCGGCTCTGGTTTCGATCCAAATACGTGCGCCGCACGAAAGCGGTTTATCCATACGCTGTACGACGACGCTTCCGCCGCGAATAGATATCTTTGAGCCAGTGTACGACTTGCCTTTCCACTGCACAGTCGTTGCTGGCGCGTCGCGTTTAGTTTTGATGTTGCTGCGGATTATGTGCTGGTTAACATGTATCCGCTTCAACGTTCCCGCAGGCATTACCACTGGCGTAGCTTTCCGCACTGGTAACACCGGGCAGTCATTGGGCATGGCAGCTCCTTGCGCGCCAGGCCAACCGCACCCGACAAAGTTTTACAGTCGTTTGTCGGGTGCGGTAACGGCCGGCAGGTCACTTCGGCAGATTCAGCAGCTGCTCGTAGGCGTTCAGCAGATCGCGAGCCGCTGGCAGCCCGCCACGCGCAGTGACAAACGCGGCTGCCGCTTGCAGCGCGTCGTAGCTGGGACCGCCGCCGACATGAGCAGGCCTGGCGCCAGGCGTCGATTTGACGCTGGACAGACTTCGCTTGGTGTCCGCCGCAGCGGGCTTGCCGGCCTTCTCCGCTTTGGGCTTGCTGCGGCGCGGCTCTGCGTTCTCGGCAGCTGTAGCATCACGTAGCGCGACGCTGACCTGCGGCGCGTGGACAGTAACGCCCTTCGCCTTCAGCGCAGCAACGATATCGCGCGGGCGGATTTTTTCCTCTCCGGCCGCAACACGCGAAGCAATTTCCGATCGAATCAACTCAGCCTTGGTAGGCTCGGACTTTGTGGCATCAGCCATGAGTTCAACCTTCTTCTTTTTGGCGGCAGCCTGCTTAACGGCTCTTGCAGCCGCGGCCATCGCCGGGGACGGATCGTCGCTTCCAACAGCAGAAGCGACTGGCGCGGGCTGACCCCGCTCCAGTTCTGTAATGTCATCCTCGCCGCCGTCGATCACATCGCCTAGCGCAGGCAAAAAATCGGGGAGGACAATTTCGGCTTCCGGGCCAGCGTTCTGCATCCGTGCGCTTTTCGCGCGCTTGGCCATGATTGGCTCCAGAGGTCTATCAATCACACTAACGCGTAAAAACTCAAAATCAAGTGGCTGATTTCTTACGGCTGGAACGCGCTCACAACGAGCTCAAATTCGTCCAGGCGTGCTTTGGCCTGCTTGAAGCCGCCGCAAACCTTGACAAGCTTCGCGGCGACATCGAGCCACTCGGGCTTTCCGCACGAAGAGCTTGCCGGCGTCGCCACTTTTTCGGCGACTTTGTTTGCGCGGCGGCAGCGACTAAACCGCTTGCGGGTGAATTCATGCACTACACGATTAGCGTGACCGGCAGAAACCCAGACACCCTTTGCCGCCATCGCAGCCACGACGTCAGCCGGCGCAGGAACTTCTTCATCGCGTTCCTGCAGTCTGGCAACGACGGCGCGCATCTGCTGCGCTTTGGTGGGGGCGTAAGTCTTGAACGCCATGAACACTCCTACAGATGGAAAGAAACCCGCGCGTAATGCTCGGGCAAAGAAAGCGCGCGCAGATATCGGCGCTAACTCAGACCGGTTTTACGTCTGGCTGAAACAAGAAATAAAACCGCGGAGAATCTAGATACATGGCCGTTCCGCGCTGTTTGGTTGGCAGCTCGACGACGGTGACGTACGGCGGATGTACCGATTCGATCTTAAACTGCTGGGCGAACTCTTCTTCGTTCCACACCGTCGAATAAGCGGTTTCGAGCGCCGCGCGGGCCTCCCCGGCGTCAAAATGCCCGTATTGTTGCGTCAGAATTGATACCAGCGTTTCGTTGTTTGCTGGAATACTGATCTCTGTGGTTGGCGTTGGTTTAGTCGCCATTTTTCTCGTCTGTTTTGTTTAATTGCGCCAGTTCATCGATTCGTGCCTTGATTTGTGAGGACAGTTCAGCGGCGTAACGATCGATCATCTCAAATTGCGAGAAAAGATCGTGTGTTACTTGAGTCGAAAACGCCGCCAGTCGTTTCAACAACATCAGCAGGCTAGCCAGGTAGGGCGGTTGCGGATTACGCAAACGCAGCAGTCCGGCCGGCGTGTTTTTTGGTTGCGTAGACCAAAGCGGGACAATCGCAATACCGTGCAGTTCTGGTACAGCGGTCATGGCAGCGCTGCAAAATTCGTCTGCGCGTTTGTACAGTTCGACATCAAACGGAAGGCGGTCGGACTGAATTTCCTGCGGCGGCTGATCCATTGTCGGCATCCTTGCCTGGCGGCGAATAACGCATTCGGGGCGGTAAAAACCCGTCCAGCAGATTTGACAGCCGCGTTGCCGCTAAGCTGTAGACCACCAGGCGGGCGACAGCTCCAATCGTAGCGCCGCACCAATCACCTAGCAAGACGAGCGCCAGCAGGTAAAACGGCACGTGGTAGCTTTTGCAGAAAGGGCACAGCAACAGTTCCAGCCACTTGCCCTTGAGCGTGTCGGGGTCGGTCGTATCTTGCAGCGCCTGGGCGTAAGCCCGAAGATCTGCAAAAATTGAACCCTTGTGCCAAACCTCGATAACTGCGCCAGTGGCAAACACGCTGGTGAAAACGTCAAAAAAGTTGATCATGTGGCCTCACTTTTTTTTGTTTTCGGCTCGCTGCATCGTGTTGACAATCCGTAAAACGACGTAAGCCGCGACGAGTGCGGCAGCAAAGTCGACGCCGGTTGTGGTTCCAAGTCCCCAACCTAGGGCGGCGACAAAAATTAACCCAAGGCCGAAAATCAGAAAGTTGTTCTCATGTTTGTAGGGGGTCACGGGGCGGTTGTGTCTCCGTGCGGCCAGACTTGCGTGCGCGCGTTGTCTGGCGCGCATTTGTCGTGAATCAAAGTGGGCAGCGGAAGCGGCGCTTCCAGCTTGAAGTGCAGTGCAAGATTATCCGGCAAGTACACGTTCGGGCCGGGGCCGCGCAACGTGGACCGCAGATACGGCTCGCGACGTTCTTGGTACAACTTAGCGTTATGGCCAATGGTAGGCATGTGCAACTCCATAAAAACCTGGACGAGTCACCGTTTAGTATACTCGTCCAGGTTCTGTAACATATCAGCCGCGACGACGGCCGTTGCCAAAGATAGTCGTTAAAACCCAACACAAAAGCACCCAAACAGAAGTTGTTGCTGTCTGAGCAATTTCATGGATGGAGTCTTCCAACCACTGCAGCTCTGGTTCGTCGTCTGACTCGTCAGGATACTTGCGCATATGGCACCAGGAATAGCGCGGGATGTGAACCCGCAAGAATTAACAGGCTTAGAAGCTCCCAACGCGGAAATTCGTCACCTGTTAGAAGAACTGGGCGGCATCGACGTTACGGATGCCGCGTCGATGAATGCGCGGTCTGCGGTGTTTCAAGAGTTGGCTAAGCAACGCGCGTTTCCGTCGCTAGAGCCAATTTTGCCACTCGTGTTAAACTTGAACGGCAGGCCATACAGCACGGCCGACCATTACCCGTTCTCGCCGCTTTTTCGGTTGCTTATGCCGAAGAATCTGTGTTTGAAAACCGGTCGACAGGTTTCAAAATCGACGAGCCTTTCTGCACACGGCGTCATCGTCTCAAACTGCATTCCGTTTTTCAAAACGTTGTTTGTAACGCCGCTTTTTGAACAGATTCGGCGTTTCAGTAACAACTATGTGCGGCCGTTTATTGAGCAGTCACCGTTGAAGTCGCAATGGTCCGGCACAGACACTGAAAACAACGTGCTGCAGCGCAGTTTCAAGAACAAGTCAATCATGCTGTTCTCGTTTGCACTGCTTGACGCGGACCGCGTGCGCGGCGTGTCCAGTGACCGTGTCGTGCTTGACGAAATTCAAGACATGGATCCAGATCATATTCCAATTATCCAGGAAACCATGTCTTATTCGCGTTTTGCGCTTACTCATATGGCAGGAACGCCAAAATCTTTGGATAACCCTTTAGAGGGGTCTTATCGTCGCAGCAGCGGAGCCGAATGGTTTATTCCGTGTCAATCTTGTCGGCACTGGAACATCCCATCATTGGAGCACGATCTTGACGCGATGATCGGTCCATACAACATTCATATCAGCGAAAAGTATCCTGGGACTGTGTGCGCAAAGTGTCGCAAACCTATTAATCCGCGGCAGGGCCGTTGGGTCCACCGGCATCCGGATCGCCGGTGGCAGTTTGCGGGTTATCACGTGCCGCAAATGATTCTGCCGCTGCACTTCGCCGACGCTGAAAAATGGTCCACGTTGCTACTCAAGCGCGAAGGCTTCGGCAATATGACGCAGGCACAATTTTACAACGAGGTGATGGGCGAAAGCATTGACGCGGGACAGAAGCTCATCTCAGAAACCGAGCTGCGCAACGCTTGTTTGCTGCCGTGGAAAAACGCTAAAGAACCCACGCCAGAGTGTGTTGAAAATCTTTCAAACTACAAACACCGCATGCTTGCAATCGACTGGGGCGGCGGCGGCGAAGCTGGTATTTCGTTTACCGTACTTGCCGTGTTGGGTTTTCGCCACGACGGAACAATCGACGTGCTGTGGGCCAAAAAGCTGCTAATCGGCGGCGATCACTTAGCCGAAGCTGTCCAGTGCATGAAATACAGCAATTTGTTCAATTGCGACTTTGTAGCTCACGACTACACCGGCGCCGGCACAGTTCGCGAAACTGTGATGGTGCAGGCTGGTTTTAACTTGGATCGTGTGATGGCAATGCGGCTGGTCAGAAGCGCGGCACAAGATTTTTGCGTCTACAAAGCTCCGACTGTCATCAATCATCGGGCGCACTATTCATTGGATAAAACCCGGTCGCTGCTGTACACCTGCCAAGCAATCAAACTCAAACAGGTCCGCTTTTTTGCATATGACTGGGAATCGCAGGATCAACCCGGACTGATTGCAGACTTTTTGGCGCTGACCGAAAACAAGCAAGACAGCCGGTCTGGTGGAGACATTTACACGATCACGCGCAATACGCTGCTGTCAGACGACTTTGCGCAGGCTGTGAACCTGGGCTGCGCAGCGCTTTGGCACATCAACGACGCCGTACCGAACTTTGCAGAGTTAGCCGGCGTGGCCCGCCTGAGCAACAAAATCATGGAAGCCGAAAGCCCCGAGCACTGGACCGACGACGACATGGGCGGGAAGTTTTTTGGCGGCTATTGATTCGCCTTACGAGTACCGCCAGCAATAATCGCGCAGGTATTTGTTGAGCTCGAGGCTTTGCCCGAGCGGGCAATTTTGAATGATATCTACGGCTGCCTGGGCGGCCTGATGCAGCGCCGCCGCGGCGGTGGTGCAGTCCATGCTGCTGGCGTACAGTTCCCAGGCGCCGGCGCTAGTCGGTACGCGAACTGGCACGCCTTGCGCGGCGTGCTTTAGCAGGCCTTGAAACAAGCCATCTGGCTCCGTGTCAGACGCGCCGTACTGGCGATATTGCCGTTGGATAGCCTCAAAATTGCTAACGGCTTCGCGGAGTTGTGTGACGACAGTGTCAGCTGCGGCGGCTGTCATACAACATTTGCCTCCTCAAAGTTTTCCTCGATTTTCAGCCGCGCAGCCACAAGCGCCGCCTCGAACTGCGCCCTGGCGCGGATTTTCCTGGCCACGGCATCGCGGAGCTGCGTCAGATACGCGGCGTACTCCGGATCCAGGTTCACGACCGCCTCAGCCGAGCTGGCGGAGTGCGGCTTGCCTGTCAGCGGGTTATCGCCGCTGTGCATGATACGCTCGATCGCGGCAAACTTGATGTTGGCGCGCATGTCCTCGAGCGTCATTTCGTCTTTCGTGGCCTGCGCCAGGATGTCTCCCGCGTCTACGATCTGCTTGGCGTAATCCATCAATTGTTTTCCTTGTTAGCGGTTTTGGCTGTGTACTTACGAGGTACCGGCAATTCGTTGCCGGCACTATCAGAAATTATGGCGCAATAGGTCGGGCCATCGGCGTGAGTACCGAGCATCTCGTAATCATCCCAATCCAGGCACATAGCGTTGCCGATTGCTTCGCTTGGGCTTGAAGCCTCGACCTCAAATGTGCACTGGATCGGCGTCATTAGCTCGAGCGTGACCGTATAGGTCTGCAGTTTAGAGGTCTTCGTGGTTTTCCGGGAGCGGGCCATTGAGATCTACCAAGAATTGCTTGGCGCCTTCAAGAAAGTTGAAATCTGCAATTGCCTGAGCAAGCGCGCAACCATCGTCGCGCTTGTCAGGATTGAAACGGCCGTAAACGGTGTAGAAAATCGGCCCGACAGCAAGTTGCTCGTCAGTTGCTTCGTCTTCCGTTGAGACAACAGCAATTTCTGTGACGTCGGTACCGGGTATTAGAAATCTACGCACCGAGCGCAACTCGAAATGCGAAAATGCGCTGTTGGGATTGCTGTTAGGCACTGACAGATTGATCAACACAGGTTTGGTCAACGGACTGAACCTCCTCGCGAAAACGGACTTGCGCATGCTGCTCTTGACGTGTCAGCAAACGCTTTGGGAACTTTTCTGGGTGACACATGTGGCAGCGCGCTCTGCGGCAGCCGCCGCATTTTAGTGTCTTGCGGAACAACCCAGTTGTCGGCATGTAATCTTCGCCGGACAGTCCGCGCAGGCTGGCGCCGCTGAGCTGTCGGTAGCGTTTGACGCGCTTTGCGATGATGTGCTGTTCTTCCTGGTAACGTTTCACGTGTTTGCCTCACACAGTAAGACTTGTTTGCACCCACACTGTTGGGCAAGATGCAGCGCTGGCGCTGCATACGTTGCGACAATTTCTGCCCGGTCAATCAGACCGGCAGATATCAAAGCCTGTAGGCCTAGCCGGGCCAAGCCTTTACGGCGGTGCTCTAAAGCAGTAAAGCACTCGACGGTCTGGGCTGTCACAGGTTCACCTTTGAATTTTTCAGGCCACGGGCGGGTACCGACCCAGGCGACGAACACGCCGTTTTGCCAAACAAGCGCTAACATCATCGGCGGGTGCGGCCCGTGTATCGGTTTGATGTAGCGTTTTTCCAGCTCTTTTTGAATTGAGCTGGCGCTTTCGGAATCCGGCCACGACAATCGGGAATAGATCCCGACGACGTCGGTTAACGCCAGGTGATTGATATCTTTGATGCGAATTTCAAAATTCATGGCCGCCTCCTTGCAGTAATATGATTTTACTGCAAGGAAGTGCGCGTTAGCTATTCAGCTGCTGCAGTCTTCGACCTACGGCCTGCAAATACTGCTGCTGCGGCTGTACAGCGCCGCGTGCGGCCGCCGCTGCTGCCGCGATTTCATACAAATCATGCGCGGCGTGCAGCTCGGCTAAGTCGCCCGTGTCGTAGCTGTCGTAGTTGACCGGAGAGAAAAAAAGATGCACTATGCCGTCACGGCGCACGATTACGTCAAAGCCGCCAGTAGACGTGTATGCCACCGTAAAGTTTGGGTGCTCAATATTTTTCACGGCGTGCCTGATTGCCGTTGCCATGAGGTCGCGGATCATTTCTTTGGCGCGTCCAACCAACAAATCAAAGTTGATGTCACGACCTGCTTGTTCTGCTTGTTGTAATTCTATACCTATCCAGCCAAATTTGAGGTCAAGGCCATATTTAATTGCTCTGTCAAACTCAAAACCGTCTACAAGGCGTCTGCTTGCAGCGGCAATGAGCTGGTAGTACGCGTTTTGCCGGGCTGATAAATCTGTTGTCGTCATTGCGCACCTCGCTTATTACGTTTTTTGCCCAGAATTTTGTACGGGCGGTTTACAAAGCCAGGCAAGTCACACGTTTTCCAGCGCGTAAGCGGCAGTACTGCAAACGCGCCCTCTTTCTGGCTCCAAGCTACAAGCCATTTCTTGCGGCCGCGCTCGTTGTACGAGATGAACTTGAACGGGCCTTTTGCCGACATTGGCAATTTAACTTTTTTGCCAGTTACGTCGCGTGTCATAAAATACGGCCCGCCGCTGGTTCGAAACACGTCACCGCGGCGAAGCGTAACGCGAGCTGAAACTATGTATTCATGGCTCTCGTTGCTTGTCACGCGCTTCAAGCCTCTTCACTTTTTTTTGCAGGCGTGTGATTACGTCCGCCGCGACCTGCATGATTTCAAAGTAGCTGCAGTACGCCGGCGGCGTGCGCAGCAGCGTCAAGATATGCTTGCGCGTGTTGTTATACCACCGCTTCTGCCGATCGACTTTCGCTTTCCACATTCGCGTCTCCATGCGGGCCTGGAATCGGCCATTTGTATGGAAGGTCTTTTTTGACAAGCCAGCCAAATCGGCTGTACCAGTCTGGTTTTTTACGCAGCAGATTGCTTCGGTGACTCGTCATGATTGACCAGTCACGCAGCCAAATAGGATATCGGGCTGGTTCCCCTGGCCGCCGCAAAGCGCGTACGACTTGCAGGAACTCTTCCAGAAATTTGTCTCGGTAGCGTAGCCGCCGGCGCACCTCCGCCGCAATGTGCACGCTGTAGATCGCGAGCGGCAGCTCATTTCCACGCCACATGCGTACCGCTGGGTGGTTCTGCCAGGCGGCGCTGCCGGTGGGGTTGTTTGCGCCGACAGATACGCCAAGCGCCAGAAGAATTTGTTTGCACTCTACGGCTTGCTTGAACAAACGCTTGTCGTCAAGCACGTAGGCGCATTTGTTAAATCGCGCGTACGGCAAAAACGTTTGAATGGCTACTCCTCGTCGTCGTCTTCCTCGTCTTCTTCGATCCAGTCATCAAAATTATCGTCATCTTCTTCAGCTACATCTTCATCGTCCTCCTCGTCGTACCACTCTTCTGTTCCGTCATCGTCATCATCGTCGTCGTCGACAAAGAAATTTGGCTGACCCGTTTTCTCAAAAAGATCGTCGTCGTCATCGGCGTCAGCGGTGTCACGCACAAACTGCCACTCTTCTTCAATAAAATCGTCGTCGAGGCCGTCGTCGCGATTTGAATATTGTTTGGCCATGTCTGTGCAGTACTCGATATTAGCGGCGTAGGACATTCTTGTTCACCCCAGTTCACGAGAATCGGTCATCTGCAAATCGCTCCAGAACTGATCGCACCAGTCCCTGCGCACGAGTAACCCTGGCATGTTGTGCACAGTCTCGTCGCCGCGCAGCACGCGGTCGCGCTCGAGCTGCGTGATGATCGCCGGCCAGTTAGGCGCCACGCCGCCTACAGCAACACAATAACGATCGATAGCCCGCTGATTCAACCACCAGTTGCTTTTATTTCGCAGCAAAAACGACCGGGCTTGTTCTTTTGATCGGGGGCGGGGCAGGACGCTGAGTTTTCCAGCCTCAATCCCGATATTTACGGCTTCCATGAGCGTTTCGTGGGCGTGCAGCTCGTGGGCCAGCTTGTTGCGGGCGTATTCCAGGTTAAACGTGGCGTCATAGATATCTTTGAGCCAGGCGGCCAGGTCAATCAGCACCGCGGTAGTCAGATCCTCGTGGCGCGCGGCCACCCGCATCCGAGTTTGCAATACGTGCTGAATATAGCTCGGCAGTACGTGCCGCATAGCCGACACGTCTGATTCTTTGGCCGTCGGGGTTTCTCGCAGCAGTTGCCAGCCGTAGCTTGGCGCCAGCAGCGCCGTCACCGGCGCCAGGCGCGCAAACACTGGGCCAGCCGGCAGCGCCACGACTGTACGGCAAAGGTGCGCGTCGTCAAACATATGAGACGCGAACACCGGCCAGGCGCCAGGACTAGCTGCTTCAGTGATGGCTCGGCTGACATTTGTGCGTTGCGGGGAAGAGAATCTTTTGTGCGGACAGTCCAGACTAGCGCCAACCGTCGCCGCGGCCGCAAAGTTAGCGGCAGGGCAGGCTGTGGCTTTGGCTTGTCGGTTCACGACCGGCGCCAGAAGATTAGCCGCAACCGCAGCAAAGACTGTCCACAACTGCGCGTTTTCGTGCGCGGGCGTCAGCAGTGACCGAATCGTAATCGGCGCGGTACCGGGCGGCGGGAAGTCGGCTGTGCGTTGCGGGTTAATCTCAGGATACGGCGAGAACTTGAGTTGTCCGTCGTTGTTGATGGCGTAGCGGTAGAAACAGAACTCACTAGTTTGCGCGTTCCAGCCGCTGCGGCCGGATACCTGCACAAGTTCTGGCGGGTGCAGTTTCATCGCAGTCAGGTGCGCATGCGTGTTCCATTTGCGGCCGAAGATGAACAGCACGTTTTCAGCGGCAGCGATTCGCTCGGCGAACGCTAAGAGCCCAATGTTTTCGATACGCTCGGCGCTTTCGGTAAACCGTATTTCACGGCCGCCAGCTCTGACGACGCCGACGTAGATTCGCGCTCCGTTGTCGCCGTGTACGACTTTTTCGATTACGACTTGACCGTTGGCGACCTGCAGCCCGGTTGTCGACCACCAGCCGCCGTCGCGCTCGATCACGACCCAGTTGCGCTGCAGCTTTGTCGGCACGCCGGGATTGCTCTCGATGTGCGCGAGCAGCCGGCCGGCAAAGTCTTTCGAGATGTACGATTGTTTGCTGAGGAAGTCCTGCAGCTTGTGTATGTCCATGCCCAGCCGAGTTACAAAAGACTGCGCGGCTGTTTCGTTGCTGGCTTTGAGCGTGCTGTCCAGCGCTGTTTGCCACGTTTGAGCCGAGCGCCGAATGGCGGCCAGTTTAACTAGCGTGCGGGCAGTGTTTGGCGCGCGATGTACTTTGTCCGGCGGCAGCGTGCAGACGTAGCCTTTGGCGTTAGCGGCTTGCGTGACTGTGTCTGGCGTAATGTGCGCGGCGTGAAAAAACCGCGGCGCGTTACCCAGCGCCTGCCAGCTCAAACCCAGACTTCGCGATTCTGGCCCCGAGTAAAACCCGACCAGCGGCAGCAGGCCCAGCCCAGACTTCAGGTTTGTGCACTGCGCTGTTAGCGCCCAGAACATATCGTCTGTGATAAAAAACGAGTTGCGCAGGCTTTCCGGCACCGGCTTTAGTGCCGCCTGCATTAGAAAGTAACCAGCGTCAACGTGGCGCCGGGCAAACGACAGCGGCACAAAAACACGGCGCGACATGAAATCGTCGTTGTACTGCACCAGCAGCACACCGGCGAGGCGGCCCGGCAAGTCGTAAAACGGAAAAGCCAGGCTCGGCCCGTCTTCGCGCATTCGAACTGGCGTAGCGCGCCCGAGCCGACCGCACAGTTCGGCAATCTGGTCGTGGTGCGCAACGCCAATAAGCCCGTGACACCCCGGCACAGACTCATCGAGGCCCAGTTCGCGCACCCGACAGGCGATAACGTCGTCATTGTGCCCCCAGGTCTGCCGAGACGCGGCGCCCCAGAGCTCTTCGCCCGCGTTCATCCGGCTTAATGCCCGGAGATACTCGCCCGATAGCCGGTCTGTTTCAGCGGCATTTGCCGCGCCAAGAGCCACAAAACGGCTTAACGCGTCGACGGTGCTTGTGTTCCAGATCTGGGCGGCAAAGGTTATGATATCTCCATGCGCGCGACAGGCTTCGCAGTGGAACCAGATTCCTCCCGTGATCGTATCGTCGAACAGGTACAGTTCTGGCGCGTGGCATAACGGACAAGTCATTACCGCCGGAAAAATAGGTTTTTCCGGTGTCAAGCTCATTGCCGACAGAGCTGCCAGGTGATTATGTCGGCGGATAAGGCAGACAGGTAACGCCATGACGAATATCCCAATGGATCAGACTCGTGACATTAGCGGCCGAGAAACCCACCGGCTGACGTCTCTTTATCCGGCGCCCGACTTCGTTAAGTCCGCGAGTGACGAGCGGCTCAAGGGCACGCCTGAGCTGCAGCGCCATCTTTACGCTGATCCGTACAGTAAACTCTATCCGTGCCACTCTGCACCTGCAACATGGATGAGCGCGCTGCACTTTGCCGACAAGCAGGCAAATTACTCGGCCGGCGCCATCGAGGCTGTGAAAAGCAACCTGCGCAAGGCGGCGCAGTTCTTCGGCATCGCCGGTCTGGTCGACGAGCTGCTGGAGAAGGTTTCTGCTGCGAACGCCGTAGATATCAACAGCCTTGGCGATGATTCCTTCGCCATCGTCTGGGCCTCCGAAGAGGGGGGCAAAGAACGCCACTGGCCGATGCGCAACGCCACCGAGGTAAAGTTCGCCGCGGCACACTTTAAGAAGCACCGCGACGAGTTCACGTTCGAGGACCGGCACACGATTGCCCAGAAGATTCTGGCCAAGGCTGCCGCGTTTGATGCCGACACCAGCGAAGCCGAAGGCACGCTGGAACTGGCGGCTGGGCTGGGCGCTTGCGCGGCCAAGGTGGCGAGCGACATGCTTCGCGCCCGGGCTGTGCTTGTAAAGCGCCGCAACCCCGAAGGCTCCACCGAAATGCTCAAGCTGGCGCAGGCGGTTGATAACAACCCCGAGGTCGCGAGGGCTCAGGAAACCCGGTTGAAGCTGGCGGCGGCCGTAGACGGTTTTGATCGCGCCAACAAGCTCTGCTATCTCTACGGCGACGGGGGCCTCGAGCGGCCCGAAGAAGTGCTGTTTGCGATCACCGAAAAGGTGGCGAACGACTTCATGCAGGCGCACGTGGAGACAACCACGGGCAACGTCTACAACCTGGCCGACCTTGAGAAGCTGGCTGTAGACGATCTGCGCAACTGGATGGGCGACGAGTTCGCCGACGCTGTGACCGCCGGCGGCGTATACGCCGACCGGGATAAACTCGCGGCGATTGTGCCCACGCTTGACCGCGGTATGGCGGCGACGCTGGACCGGTTGCTGCAGGAGAAAGGCGCCAGCGCGGCCGTAAAGTCAGCCGCGGCGGACACGCTTCTTCCGCTTGACCGGCTTCACGAGCTTGCGCGCGGGTGAGCGTTTCTTGCGCAGCCCGAGTTCAACGTCGAGCATGTAGTACAGCGCCTTACGGACGGTGGGCTGCCAGTGCTTGCCCGTCGCGCCCGAAATCACGGTACCGCCGCCGACCGGGCCAAACCCAGAGCAACTCGCAGCAAAATTGCCGTCGTCATCATAGCGCAGATCAGGCGCCAGTCCGAGCGTCGTCAGCCCTTCCCAAATCTCTTCGAACGTCAGCTCGTCGCGGCGGAGCTGAATGAATTGCTGGATATCGTCACCGGCGCGGTCGATTGCTTGTTTTTCAGCTTTGGGTCGTTCTTCACACGACAACGAATCAAAAGCCGGCGTGAACAGCTCCAGTCGGGCTGCGATCTTTTTTGCCAGCAGTGCCGACGGATCAGCGGGTTTGACTGTTTTCTTCGGGCTGGCCGGTGTTTTCTTGGCTTTGGTCACTCGCCTGCTCCTGTGATGTGGGGATGTTACGCTCACGCGGACCAAAGATATCTATGGCCGCGATTTCGTAACAATCGGGTGAAAGCGTCTGCGAAGATAGGCCCGCGTTGTTGGGGGCCGCGGCGGGCGTTTGCGTCTCGAGTTGCGCGGCTAACTGTTTGAGATACTCTTGATACTCACACCACGCGTCGTATTGCTGCCGCTCTTCTTCGGTCGGCCCATACGGCTCGTCAAGAAGCCGGTCGTTCCAGCCCATTGTCTTCCTTTTGGCGGCCGCGCCACTGAGTTGTTAACTCTTCGCGCGTGATGATAATGTCTGTCGGCGCCGTAATACCCAAGCGCACACGATCGCCCATAATTTCTACAACTGTAATAACAACCTGCGGGCCAATCCGAATTTTTTCGCTCTTCTTTCTTGTGAGAACGAGCATGGTCTTCCTTCCGTGTAGTGGCTAACGCTTTACGGAGTCGTGAAGCATTTGCGCCACTTGTTTGGTGGTACCGTTGGTGAGATGCAGCGCCGCTAATTGCGCTGCCAGAATCTGCGTTTTCATCTGAATCGACTGGTTGATGTCGGCTGTCTTCCCGGCTTCAAGATCGTACACAGCCGAAAACATCATCGGATCATCAGAAAAATCATCGATCGACGGCGAGATGCGCGCTTTACGAAGAGCAATACGCAACACGTCTGGCGCGTTGATAATGCCTTCTTTATCCAGCACGCCGCCGATGTAGCCGCGAATCTCGTCGCTAAACGGCTCGTGGTCGTTGTCATCCGGAGGCGCAATGAGCATGGCCTCTGTGATCCCCCACGCAACCTCTTCAGCGTCGGCCGGGTCAAACACCTGCGGATTGTAGGTGTCACCGCCAAACACGTTGCAGAAGGCAATGAAGTCGGGTAGAGATTTGAAGAATCTGTCCGTGGTTAGGACGTGGATGGCGGCGAGCAGTTTGTCCAGAGACAGTTGGGAGAGCTCGACGTCAAAGTCTTCCTCGATCTCCAGCGCGATGGTAGCCGGATCCCACTCCAGCGCCTCCATCCCAAAGCGGTCAAGAAACAGCGTCAGAAGGACCGTCGCAAAGGTCTCCCGACTTGTCCACGCTTCCTGCATCGTGTTTTTGGCCATGCCGGCTCCTCTTAGCAATTTGCTGTTTCCCGCGTGTGTAGAGCGCATTGAGATTGTACCCAATCGTCTCTACCGGCGGCATCGGGAGCGTCGTTACTGTATCACCAGTGTTAAGGTCCAAAAACCCAGTCCGGCCCGTCCACGTGCAGTAATTGCCGTCAGCGAACACCAGCTGCGTAAACTCGGCGGTGCTGGCCGTAAACAACGCGCGCATTTCGGTCAGGATCGTAATGCGCTGCTCGTGCTCCAGGAACGCCAGCCGCATCAGCAGGTCCGCGACAAGTAATCCATGAAAATCGTCCGGCACCAGCGGCTCGTTCTCTTGCGGCATGGACTTTTGCAGCACAGTGGCGAAAAGCGTCCGCAGCTGCAACTTGCTGAGTTTCAGAATCGGGGTTACCATACCGAGCGTGGTTTCACTGTCCTTCTGGGAGACTTTTTCCATGGTGGCTGTCCTTGAAAAGCTGGCGGTCGTTACGAATGGCCGGGCGGAGTACGTCGTCGAAGGCAACAACATCGAAGAGCTGTTGGCGGCTTCGACTAGCAACATCGTACTCAAAAAGGCCGCGGAAGCGGGCCTCAATCGTCCGGGCGTTTCGAACGCCAGCGGTCCGTACCCGGTTGACGCCGACGGCAAGACCGACGACGACCTGCTTCTCGGGAAGCGCGGGCCTGTGGCTGGCTACCGGCGCGACTTCGTTGTCTTAGCCGGACTTTGATTCTGCCGGCGGCTCGGCGTCTTCGGTTCTGAATGTGTCTCGAGATGCCAGTTGGGCCGCATAGAACTGCGCAATCATCGGCGCCACGCCGAAAAAGCGCTGCACAATGTCGACAAGCACGGTTTCCTCAAAGTGCTTGACGACAACTTTTGTGAATTTCGCCAGGGCCTCGGGTGTGTAACCCGCGGCCCTGACTTTTTTGGTCGCGTCTTGAATAGCCGGGATCTTGTCAAACATCAGCTGCAGGTACTGCGGATCCAGAAACCGAGCTTCCGGTCCGTACTCTGTGATGCTTTTTACGTCTTGCGGATAATCGAACAGCGGACGGCCTGCCCACACCGTACCATCTTCATCTTTGCTTGAATGGCGCAGATAGCGCAGCGCCCAGCCGTAAGCAGCGATGTCGTCGTTCGGCTCCGCCATCACAAACGGCGGTTGTTTGCCGGGCGGCTTTTTATCAAGCGCGCGTTTGTTTTTCACGCAAAATCCCCAATAGCTAAGGAAAATTGAAGCCGTTGATAGAACCACACGCGCGGCTGTGCAGTCGGATCACACACTGTTGTAAGTGGTGTCCGACTACACAGCCGCGACGTGTGGATGCGTATCCCCGCCGGGGTGGCAGCACTCAGCTGCCCGCGAACTCGACCACGCCGGAGCTATCGATCGTGTAGCTCCGGCTCGTGGCCCCGTCCCGAATCAGGACGCCGGTGACGGCGTCGAAATACGACGCCGCCGCGGCGCGGAGGCTGTCCTCCGTGCGGGAAATATACTCCCGCTTGTACTCTCGGATCCGCTCCGCCCTCTGCACCGGGCAGTCGAGGAGCGGATACCGTTTCAGGACATCGCGGCTCACCTCGAGGTCCTCGACAACCTCGTCGATGGCGGTGATCACGGCCGCCTGCTCGTCCGCCGACAGGCGGGCGAACGGCAGACTCTCGGGGGCAATCCTTCCCTCCACAATGCCGTTGATGGTCGAAATCTCCGCCAGAGTTTCCACGCTCATCGCGTTTTCTCCTGGGTCTGGGCCATCGAACAGGTGTACCGCGCACAACAGCGTAGACGGTACACCTTATATGCCCCGCTTTTCGCAGAAATTTAGCTGCGACCTGGCGGCAAAACTGGCGCAAAGATGTCTATCGCGCCCGGCGACTAGAAAGTCAGCGCAACGACCTGGCCGCTGGCGTTGACGTACGTTACGCGCAGCTTCGCGGCGCCGAGCAGCTTTTTCAGCTCGGCTTTTTTTTCGTTACTCAGCGCGGCCAAGCAGGATTTGATCTTGGCCATTTCTGTGCGCTGCCGAGCGTGTCTTTTGCGCCGACACTCGCCGCACGGTAGATTGTCGTTTCTGAAAATCTCGAGCTTGTTGTACAGGCACGGAATCGCCGACGTGTACTTGGCGTCGGCCAGCATCGACAGGATGGTGCCGTCTTCGATCACAACCAGGTCATTCGCCATGACTCACACTCCTGCAGACGAACTGCTTTCTTCGGGCTCGCCGCCAATCCAAACCGAACCGCCCGGAATCAGGTTGTCCATCACGTCCAGCGCGCGCTTGAGCGCCTGCACGTCATCGACAATGTCTTGAATCAACGCCTTGGCTTCGGATCGCGACCGCAGATGCACGTCGACGTAATCAAGCCGGAACCATTCCGGACGGGAGCCGGGAATCGGCTCGTCTTCCGGATACTCAGCCAGGTCGGTCGGCGAGCAGATGTGCGAGAACGCGCCTTCGCGTGCGCCGGCGCCGGGTTTCATCGGCAGCAGCAGGTACGCGAAGACCTTGCTGGGCATCAGATTGGCGTCGGCCGCCGTGATGCGCACCCGAATGCCGTCGGCGCTTTGGAAGTTGTAGCGGCTGACGGCCCAGGTCAGGTTGATGCGCCGGCCGTTCGCGGTGGGCGGCTCAACCGGCGTGGCGGGCGCGTAAAAGTTCAGCCCGATGGCCTCGTTCAGCTCGATCGCGCCGCCGAATGACGAAGAATCACAACTCATGCTGCCCTCCTGGCATTCTCGGCATTACTCGAGCGGCAAAACTGTTCCGCTGATGTTTACAGGCCCGGCTGTACTGGCCCGCACGTACCCTAGCGCCAATCCGTTGGCGTCCGTGGGCTCGGGTTGCTCAATCGTGACGCCCTCGCGGTCCGCGGCAAGTTCAACAAGTCGGTCAGGCACCGGCCGGTCAAACGAATCCCTGAGCCGCACTTTGACCGCAATAGCCGTGGTTCCGTCAGCCAGGGCGCGGTGTTTGTTGCCAAACAGCAGCTTTGAGCGTGCGGGGTCCGGCGTCATGGAAACGTTACCTTGCGCAGCGGTTCTTGGGCCGTCTTGCGATAGTATAACGTAAACGTCGTAATTTTCGGCTTGTTACGCTTTTCGCGCACGTATTCGATGAGCAGTTGTAGCGCTGCCGGATCCTGCGCCCGAAACTGCTCCATGAGCGCCAAAGTTTTGTCTAAGCAGCCAAACAATAACCGCGAGTCGCCGCCGCAGCCGCACGTGCTTTTCGCCTCGCTGGCTTTGTAGGCGGCTGCGCACTCTGTAATTGCCGGCTGCACAGACGCAAACGCCGGATTGCGCTCAAAGAAATCCGGCGCAAAAAGCAGCTGGACAAAGTCATCGCGAGTCAGCACATCCCTACTCATGGCCGGCCTGCTTTGTTGTTTGCCACGCGACCGTCCCGAAATGCGGCTGGCTAGCGCCGCGGCGGGGAACGCTAGACGTGTGTATGAATTGCTTTTGGCGGTTCCAACCGCTCACAGAGTAGCCGGCCTGATACAGCTGCTCGCCAATCGTGTAGTCGCCGCCGTTGTGCGTCAACGTTGCATCCGGCACGTCGGCGTCGCGCATCGCGGCCGTCTTGAGGGCAAAGAACCCGCCCGCTACGAATACCGTATTGTCGCCGTTCGCGGCCGGCGCTTTGTTGCGGAGCCGAAACGGTTTGTTTTTGAACCATGGCCGGGTCTTGTAAAACCGCTGCTGGTCCGGCGATAACCGCAGCGTCATGTCGGCGCCGAAAATACCGGCCTCTGGATTGGCGATGATGGCCTGGGTCAGTAACTGGAGCCACTGCTGGTTACGGTCTGCAATCGAGTCATCGTCGAACCAGATCAGGTAGTTTGTCGTAATCGGCAGGTCCGGGTCGTAAAACATTTGGCGCATGACCGGGTATTTGTAAGCGTTTTTTTCGTTTCGTAAGTGTTTTTTCACGATTCCGTGGTCTACCAAACGATTTATCACCGCCGCCGTCTCGTCGCATAGCTCGTTGGAGCCGACCCGCAGCTCAATGCGGCTGGGCGGGCAGGTGGAGATAATCGAGTTCAGGCAGCGCATGTGCAGGCTGTGGAACTGCGCCGGGCCGTACAGCAGCACGCAAACCGTGTACTTGCCGCCGATGACCGGATTGTCATAGATATCATTGTCCGGGTTAGCTGCCGGGATTTGAGTATTCGGCTTACCGGGGACTTCTCGGTCCCACTGCGCCTGCAGATTCAGCGCGGGCGCGGTAGCTGTGCTGCTTGATTGGGCAGCCTGGTAGCGCACGACCGACTCGAGCGCCTTGATAGGCGGCAGGGTCTTGTCCTCGTAGTAGCTCATGACGGCCTCGATGACGTGGTCCGGCGTGATCATGGCCAGGCATTTGGGCACAGCCTGGCCGGGGTTGATTATCGGGTACTTGCAGACAGACGGGTCGTTGTTCAGCGGCAGGACTTTGTTTTTCCAACAGCCGTGGGTTTTACAGCAGTCCAGCAGCCCGATGGTGTGCAGGAACCGGTGCGGGACGTTCAGCTTCTGGGCCACCTCTGAGCCGCCCAGGCCCCGGTTTTCCCTGACATAGGCCTCCCACCACCAGGCTTCCCTGCCGCCCGCCAGAACGACGCAGGGGCGCTGTAGGGCCGCCGCCATGTGCATGGCGCCGGTGACCCCGCAGATAACCCCGTCGGCATGGTAAATCAGCCGCAGCCAGTCCCGGTGGCTGGTCCGCCCGACCAGGTTTAGGGCTCCCGGAATCTCGGGGTGCCAATGCCCGCGGTCTGTACCCCCTATCTGAACGCATGGGAGGCCCAGGGAAACCATTTGGGCCACCGTTTGGGCCCACGCCTGGGCGCCCCAAACTTTGGCCGTAAAATCGCTTTTACCGCCGGATAGGAACACCCAGTACCGGCCTGAAACCAGCGGCGTAGCTTTTTCTTCTGGTGACAGGTGCAAATCCGGGTAAGGCAGGGTCAGCGGGATGCGCACCCGGGCCTGAACCTCGAAGTCCCTGTGAAAATAGGCAAGAAAGTGAACCGTTTCGTGGTTCTGGTCGCGCAGCCCGCGGCCGTAGGTAAGCTTGATCTGCTCGGCCCGCCCGCCGGTATTGATATCTTTCAGCGGGACAATGTACGGGTTGTTGTCCCAGAGCGAGCTCGCCGTGGTGTCTACGGCAATCTCGAATCGGCCTGGCTGCGTCAGCGCAATATCCCGCACCAGGGCCGTCATAACGACGATGTCCCCGGGGGCGCGTTTGTGCGTCAGGATCAGGCGGCGTGGTGCCGTCACGGAGCACCCTAGGCCACGGTTGCCGACGAGTCCGACAGCTCGATAATGCTGGACGAGTCCGCGGCCTCTTCGGCGTTCTCGGCCGCGTCGGCCATCGCCGCCCGAACCTTCTTGGCGATTTTGATTGCGCGCTGTACCAGAATCTTCGTCGGGAATGACAGGAACGGCAGCTTGCGCCGCCCTGCCTCTTCTTTGAGCCAGCCGACGATTTCATTGACGTTCTGCTCGCACCATTCGATGCCCCGCTCGTTCATGAGCCGCGCGCGAGCATTACAACTGCAGTTTTCTGTGCTGGTGATGCCGACCTTGGCCAGTAACCTCTTGAGCTGCGTACCGGCGCCAGCAGGGTCCCAAACGTACGGAGCGGCCGCCGGAGCTAGAGCGGGCGCTGGCGGAGTTGCCACCGGCTCCGTGGACGACGTCATGCCTGTCGGCGCGGCTGTTTGCGCGCCGCAGTCGGGGAACGAGCGGGTAATCTCGTCGATCCGCGCGGCGATTACCTCAGCCGCAAGCACGCGCTTGTGGCAGTTTTCGCATTCAAAACAGGCGGTGTTTGCCGGGATGTTGGGGCAACTGGCGCGACGAAAAACACAACGCATGGTTCTCTCCTTACTCTGAGACACGCACCACTATACCGAGCGCGGGTACAGGCGCAAGGCGGCCCGTTTAGCCAATAACTTCGCGATTAATCATGAACAAAGCCTGCACAAAGTTACCCTGTACGACAGCCGGATTAGCGACGCAAAGGTCTTGGGCTAAAGCGTAGCTGGCTGTCATTGTGCCGCTTAGATACGCAGTTCGCGGTACAACAACGGTTGCAGACCAATCAGTGCTGTTTGGACACATGCAGTTTGGCGCGGCGTTGGAGCTGCCGTAATGGACTGTGACGCTCAAACTCGTCGGGAATCCGAACGCGTCAAGTCCGCCGGCGCCAGAAATTTCAATTTGCGGGCCAGAGCTGCCGCTGTTTTGCCGCGCAACTGTCGGGCCATATGAACAGCCGTAGTTATACGTACCGACGTTTGGAAACACGCCGGCGAAAGGCAGCCACGTGTTGGTTGTAGCTGCAATAGATGCGCCGGCGCAGTTCTCTTCACCCGCAAATTGTGTTGCCAGCGCTATACTTCCGGAAACGGTATAGTTGTTAACTGCAGCGCTACTAGTGCTCGAAAGGGCTAACGCGCCGCTACTGGCGCTTGAAATTTCTAGACCGCCGCTGCTGCCACTTGAGTTTTCCTCAGCGCCGCTGCTGCCACTTGAATTTGCCGGCGCGTCGCTGCTGCCACTTGAATTTGCCGGCGCGTCGCTGCTGCCGCTACCAGAATTTCCGCCTGAGCTGGTAGACGAGGTTTGCGCCGCAAGACATTCTTCCTCTGAGTTGTAGAGGCCGCGTTCCGCGCATGTTCCATAACCAATCGCGTAAGGCGAACAGATGCCGTTTTCAGTGCGTTGGTAGCACTCAAACATTGACTGCCCGCAATCGAACGCGCAGGCTTGCGTCGTCGCGTAATAACCTGTCGGCAGCGGACAGGTCGTCCACACAAACGTACATTGATTGTTGATGCAGGTGTAACCGCCGCAGATAGCGCCCGAGCTGTTTGAACTACTTGTGTTGTTTGAACTACTTGCGCCGCAGTTTGCCGCACATGCCTCGGGCGTCGAGTAATAACCTTCCGGCGTAGGACACCCTGTCAGCTCAAACGCGCAATGGCCGTTAACACAGCGGTAGCCACCGCAGTCAAAAGTTACGCTACTAGAGCTGCTGGAGCTGCTGGAGCTGTCAGAACTTCCGCTAGAGCTTGAGCCGCAATCTTGGCAGCCGTTTGGCCACGGCCCGCCGACAATCTCGTGGCGAGAAAGATCGAGGTCGCGCTGGTTTACGCAATAGGTCATTTCAAGTTGCTCGCGGTGGTCGCGCGGCCGTCAAATTGGCGCAAAACTTGTAATTTCTGCGTCAGTGCACGGCCCGGACTGGCAGCTCACGGGGCCGCCAATGGCCAAGCCGCTAATTGTCATCGGATTGTCGACGTGAAAATTGGCGGTGAAATTTTTTCCGAAGCCGTTTTGCGTGCACATTATTTCTGCTGCCAGCACGGCGTCCCAGCCGCCGCCGTTTGCGCACGAAAATTCTAGTAAACCTTCGGCAAAGCCGCTGCCGCACGTCCCCGGATCAACTAGCTGATACCGAGCATAAGTAGTGCTAACTACCACTGGCCTCAGCGCAAACGTCTGATTATAGATAAAGTTGTTGTTGCATTGACAGTTTCCGCTGCCGAACGCGCCGCCAAAATTGATTTTGACGTACATTGACCCGGGCCACGCGGTATAACCGCACGGGCCGTAGTACATAGAGCTAGAGCTAGAGCTAGACACGGCGCTGTTGTCAGAGTCGCTGCTGGCGCTGTCCGAGCTGCCGCTGTTGCTACTGCTCTTATCGCGTACGCAGTAATACTGGTCCGCAGAGCTCTCGCTGCTACGGTTGCTAGAGTTGGCGCTGCTGCTGCTGCTACACGAGCCGCAACAGGGCCGCACCACCATAGTCGGCACCGTCGCGCGTGCAAAGCAAGGATCTGCCCCCGCGTATGGTGAGATGCACTCTAGATACGAATACGTACCGCCGGCATTTACACACGCTGAAAAATCAGCAAACGCGGCGCCCCAGTTCGCCGGACCAAGTGTTTGAAACCACAACGCAGCGCGCATCGCTGCAAGTTGTGTAGAAAAAGTTGTATTTATGTTGCCGTTTGCAAGAAAACGTGGCGGCGGCCCAAAGCTGTTGCTAACTTCTTGTTCTGTGAAATCAGGTGTTGCGCCAGGCACAAATACCGGAGAAAATCCGTTCGTTTTGCTGAAGAGGTTTGTTATCGCAACGCAGGCGCCGTTAACGCAGACGTATTTTGTTTCAGAAATAAACTCCCATTTCCACGCGCCTGTTGTGCCGCTCGAGGTGCTGGAGTCAATAAAATTGCACGCGCTGTCATTAGCGCAGTCTGCCGCTCGCGCGCCGCGTATCCAAGTTACAGATTGGTCTGGCATCCAAAACAACGAATCATTTGCCAACAACGCAGCTTCGCGCGTATCGTAATTTGTGTTTACGTTAAACCACGCAGGCGGTTGCCACGGAATACCGTACGGCACCGCTAGCGAAAAAATTAACGCTTGTTGAACTTGCGGGTCGTTGTAAAGAGCCTGCAGCGCGGCTTGTACGTCATCAAAAGTTTTTTCTGGCGTTGCGTTCTGCACAAAATACGCGCCGGTTGGCGCAAAAGCTGTTACAGGCGCGCAATTGTCGGCGCACGCATACCTTGTTTGAAATTCTCCAGTGACACGCCACGCGCCTTCAATAACGGTATTAGAGCCGCTACTTGTTCCAAAACTGTCGCTGCTTACAGTCAAACTAGAGAAGTCATTAGAGCTGTTGCTGCTGCCGTTTTCGGCGCTGCTGGACGAACTGAACAGCGACGACGATGACACGGGCGGGCACTGGCCGCAGAGCGGCGGCAGTGCGTTCCACGGAGTGACCCCGTCTCCGATTTTGATGCTTTTGTTTGTCTCGTCGTAGCCAAATTCGCCTGATAACAGCACGGGATTGAGCTGCTCCCAGTTTGCGGCTGTGTCGCGACGGATTTGCAGACAAACGCTCATGTTTCACCGCGGCAATTAGTTGACATACCGCCCGCAGGGTTGGTGGGGTGCATTATACCGAATCTTAACCAAAAGCTGTTCCGCACGTTGCCGAGCACGCCAGTTGAGGGCTTGGCTGGTTTGCGCCGCCAAGATCGACGGATTCTGTGCAAACTGTCGCGGCATTACCGCCGTCAAACGCCTGACCGAAAATACCCGCGCAGCACAACTCGTCCGACAGGCAGTAATACTCGGGGCAGCCGCCGAGCTCAATAACCTCCACGTAGCACGAGCACGGCGCGGCTGTAACAGAGCAGGAAGAACTAGACCGACTCGAATCCGACGTCAATTTTTCGAAGCAGGGCGTAATCCAGCGCTGTCCGGTAATTGTTCCCAGCACGCCAGGTTGGTTACAGTCGCAGCTCCCCGGGTCACCGCGGCTGCATTTGACGACGGCGTCAAGATTTAGGCTGCTGTTTGAAAGCCCGAAGACTTTTTCGCGCACCCACAGCGAGTAAAGCTGCCATTGGGTGCCGGTCCAAATCCAGTCGCACGACCCGCAATTGAACTCAACTCCGCCGGACCCGCTACCCTGCCCGCCGGTACCAGAGCCGCTGGAGCCGGTATTAGCAGCGCTGCTGCTCGTCATCGAGGGCGCGCTACTAGCGGTAGACTGCGCCGAGCTGCTTTGATTTCCGCCGACACTAGTTAGGCTGCTGCTGCTGCGGCTGCTGCTGCGGCTGCTAGAACTGCGCCTGGAGCTGCTCTGCGCGCTACTCGTAGCGCGGGCGCTGCTAGTGCTTGATTGTCCATTGC
>Ga0007791_10000011_pt1 | contig 40037 bp, 51 predicted proteins | sample CryBogmetaGMA05M_FD_60368 | JGI IMG/M metagenome (GOLD analysis project Ga0007791, IMG submission 60368) | Freshwater microbial communities from Crystal Bog, Wisconsin, USA - MA0.5M | ecosystem: Environmental > Aquatic > Freshwater > Lake | place: Crystal Bog, Wisconsin, USA | collected 2009-07-06 | reverse complement strand
GTATTAGAATTAGCCAAAACTATTCTTCTAACAACTATGCGGATTACCAAATCACATCATCTACAAACAACACTACTTACTATACAGTAGTAGTAACGAATGTAGTAGTGAATGGTACACTGCCTTCTACAACTTCATCAACATTATCTTTCGCAAGAGCAGGTAATGCAGGTTCAAGTGGTACATCAGGAACGGCTGGTACATCAGGTTCATCAGGTACTTCTGCAACTGCTGGAACATCAGGTTCATCAGGTTCATCAGGTACGACTGGTACAACTGGTACATCAGGTACGAATGGTACAACTGGTACATCAGGTACGAATGGTTCGTCAGGAACTTCTGGTACAAATGGTACGGCTGGTTCAAACGGAACTTCAGGAAGCTCAGGCACTAATGGAACTTCAGGTGTAAATGGTACAAGTGGAACAAGCGGCACTAATGGAACATCGGGTTCATCAGGAAGCTCTGGTTCAAGTGCAACCTCAGGTACAAGTGGAGCAAACGGAAGCTCAGGAACGAGTGGTACGAATGGTACAACTGGTACAAGTGGTGCGAATGGTTCGTCAGGCACATCAGGCACAAATGGTACAACTGGTACATCAGGAGTTTCAGGCACATCAGGTGTAAGCGGAACTTCAGGGGTTTCAGGAACAAATGGTACAACTGGAACGAGCGGTTCAAGCGGAACGAATGGTACGGCAGGTACGAATGGTACAGCAGGTACGGCGGCAACAGCAGGAACAGCAGGAGAATCAGCGGTGTACTTCGGAACGAGCGGAACTTCACAAACTTTACCATTGGTATAAAAAAATAGTTGACTAAAATGGCGTATACGAACTTAAATTTTACAATAAATAGTGGCTTAAATTTCAAACCGAATGATTTCATTCAGTTGAGCAATAGTGCCGCAAATTATATTATCGGTAGAGTAGTTTCGTATAATAATACAACTGGAGCTTTGGTTATTGCTCCCATCACATTTCAAGGAAGCGGTACATATACAAGTTGGACTGCTTCTTTGACTGGAGCTGCTGGAACATACGGAGCTTCGGCTGCGGCAGGTTCAGCAGGAACATCAGGAAATGCTGCAACAAGTGGCGTTTCAGGAACAAATGGTACATCTGGAACGCACGGCTCAAGTGCTTCAACTGGCACATCAGGTGCATCAGCGACTTCTGGTTCATCTGGAACAACTGGTGCGAGCGGTTCATCGGGTACGGCAGGAACATCTGGTTCATCTGCTACATCAGGAACGGCAGGAGCATCAGGTTCTTCAGGAACTGTGGGTGGCTCAGGTTCAAGTGGCTTAGATGGAGCTAAAGGTAGTAATGGCTCATCAGGAGCATCTGGTTCAAATGGTACTCAAGGAACTTCAGGTTCGGTAGGTACAAGTGGAGCTTCAGGTGCGAGTGCTTCAAGCGCTACGAGTGGAACAACTGGAGTATCTGGGTCTTCAGGTACATCAGGAAGAAGTGGAACTTCAGGTGCAAATGGAATTAATGGTTCTAATGGCACTGTGGGTATTGGTGGTATATCAGGAACATCAGGAGCTAATGGAAATATTGGGTCTTCGGGTTCATCAGGTACGTCAGGTATTGCTGGTACAAATGGTGCAGATGGGTCGTTTGGTACTTATGGTACAAGTGGTTCTAATGGTACGAGTGGAACAAGCGGCGTTTCAGGAACGAGCGGTTCTATTGGTGCATCAGGAACATCAGCTACAAATGGTTCTTCGGGAACATCTGGAACTTCAGGTTCAGCAGGTGCAAATGGAGCATCAGGTAGCAGAGGTGTAAATGGTACAAGCGGCTCTAATGGTGTTTCTCAACAAAGTCAGGGTACAACTGGTGCGGCTGGTTCTAACGGAACTTCAGGTTCTAATGGCTCTAATGGTACAAGTGGCTCATCAGGAGTATCTCAACAGAGTGCTGGTACAACTGGTACATCAGGCTCATCGGGATTATCAGGAACATCAGGTACTTCAGGTTCATCAGGAACATCAGGAGTTAGTAATACATCAACATCAGGAGTTTCAGGAAGCTCAGGTTCATCAGGAACATCAGGAACGGCTGGGTCTTCTGGAAATTCAGGTGTTAGCGGAAATAGTACTGGTGCAACATCAGGAACTTCAGGTTCTAATGGTGCTTCAGGTGGTTCAGGAACATCTACGGCATCAGGTACATCGGGTTCTACTGGTACTAATGGTACATCAGGTTCTTCAGGTGCAGCAGGTGGTAGTGGTGTAAATGGTTCATCAGGAACATCTGGCTCATCGGGCGCAGGCAGAAGCTCTGGCTCAAATGGTGTAAGCGGTGTAAACGGCTCAAATGGAACATCAGGTTCATCGGGTGCTGGTCAAAGTAATGGCGCATCTGGCGGTTCAGGTACTTCAGGTTCAACTGGAACATCGGGTTCATCAGGTGCTGGTAGAAGCAGTGGTGGCTCAGGAACATCAGGTTCAACTGGTACTTCAGGTTCATCGGGTGTTAATGGAGGTTCAGGTGTTTCAGGAACATCAGGTTCAAATGGTACATCAGGTTCATCAGGTGTGAATGGAAGCTCCCCTGCTAATAATAGTCCAGTAATTCCACAAGTTAACTATGGTAATCAAAGAAGTATTATTAATTTCTGCGTAATGTATGGAGCTTATAATGTAGCGATGTCTGGCTACCAAAATAATGTTTGTACGACTGGATATAACAATGCAATAGGTGGAGGAGAATCAAATTGTATTTCTGGTGGAGGATGGGATAACTTTATTGGAGGAGGGGCAGGTAATAAAATTGACGCTGGATATTATAATAGTATTGGCGGTGGAGTATTTAATTCTGTTAGTTCCCCATATAACGGTGCAATAGTTGGTGGTAGGGATAATTGTTTATGTAATAACGCATATTTTTCTGCATCAGTTGGTGGTGGATATAGCACAATAGCAAACCACCACGTTATAATGATTAGTAGTTATAATGCGGGCAATACGGCATATTATACTTATGCAGGATATATTTATAAATATGGCGGTTCTTTTGCTATCGACCATCCAGACCCAAGTAAAACGGCTTGCAAACAATTAATTCACTCATTCGTAGAGTCTCCAACAGCAGGAGATAATATTTATAGATATAAAATCTGTACAACTAATTGTCAAGCAGTATTAGAATTGCCTGACTATTATAAATTTTTAAATGAACACGACCATATTCATACTCAGCCAGTAAAACATTTTGGAAATGCTTACGGAATTATGGATGACACACAATCTTGTGTTAACTTTACTTCAAACTGTGATGGAGAATATGATGTGTTAATAATAGGTACAAGAAAAGATAAATTTGCACATAACTCTTGGAGAGGAGTTGAAGTACCAAAAAGACTTAAATCAGAAACCGCTTAAAATAAAATATATGTTAGTAAGTAAAATTACACCAGCAGCAAAGAAAATTATGGAAATCAATCCTTTTCAACACGAAGAGGTTACTTGTGATATGATGATTGTTAATGTACAGAAGTATGTTATTGGCTCAATCGTTGGAACACACAATGATAACAACATTTTCGAAGCAAAATTTGGTAGAATTAAATTAGAAAAAAAACCAGACGGAACTGAAAAAGAAATGTTTGATGCAATTATTAATCATAGAGTACGATTAACTACTCCGCAAGTAGATACTTGGGGTTTAGATGATAATGTCGTACACCAATTAGTTGCTCAAGCTATGAATTTTCAAATCGTATCTTCAGAACTTAAAGATATTCCGTTTACTGTGTAATTAATTTTAATGCCATACACAAATATTTCATTTACTGTACCAACTGGTCTCTCGTATAACGCAGGAGATTTTGTTCAATTTAGCGCAGATGCAAGCAATTACATCGTGGGCTCTGTTGTGTCATATAATAAATCAACTGGTGCGATGGTAATTACTCCAACATTATTTGTTGGTAGTGGTACTTATACAACTTGGTCTTTAAATTTAACTGGTTCTAATGGTACAAGTGGTACAACTGGCACGGCAGGCTCGTCAGGAACTTCAGGCTCTAATGGTACGGCAGGAACAAGTGGAACTTCGGGATTAAGCGGCTCAAGTGGTACTAATGGTCTTGCCAAAACATCTGGAACTTCAGGTTCAGCAGGTATTTCAAATACATCAGGAACAACTGGAACATCAGGCACATCAGGCTCAAGCGGTAGCAGTGGTGTGAGTGGTGGTTCAAGTACATCTGGCACATCAGGCTCAAGCGGCACTGGTGGTGCATCAGGTTCAAGTGGTACAAACGGAACATCAGGTTCAAGTGGTACAACTGGAGCGTCAGGAACTTCGGCATCATCAGGTTCTTCAGGAACTTCAGGAACAACTGGTGTTGCAGGAACAAGTGGAGCAAGCGGAGCAAGTGGCTCAAATGGTACAATAGGAGCAAGTGCATCGAGTGGTTCAGCAGGTACGTCAGGTAATGCTGGTATTAAAGGCTCATCAGGTACATCAGGTGCGAATGGTTTAAAAGGTTCAACTGGAACATCAGGTACATCAGGGTCAAGTGGAGCTTCTGGCTCATCAGGTTCAAATGGAACTTCAGGAGCAAATGGAACAAGTGGAACAAGTGGTGCTAATGGTGCATCAGGTTTATCAATAGCAAGTGGTTCTTCAGGAACATCTGGAACATCTGGTTCTAATGCGGCAGCAGGAACTAATGGTGCTTCTGCAACATCAGGTTCATCAGGAACAACTGGAGCTGGCTCAACGGCTGGAACATCAGGTTCAAATGGTACATCAGGAACATCAGGTTCAGCAGGATTTGTTTCTGGATTTGGTGGAACTGGGGGAACTGGAGGAACATCAGGCTCTTCAGGAGCAAATGGAACATCAGGTTCATCAGGTACATCTGGTTCAGCAGGATTTGTTTCTGGATTTGGAGGAAGTAATGGTACAAGTGGTATATCTGGAGGTGGCCCAGCAGGGTCTCCTACTCAACCATCTGGAGGTCAGTCAGGAGGTTCAGGAACATCAGGTTCAAATGGTGCAGGAAGTGGTACTTCAGGTTCAAGTGGTTTTTCTGGTATATCAAGTGCAGGCTCAAGTTCTGGAACTTCTGGTTCATCAGGAGCAAGTCCAGCAGGAAAAGGGTCATCAGGTTCAAGTGGCACTGGTGGAACATCAGGCTCATCAGGTGCAACTGCGAGTAGTGGGGCATCAGGTGTATCAGGTACATCAGGTTCATCAGGTACATCAGGTACATCAGGTTCAAATGGCTCATCAGGAACTTCTGGTTCATCAGGAACTTCTGGCTCAAATGGTACTTCAGGAACATCAGGCTCTAATGGGGCATCGGGAACGAGTGGTTCTTCTGGAACTTCTGGTAGCTCTGGAACGAATGGTACAAACGGTTCATCTGGTGTAAGTGGAACGAGTGGGTCTTCGGGAACATCTGGTTCTAATGGAACATCAGGTTCATCAGGTGTAAGCGGAACTTCAGGTTCTTCAGGAACTTCTGGCTCTAATGGAGTTAATGGAGGCTCAGGTGTTTCAGGAACATCAGGAAGCTCAGGAACAAGTGGTTCAAATGGAACATCCTTATCATATCCGAATTTGCCATATGCTTGTACTACACCACAACAAACTTGCTCTTATTATGGTGGAAACTATATGCCGTCTTCTGGTGGTTCTTATTATGCAGGAATCCTAAGTGGCTCTAATAATAGTTTAGGTGCTGGAGCATATACTGCAGTAATTATTGGAGGCAATTTGAATTGTATTGATGAAGGTGGTAGTGTAGTAGGTAGCGGCTGGCAAAATTGTATACTTGCTCCAGTAGGTTATCTTTCTGTAATTTTAGGAGGTTTACAGAATACAAATTGTTCACAGTACACTTCAATAGGTGGGGGAAAAAGTAATAATATATCTATGAATGCGTGCTTGGCTTCAGTAGCTGGTGGTCTTGCAAGTACTATGGCTGATTACGCATATAGAGGTGTGTCAGTGGGTTCATTCCAAACTGTTGCTGGAGACTACGCTAAAGCCTATTATATTGCTAAAAATGGTGGCTCATTTGGTATTGACCATCCAGACCCTGCAAAGAAAATGACTACTCAGCTTTATCATAGCTTTGTAGAAGGGCCAACAGCAGGAGACAACTTATATAGATATGATATAGTAACAAAAGATTGTCAAGCAGTTTTAGAATTACCAGATTATCATAAGTATTTGAATGAATACGACCAAGTTTTTGTAACTGCAAAAAATCATTTTGGTAATGCTTATGGTAAAGTGGATGCTACACAATCTTGTGTCGAGTTTACAAGCGATACAGATGGAGAATATTCAGTACTTTTAATGGCAACAAGAAAAGATGATTTTGCTCAGCATCATTGGGGTGGAGTAGAGAGATGGAAAACAGCAACAATAGGAGACTTTAATTAATAAAATATGGCATACGCTAATATATCTTTTACTATACAAACAAACCTTGCGTATCAACCAAATGATTTCGTAACGGCGATTTATAATGCTACCACAGCAATATATGGTCGTGTAGTAAGTTATAATAAAAGTACTGGCGCTTTAGTAATTACTCCCTATTCGTTTAGTGGAACAAGCGGTAGCTATTCAAGTTGGAATGTAAACTTAACTGGTATTAGCGGAACATCGGGAACATCAGGAACAAATGGAGTGGCATCCACCGCAGGTACAAGTGGAACAAATGGTTCTGCTGGTACATCTGGAAATAGTTTTACTTCAGGAACAACTGGAGTAGACGGCTCATCGGGTACATCAGGTACATCAGGAAGTATCGGTGCTTCTGGTTCATCAGCATCAAATAATACATCAGGTGCTTCAGGCTCAAGTGGAAGCTCAGGCACAATAGGAACATCAGGTGCATCTTCGACATCTGGTTCATCAGGTACTTCTGCGCAAAGTGGTACATCAGGAACTTCTGCATCATCAGGTACAACTGGTGTTGCTCAAACAAGTGGTGCTTCAGCGTTATCTGGGTCTTCAGGTTCAAATGGAACATCAGGTACTTCTGGAACGGTTGGTGCATCGGGTTCATCAGCATCCAGTGGTTCGGCTGGTACATCAGGTAATAGTGGAATAAATGGTACAAATGCTTCTTCAGGAACATCATCCACATCGGGTTCATCGGGAACAAGCGGCACTAATGGAACAAGTGGAACAGATGGTTCAAGCGGTACATCAGGAGTAGTTGCTCCAACTACATACACAATAGGTCAAGCTGCTTTAGGTGGTATCGTTGCTTATGTTTTACAATCTGGAGATTATGGTTATGACCCTTCTGCCCAAACTATATTAGTTGCTGCAACAGCAGACTCTGGTTCATACCAATGGGGATGTCAAGGAACTTCAATAGCTGGAACTGGTACACAGCTTACGAAAGGTGCACTAAATTCTATTTTAATTACAAATGGTTGTGCAACAAGGCCAATAGCGGCATCTGTTGCAAGAGCATACACTGGAGGCGGATATACTGACTGGTATTTGCCATCTTCAGACGAACTATACAAATTGTACTTAAATCAAAGTTTGATTGGAGGATTTGCAGGAGATTATTATTGGAGTTCTACTCAAAACCAAAATGGGGCAGATGGAACAATTTATGCGCTTGATTTGAACTTTGCAACTGGCGCTCTTCCAAGTTATTTTAGTAAGAGCACAGCCGAACTTGTTCGCCCAATTAGAAGGGTTACAATTCTCAATACTGGAGGTGCAACATCAGGATATGGTGGAGATTCAGGAGCATCAGCAGCTAATGGTACATCAGGTACAAATGGTTCGGCAGGAACAAATGGTATTTCTTCAACTTCAGGTTCTTCTGGAACTAAAGGTGCGGATGGCACAAGCGGTTCAGCAGGTGTTTCAGGTACATCAGGAAGTAATGGCGTAGCTGGAACAAGCGGTGCTTCAGGAACTTCAGGTAGTTCTGGTTCTTCTGGAACATCTGGAACTAATGCGGCATCAGGAACATCTGGCTCATCAGGTGTGAATGGTGCATCAGGAGCGAGTGGAACATCAGGTTCATCAGGTACAAGTGGTCGAGCAGGAACAGCAGGAACTTCAGGAACAAACGGAACAAATGGTTCTTCAGGTAGTGTGGGGTCATCAGGAACAACTGGAACATCAGGTTCATCAGGAACAACTGGTTCATCAGGATTATTAACAATAGCAGGTACTTCTGGCTCATCAGGAACAAGCGGAACATCAGGAAGCTCAGGCGCTTCAGCAGTTTCAGGAACATCAGGCTCATCAGGAACTTCAGGTTCTAATGGTGTGAATGGTGGTAATGGAGCATCAGGTGGTAGTGGTTTGTCTGCTACTTCAGGTTCTTCAGGAGCTAACGGCGTATCTGGCGGTTCAGGAACATCTACTGGCTCAGGAGTATCAGGAACATCAGGTTCATCAGGTGTTAATGGCGCATCAGGCGGCAGTGGAACATCTACTGGCTCAGGTGTATCAGGTACATCAGGTTCATCAGGAGTTAATGGTGGTTCAGGCGGCAGTGGAACATCTACTGGCTCAGGAACATCTGGTTCATCAGGTCTTTCAGGAGGCTCAGGTGGTAGTGGAGTAAGTGGTGCATCAGGAACATCAGGTTCTAATGGTGTTAATGGTGCATCAGGTGGCAGTGGAGCTTCTGGTTATAGCGGAACAAGTCCATATAGTTGGGTGTTCAATAGTGCAGGTACTCGTTCTTCTCAAAATATATACACAGTTGGTAATACTCCAGCATATAGTTCTTCATTGTCTGAATGGAACGCCTCAATAGGTGGATATGGTAATCAATGGTGTTGGTATGGATATGCAGCACAAACTTTATATTCAGTACAGATAGGTGGTCGTTTATCTAAGGGCTCAGGATATGCGAATGGTATACTTGGAGGTTATAATGCTAACTTCTGCTATTCAAACGCATTTAGCGTAGCGATGGGTACTTTTAATAGTGCTATGGGTGGAACTTATAATGCTATAATTGGTAGTAATAATACTGACCTACATTATTCTGGAGACCCACAATACTCATTTGCATATGGAGGTCAAGTAAGTACAATAGCAGGAGGATATTATCGTGGTTTAATGGGCGGTTCTTATACTACTGCATATAGTAATTACTATACTTGCTTTTATTATCTTACTAAATTTGGAGGTTCTTTTTCTATTGACCATCCAGACCCTAAAAAAAGAGACACTACTTGGCTTTTCCACTCATTTGTGGAATCCCCAACGGCAGGAGATAACATTTACAGATATACGATAGAGACTAAAAATTGCGCAGCATCTATGGAACTTCCAGATTACTTTAAGTTCTTAAATTGTGATGAAACAATGAAGATAGCTCCAGTTGACCATTTTGGTAGAGCATATGGAGAAATAGATGAAACACAATCTTGCGTAAATTTCACATCTAATTGTGATGGTAAATATAATGTGCTTATCTTTGGTACAAGAAAAGACGCTATGGCTATCGAAGGATGGCACGGTGTTGAACAACCAAGAGGTAATAACCACTTATATGGTTTAAGCGAAAGAGGTTGGTAAGAGAAATAAAACAGAGAAATATGAATATAATTTTTTCCATTCAAGGTGGACTTGGAAAGTCAGTCGTAGGTACAGCAGTTGCTAAAGCAATAAGAAAAAACTATCCCACTTGTAATTTAATAGTGCTTACTGGTTATCCAGAAGTATTCTCCAATCTTCCATATGTTAATATGGCTTTTAATTTTGGAGAAGAGCATTATTTTTATTCTAAGTATGTAGAAAATCAAGATGTAAAGATATTTGCCATTGACCCATACAATGTTACAGAACACTTATTAGGACAAGAGCACTTAATTCAAACTTGGTGCAAAATATTTGGATTAGAATATAATGGAGAACTTCCTGAAATAGCAATAAACAATAGAGAAAGACAGTATTACAATAATAAATACCCTACTGAAAAACCGATTATGGTTTTACAATCTCACGGAGGAGCGCCTCAACAAGAGATAAAATATAGTTGGTCAAGAGATATGCCTTTTTGTGTTATTGATGCTATCGTAAACGAATTTCAAAAAGACTATCATATTTTTCATATTAGAAGAGAAGACCAATTTCAAATTGCAAATACATTCGCACTAACTGAATCATTCAAAGGAGTAGCTTCGGTAATAGAGAGAAGTTCAAAAAGAGTTTTTATAGATAGCTTTTCTCAGCATACTGCGGCTGCATTAAATATGCAATCTACTGTTTTGTGGATATGCAATAAGCCAAATGTTTTTGGATATAATGGCCACGATAACATAACCGCTAATCCTGAAACAATAAAGCCTGATTTAAGGTATAGTATGTTTACTAAATACAGCATTGTAGGTGCTCTATCAGAGTTCCCATATAATGAAGAAAGAGAAATATTTGATATAGACAGAGTTATTGAATCTATCTACAATCAGAAGTAAATATTCCGTGTGGCGTAATTAAAGCGTCAATAATCCCACTTCTCAAGTGATTGAAAGCTTCTTCAGGTCTTTCTACGATAGGCTCGTTATGTACATTGAATGATGTATTTACGAGTATTCCTATTCCAGTAAGGCTTTTGTATGCTTTCAATATCTCATAAAATAAAGGATTGCTTTTTTCTGTAACTATCTGTATTCTCGCAGTCTTATCTATTGGATGCACAACCGTTGGTATCTTGTCTTTGTAAGCTTCTTTGGTATCAACCAATAGAGTCATAAACTCAGCGGTATATTTTGACTTAGGTACATTAAATATTTCATCCACATCCTCATCTAATACAGCAGGGGCAAATGGCATAAAATCATTTCTATGTAATTTACCATTTAGTATTGCATAAGTCTCTTCGTTAGTTGCTTCGCATATAATACTACGATTACCAAGTGCTCTTGCGCCGTGTTCGCTACTACCCTGATACAATCCTAATATCTTTTTTTCAGTAAGTAATTTTGCTATGTAATGAGGGTCTACAACTTGATTTCTATTTGTATTTTTAGACGCTATTAATGTATCTGTATAATCATATTCAGTACCTAAAAACATATTTTCCATCTTGAATGGATAAAACAAAGTATTAAACTTTTTTAAAGTTGCTATCGCACATCCAAGTGCTAATCCCTCATCTCCCATCGGAGGTAATACAAATAGCTCTTCCACCCAATCAAGCTCATTGATTCTCTTATTAAGCTTTACATTAGCAAATATCCCACCACTCAAGGCTAACTTCTTAGTTTGAGGTATTCTCTTGTGTAAATTATTAATAAGCTCTAACACAGCTTCTTCAAATACTACTTGACCAGTAAAAGCCAAGTCAGCCAAGTTTTTATCTGTTTTCCAATACTTAGAACCTATCTCATCAAAAAAATGGTTGTGCATATCAGTATAAGTCCTTCCGTGTTCTATCTTATGATTATCAAGTGTGGTCTGAGTATCTTCAATCTGCATAATACTCTTCCATCTATAATACATATCCCACCACATCTCTCCGTGTCCTGATAATCCTACAATTTTACCTTCATCTTTGAGACGCTTAAATCCTAATAGCTCAGTAAGTGCTGAATAAAAATGACCTAATGACCTGCGCTTATTAGTTATACCATCCACATATTTCATCTCTCCTGCAAAACCTAAATATGTTTTTGAATTATAATTATTCCCACCACTTGCATCAGCACAAAAAATCATCGTCTCATCCTGAAAACCTGATAAATAATACGATGCAGTACAATGCGCTAAGTGATGGTCAATCTTTACAAATTTATCTCTCGGCATATCAAAACCAAAATCTAAAAAGATTGGTAAAGACTCTTCATATGTTAAAAATGAAGTGAAATAGTCAACCTCTTCAAACTTAAAATCGTGCTTCTCAATTAAAGTAGCTAATGACTCAAGTGGAAATCTGCAAAAATTAGCTTCTAAGTCTTTCCAACCTTTAATTCTGGTAAGTCTTTCCTCTTCTATAACGGTAACTAACTCGTTGCCTCTTATATAAGCCACTCCGCAGCTATGCGCTCCAGCCTGAAATCCCAATATATTTAGCCTATTGCTTGTTGGTAGCTTGGTCATTTTCTATGATGTCTATAACGGTTTGTAAAGTAATTGATTTGTGGCACTCAAAATGTCTTGGAGTATCTTCGTGTCTGGGACACCATCCCCAAGAGCCTTTATCGAACTTAAACATTGGGTCATTCCAACATCCGTTACATACTTTATGATTAATAATTCTCACAGTGTTCAAATTAAACTCGTGGTCTGGCTTAGTAAAGTTGGCAATCATATATACTCGCTTCTTTAAAGTCCAAGACAACCAAGATAGTCCACTTGATAATCCAACAAAAAATTCGCTATGATGAATTGTGTTCATCGTATTTTCCAAAGACTTATCAGTAAATGGAGTCAATCCTTTTAAATCTGCTGTATTTTGATACATCATTGAGTCCTGAGCTGAAATTTCCAGTACCTTATAACCTTGTGATACAAAGTGGTCAATCAATCCCTGCCATTCGTACCAAAGTTTTACCTGCGCAGTAGAGTATATTGAAATACATATGTACTTCTCAGGTATTGGTCTCTCTTTTGGAGTAAAATTGATACGAGGTATAATCTCTTCGTAAGGAAGGTGCAAAATATTTGTAGCACTTTTTTGTAAAGGAATTAATATAGGGTTTTCTGGCTCTTTATTTTTATCCCAGTACCAGCCAATCTCAAACATCCCAACTAAACCACTTACTGAAACTCCTCTCGGTACAAATTCAAGCTCAGGATAAACAGATTCAAATAATTCATTTTTAAAGGTAGATACCACAACCTTACAATCGTAATGTTTTGCAAACTCTAAGCAATACGGCATCCAAGCAAGTGTATCTCCCAGTGCTTTACTTTCAAAGCTGATGAATACCTTTTTACCTCTGATGTAATTCAATACATTAACTTGGGTAATCGGTCTGTCTTTGTATTTAACAATAACAATAATGTCTGACAAGTATCTTCTTTGCAATCTTGACCAGCATCCCACTTGCAATTTAGTAGTATAGATATTTGTTTTTGTAGTATTATCGTAAAAAGTTACATCGTATTCACGATTTTTACCTTCATCTCCAGTAATTTCAAAATATAATCCATTCACATAGTGTAAGGTGTACTTTATCATAATTTCTCTGTATTGTTGTATGTATTGAAATATTTTTCTCTAATTGTCTCTGAGTCTTTGTTATGGAATTGTAAAACAGCTTTATAATTTTTTTCTAATTGATGAAGCACATAAATCCAGTCATATCTTTCTCTAAAAGGTTTCATCTCTTCTCTTAAATCATCCCAATACTCAATAGTATGTTTTAATCCTCTTAATACTTCATAAGTACTTATTTGTGGGATAGTCCACATACCATTAATATGCTTAGAGCCTCTGTATGTACCGACAATAGGCAAACAGCAACTCGCAGCCTCGCATAATGTAAGGTTAGGATGTCCATATTCTAAATTTGATGGGTGTAAAAATATGCTATGTTCCTGAAATATCTTTAGTTTTTGCTCTTCATTAGGATTAGTGTCAACTACGGTCAACTTATCATACTCCAGTAAATCTTTATGAATTTCAAAAAACTTAGTATTTGCATCAGCACCAACTATTGTGATAGGTAAATCTAATTCCTTAGCAGCTTCAATTCCAAATCTGAATCCCTTTCTATCAGCACCATAGTCGCCTGCTACTCCATTGTTAGCGCACATCAACAACTTATGCCCATTAGATACATCTAAATCCCAATTAGGTAAATAGTAATTGGTGTCAACTCCGTGAGTAAGATAGAATAACTTGTCAGTATCTTCAAAATAATCCACAACATACTCAGCAGGAGCTAAAGAGAAGATAGAGCCTTTTATGGCTTCTAATTGTTGTCTGTAATTCCAACTATCTTTTCCATAAAAATATGAATGATGGTCGTGGGTTGAATAAACATAAGGTATACCTCTTTTTTTAGCTTCCAAGCATAAATTAGCAACGTGGATATGAACAATATCATAATCCCCTACTTTTATTTCATTTAAGTATTTAATATCAACTTGATTCCCAAGCTTTATTAAATTTTTTGTGTACTCGTCAGTAATTAATTCTGTTGCGCCCCATCCCCTTACGCCAGTAGGAAGTATAGGCATATTGCTGCTTATGACTTGACATATTCTCATATAAATTTCTTTTCTTGTTTATCAATTAATGAATAGCCATCAGCCTGAGTAGTAAATCTATTTTTTACGATACCCATTCTGTATGAGCTCTTTTTGAATATTGTATTAAAATAAATATCCGCAGCATCCCAATTATGTGTTCTAAGCTGTTCTTTTAACCAAGACTTAGCAAATTTTGGGAACATAATAGACTGGATACCTATAATATGATTGGTAACGAAGTATTTATCGTTTATATCCTGAACCACTTTAGATTGTGGCCATCCGTGCTCAAGGGTTTTAGTATCTCCGAAGCTGAAAAATCCAATATTATAATCATTTACCACATTTGCAGCATCGTATACGGCATTACAAAAGTCCTCAATCGAAGTCTCAATTAGGCAATCTCCCTCGCATACAATCAAAAAGTCGCACTCCTCAAACTCTGTTAAGATTGCTGTTTTGAAGGCATCGAAGCATCCAAAATGGGGGGGAGTAAGTGCTGTTCCAAGTCTTTGTACAGTATCTTCATCGAACAATTCCATTGAAACGCATTCTGGCCTGATGCAGTTGTGGCTCGGAGGTAAACTCTTGAAAGGTTCGTTAGTGTGTAGGATATATTCGATTCCGTGTTCTTTGACTCTCTGCAAAGATTCTCTGCTCCTCTGCTCTCTCTCATCATTTAAAGTCGTTTGTATGTGTACCAGCTTTATTTTAGGTTTTTTATACCTTTTGAACTTGCCAGTATTGTTATATGTATTTATGTTATGTGAATTTAATGAATAGTTTTCAATTTTATAAACTCTATCGCCATCAAAAAATTCTAATTTAATATTTATTGGCTTGCCAGTGTATTCTATCTCCTTCATAAATTCACGGCTTTTACTAATTTGGAATCCGCCGTTGTAAAATTCAGCACCATCTTCATCCATACGAATAGAAACTCTTCTGTCATCTATATTATAAGTAAAGAAGTAAAACATATACTTATTTGGTTCTTTCTCTATTGGTAAGATTGAGAAATATTCAGAGTTAGAAGCAACTCCAAGACCACTATTAGTTATAAGCGTCTCTTCTTGATTGTGAATTATATTAACTAATGGCTTATCGGTTAATTTTTTTACCATATAATCTTCAAGGAAGTTCTGACAACCAGCAGCTTCGCAGGCTGCATTATAATCATCAGCATTCCTTACATCATCAAATGTATTTAAGAAGAAGTCTACATTGTAGAACATACCATTTGTTTGTATTCCTTTACCAAATGGAGTGTTTAAACTACCTAAATAGGCATTAGCTCCACCAGAAACCTCTTCAAATCCCTTTTCAACTACTGGTATATCATCATCATCTAAAATAACATCGTATGTGGTGTAAAAAAAGTTTTTATATCCAAGATTTTTAGCATTCTTAGCACCATTGAACATATTTGTAAGCACCGTCAATGATTGATTGCTGTACTTTAATCCGTTGATATTAACCTCAACATTAAAATCGTTGGTATTTCTGAAAAATCTGGTATAATATGAGTGATGACATAGTGGATTGTGTGCATCATATATGTAGTAATCCACCATTCTTTGAATCTCTTCGTCAACTGGATAGTGTGATAATAACATAATCTTTCTACCAAGTGGCTTTAAGCTCAAAATTGTAGACTTAGTTAGTTCAACCCTGCTATCCAAGTTTGGATATGTACCTAAAATGATTAACTCATCTTTATTTTCAAGTGATTTTGCCTTAGTAAGCTCAATAACTTTTTGTGCATCTTGTTTTAAGTCTCCAGATAGATAGTGCATATTTTTTTCAATATCATATCTGTTCAGGTAAACATCCAAATTGTACATCAACTTAGGAAGCTCCTCGTATTCAAGAGCCTCTTTAATAACGATAGGGTTTAGCTCTTTATTGCCTCTGTCTCCTTTTGAGGAGAATAAAAACAAATCAGCGGCATTAAGGAAGTCCTCAGTATCTGACCTTTCTCCCCATACGACACAATTATCAAGTTTTGGGTTTTCCTTCTTCCAATCCATAAGCGGTCTCCAGTAATTCTCGAAGTTACCAGCCTGATTACCTAAAAAATGATATTTAATCTTGTAATCAGCCGTCTGCTCACATAACTCATAAGCGTATTTCTGGTTCTTTCTGGGCGTAAATAAGCCAATTATCACAATATGCTTATAATCAGGCTCAAGACCTAATTTAGCTCGGCATTGAGCTTTATTTTGCGTTTTTTTGTCAACTGGGTACTCAATTACCTCATATGGTACATCCAAGTGATTGTATTTTAAAGCGTTGAAGGGGCTAACAAATACAAACTTATCTGGCATATAAGTCTTTCTTGCAGGGTTAAAGCTGCTATCGTGTGTAGTTTCAATGATGGTATATTGCCTCTCTTTACGATATAACCAATCAGACATATCCTTGTCCATAAACATTTCGGGGAACTCTTCCATTGAAATAACATCAGGTTTCCAATTATTGATTATGTCTTGAAGCTCCTGAGTCTTATTATCTCCTAATGACTTAAAATTAGCTTCTCCTATGGTTTCAATAATGCGATTCCTTTGAACAACAAATGTCCACGCAACAAAAGCGTGCTCCACTACCATAATTTCAAAATCTTGCTTCATAAGCTTGACTTTGTTAGCAGTTACCTGCGGTGCGCCACCAGTTGATAGGTGTGGAGTGATTACTAATAATTTTTTCATATTTCTATTTTTTGTATAGCTTCAAATACTTGTAATACTGAAGGCTGACATTCAAAAGTTGATTTATTCTCCAAGCATTTAATCAGCGGAGCAACTCCCTGAATATTTCCCCATTCTCTAATTCCGTGTTTTGCATCTGACCCACATTCTAATCCACATCCACCTCGTACATATTGATAAACTAATTTATTATTGTGTACAAAAAATCGGCTTTGATTTCCATATCTATAAGGCATCCTAAATTCTGGTTTAAGATGAGAGCCTAAATGAACGATAGGAGCATCAGTCGTACCTGCAAGGTGCAAAAGGCCGCTATCCATTGTAACAAAAGCAAGAGAATTGTTAATAAGATGCCAGCAATCTGAAATATTTGTCTTGTTCATCAAGTTTTTACCTAATTGAATCTCAAAATTAAATACTGGTTTCTCAACATTGAAAAATCCAGTTTCTGCCGAGTCTTTACCCACAGATACAACTGCAATACCTTTTTCGTTTAATAATTTAGTGAGCATCATCCAATTTTTTGCTTCCCAAGTTCTTGTTGGCCAAGTTTGAACTGGATGTATCAAAACATATTTTTCAGGAACTTCTAATGTAAAAGGATGTGTTGGCTTGTAATAACATTCCATTTCATTTTTACTAAGCATAAACCCTAAGTGAATTGCGTGAAATTGCCTAATATCAATCATATTATGCTTGTATTCTATACCACGCTCATTCTTTTTTCCTACATTATAAAATGAATTGTGCATTATGTAGTTGCTTTCAATAAATCCCCAATCTATTGAAGTATGCTTATAGCTGGCTTCTACATATGGATTCATTTTGAAAAGCTCAGGGAACTTAGATAATACGAGCACTTTACTCTCATAATAATCGTGTAGCTTTTTGATTGTAGGGGTTGCACATATCAAATCTCCCAATCCATTACAATCTGATAAATTTAGACAAGGTTGTTTCATATTAATATTTTTCGTTTGGTATATAATTGAAGTATCTAAAAAACCACATATAGTTTTTCATAATCCATTGTGTTACTCCTTCTCCTAAAATTCTATTAGCATCGGATGGGAGCATCTCTAATCTATTTCTTATCGTATGGTCTCCATAATCTCCGTGAACTGTGTCATCTTCTTTTGTTATTTGTGGAATAAAATCAAAATTATGATTGAAGTGAGGTATACCTAAATAATTATAAACACGATTCATCGTTTGTTCAGGGTTTAAGCATAAATCTTCATACTTTACAAATAACATATGCTTATCATTCCCAAAAGAAATAATTTCTTGCAATCTTTTAAGAGCCAAACCAACTGGGGGTGTATTAGCCCAAATATCAACTCTCTCAGGTATTGTAGCTCCACGCATTGTTGCCCAATCTCTTGTTGCTTCGGCTTTCTCAGGGTTTAATCTGAACTTTTTTTCCATAGAGCAAAATACATCTCTAAGGTCTCTGACCATTACAATAACTTTTGGCTGTTCATTTTCTCCTCTTACCATTTTTAAAAAGTCATAATAAACTCCCCAAGACCTGCACTTATCTATTATGTATTTTTTATCGGTAATATTATTACAATAAGCATCCATACCGCTTTTACAAAAAGCTAAAAATGCTTTTTTATATCTTTCTCTATCTTCTTCCAATACAGACTTAAATGAATTGTCGTGAGTATAATTACCCCTTGCTGCATATAATAGCTCTAACAATCCACTTGTCGGAGTAGCATATATATCAGGGTTTTGCGCCATTATATTTTGAAATAGCGTACTACCTGAACGAGGTATGCTTGATTGATAAAAAATTTGTTCTATCATATATATTTATTAAAAAGGGTTTGAGGAAATAATTCTTTATGTTTCAGAAGATATTCGTAGTAAGGAGCATACATTTCAGCTATCTTATGATTATCCCATATTTGTAAACTTCTACCATCAACTCTATCTAAAGAGTTTGCTTTGTGATTATCAAAATTATTTGGGTTGTCAATATCCCCTGATTGTTTATGTGGAGCTTTCATTTGGTCTCCATCATTCCAATTAAAGCAGTATGATGGAATATAAAACTTTTCGTGTTCGTCAAGTTCTCCATTGTCTCTTGCTTTTGTGTACCACCCAAGACCTTCTTTGCCAGTCTCTAACAAATATCCATATTCACGGACTTTATTTATATCGCCAACAACTGACGCTTCAAGCGTATTCATTACAAGTCGCAAATTATTACCGCTATAAAAAAATGATTGCTCAGGTTTAAAGAATGGAAGTGATGTACGCTCTATACCATCAATCGCTTGTTGCATAAAATGAGGTAAAAACACATCGTCATCATCCCAAGTAACGACATAATCTCCAGTTGCTAACATTAAAGCATCTCTTCGTATAGCTCCAACATTAGTGTACGGCTTTTGAGTTATTGAATCAGTATTAGAATTTACTATTATGATATTTGTATTAATAAGTAAAATTTCATAAGGGTCATAAATGTTGTGATTTTTGGGAAGAATTTTATCGTAATTGTCAACATCTGTGTTATAAATAATAAGTTCTTTATTAGGATATGTTTGAGCTAAAAAGCAATTCATTGCACGCTCAACACAACTAAATCTACCATATGTGCACATTACTGCTGATATTTTTTTCATATGTCGTTGTATAATTCTGGGTTTTTATGTTGCTTACTATATTGTGTTGTCGTATTTTCTAAGTGGTCAAGATAATATTTCTCTTCATCGTCAAGATTATCTAAATCTAAGTACCATCCGTGATGTCTGCATATCATATCTTTTTTTGCTATTCTCAAAGATTTGTAACAATTATCTCCGAAGTTTCTCATCATAGCAAACGTAGTGTCAGTATCTGCTTTGTATAGATAATCAAACATTTCACTATCGTGTTTTTCAAGCCACCATCTTGCTTCATTACGAATAACTTGATTTTTATATCTGTAATGGTCAGGTAAATCATCTGTATGAATTGCAAGAGCAATTTTATCATATGAACGCCCATACCATTTTATATAATTGAACATCATCAATTTCCATTCTTTTGGAAAGTCATCAGGCAATATAATATCAGAGTCAGTATAAACAAAGTACTCTCCAAGCTGCTTATCTAATTGAGTAGACCATAAAGCCAAGTGTCCTTCATTCTTTTCAAAATGTACTACAATATTTAAGTTTGGATTATTCATAATACGCTCATACCATTCCAATAGAGCAGGATATGTAGAAGCATTATCAATAATTATTATTTCCTCATCTGGGTTCAATTCAATTAACTTATCTACCATATTTTTCGTGGTAGTTAGTCTATTTCTATTATTAATAACAACCTTGCAATTTGTGGGTCTATGAACTATTTTAATAAAATTACTTTTCATAATCATAGTTTACAAAATATCCGTATTCGTGATTACCAAATAACAAAGTCATATTTGGGTATCTCTCTAAGAATAAAGCTTCTGTAAGGTCTGGTTGTAAGTGTGTCTCGTGTTGATTATCAAATTCAGCACCCTGAGGGTAGTTATATGGTACACCTACCAAGCATAACTTATCCTTAGACTGTATCTTATCTAAAAAGTTTTTAGCTGCTATAATACTCATATGCTCAATAATGTCTCCAAGTATGATGTAATCATATGGAGCGATGTCAAAATCCAAAACATTTTGAACAAATAGGTTATTGTACTTATTTTTTAAATCAAACATATCAACATATGCAGGAAATATCTCTATTCCATCCATATTAGGATATTCGGCTTTTAATAAATGTGAGTAAGTTCCACAACCTGCTCCAGCATCTAAGATGTTTAAGGTTGATGGTACATTTTTAAGGAAGTGCTCTTTGATTGCATCCTTCATAAATCCAGTACTGTAAGGCATAGTTTAATTTTTATTCTTCCCACTTACCAATAAGGCAGTCAGAAGGGTCATTTGATTTTAGTTTACTTTTTGTTGTGCATCCACAAAGGGTGCAAAAATTCATACCGTTTGCATTTACTTTCCAATTTTCACAAGGTTCGTTATATCCATAGCATTTCCTGAATCTTTTATCTGCACGCACCTTTTGATTTTCATTATCAAAAACCATATGTTCTGCAAATTTCAAAAAATTAGGGTCGTACTCATAATTAGTAATTACTTCATTTTTTTCTGCTGTATCATTCAAATTTGATTTCCATTCTACAACTTGAGGGAACTTAATATTTCTGAGACAAGTGTTTGGAGCAATCTGTTTTATGATTGAGAAATATTTAAAAGAGGCACTATTTCTATCAATCCAATCCCCAGTTTCATCATAAGGTAGCTTAGCTCTATATTTATCTTTATGGAATAAATTTGTGTGAGCACCAGTAACACCTGCATTATGATATATATATGTTTCGTGCCATCTCTGGCTATTATCGGTAGCCCAGCAGAAGTCTAATTCTTTTATAACAGAAGTATTATATCCTCTCATCCAAGCATTCCATAAAACTCCCCACATATCAGAGCACCAAATCTGGAGCTCGTGATACGGAGGCTGAGATGGATTAGCGATACGCCATTCTTCGGCAATTTGCCTATTAAGTATTGTTATTTCTCTAAATAATGTTTCGCAATCTTTTTCAACCTTTTCAAAAAATATCCAATCAACCCCTTTCATCAAATATTGTGCACCGCCACTTTGATATTCTCTTTGTTTTACAATATTTTTATTAACACCAACTATTTCACACATTTTATCTAATACCTGCTCTCCTTTAGATAGAATATAATCGTGTCCTATATATCCGATAGTATCAGATACATACCAATTATTGTCGTCATCATTATATTTATATAGGAAATCTGGAAACTTAGTAAACACAATATCACAATCGTGATAAAATATTGCCTCTTGAGATAATTGTGGTAAGGCTTTAAAATGCTGCTTCATAATATGAGGCCTTATGGATGAAATGTAATTCAGTCCAGCATTTACTATATCATTCGTATATACTCTTTCATCTTCATAAAAATAAAAGTTAGCAATACCTTTAAAGTTATCTTCAAGTAATTTTATTCCATCTACTTTGTCCTGCCAATCAGCTTCTGCTTTATTGTATGCAAATAGACAATGAATTGAAAATTCCTCTGCAATACCACAATCTCTAAAGTTTGTAAGCATTACTTCTATTTGCCAAGCGTAGTAAGGAATACACGGCTGTGCGCAAAGGAATGTTATAGGTTTTTTCATTAGTACTTCTTATGTGATTTCACTTCTTCTATCTCAGAGTTATACTTCTTATTGATAGCTTTTTTTATTTTCGCTCTTTCGTCATTCTTTATATATACTTCCCTCGCCAAAAATATGAAATTTTGTCCAAAATCTTTTCTCCTTTCGTGGTTTCTTTTTGCATCTTCAATACCCCACAAATAATCGTTGATTTTTTTGAGTTTTTTATACTGAGAAATCTTCTCAAAATTATCATCTAATTTAACTGCAATTTTCCTAAGTAAATTATACTCTTTTAGTATTATTAATTGCTTCTCAGGGTCAGTAATTTTTTCTCTTTTAATGTCAAGAATAGTGATTTTATCAAATAATTCTCCGACAGATACTGGTACTTTTATCATCTTTGAAATCCTATTGGGTTTTTAATAATTTTTGTTGACTTTCTATTGAATAACACAGCAATAATCAATACAGATAGTATTAAAGCGCCTTTTGCGTACAAAAGCTGCTTCCTGACTTTATCTATTTCGTCATAGTGTTCATCTGAAGAATAGGGGGATACTTGGTCTATTTGATAGTCCAAAAGCTCAAGGTCTTGTTTTAACTTTTGTCGCTTCAAAGTGAGCGTCTGCAACTCTTTAAGTTTATCCAGCTCAGAAGGCTTAGATTTTTTTGTTTTATTTCTCATAAAGATTACTTAATTTCGCTGAGGTAAAATTAGTGAAATAATTCAAATAAAAAAATGAAAATATTTTTTAATAGTAGTATGCCTCGTTCAGGGAGCACATTACTTCAAAATATTTTGGGAAATAATCCAAATATATACGCCACCCCTACCAGTGGTCTACTGGAGATGCTAATTGCCAGCAAGCGTGTTTACACTGGTTCTCCTAATATTAAGGCTCAAGATGAATCAGAGATGAAAAAAGCATTCTTAATGTATTCTCATTATGCTATGCACGGATATTTTAACGGCATTACTGATAGAGAATATGTAATAGACAAAAGCAGGGGATGGGCAATCAATATACCATATTTAGAGTCTTTCTATAAAAACCCTAAGGTTATATGTATGGTCAGGGATTTGAGGGATATAGTGGCATCTATGGAGAAGAACTTTCGCAAGCACCCTGAAAAGTGGGATACTTTAGACGATGAGAAAGAACCAAAAGGCACTTCTATTGGAGAAAGGGTAAGCATATGGATGAATCCAGAAGGCAAACCAGTTGGTCATACCCTAAATAGCATTAAAGAGGTTTTTCATAGGGGTAACGATAAAAAAATGCTTTTTGTAAGATTTGAGGATTTAACTCTTAACCCTGAAAAGGAAATGAAAAGAGTATATGATTTTCTCGAATTACCTTATTATCATATTGATTATCAAAATGTTAAACAAGTTACGATAGAAGATGATAAATTTCACGGCAAATATGGACAGCACAAAATTCAACCAATAATAAAACCAGTTTCATCAGAAGCTGAAAATATACTTGGGAAGATAATATACAAACAACTATATGAAAAAAATGAATGGTATTTTAAACAATTTAACTATTAAAAAATGGATGTAAAAATCAGGTTCAATACGGATTATATTGCCGATAAGAGCCCACATAAATGGAGAATCATCATAGATGATGTGCAACATCTCGTAGATGAAATTGATATTAACTGCAAAAGCAGTACTACTACGGATTTAGTACAAGTTGGGATGGCTATGCAAACCAAATGGCATATCTCTTGCAAAGCGAAAAATGTATCTTTTAAAACGAAGAAAAATCAAAAAATAGCAATCGTATTATGATAATTTTATTATTCGGTCAGCCTGCATCAGGCAAGACAACATTAGCAGAATTAATTGACACAGAACCTCATCAAATTTTAATTGACGGAGATAAGTGGAGAGAAGTTACCCAAAACAAAGATTATACAAAAGAGGGTAGGCTCAAAAACTTAAAAGGAGCTTTTGATATGGCATTATATCTTGAAAGGGAAGGATTTATGCCTATTCTAAGTTTTGTAACTCCTTATGAAGAGCTTAGGCAATACTTGAATGAAAAGTCATTGGCATTAGTACAGATATATTTGACATATAATACGGATAGGGGAAGGAACTCGTACTTTGCCACTGAATTTGAGAAACCGTCTGGGTCTTATTTGCATCTGGATACATCCGAATTAAGTATTGATGATTGTTTAACCAAAATTAAGGATTATGTGGCAAAAAAAACAACACATTAAGAGCTCTATGGCCAAAAAAGATGGTCAATTTTCAGCTTTTATTGGAAGATGGCAGCCTCTTCACGAAGGGCATAAGCAGTTATTTAAGCAAGTATTAGATGAAGGTGGAAATGTCTTGATTATGATTAGGGATATGAAGCCTGATGAAAAAAACCCATATACTGCTGCTGAAGTCTATGTAACCATCTCTGATTATTACAATGATTTGATAAAAGCTGGTCGTGTAAAAGTTATGAAAATACCAGACATATGCTCTGTGGATTTCGGCAGAGGAGTTGGATATGACATCGTTGAATGGATACCGCCTGCTGAAGTTGCTGAGATTTCTGCAACAAAAGTTCGTGAACAATTAAAACAAGAAGGAAAGTTATGATAGTACAATCAAAGAGACATATCGCAAAAACTATTAGTTATAGATTAATAAGTAGTGGTTTTGGATTCTTAATTGTTTGGTTATCAACTGGTTCTGTTAAAGTTGGAGCTACATTTACGATTGCTGAATTAGTATATAAGCCGATTCAATACTACATTCACGAGAGAATTTGGTATAGATATATAGGTTATGGATTAAAAAATAATGAAAAAAAATCATAGTTTTAGTATTTATCACTAATTTTATGATGGAATCTATTTATAAATCCGTAAATAGTAAAAAATGGAATTGAAAATGCAACAACATAATCAAGATGGTAGTGTAGTTAGTTTAGCTATTGGTTTTATTTTGGCTTTTACTAATCACTTATTTGGTTGGTTAGGTAATATACAAATTACCGCACACTGGGATGGATGGTTTCAAGCAGTTATTCTGGGTATTATAGGTTCTACCGTAACCTTCTTTACTAATAGATTTTGGAAATTTATCGAAAAGAAATATAAGGATAGAAAAAAATAGAATAAACACACAAACAAACAAACTGATGAAATTTAACTTTAAAAAAAACTGGTACTACTTGATACCAGTCGCTATTGGCGGATATTTGATTTTGAAGCAATTCGCTAAACCTGCTGCGGCTAAAGTAGTAGTGGACAATAATAATACGCAAACCAATACTGATTTTCCATTGCAAAGAGGCAGTATTAATACAACTGTTGGGGATTTACAAACTGCATTGAATCGTGGATTAAAAGCTCAAGGAAAAATTTTACTGGTAATTGACAATAATTTTGGCCCTAAAACCCAAGCGGCATTAATAGCTCTTTCAGGTAAACCTTCGATTGCAAATCAAGCAGAATTAGATTCATTGAAACAATCATTAAAGTAAAATTATTATGGACTACGGGTATACACCAAAAGGAGCTACACCACCAATAATAGAAGCACCTTCACAACAACAATTTTCAGAAATAATAGCTAAAGCTATTGAAGTTGCAACAAAAGCAGGTAATAAAGCTTCATCTTCTAATATAGGACAGCAAGTTAAAAATGGTTTAATCACATATTCAAAAGATATTCAAGACACAGTTGATTATTTTTTACAAAATCAAGGAGTAGTTACGCAAGAGCAATTAAATCAACTTGATGAAAAAACAAAGCAAGCAAAGTTGAAACTTCTGGAAGCCGAAAGTCAAAATACATTTGTTAGATATGGATTATATGTTGCTGCTGGTATTTTTGGATTTGGAATATTATGGTTCTTAACAAGAGATAAATCACAAAAGAATGGATAATCAAAATTTGATAAAAGCGGCATTAATGTTTGGTGGTGGCTTTGCATTATTTGCATTGTTAAAACCAAAAGACCCTGCTGTTGCAGTGGCTGGTGCTCAAAAATCTTTTGACAATCAACTTTTACCTGCTCCATCAGAGAAAGATGCAGAAATTGTTATGATTGCTTATACTGATGCTCTTAAAGCTGGAGAACCATCTCAAAGATTGACTGAATTGAATAAAGAGTTAATGAAAGAATTTGGTATGAGATGTTATATTGATAGCAAATCAGGAAAAGCAGTTGTCTGCGATGCTAAAGGAGATGAAATATATAGTAAATAATGAACTTCCCAGTACAAGTTATAAACCATCCAATTCCAGCGGTTTCCGTTGAGGTTGCTGATTCTGGTGTGCCACCAGTAACGTATGCTCAGATTAAGCAATCGTTAGGTAGGCAGGTTTATGAGATTACTAACTTGTATATTTATTCAGAAAATGTAAATCAGTTATTAGGTGTCATTCAGTATCAAATTTTTGATAGTAATGGAGACCAAAATTATTCAAGTATAGCTACAACTATCGACCCTTATGCAGGTAATGCAGTAGCTATTGATATTGACTTAAAAGAATATACTCAGAACTTTGTATTAAATGGTAACTCAAGTTTTGCCACAACAATTTTACCAGAAACATATGTACAAGTTAAGTGGTATGCAAATAGAATTACAAACGCTCTTGGCGGAAACTTAGAGAATTTCAAACAAATTGAGATTGACTCTAACAAGCCAAATTTCTTCAATAACTTAGGCTCTCCTATTTCTCAAATTATGGAGACTGGAAAGGAAATGCAACAAGATTTATCAGTTCCTACATCACAACAAGTTCCACCACACGAACAAGTACCTCAAGCTGCTCAGCCTATGACAATAAAAGTAGCAGATGATTGCACGCACCTTATTTGGCTTGGAATTGCTGCAATTTCAGTTGGTGCTTATATGCTCAAAAAGAAAGAATAATGCAAATATTTGAAGTTTATGGGATGCGTAGAAGTGGTCATCACGCAATAATTGGATGGATTAAATTTAATCTTGATAATCATTATGGAAAAGATAAAGTCCATTACATAAATGATTTAATTAACAACTGCTCATATAGAGGAGAGTTTTTAATGCACAAGGTTAATGAATATAAAAATAGTGGTGCTGAAGTTTTATTGGTAAGCTATGAGGATGAACTTACTTCTGTTAGCAGGATTGAAGGATATAACACTAAGAAATTTGTAATTGTCAGAGATATTAAAAATTTATCAGCAAGCAGGTATAAGGCTTCTAAGCACGGAGCTATGAGAATTGACCAAAAGTTTGTTGATACTTGGACTGAACACACAAATTTCCCTAATAAAATTAGATATGAAGATTTTTTATTAGATAAATCTGTAAGAGATAGAGTATCTCTTATTGAATTTGGTGTTGAAAATATTGATATTACTAACGATGTTAAATATTGTAGTAATATTGGTTCATCATTTGTAGGTAGAGTAATGGATGAACCTGAAAATTATTTGAGCAGATATAAAATGATTGAAATACCTGAACACTTAATCCAATTCATCACAACTCCAGAAGTAGAAAATGTTCGTAAAAATATGGGATATAATTAAGTGCTTGCTATTCCTATTCCGCCTTCATCTGGAATTTCATCATTATTAATTTCATCAAATATAGGAAAATGAATATCATTTAAAAGACATTCATCTTTAAATTTAATATAACATTTTTTATCAAAAAAGTAATTAGCATTTAATGTTAATCCTTTTAACACATCTTCAAACCAAACATCCATAATTACAAATCCTTTTGCTTTTTCGAAATCATTTGGGTTGTTATGCACAATTAATGAATTGTGTTGCGTGGTTTTGCAAATTCCATTTTTAGGATTTGCATAGAAATATCCTATTCTTTTCATATTTTTTTTATTAATTCAAAATGGCCTTTTTATCAGTATGTTCAATCATATAAATTTTGGCAGCTTCTACAATAACATTGGCAAACTTTGGATTAGTAAGCATTGAACTATACACGAGTGAGGATAAAGTAAACATATCTCCATAAAAACTCGTTTCGCAAAGTTCGTTACCATCTATAAATCTTTTTTCTATTGATATATGTATATTTGGTTCATTATTCATTATTGGGTAATTTGTCCAAAGTTCCGTAAATATTTCTAAATCTTGCAGGTTTTACGGCTGCTCCTTCAATAAGTTTTACTTGCTCGTTCTCTAAAGTAACATAAGCTCCCCCTTCCAGTCTGGCATCCAGCTCGATAGCTTTTGTACCATAATAGTCTTTATCAAGCAATTTACTGAGCTGAACCAATGCGCATTTTTTCTCCATCCATCTGTTTGGGTTGCTCTTATCATTGAAATAAAGCTCATTTGGGTATTTAGCTTTGTCTCTAATTGCCATAATCTCAGCTCTTGTCATAACCTGAAACTGAGTCTGCCCTGATTTGTAATAAGCTACGGCATATGCGTGGGTAATATTTTCAGCAGTTCGCTCGGCATCTAATTTGGATTTGTGTACCATTTTTGGCGTTGTACCATACTCTACTGAGAACTTATCTCCCTTGTACACTACTTGAGCTTCTATGCGCTCTATATCGCCAGTACGAAGCAAAATCTTAACCATTCCCTTGTATCCAATCAAAGGTGTTACCGTTTGACGGTATTGTCCATCATCTCCTTTCATATTTCTGGGAATTAAAAAGAACTCCCCAAGTAAATCTGAAGGAACTAATCCAATCTCTGCTCCTGCAAGAATAGAGGCAAACATACTCGCAGGGTTGGACATAAACGCATTCAGTAGTTTTGAATCTTTTTTCACTTCATTTATAACAATCTGTACAAACTTCTGAGGGCTTAAAGGGGTATGGCTGTTCTGTAATAATGATGGAAGCACCTGCTTCTCATACCTTTCCATATAGGTAGTAAACTTTTGTATTGCAGGAAGCTCGTCTACCTTACCCATTTGGGTTGTAGCTTTTATGAACTCTTCCTTAGTATGTTTTTTCGCAAGGTCATATACCTTATCCCAATCAATAATTTGCATAAAAATATTTTTAGTAGTGTATATCAGTAATCAAAGGAATCTCAGCTCTTGCAGGACAAGTCGCAAATAATGGGCAGTCCTTACATTTTCTATAATCAGGATATGCTTTAAATCCAGTCTCCATTTCTCTTATTAGTTGTTGGCGCATCTTAATTACATTCTGTTTATGAAAATAAAATTTGTCAGGGTCAACATTCTGTCTGATAATTTTCATATCAGTAGCATCCTTGCTATTAAATACAAAATAATAAAACGGAACATTCTCTATACCTAAAGCTTCCTGAACTAATAGCTTATAGTGTACTCCCTGAATCATCAAGCTATCTTTCATATTAAGGCTTTCGGTTTCCCATCCCATCTCATTCCATTTATCATCTAATAGCCCTGAATACTTCAAGTCAATGATAACTTTTTGTCCATCCCATTCTCCCCATATGTCCATAATCCCAGTCATCTCATCTGTTGAAATACTATATCCAACTTTTAATATTTTAATCTTATAATGTTTGATAATTCTTTTAAAAAGTTCAGCCGCTTGAGGTATTCTCTCGTATGCAGTTGTCAGCGCACCTTTAGATGTTAGCTCAGGCTTTGGAACTTCGTTAGTACGAGGTAAAGCACCAGTCGCTAAATACTCAAAGTAAATTCCTTCCTTCATCGCCGCTGATGCGACAGACTCTACATTTTTATCAATGTACTTACCTTTAAAAAGTAATCCACATTCCTTTTCATTTAGATAATCCACATAGGATTTCATCATACTTTGGCTAATCTTCATTTAGTTGGGGTTTTATAACGATATAAAATAATTGGTGGGGGTATCTTTTAGTCCAAGCATCTATTATCTTTTTCCTATCATTGATGGAACGATAATCTCTACTCGTAATAAATTCATCATCTCTGGAGTAAAGTGTAATCCTACCAGAGTTGGCTATTTTTTTAGTCATAATTTAATTTCTCAAATTCGAATAATGGCATCCAATTAGTGTGGGATAAATTTCCAACCCAAACGCATTGTACTCCATCTATGTATTTCTCTGTTTCTCCAAAAATAGGTAGGCTCAATGATTCCGATATGACTGGAATACCTTGATACTGGGGATATTTTTCAAGAAAATATGTTAATTTCTGTCTTGCTTCCAGCTTGTTATAAGCCTCTATAACTATTGGTTTTTCATATCCCAAAAACTTATACTTATAGAAACGCAGAATATGCTTTTCAACTGGGTAATTAAACATCTACAAATTTATATATTATTTCCTAAAACAATCAAAGAATATCATCTTTTTTCTTGATAATTTCTTTCATAAGTTTTTTATCACAAATCTGTGCAAGTTTCTCTTCGTTCTCAAACTTATGGTGTTCGCAAAGGCAGAAGTCCTTTGTGATAGGGAAAACAGTAGGCTCTAAAGTAAAAGCAAAGTAAAGCGGCTTCAAAGTGCACAATCCAATCTTTTTAGAAGTGCTCTTCTCAGGATTCCAAAAGATGCAGTTCTGGCATCTCCTTATCATAGGGTAGCCATTACGATTTACATAAGTCTCTAATTTCTCTATCGAATTATTTTCCATTTTTTACTTCTTTGTGATAAAATTACTCTAATTGTTTCATCAAAAGGTCTTTTTCCTTAAAAAAATCTCGTACAATTTTCCTATTTTCCTTAGTATCAATGTAGTAGATGGCATCTGTTTTGTAACACAAAAAGTCAGACTTGAGTTGTTTTTTAACTTGAGACATATACTTGTAGCAGGTGTACCTTATCAACTTATAAATAAGCTGTAATTGTTCATCTCCCTTAATAATCTTCAATTCATCAGTTATAACCCCAGCTTTGATAATCTTATATTTTTTATCAGCTCCAAGTGTACTTAAAGCAGCCAACCTCACAGATTTAAACTTGTCATCCAGTCCTTTCAAATAAGTCATATCTGAAATAATACCCAAATTATATGCAATCCTCCAATAAGCGTGGTTCAAGTCAGTTCCAGTTACCTTACCAAACATATCTTCATTCAAATAACCATTATAATATTCAATCTGATTATATTTTTTTGGAAGTTTTATGTTTTTATTTTTTTTCAAATAGGCCTTAGCATCTTTACGCACCATACCAAATAAGAACATACCCTGCTTGAATGCTTTTTGTTTCTTTTTATCAAGGATGGAAAATATATAAGAGAACTTACCCCAAACTACTTCGTTTGTAAAAGTTCCTTTTTTAATAAATCCATCCGCTTTCAAAGTTTCCATCCTCTTCATCACAAAAGGTTCAGTAGACTTTTGAGAGTATTTCACTATTTTATTATTCACGAGTAAATTCTTTAAGTATTCTATCTAACTCTTTGTTGTATTGTGCTTCAGTCATTTTTCCTTCTGCATAATACTTCTCAAGTAATGTCGCTGATTTATTAAATTGTTTTGTCTTTTGGAATGTATTTGTTGGTGTTGGTCGCTTAGCTGATTTCTTTGAAATCGTTGCAAGCTTTTTAATATTAGTCTCAAGTGTTTTTTTAGCTCTTCTCCTGCTATCCTTCTTAGATTTTAATTGCTTGATTTTATTTTCAATTAAATTTCTAACTTTTGTTTTTTTCTTTCTGTTCTCTCTGGTCTTAGGTACTTCAAATGTAACCTCTTCGGCTTCTCCAAAGGCTTCTTCGTTTCCCTTTTTATCAAACTGAAATAATACAAAATCTAAATAGTAGTTTTCAGGTGTACCATCATTTCTCTTCTTAGGTCTTAGCTTCTTATAACCAGAAAATAAAAATCTTCCAGAGTTATTATCTGCATCTGGTCTAATGTTTTCAATGATGTCTCTTACTCCTCTTCTCCCATATTCATAGTTACGAGTATTGAATATTTTAGTCTCGCCATAATCTCCAGCAGATACTTTTACATAAACACAATCAGGAACAAGCTCAGATATTGTTTCATCTAATGAGTACCATTCAACTAATGCAAAATCTGATGGGTCAATGTAGTTTAAGTCGCATATTTCTCTTGGCGGAACTTTGTCAATCGCTTTAAGAATATCGCCTTTAATTTTTTTAACCCTTAACTTATACTGAGGAACATCTTTGTACTTCGGTAATAAATCTTTTTTGATAATATCCCTACGCTGCTTAATAGACAACTTGTTCTCTTCAGGCAGTGTATTATTAATTTTAGTAAACTGCTTGAGTAACCTATTATATGTCGTTGTCTTTTTTGCCATATGAGGTCAGCGGTGCTATTTAGATTGAGATTCAATCCAGCTTTTAATTTTATTTTTATCAAATAGGAATTTACCGCCAACCTTAGCATAAGGTATTTTATTTTCTTGTATTAGTGAATATACTTTTGACCTTGAAAGTCTTATCCATTCGCATAGTTCTTTCACAGTTAAAAATTCGTTGTTTATCATATAAGATTTTTTGAGAGATGCAGGGGAACAAATATAATACGAAAAAAAGATGATTCATACAACTTGTTGAAAAAAGGTTTAACAAATTGACACACAATTACTTATCACAATTAAATGTGTCGCTATATTTTTTTGAAGAATAACACTTCAAAACTGATTGATTTTGAGCTAAATTGATGACTTTTTCTTGTTAAAGAATGTAGTCCAGCCACTTTCAGTTTTAATTGAACCTGTTGTTAATGGAGTAGGTTCAGTTTGATTTTTTTTCTGACCTTTTAACTTTTGGATGTTGCGAGCCCACTCTCTTAATTGTTCTCTTCTTTCAGGAGAAATATTATATTTCTTTTTTTCTTTTTTTACAGATTTTTTTTTGTCTTTCTTATCTGTCTCCAACTTAACTGGAGCTTGAGCAGTGTGTATCCTTCTCCAATACTCGCCTTTTACGCTTTCAAGCAAGGTAACAACTTCTTGTGGTTTTTTTCCAAAACCATCAATTACTGAGATTAAAATTTGATTTGGGTTCATTTTTTTTGTTTTATTGATTAGATTTTATAATTTCTTTAATTTCCTCGAAGGCATTCTTAAAACTACCAGTCATTAGCATCTTACCTCTCCATTTAATTACGTTCTTCGTTGAAGTAGGACTTTTTATGGTAACAAGTTTTGCTTCGGTTTTAAATTGTTCGTATAGCTTTTTTCTATTTATACTTGCTGCCATTATCCCATATTTTTAAATGTGTTCAAAGATTTGGTAACGCTGGTAATATAAGATGTCCATTTTTTTGTAGACATCTCAGGAACTGGCTGTTCCTTCAGTCTATCAATATAATCTTCATACTTTTCTTTATCAGATAATCCTGCAATCCTTTCCTTTTCAGCAGCGGATTCATTTTCAGATTTTTCTTTTAATATCCTTAATGCTTCAGCTTTTTGAAACTCTTCTCTTCGAGCAAGCTCAGCTTCATCATCGGCTTTTAGTTTTGCAATAGTAACCTTGATTTCAGCCAATTTATCATCCCATTCTTGATTGGTCAAATTTAAAACATCATCATATGATATAATATTTACAAAAAGCTGTATATTGTTTTTAGGAATATATACCCAATTTGTATTAAAAGACATAGTACCTAATCCTAATTGAACCAGAAAATTATTTCTTAGTGTAGCTCTCTGTTGTTTAAAATCATCCATTTCTTTTTTAATATTGTCCTGCTCAGCTTGTAATTTTGCTCTTTCTTCCTGAAGCTTTTGTTGCTCTTCAGCTAACTTAGCTTGTTCAGCTAATTTTCTTTCCTCCTCAGCTTTGATTTGAGCATCTTCCAATTCCTTCTCTTTTACAATTAAACCTACAAACTCCTCAAACTCTTCATCCGAAAAAAGTTCAAGATTAATTCTGGGAGTAGATATTTCAGTATTATTAATACGAGATTTCCAAACATACTCAGTCATAAGTAAAGCTCCACCAAGTCTAATAAGTTTATTAGCTCTATCATTGATAATAGCCAGCTTTGCTTCCTCTTCACGCTTTTTTATTGCTTCCTTCTCTTCATCAATTCTATCTTTTTCAGATTTCAAGTGCATTTCAATAGGAGAAAGCATTTCAGTTATTTCTTTTGCCCTTGCATCGACAGCTCTACCATAAGCAAGACTATCTGCTTTTAGTTCTTTACGCTTATCCTCAACTGCTGTACGCTTGCTGACAATAAATCGTAAGGCTTTTGATACTTCAGAATACCCTTCAACATCATCAATAGATGCAATCTTGAGTGGTAAAAATTCTTTTGATAATTCTGCAACCGCAGGAACGACTACATCAAACTTAGTAAGCTCTCTTTTAATGAGTTGGTCAAAAGAAGTTGCAATTTCATTCGGTAGTAATGTAGGTGCGTTTTGAAGCATTTCATCTAAAGCTTCTTCGTCTACTGATTTTTTCTTTGCCATAATTATTTGTTATAAGGAGTTAAAAATATCTCTAATAAAGGGCTATTACCCCATTTCTCTATATATCTTAATCTGTTAATTTGCATAGAAGCATTCACAAGTTCTGGGTCTCGCTCTTGAGTCATACTTATACGCACGGTCTGGGGATTAAGCTCGGCTTCTACATCTTGACGGATACCCTTGAGCTTCATTCTGTATAAGTAATCGCTATCTTCATAATATGCTGGATAAAAAATTTCATCAAAATCTCCAATATAATCATACATATACTTAGATATTAGAATAACAGACCAGCTAACATAAGACTGAACAAGGCTATATTCATATTTTTCTATAACCTTGTTAACAGTCTCAGTATTATATCCTAAATAAACATCATCATTAAGTATGAGTGCGTGTGAATTTTTTTCAAATATTGTTCTGCATAATTTATTCCAAGAAGCAGCTACACCAATATTTTTATCTTCTTCATACAAAAAGACATTTGGAATTATATTTAAAAAGGATAGGTCTTGTTTACCATTATCAATAATATGTATTTCAATATTTTTAAAATCTTCAGTTACATATTTTATTAATGTAGGTAATAATAAGTCTGCTCTATTTAATGTAGGTATGCCTATCGCAAAACTCATTTCTTAACTTTTGATTTTTTGGGAGCAGTGGCTTTTAAAACTGCTTGTTTTAATTTATCTTGTACAAACTCCGTAGCAGATTTTAAGACTAAGTTTGCAACTTTTTCATCTCGTAACATAGCTTCTACTAATGAAATATTAAGTACATCATCATTTCCTTTAATAGCAACATCTATCTTTACGTTCTTTTCAAGCACACAATCTAAATGAAAGAAAGAAATTTGTTTTTCAAAAACTTTTTTCGGTTTTTCTAATTTTGGAGCTTTTGGTTGTACTACTGGGCTCTTTTTTTTAGTTAACGCTTTTGCTGCTTTTGGCGCAGCTACCTTTTTCACTTTTGACATTTTATTTTATTTGATTAAATTACTGGGATTACGCCTGCTCCATCGTGTTCAGGCATATAATGTAAAGCTCCTGCATCGTTTCCTTCATCATCACGAGAAGGGAATAGAAGTGTATTATCATCTAATGTTAAGACTATACATTTGTATCTCCAACCAAAGGCATCCATTTCTTCATCTGTCAAGTATCTGACATTTACAATTTTTCTATGCAATAAAACAGAATTAGCTGTATTAGTCCATCTGTTAATAGCTTCAATTTCGTTACTCATATTAATTTAATGTTGGTGTTGGTAAAATTATTTTATTTTTAGCTATTTCAATAGTTTCATCTAACATCTTGAATAGTCTCTCAACTGCTTCTTTATGAAATTTAACTTCATCTTCCAGTTGTTCAATTCTTAATTTTTGAGCCTCAATTAAATCGTCAGAAGTTTTTACAACATTTTCATAACATTTAATTATTTCTTTTTGCATTAATATTTCTTGCTGATTTTCCATAAATAATTTTTGATTTTTTTAAAAGATGGGGGCAGGTTAACTACTCCTACCCCCTAAAACACAGAACAAACAAACACTCTTAAATAATGTGTACAGCTTCGTTGAAAGCTTTTATAATTTTGTTATTTGCGTTACCAAACATTTGGCTTGTAAACTTTTGCTCTTCGTTTTTATACTTTTGGATATAATTATAATAACCAGAGATTGCGTTGTAAGCTCCCCATAATGTACCTCTTGTAGCATTCGTTTGCTGAGTAGGGTGTGATAATGCAAATTCGTATATTGAAGAAACCTGATTTTTAAATCTTGTGCTGATTTTCTCTTCTTCTTCAGCAGATTTCAAAGATTTGTATTCTGGCTTCATAACTTTTACTATGTAATCTTGTAATTGCTCATCAGTTACTTTAGTCTTAGCCATCTCATTAAATACCTCTTGAACTTCGTTCATATACTTTGAACCTATGTTCATAACCTTGTAGGCTTCTGCTAATCTTTCCTTAGCTCCTACTCTATGCTGAATTAAAACTTTGTTAGTCAAATCTCTCAAGGCAGCTTGTAATGTATTGTTACATACTACTCTCACAGAAGTAAAACCTGCTATGATTGATGAAGTTCCATCGTGTGAATTAGTAAGGATTATGTATTTGTTACATTCCTCGCCTGCTACCAACATATCCTCAGGTAATTTAGCTGTTACAAAGATTCTCTCTCCTTTACCCAAAGCTCCAGCCGTTTCGAATATGGCTTCTCCGCTATCAATAATAGCATCAAAGAAACCGAAAGCGTCTTTGTTTTGTACAATCTCGTATCGGCCACCTACAATACCTAATGTATCGTGTGTGTCTTTACGAAAAGTTGCAAACTTGTCCTCAAATGGTTGGTAAAGTGTTACGCCATCTTCCTGAGGGATGCGTGCGTGGATGGTAGTTTTTTCTACTTCGTAATCTAAGTTAGCTTGCTCGATTGCTTCTGAAGCAGTCATTGCTTTGTCTACTACTTGACCTAATCCGTGCCAAGCTTTTTCTGAATTTGATGCGAATGAGTGTGTACCCTTTCTTTCATTGAAATTAATCAAATGTGCCATAGTGTTTCGTTTTTATTTTATTAAATTGTACCACAAATATAGTTATAGTATTTTATTTTCCAAACTTTTTGTCAATTATTTTCATATTTTTTTTATTTTATTCAATTTCAACGGGTTTTGAAGCTTTTCTATTGTAACCAGATTTCTCAAAATCGTTAATCCAAATAAGCTTTCGCTTACTATGCTTCTCTCCGTGTACCTGCCATCTTAGGTGTCCTTTTACGCTGAAAGGTGTATCTCTGATTAAATCGGTAAACCATCTACAATCTAAAATTGTTAAATCGCTTTTGCTTTCATTGAAGTGTTTTTCTCCATTTGACCTATCTTTTTGATTAGGTTTTAGTATTCTCTGCTCTATATCACAATTATGAATGAAATATAAAGATGTTAAAAAAGTACTAAGGTAATTTGCTAATCCCTGCTGGTCATTATACGGCTTCCCATCTTTTAAACTACAAGCTATTCCGCCAAATAATCCTTCATTTGTGATATATCCATATGTGGTTAGTGCGTTTCTGGTAAATCCATAACATAATAGTTTTAGTTTTTTATCAGATGGATTTGACAAATAAACTGAAAAACCTTTATCTGTAAAGATTATACCACAATCACTTGGAACTGATTCATATTGTTTGTTCCCTTCGTGTATCTTGGGAGTAGCAGTTGATATTGCATCCTTAAAGGTATTTGTTAAGTAATACTTTTTATGTACCTGCTTATATGTAAAAATTAAAGACTCCATAAATCCTTTGAAATCTTGACTATTTTTTAATAAATTATCTCCAAACATTTGGTCTATTTGAATAGAATAAAAGTCTCCTTTTTCAAGCAGGTCGTATGCTGGGTATGTTGTGTTATTCAGTCTCATCTTCTTTATATTGAAATCCTAATAAATCTAACATTTTTAAATAAGCATCAAATTTACCTTCATTATAACTTAAAGTAAGTACCAGCTCATTACTGGCCTTTGCATCACGAACTATAAACTTCATAAGCTCTTCAAGACTTTCTGGTTGCTTTTCATCATCTAATGTATGAATTGACTTAGCAATCATCATCTCTGCTCTAATTGTTCTAATCTCTTTAATTATTTTTTCAATTAATTCTTTTGAGTCTATTATCATAAAATTTATTTTAAAATTTCTAATTCATCAATGTGAAAATTAAATCTCCAGCCATAAACTGATTCAGTATTTAATCGTACTGCATACCAATCTTTCATTTTTTTGTTTTTTACTTTTGGAACTATCACTCCTTCCATACCAACAAAGGGCTCACACATATTCCCTTCTGAGTTTGCAGCAATGATTACTCTTGTACCTAATTGTAAGGCTTTCTTTTTTACCCAATACTCAGCATCCATTCTATGAGTTGGATGTTCAGCTATTTCGCTGATTTTTACAGTTGTTATTTCCATATTAGAAATCGTAGTTTTTTGTTGGTTTTCTACATTTGAATTGCCAATCGTTATTATTTCTTTCAGTAAGTCCAAAAGTTAATTTAGCATCTCTTCTTTTTATTACAAGTCCTTCATATAAATCAGTATCCACAATACTTTCATATAAATCCTCAAAGTTTTTATCGTAACAAGGCGCTTTATAAACATTTGCGTGTGGTGTACAACAAATATGTTTATATGATGTGAATTTATCTTTGTCTACTACCATCTGAGAACAAGGATATAAAGATTCAAGTAAGTCCATTCTTTCTCCAAATGTAGAACCTAAAAGATATTTACCTTCATACACTAATATATCCCAGATAACAAACTTTAAGTTAAACGGCTTCCCATCTTCTCCTAATTTGTTTTTATTTAAAAATTCTCCACATACTACCATCCAGCTTTCTCCTCTGTGCATACCCCTAAAATCAATATGTGAATACTGAGAAGTAATTGCACCTTTATGGCGGTTCATTACAATAATTTCATCTTTTGAAATAAATACATTGCAACAAGTACCATTATATTTTGGCTGAGCAATAAATTTACCAATATCGTATTTACCTAATTGACTTGGTTGAGTAGTTTCAATCGGTCTTGGAGGGAATAAATAAGAATACTTTAAGTATTTCATTTTGTTTGTGTTTCGTTTCTTATGCTAAGATATATATTATCTTCGGAAATAACAAAATAAATTATTAATATTTTGTTAAAAGGTAAATTTAACTAAAGGGGTATAAAGGGCAGTTTTACACTTTTTTGAGTAAACCGTTTTGTTAAAAATTATCCAATGTTTCCATTTTTTAACCACTACATATGGTTTTCCACAAGGTCTGTTTTCAAATATTTTTTTCTCTACTGGGATGAAATCTAAGGGTACTTCTTTTGAATAATTACTTCTAATTAATGATGCGCACTTTACTCTATCGTTTATAATACGACAATAATTGTGTGGGTTTAGTTTGTATGAATTTTTACCTTTTGGTAAAGTTTCATTCATTTTATAAAGCATTAAAGATGTGCGGTCTATATCAATTAGTTTCATATTAGTCCTTTTTTTGCATACTTATAGAGTATTCTCTCTCTATGATTGTGTCTTTGTGCTGAGTACCTGCAAACCTATTTTGTTCGTGTACAACTGCTACCTGATGTGAACCTACAACTGACCAACCATCTTGGATGTACAATTCTATCATTTTGTTAAGTTCTGAAGCTGTGTGAGCGGTTAAAATTTTAAAATGTAGCATAGTTACTTATATTTATTGTTAAATTTTGTCCATCATTCGATATAAATGATATTGATTTGAATAATCCCTGCTTTAATACACGACCACCATCTTGAATTATTTTTTTCCAATCCTTTCTTTTCTTTTCAAGTATGATTGTAACATTGTTATTCATAGATAAAATAATATGCTGATAATCGCCTCCAGCAATATGATTTAATATTTTAACTTCCTCAGGATTTGATATTCCTAAATAATATTCTAAACTTTGCTCAATTTTACTATTACTGTAAAAATTGTAATAAACCTTTTTCATATTTATTATTATAAAAGATTCCCTTACATTTGAATATTCACTCGAAAGCTCATCTTGTGTAATAAAAGTAAATTTAGAATTAGAG
>Ga0007791_10000010_pt1 | contig 41141 bp, 44 predicted proteins | sample CryBogmetaGMA05M_FD_60368 | JGI IMG/M metagenome (GOLD analysis project Ga0007791, IMG submission 60368) | Freshwater microbial communities from Crystal Bog, Wisconsin, USA - MA0.5M | ecosystem: Environmental > Aquatic > Freshwater > Lake | place: Crystal Bog, Wisconsin, USA | collected 2009-07-06 | reverse complement strand
AGGGGCCTATGCCAGGTAACAACCTCTGAGCCAGCTGCAGCGGAGATCCCAACAACACCAAACCAGGCAAGGCAATCAAGGGGCCGATCACGCTGCCCACAAGCACCTCAAGCCTGGTGTGGCCAAGGTTTTCTTTCAGGGGCTTCTCGGACTCGTCCTGGGCCAAGGGATTAGGCGCAGAGGGATTAGGCGCAGAGGGATTACCACTCAGGGAATTCACCCGGGCCGCCGTTAGGCCGGCCGCTCGCCGCACCCCACTGGCGTCGTATAGCACCACAAAACACATGATCGCGGCCAGGGCAAAGAGGGGATCATCAAAACCCAATTGCCAGCCCAGCCCAGCTGCCGTGCCCGTCAGCAAGGCCGAATGGCTGGAGGGCATGCCTCCGGTTTCCACCAGAACCTTGGGGTTCCAGCGGCGATGCACCACCAGTTCAATCACCAATTTGGAGAGTTGGGCGATCCCGCAGGCGGCCAATCCCCAGGCGAGGACGCCGTTGCTCAAAAAGGCCTCAAGAGCGTTCATCGATCACGGCTCGTGATGTACTCGGCCAAGGCCAACAGGGGGCTGGCTTGCTCGCTCCAGGGTGCGAGGGCAGCCTTGGCTTCTGCCACGAGGGCATCGGCCCGGAGGCGGGATTCTTCTAGGCCCAGCAACTTGGGGTAGGTGGTCTTATCGGCCGTGAGATCTTTGCCCGCCGTCTTACCAAGCACCTCGCTGCTGGCGGTGACATCCAAAATGTCGTCGATGATTTGGAAGGCCAGGCCAATGCCGCGGGCATAGGTGCGCAGGGCAGCCAACAGCTCTTCAGAAGCCCCGGCGATCAGAGCGCCACACACCACACAGGCCCGCAACAGGGCTCCGGTCTTGTGGAGGTGGATGTACTCGAGGGTCTCGAGATCCACCTGCTTGGCCTCGCACTCAAGATCCACCACCTGCCCACCCACCAATCCAGGCGCACCGGAAGCAAGTGAGAGCTCACCAACCACTTGCAGCAACCGCTCAACGGGCACCCCGGCGCTGCGCAAAGCCACCATTTCAAAGGCCCTGGTCAGCAGGGCATCTCCCGCCAAGATCGCATTGGCTTCGCCATAGACCTTGTGGTTCGTCGGCCGACCACGGCGTAGGTCGTCGTTGTCCATGGCGGGCAGGTCGTCATGGATCAAGGACATGGTGTGAACCATTTCCAGGGCAACCGCCGTGGGCATGGCCAGGGAGCGATCGCCACCGGCCAGCTCACAGGCCGCCAGACAAAGAATGGGCCGCAGTCGTTTGCCACCGGCCAACAGGGAGTAACGCATGGATTCCCGCAAGGATTCCGGCCGCTCGGGGCCCAGGGAGCCATCCAACGCCAGCTCAACCTGCCGGCGGGCTACATCCAAGTAGCCACCAAAATCAAAGCCCGATTGAGAGGCGTTGTCGCCCCCCGCACTGGAGGCGTTGTCGCTCGTCGGGCTCACCGCCACCGCCATCGGGATTGCATTGCTGGAGCGGATTCTCTCAGGTACCAGCCCCCCTCACGGCAACAAGTCGGCCAAAGGGTTATCAAGCTGGCAGTGACCGCACCAGCTGCTGAAGGTGTTCACTAGCAGCATCGTGACGGTCATCGGGCCCACACCCCCTGGCACCGGGCTAATGGCACTGGCGATGGGCTCCACCTCTTCAAAGCGCACATCACCGCACAGCCGGGCCTTGGCGTCGGGGCTGGCTTGGACATCAGCCTTGGCGTCGGGCTCTAGCCGGTGAATGCCCACATCCACCACCACGGCCCCAGGTTTCACATGGTCAGCGCCGATGATGCGGGGTTTGCCGGCGGCTACCACCAGCACATCGGCCTGGCGGGTGAGCTCTTCGAGCTGCTGGGTACGGGAGTGGGCCACGGTGACGGTGGCATGGGCCGCCTGCAGCATCAGGGCCATGGGCTGGCCCACCAAGATGCTGCGCCCCACCACCACAGCCCGCTTCCCAGCGAGCTCCACCCCGGCTGCTGCCAACAGGGCCATCACCCCCGCCGGGGTGCAGCTGCGGGGGCCTGGCTCACCCTTTAAAAGGTGTCCGAGGTTGAGGGTATGCAGGCCATCGGCATCCTTTGCCGGATCAATGGCCGCCAGCAGGGGTCCCTCATCCAGGCCAGCCGGCAGGGGCAATTGCAGCAAGATCCCATCCACCTGGGGATCGGCATTGAGCAGCTGGATAGCCCTCAACACCTCCGCAGCGGCCGTGTCGGCCGGCAGATGGGCCCCCAGGTTGGTGATGCCAATGCGGGTGCAGGCCTTTTCCTTATTGGCCACGTACACCCCGCTGGCGGGGTCATCCCCCACCCGTAGCACCGCCAGACCCGGGGGGCGGCCGGCCCGAGCCAGGCGTTCAGCCACCGCGCCCTGCAAACGCTGTTCGATCTCGGCCGCCAGCTGACGGCCGTCCAAGCGCATAGCCATGGAAAACCCCGCACTTTCAAAGGCATCCTGCATCCCAGCTAGCGTTTGGCAAAGGTTTTGGCCAAGGTTTTGGCCTAGCGATGGTTTTGCGGCAACTCCGAAGCCTTTGGCGCCAGCTGCTGCGAAGCGAACGGCCAAAACAACAGCCTTCCCTGTGGCGTAGCCGCGACATCACCGCCGTGTTGCTGCTCTGCGCGGTAGTGGCCATGCTCTCCAGCTGGCCCTGGCTGGTGGAGCCCAGTCTCCAGGCCGGCATGCCAGCGCCCTTCACCGCCCGAGCCCCAAAGGCGGCGCGGGTGATCGACAGCACGGCGTTGGACGATCGCCGCGACCAAATGCTGCACCGCACCACGGTGCAAGTGGTGGATCCCCAGGCCAGTAACAGCTTGATGGGGGCCCTGGAGGCCAAGTTGCTCGCGGTGGAACACCAGGCCGATGAGCGCCAATCCAAGGTGCAAACCATTGCCCTCACCCCGCAGGAACGGCAGTGGCTTGCAACCCTTTCGCCCACCCAACTGAGCCAATGGCGGCGCGACGTGTTGCAAGCCGAATTGCGGATGCTGAGCCAGGGCCTATCGGCCAGCGTGGCGGGCAACCAGCTACTGACAGCCGCAACCCTGCAACTGGAGGCCCTGCCAGCCGCTGGGCGTGATCTCGGGGCAAGGCTCCTGGCGAGTGCGCTGGAGGGGCATTCCAATCTCCGCAGTGATCCCGGCCTGAGCCAGCGCCGCATTGAAGCCCTGATCACCCAACAGGGCATCCCCACCATTGCGGTGCAAGCCGGCGATCTGATCACCCGCCAGGGCGAAGCGATCACACCCCAGGCCTTCGATGTCCTGGATTACTTCGGCTTGGTAAACCGCCGGCCCCGGCCCCTGACCTGGCTGGGGCATTTTGTGGAATCCTTCGCCGTCTGCGGCGTGATGGTTGCAGGGCTGAGGCGCTGGCGACCCTCCCTCGAGCCACGCCAAAGCCTCCTAGCCCTAGGGGGGCTTGGGGTGGTCGGCGGTTTCAGCCTCTGGTTAGGCCCCCTGGCCAGTCCCCTGGTGCTGTTGATCCCGCCCACGCTCCTGCTCTCCCAAAGCCTCGGCACCAGCTGCGGCCTCACCTGGCTCGCTGGGGCCAGCCTGCTTTGGCCCCTACCGATGGGCGCCCTGGTGGGCACGCGTTTGCTGGTGGCAACCCTGATGGGCTCCCTTGCCGCCATCACCGCCGGTCGCCAGCGCAGCCGAGCTGAACTGCTGCAACTGGCGGTGTTACTCCCCTGTGGCGCCCTGGCCCTGCAATGGCTCCTGCTGCAAAGCCGTAGCCCCATCGCCCAGGTGGATCTGCTCAGCGAAGCCCTATTGCTGGGAGGCCTGTTGATGGGTGGGCTGTTGGTGGCGCCCCTGATCGAAACCTTTTTCGGTCTCCTGACCCGGGCCAGGCTGCTGGAACTGGCCGACCTGGAACGTCCGCTGCTGCGCCGCCTGTCGTGCGAGGCCCCTGGAACCTTCGAGCACACCTTGATGATTGCGGGGCTGGCTGAAGAAGGGGCCCGGGCCATCGGCGCCGATGTGGACCTGGTGCGCACCGGCTCCCTCTACCACGATGTCGGCAAATTGCATGCGCCCCAATGGTTCATCGAAAACCAAGGGGAAGGCATCAACCCCCACGACAAGCTCGATGATCCCTTCGGCAGTGCGGCAATCCTGCAAGCCCATGTGGATGAAGGCCTGAAATTGGCCCGGCGCTATCGCCTACCCAAACCCCTCGCCGACTTCATCCCCGAACATCAGGGCACCTTGAAGATGGGCTATTTCCTGCACCAGGCCAGGGAGCGGGATGCGAGCACCAGCGAAGCCAGCTTCCGCTACCGCGGACCCACCCCCCGGAGCCGCGAAACCGGGATCTTGATGCTGGCCGATGGCTGTGAAGCGGCCCTGCGCTCCCTTCCCCCGGGCACCAGCGAAGCCGAGGCCAAAGCCATGGTGCAGCGCATCGTGGAGGCCCGTCAAAACGACGGTCAATTGGTAAGTAGCGGCATCGGCAGGGCCGAACTAGAGCTCCTAATCCGGGCCTTTGTACGGGTCTGGAAACGCATGCGCCATCGCCGCATTCCCTATCCAATCCCCGCTCGCAAAGCATTTAGCGCCTAGTTGCCCCATTGCTAGAGCCCACCCGCCTCGATCCAAAGGCTCGCTCCCCCAAGCGCACCAGACAAAAGCCCCCTACCAAGGCCAGCAAACCGCCCACCAAGCTGACCAACAGAACGCCTATTGCATCGTGGCCCTGGCCATGGCTAAAGGCATGGGCCAACTCCAGCATCCAGGAGCTAAAGGTGGTGAGGGAGCCACAAAAACCAATCGCGGCCAACAAGGTCAGCCGCGGGCGTGGGGGCCGAATCGCGATTACCAGGCCCATACAAAAACAGCCCAGCAAATTGGCGATTAAGTCCGACTCTGCAGCAACCTGTAAGCCACCCACCCAGTGATCTCCCACCGACTCCAGCTGCCAACGCAGGAGAGCACCTGGGATCGCTCCAGCCCCCACAAGGGCAATTTCCCTCACCTCCATCGCCATGGCTGACCCCGTCAAGGCGGAACGGTTCATGGCTGCCCCCCAGTCGCCAAGCCCATGGCCATGGCGATCAAGCCGCCTAGCACCGACCCTCCCCCCAGCAGCACCGACTCACCCCAACGGCGCTCGCGCAACACCACAAACAACTCAGCCATGAAGGTGGAAAAGGTACTGAAACTGCCTAAGAAGCCTGTGCCAAGAAGCAACAGGGCCTGGGAGGGCGCAGGCCCACAGCTCTGCTCCAGGCCCACCAGCAACCCCAAACAGAAACAAGCAACCAGGTTGACGCCAAAGGTGCCCCAGTGCTTGCGGGGAATCATCGGCTCTAAATGGTTAACCACCCGAAAGCGCAACCAGGCCCCAGGCACCGCGCCCATAGCCACCAGCACAGCTTCGTTCGCCATCAAACCTGGCTCCTCTGCCGCAGAACAGCTTGAATTGTGCTCTCCAGGACAATCCCTGCGGGCAGCAGAGTCACGCCATTCGCGACGATCAAGGGGCCGTCATAGCTCAGCAGGCCGTTGTTGCCCAAGAGGGCAATGCGATTGGAGAACCGGCCATAAATCCGCAGCGAAATCCATGGGGCATCCATGCTCCGCAAGGTTTTTAACGGCTGGGGAAAGAAACTCAAGGTGGTGAGGCTGGCGGCGACATAGCCCAGCACCAGAACCCCAGACGGCACTCCCGGAAGGATCGCTACTGGGAGCAAAACGGCTCCATCGATGAAGAAATCACACGCCTCTCAGCATGCAGTGCGCAACGGCCCATAGCCAAATGGTCACACCGCAGCCAGGATCAAAGGGTTCTGCTGCGGCCCAGCGCAAGCTCGGTCATCCTGCTTGTTATGGCATCAGCCCAAGAACGCTCCCAAACCCTGCCAGAGATGCCCGATTGGGCCCCTTGGCTCCAAGCTGGTCTTACCGCCTTGCTGGCGGTGCTGTTTGTGGTGATGGTTGGCAAAATGCGCCAGCAGAGCAGCCACATCCGCGGCCTTCAGGATCGGGTGCAAGGCCTAGAAAACAGCCGGGCCCTCGAGCGCACCAGCGGCTTGGAACAGCAACTGCGGACCACCGTGGAACGCCTGCAAGTGGTGGAGCGCTCCAACGCCCATCTGCAGGCCCTCAGCAGCGATAACAAACGGCTAAGCGATCAGCTGCGTGAATTTCGCTCAACAGGCACCAAACCGTCCCCAGACGACGACTTGCCGCCCCTATTGCCACCTGTAAAGCCTTAACCCGTCAAGCACTAGCCCTTCACCGCGTCGCCGCTGGCACTCGGCAAGATGTAGCGCTGCAGGCCGATAAAGATCACCAGCACCGGCAAGATCGAAACCACCGAGCCTGCGGCAACCAGCCTCCAATCGAGGGAAAAACTGCTCGCCAACTGCTGTAAACCCAAGGGCAGCGTGTACAGCTTGGGGTCATCCAAGATCACCAGAGGCCAGAGGAAATCACTCCAGGTCCCAATGAACACAAACATCGCCAGGGTGATCAGATCCGCCCGGGCAGCGGGAAGCATCACGTTCCACCACTCCCCGATCGGACTGCAGCCATCACTGCGGGCGGCTTCCTCAAGCTCCACAGGCACCCCAAGGAAACTCTGGCGCAGCAAGAAGATGCCAAAGGCTGTGGCCGCCTGGGGAATGATGAGGGCCCAAAGGGTATTTCTTAGGCCGACCTGCACCATTAACAGGTACAGGGGAATCATCACCACCTGAAACGGAATCAAAATGGTGGCCACCACCAGGGCCAGCACCAACCCCCTTCCGGCGAAACGCATCCTGGCCAAGGGATAGGCCGCCAGTGAGCAAAAAACAAGATTGGCTATCACCGCCAATCCACTCACGATGGTGCTGTTAAGCAGGTAGGTGAGCATCGGGTTCTCCCGAAACAACCGGCCATAGGCCTCCAAGCTGGGGTGGGAGGGCAGCAGGGCCGGCGGGCTGGTGAAGATGTTTTCAGCAGGCCCCTTGAGCGACGTGCTCACCAGCCACAGCAACGGCACCAACATCGCCAGGGCCAACAACAACAGAAGACCCAGCTGCAGGGCGTTGGTACCCAGGGCGCGGGAACGGCTCTTCAAACCCTAGGCCGCTCCGCCAGAAGCAGATCGCCCCCAGCTGGCAAGGGGGTCTTCTGGGGATGGAGGGGCTGCACTGCCGTTCCCGCAATCAACCGATTGAGAGCATTCACAAACGCCTGGGCGGCCGCCACAACGATATCGGGATCGGCGGCATGGCCGGAATACAGCACCCCCTGGTGGCGCAGGCGAATGGTGACATCGCCCATGGCATCAATGCCTTCGGTGACACTTTTCACCGAAAACTCCACCAGCTCATTGGGCACCTGGGCAAGACGATTCAAGGCCTGACAGACGGCGTCCACAGGTCCTGCTCCTATTGCGGCCTGGGTCATTTCAGCGCCGTCCTTGGTGGTGAGGGTCACCGTGGCGGTGGGCTGGAGGTTGGTGCCGCAACTCACCTGCACGCTCTTCAGGGAAAAGCGCGGTTCAGCCTGCTGCTGCACCTGCTCGCTCACGATTGCCTCGAGATCGCGGTCGCTGATCTCCCGTTTCCGGTCGGCCAGCTCCTTGAAGCGGGCAAAGGCATCATCGAGGTCTTCGCGCTCCAGGGTGTAACCAAGATCCTCAAGGCGAGAGCGAAAGGCACTGCGACCCGAGAGCTTGCCCAGCGAGATGCGGTTGTCCGCAAGGCCAACCGTACGGGCATCAATGATTTCGTAGGTGAGGCGGTTCTTGAGCACACCGTCCTGGTGAATGCCCGATTCATGGGCAAAGGCGTTGGCTCCCACAATCGCCTTGTTGGGCTGGACCGCCATGCCGGTGAGGTTGGACACCAGCCGGGAGGTTTTGGTGATTTCCTCGGTGCGCACCCCAGTCAGAGGCTGGGTGCTTTCGGCCGGGAAGCCCAGGAAAGGGTTGAAATAACTCCGACGCACATGCAAGGCCATCACCAACTCCTCGAGGGAGGCGTTCCCGGCCCGCTCACCGATGCCATTGATGGTGCACTCGAGCTGGCGGGCTCCGTTTTTGACGGCCTCAAGGAAATTGGCCACCGCCAAGCCCAGGTCGTTGTGACCATGCACGGAAATCACGGCCTGGTCGATGTTCGGCACGTTGGCGTTGATGCCAGCAATCAGCGCCCCAAACTCCGCCGGGGTGGCGTAGCCGACGGTGTCGGGAATGTTGATGGTGGTGGCACCGGCTGCGATGGCCGCTTCAATCACCTGGTTCATGAATTCAGGATCACTGCGGCCGGCGTCTTCGCAGGAGAACTCGACATCGTCGACCAAGGAGCGGGCGTAGGCCACCATCTCGGAGGTGATCGCCAACACCTCCTCGCGGGTTTTGCGCAGTTTGTGCTCGAGGTGGATGTCGCTCGTGGCAATAAAGGTGTGGATGCGGCGATTCGCCGCGGGGGCCACCGCGTCGGCACAAGCCTTGATATCGCCCCGGGCTGCCCTGGCCAGGCCACAGATGACGGGTCCATCGGCACTGCCAACCACCTGAGCGATGCGCTGGACAGCGTTGAAATCCCCAGGACTGGCGAAGGGAAAACCGGCCTCGATAATGTCCACGCCCAGCCGGGCGAGCTGCTGGGCGATCGCCAACTTCTCCTCGAGGTTCAAGCTCGCGCCAGGCGATTGCTCGCCGTCGCGCAGGGTGGTGTCGAAGATCAATACCCGGCCGGGATCGCGGGCCATACAGGCGCCTCTAAGCGGAATGACTATGAGTTAGACCCATTCTAGGGGGTGGGGCCCTGGAAAGCCCAAGTGATCCATGAAGGCCCCTAGCGACTTCTTAAAAACACCGGCTCTTGGATCGCTTCGGCCTTCTCGAGATGGATCTTCAGCTCGGAAAGATCCCAAAAGCGATCGACGGCATTGCGCAGCTCCCGGGCCGCCATGCCCTCGGTGCCAATCAAGGTGATCCGTATCCCCCTGGCCCGCAACACCTCCACCAACCGTTCCAGATCCCGACTGCCGCTCAAGAGCCATACCTCGTCGCTGCGATCAGCCACGGCCATCAAATCCAGGGCAATCTCCACATCGAGATTGGCCCGGCCGAATTGGCGCTGATCCCCATCCCCTAGCTCGCGCAAAGGCTTGGTTCGAACCGTGAACCCCAAGCCGGTGAGGGCATCGCGAAACGGGCGTTGGTCGGTGGCGTCCTTGAGGCCCGCATACCAAAAAGCACTGCCCAACTCCAGGCCGTCCTGGGCCTGGGCAAAGGCGAGCAACCGCCGGGGATCAAAGAACCAGCCCAACTTCTGCTGGGCATAAAACATCCCGTGGCCATCGACAGCCAGGGTCAGCTGCCATGGGGGCTGGGGACTCCGGGCCTGGGACTTGGGCATTAGCGCCAGCCTAGAAGCTTCCCCTAGAGTGGGCAAAGCGCGGGATGACCATGGCCGCAGGCGATCTGGCCTTGGGAAACCTCGCGGTCGTGCTGCACGCGCACCTGCCCTACGTGCGCAGCAGCGAACCCGGTTCTCTCGAAGAAGACTGGTACTTCCAAGCCCTGCAGGAGTGCTATCTGCCCCTGTTGGCGATGCTGGAAACGGCGGCGGCTGACCGCCACCAGCGGCCCCGACTCACCCTGGGCCTTTCCCCAACCCTCCTCTCCCTGCTGGGCGATGGGGAGCTCAATGGGCGCTTCTTGGCCTGGCTGCAGCAGCGGCAAGAGCTTTTGGCCCAAGCCCCAGCCAACCACCAAGCGGCTGCGGCCCATCTGCTGCGCCAACTCCAGGGAATCGCGCGGCAATGGCAGCGCTGCCAGGGGCAATTAATCCCCCGCTTTCGGCGCCTGCAAAACCTTGGGGTGCTCGATCTGATCACCTGCGCCGCAACCCACGGATACCTGCCCCTCCTGCGTCAGGTGCCCGAGGCCGTCCGCGCCCAAGTGCGCACGGCCATTGCCGAGCATGAACGCCAACTCGGTGAACGACCCCTGGGGATTTGGCTACCGGAATGCGCCTACTACGAGGGCCTCGACCAGATCCTTGTCGACAACGGTCTGCGCTACTCGGTGCTTGATGGCCATGGCCTCCTCCATGCCCTGCCGCGGCCCCGCTATGGGGTATTTGCACCGATCTGCTCCCCAGGGGGAGTGGCCTTCTTTGGCCGGGACGGCAGTTCCACCCTGCCGGTGTGGAGTGCCCGCGATGGCTACCCCGGCGATGGGGCCTATCGGGAATTCCACCGCGATCTCGGCTGGGATCTGCCGGAAGAGGAGTTGGCGAGCCGCGGCATCCCCTGCCGGCGCCCCCTTGGCCTCAAGCTGCACCGGGTCACGGCCCAGGGGTGTCCCTTGGAAGAGAAGCAGGCCTACGACCCCGCCGCCGCCAGCGGCAAAGCCGAAGAGCATGCGGCGGCCTATCTGGCGGGCCGGGCCGAGGAACTGGGCGGATTGGCGAGGGCCATGGACCAATCGCCCCTGCTGGTCGCCCCGTTTGACGCCGAGCTCTTTGGCCACTGGTGGTTTGAAGGCCCCCAATTTCTTGCCGCCCTGTTTCGCCAAGCCGCCTCCCATGGCGTGCACCTGGTGACCCTGAAGGAATGCCTGGCCTCTGGGGCTTCGGTCCAGGTCTGCAGGCCCTCACCCAGCAGCTGGGGCCAGGGGGGATACCACGACTACTGGCTCAACGACAGCAACGCCTGGGTGGTGGCGGAATGGCAACGGGCCTCCACCGCCATGGTGCACCGGGTGAATCGGGGGGTTGGCAGTGCTGGGCAACGCCAACACCTCACCCAGGCCGGCCGTGAATTGCTTTTGGCCCAGAGCTCAGACTGGAGTTTCATCCTGAGGGCCGGCACCACCACCGACCTGGCCCGGGAACGGATCGAGCGCCACCTGGATCGCTTCTGGCGGCTGATGGACGCCATCGACAACGGCACCCCATTACCGGATGAATGGCTCGGGGCCGTGGCCGAAGAGGACGGACTCTTTCCCCTGCTCAATGCGGCCGATTGGGTGAGCACCCCTTAGGACCTGGGAAACCCATTCACCTAGGGATTGAGCAGCTTCCCCAGCAGGGCAAGTTCGCGGCCCTGCTGTTGCATCAAGCCCCAGCGCACGCTCCAGGGCGCAGTAGCAAACAGGCGCAGCATCGCCAGCACCAGGTCCGGCAGGCTCAAGGTATTGGTGAGGAATCCATACCACTGCTCCTGGGGCAGGGCAAAGAAGGTGCCAAAAAACTGACGCAGCTGGGCGGCTGGATACCGCATCAACTTCTCCAAACCAAAGCAGTAGAGGGCATGCTTGCGGCGCAGCTCCAAGGGCCAGAGGGCCTGCCAGGCCATCGCCGCCACCGCCGGGCTCGTCAGCGCCGGATCGCCCAATCCCTGGGCGATCGCATCGGCAAGGGCGGGGGCCCGGCGCAGCAAGGAGCCCACCATGTAGCCCGAAGCCGGGTGCACCATGCTGGCGGCACCGCCAAATCCCACCACCTGCTGGCTGAGATCTGGCAAGGGCAGGTTCATCGGGAACAGGCAAAACTCCTCGTGCTCCACCTGCTCCACCTGGATGCCGCCATGGGCCAGGCGCAGGTGTAGCCGATCTTTGAGCACCTCAAAGGGCACGGGAGGAGCCAGGGCCAGGGAGGTTTCTTCCACAAAGAACAGGCCATCACCCAGATCCATCGCATAGAGGAAGGTGGGGGCACCGGCTTGGCCTTCCCCCTCCCCCAGGTGGTCGCTGCGGTAGTCCATCAACACGAATTGCCCGTTCTGCACAGGCGACGCACTAAAGCGACCCACCACGCCATAGGCCGCCTGACCGGCCACCGGCCCCTGGTCGGGGCGCTGCACAAACACGGGCTGATGGCCCGAGGCATCCACCACCAAACGGGCTTGAAGCTGCTGGCCGCAGGCCGTGGCCAAGGTGGAAAGCTGCTCGCCATGGTCAAGGGCTATCGCCTGGCCCTGGTGCCAGACCATCTCGCCGGCGGCACAGATCGAAAGCCAGTGGTTCTGCAGCTTGGTCCTGTCGAACAAGCCGTAGTCGAGGCCGTGGTGCAGGGGTTGGTCGTTGAAGTAGCTGAGCGAATCGCTCCAGCGATGGCCCAAAAGCCCGCCAAGACCTAGACGGTCCACTTCCCGGCCCCAGATGCCGTAGGTGTTCTGCCAGGGTTCAGCCGGATCATGGGCACTGAGGCCATGGACCTCCAGTCCCCGGCTGGTCAACTCGCTGGCGATGGAGAGGGCCGCTGGACCCGCACCAATCACCAAGACATCGGCGATCACTCAGGGATCACATCGGCTGAGTTGCCATCCGCTGGGTTGCCATCCGCTGGGTTGCCATCGGCGGGGCTGGCCTCGGCAATGGAAGCCTCAGCAGCAGGTGTTTCCGGTCCGTCCTCCTCCTCAGCGGCGGGGGGCACCAGTACCACTTCCGAGAGTCGGTCGCCGGAATCAAGCTTCTGGAGGCGCACCCCCGTGGCAGCCCGCGATTGCTGGGGAATGGCATCGGCCTTGGTCCGCACGATCACCCCCCGCTCGCTTACCAGCAGGAGCTCCTCTCCAGCCCCAAGCACCTTCAGCCCCACCAACACATCACCATCGCGGCGGAACTTGATCGCCCGCAGGCCCATGCCGGCGCGCTTTTGCAGACGGAACTGATCCACCGGCACCCGCTTACCCAAACCACTGGCCGAAGCCACCAGCACCCAGGGACCCTCGCTCGCCCCCACGTCATCGGCCAGTTCGCCGGCCAGTTCGCCGGCCAGTTCACCATCGCCCTCATCGTCAGCGATGGGTGCGGCATTGGCCACCCGATCAGCCAACTCGGCAGGCAACACATCCATGCTCACCAGCTGATCGCCACCGCGCAGATTCATGGCCCGAACACCCCGGGCCGTGCGGCCCAGGGGACGCAATTCACTGTCATTGAGACGGAAGTGGATCGTCATGCCCTTGAGCGAACCGATCAGCACGCTGTCGCCAGGCAAGGCCAGGCGCACCCAGGTGAGAGCATCGCCCTCCTCCAGGGAAATGGCAATCAAGCCATTGGAACGAATGTTCGAGAAGGCCGAAAGCCGGGTGCGCTTGACATAGCCGCCGCTGGTGAGCATCACCAGCACGCCGTCTTCCTCAAAGGCACTCACCGCCAATAGCGAGGTGATCTGCTCTTCCCGGGGGATGGGCAACAGCTGCACAATCGGCGTGCCCTTGGCGGCCCGGCTGCACATCGGGACCCGATAGGCCGGCACTGAATACACCACCCCGCGATCGCTAAACAGCAAGAGGGAGTCGTGGTCGTTGCAGCTGATGAACAGCCTCACCGCCTCCTCGCCCTGGCTCTTGGTGCCGGCCTTCCCCCGGGTGCCCCGGCTGGTGGCCTCAAACTCATTGACCGGCATCCGCTTGAGATAGCCGGTTTCGGTGAGCATCACCACCGAACGCTCATTGGCGATCAGGTCGATGTCTTCGAGGCCTCCCTCGAGGTCAAGAATTTCCGTGCGGCGGGGGGATAGGTACTTGGCGCGGATGGCCTGGAGCTCATCCACAATGATTCCAAGAACCCTCTCCCGGCGGCCGAGGATGTCCTTGTAGTCGGCGATTTTGGCGACCAGATCCTCATGCTCGAGCCGAATCTTGTCGGCCTCCAAGGCGGTCAGCCGCCGCAACTGCATCTGCAGGATCGCGTCCGACTGGATCTCGCTGAGCCCATGGCGCTCCTGGAGCTGTAAGCGGGCTGTGGCCGCATCGGAGGCCGCCCGGATCAAGGCAATGATCGGATCGAGCTGGTCAAGGGCTAGCAACAGGCCCAACAGTATGTGGTCCCGTTCCTCTGCTTTGCGCAAGAGGTAGCGGGTGCGGCGCTCAATGGTCTGGACCCGGAAGTCGAGGAACACCCTCAGCATCTTGCTGAGGGTGAGTAGCACGGGCTCGCTGTTCACCAGCGCCAACATGTAGGCGCTGAAATTGTTTTGCAGGGGGGTGAGTTTGAAAAGATTATTGAGTACCACCTGGGGATAGGCGTCGCGACGCAGCTCGATCACGATCCGCATGCCATCGCGGTCGCTTTCATCCCGGATATCAGCAATCCCCTCGAGCTTCTTGTCATTCACCAATTCGGCGATCCGCTCGATCAGGGCGGCCTTGTTGGTTTGGTAGGGAAGCTCGGTGATGATCACCGCATCACGGTCAGGGCGACCTTTGGCCTCGACCGTTTCAATCGATGCCACACCACGCATGGTCACCGAACCACGGCCGGTGGTGTAGGTCTCGCGAATGCCCCGGCGGCCCAGGATCTGCCCGCCGGTGGGGAAATCGGGGCCAGGGATGATCGCCAGCAATTCTTGGTCGCTGATTTCAGGGTTGGCAATCAGGGCCAACATGCCATCGATCAGTTCGGTCAGGTTGTGGGGTGGGATGTTGGTGGCCATACCCACCGCAATGCCAGCCGAGCCGTTCAACAGGAGTTGGGGAATGCGCGCCGGCATCACCGTGGGCTCCTGCTGGGAGCCGTCAAAGTTGTCGGCGAAGTCAACCGTTTCGGCCTCGATGTCCTCCAACAAGGCGTCGGTGGTCAGCGACTGAAGCCGTGATTCGGTGTACCGCATGGCGGCCGGTGGGTCGTTGTCCACCGAGCCGAAGTTGCCATGGCCGTCGATGAGGGGCATGCGCATCGAAAAGTCCTGGGCCATCCGCACCAGGGCGTCGTAGACGGCCGTATCCCCGTGGGGGTGGTACTTACCCAGCACCTCACCCACCACCCGGGCGCATTTCCGATAGGGCCGATCGCTGGTGAGGCCCAGCTCATACATCGCGTAGAGGATGCGGCGATGCACAGGTTTGAGGCCATCGCGGGCATCGGGGAGGGCCCGTCCCACAATCACGCTCATCGCATACTCCAAGTAGGAGCGCGACATCTCGTTGCGGAGGTCGGTCTGAATGATCCGTTCGTCGGAACTACCGGGTCCGGTGGTTTCCGCCATGCATGACCGCCTTAAGCAACGATCAGTTTATCGGCACCACCTGCACTTGTCCGAAGTCGGAGCCCCATGAGCTTGCCGATCCGCACTGAAGCCCAGTTACGCCATCGCCAGGAGCGGGGCCAGCTCAGGGTGCGGGCTGCCGCGGAATTCCGCGATTTGGTCGAAAAAGCCGGCCTGGAAGAGGCCTACGCCCATACCGATGTGGTGGTGGCCGCCGATGCGTGCTTCACGGACCAGGCCAGCCTGCACGTGAGCCTGGGTCCGACGGATCCACCGATCCGCCTGCGATCCGCCCAACTGGCCGGGGTCAGCACTGGCTGCGGCCACGGCAGCACGGATTTCCTCCTGCCCATGGGCGGCGGCCTCGCAGAGCCGGCCCGCCACGGTGGGGCCCAGGTTCTCGGGGCCCTGCTGGCGGGAGCAAGCGTTCCCCTCTCTGCCCTTGGCGAAGGGACGGCCCTCCATCCCCGCCGGGAACTCCACACCGAGCTCAGCCTGGAGCGCATCGCCGCCGGACGCCTGCTGCTGCACCGGGGCATTAGCGAAAACGGGGTGGTGGCCGTTAGCAGCGCCGAAGGCTTGACCACCACCCCCTACGGCCCCCTGCTGGGGCCCTTCACCACCGGGCTCTTTTCCTGTGGCGGTGCCGGCAGCATCGGGCTGACCATGCCGGGCCTCTCCCTGCTCGGCCCCGGATCCCCCGTGCTGGTCGGCGGGGCCGTGGGCTGGGTGGTGGGCAGTGGCAGCGGCCACAACCCGAAGGTCAAACGCCAATCCTCTGGCCATGCCCTCAGCCCGGGATGTGCGGCCGCCCTGAGCGTGGATCTGCATGACCTCCAAGGCCAGTGGGTGCGGCCCTGCTTTTTTGAGGGTCACGGCAGTGGCCTGCTGGTGGCCATCGCCGCACCGGTGCCCCTGATCAACGAATCGGTGGCTCGCCAGGCCGCAACTGGCAACGACGACCTGGAAGCCCCCGTACTGGATCTGGCCATCCCAAGGCGGCTGAAGCCCAGCCTGGGAACGGCCCGCTACAGCGACCTTCTGGCCGGCGAACTGCAAATCAAGGGCCGTCCCATGGGCTGTGCCCCCGCCCACAGTCCCAGGTTGGCCGCAGCCATCGGCCAAGAACTGATCACCCGCCTCTCTAGAGGAAACTTCCCCTTAAGCCTGCCCCTCCAACCCTTAAATCCCAGGCCAACCCTGGTGGCACTTGAGGCCTAGGACCCCCATAAACTTTGACCCAACTCTCCGAGCCGACCGGGCGACGATGGCCCACGACGATCCAAGCCTGGACGATCCCAGCCAAGACGATCCAATCGAAGCGGGTGGGGAGTGGCAGATGCTCAGAACCAAGCTTGCGGACTGGGCCGCCAGTGATGCCCCCAAAACCCTCTGGCAGCAACTGCAATCGCCGCTGAAGGCCTTGGCCCTTCTGCTCGGAGGCCTGTTTGTCTTGCACCTCTACTCGTCAGTGTTGGGCGCCCTGGAAGGCTTGCCGTTGCTTCCGGGCCTCCTGGAACTCACCGCTCTGGTCTGGATCGCCTGCCATGGGGCCCCAGCCCTGCTGCGTCGCCAGGAACGGCAGACCTTGATCGACCAGCTCAGCCAGCGTTGGCAGCGCCTGCGCCATTAGGGCCTAGTGCCGCAGGCAAGTTGATAGGTTGGCCCGAATACGGAAGCTTCAGGTGGACATTCAGCTCGGTCGCTCCCGCACTGTTCGTCGCGCCTACGGCATCGATGAAATAGCGCTGGTTCCCGGCGGTCGCACGGTGGATCCTGCAATTACCGACAGCAGCTGGACCCTGGCCGGGGTAACCCGGGAGATCCCAATTATTGCCAGCGCCATGGATGGCGTTGTCGACGTTGCGATGTGCGTCGAGCTGGCCAGGCTCGGAGCCCTGGGGGTGCTGAACATCGAAGGGGTTCAATGCCGTTATGACGATCCCAACCCCGTATTGGATCGAATTGCCGCCGTTGGTAAAGACGAGTTTGTGACCTTGATGCAGGAGCTCTACAGCCAACCCGTCAGGGAAGACTTGATTCGTCAGCGCATTGGCGAAATCAAGCAGCAGGGTGGCATCGCTGCCGTGAGCGCAACCCCCGTTGCGGCCCTCAAATTCGGCAAGGCCATCGCCGATGCCGGTGCTGACCTCTTCTTCGTGCAGGCCACCGTGGTTAGCACCGAGCACATCGGTCCAGAAGGCCAGGCCACCCTCGATCTGGCCACCCTCTGCCGCGAGATGGGGGTTCCTGTGATCCTCGGCAACTGCGTCACCTACGACGTCGCCCTTCAATTGATGCGGGCCGGAGCCGCTGGGGTGATGGTGGGCATCGGACCTGGCGCCGCCTGCACCTCCCGGGGCGTTCTCGGCATCGGCATTCCCCAGGCCACCTCGGTGGCCGACTGTGCTGCTGCCCGCGACGACTACTTCAATGAGACCGGGCGGTACGTACCAATCGTCGCCGATGGCGGCATCGTCACGGGAGGAGACATCTGCAAGTGCCTGGCCTGCGGGGCCGATGCCGTGATGATCGGATCCCCCATTGCCAGGGCTGCCGAAGCCCCAGGCCGCGGCTTTCACTGGGGCATGGCCACTCCCAGCCCGGTACTGCCCCGCGGCACCCGCATCAAGGTGGGCACCACCGGCAGCCTGGAAAAAATCCTGCGGGGTCCTGCAGGTCTCGATGACGGCACCCAGAACCTGCTGGGCTGCATCAAGACCTCAATGGGCACCCTGGGAGCCCGCACTCTCAAGGAAATGCAGCAGGTGGAAGTGGTGGTTGCACCTTCCTTGCTCACGGAGGGCAAGGTTTACCAAAAAGCCCAACAGTTGGGCATGGGCAAGTAGGTCCTATCTTGAAGTTGTGGGGGCTACGGCTCGCACACTCCTCACACCCTCCGGCCCGGCGCGTCCGGGCTTTTTGTCTTCTCCTGCAGGCCCAAGTGCCTCTGGCCTGCAAAGCTTCCCTAAAATCTGGGGTTGCCCACAAACAACCTTGCTAGATTCCCATAACCCTGGTCCCTGCAAGGATGTCGAGCGCCACCGCAGTCACTGACGCATCGTTCGAGCAAGACGTGCTCAAGAGCGATGTGCCCGTGCTGGTTGATTTCTGGGCCCCCTGGTGTGGCCCCTGCCGCATGGTGGCGCCAATTGTCGACGAAATCTCCAAAGAATTCGAAGGCAAAATCAAGGTCTTCAAGCTGAACACCGACGAAAACCCCAACGTCGCCAGCCAGTACGGGATCCGCAGCATCCCCACCTTGATGATCTTCAAAGGTGGGCAAAAGGTTGACACCGTGGTTGGAGCTGTGCCCAAGACCACCTTGTCCGGCACGATCTCCAAATACCTCTAATCCAGCAGCCCTGAGACTCGCCCTGCAGCATCCCAGGCCAGGGGCAACCCGCGAGCACAGCATGAGCCGGATCGGCCTGATCGACTACGGCATGGGCAATCTGCATTCCGTGCAGCGCGCCTTTGAACGGATCGGCACCAGTGTGGTTGCCGTGCACGACTCAAGCGCCATGGAAGCCTGCGAGGGCCTTGTGTTGCCTGGCGTTGGGGCCTTTGATCCTGCCATGGAACGGCTGAACTCCAGTGGCCTGGCCCCAGCCATCCACCACTGGTGCCAAGCGGGAAAGCCCCTGCTGGGGATCTGTCTGGGCTTGCAACTGCTGTTCGAGGGCAGTGACGAGGGATTACTGCCTGGGCTGGGCCTGATCAAAGGCCGGGTGGTGGCTCTGCCGCGCAAACCCGGCTACCCCATTCCCCACATGGGTTGGGAACCCCTGCTCCCCGCTGAGCCCAGCCCCTTGCTCCCAACAGGCAGCGGCGAGAGCTGGGTGTACTTCGTGCACTCCTATGCCGCAAGACCCAGCGATTCGCGCTGCAACACCGCGCTGGTGAATTTTGCGGACCAAACGGTCACCGCGGCAGTCTGGCAAGGGGCCATTGGGGCCTGCCAATTTCATCCCGAAAAATCTGGCGATGCGGGGGAGGCCATCCTGCGGCGCTGGCTGGCCTGGCTCCAGGATTGAGCGCAGCGACCCCATGACCCTGCGCATCAGCGGCGGGCGCAAGCTCCTAAGCCCCCCTGGAGACATCGCCAGGCCCACCGCCTCGAGGGTGCGGCTGGCGGTGATGAACCTGCTGGCCCCGGAGCTGCCCGGTTGCCGCTGGTTGGATCTCTGCTGCGGCAGTGGCGTGATGGCCTGCGAGGCCATCCAACGCGGGGCTGACACGGTGGTCGCCATCGAGCAAGACCGACGCATCGCGGCGATTGCCAAGGCGAACCTCGAAGCCGTTGCCCAAGGCTCCCCCAGCCAGTCCCACTTTTGGGTGCACTGCAGCGACATACAACGCTGGCTCGCCAAGGGCGCTGGGTCAAGCGCAGATTCAACTAGGGATGGGGCCTTTGATCTGATCTATGCCGACCCCCCCTATGCCACCGGGCTCTACGGGGCGATTGCCTCAGGCGTGAGCCGGGGGGAATGGCTCAAGCCGAACGGGCTGATGGTCTGGGAATGTGCCACAAGCAACATGCCCAACCTTCCGGCTGGATGGCAACTGGCCGATCAACGGCGCTACGGCAGCACTAGCGTGATGATCCTGAAGCTGGAATCAGCTGTCGAGGATGGTGCCACGACGGTATTGGTTCCAGGCGGCCACGAATAGGCCAAGCAAGGTCACGGGAATCAGTCCGAGAACGATGCCGCAAAGCAGGGGTTCGATCATGGAAAGCCAAGTGACACGGTCAGGGCACAATTCTTTCACGCCCAGGGCCACTGGTGCGAGCCATTTCCACCAACTGTGACCAGCGAGTTCCCCCCAACCAAATCCCCCAACGAATCATCCACCGAAACGTCGTTGGACGACTCGGTGCAACGGCGCAGCCTGATCGCTGCCCTGGTCGTCGCCGCCGCCATCGCTTGCATCGCCGTGGTGCTCCTCGTCCTACCGGCGACCAACAGGGATCCCTACACCCGCCAAACCCTGGATCTCCAGGGGTCGGCAGAAAACGGCGGCAAGTTATTTCTGATCAATTGCGCTGGCTGCCATGGGATTGCGGGCCAAGGCCTGGTAGGGCCCAACCTCCATGGCGTTGCCTACCGCAAAAACCAGCGCCAACTGATTCAGCAGGTGGTCAGTGGCAAAACCCCACCCATGCCCCGGTTCCAACCAGAGCCCCAGGCGATGGCCGACCTGCTGGCCTATCTCAACAGCCTGGTCTGAGATGGATCAGCATGGATCTACGCCCCCACGGCCCCAAAGGGTCGTCGTGTTGGTAGAGCCAGCCGGCCCCCTGAATGTGGGCAGCGTGGCCAGGCTGTGCGCCAATTTTCAAATCGATGCCCTGCGTCTGATCAATCCCCGCTGCGACCACCTCGGCCAGGAGGCCCGCTTGATGGCCGTCCATGCCGCGGCCATGCTTGAGGGCGCCACCGTGTTTAGCAGCCTGGCTGGGGCCCTGGCCGATTGCCGGCGGGTGGTCGCCACCAGTGGTCGCCACGATGGGGAACCCCTGCCCCTGCTCCCCCCCCAGGAGGCCCTGTCCTGGCTGGTGGAACCCTCAGAGACCAACAACTCCCCGGTGGCGGTGGTCTTTGGCCGGGAGGATCGGGGCCTCTCCAACGACGAGATGCTGCAGGCCGGGCGGCTCCTCAGCCTTGGCACGGGCCCGGCCTACAGCTCCCTCAACCTCTCCCATGCCGCGGCCGTGGTTCTGCATGAACTGCACCAACTCCCCCGCGGGCAGCCCCCAAAAACCTTTGCCCCCTTAGGCCTAGCTGAACCCTGCCAGCGGCAGGACTTGGAGGGCATGCTCAGCGATGCGGAAAGCCTGTTGTTAGAGGTGGGTTTTTTGTATTCCCACACCAGCCATGCCCGCATGGCCAAGGTGCGCCACCTGCTGCAGAGGGCCCAGATCTCGAGCGAGGAGGTGGCCCTGGTGCGGGGGATGGTGCGCCAGTTGCGCTGGGCCAGTCAAAGCCGGAACCCCAACCAGACCCCTTAGCGTCAGTGCACTCTCCAAACCCCATGCCTCCGTGACGGCTGGCCGTTCGCCCCGCAGTTCCAAAAACCGGCTTCCCCAGCCGCTCCAGCTGGTCCTGCGGCTGGCCGTCATGGGCATTGGCCTGGGTGTCATCACGGGCACCGCCTTGAAACTGCTGGCCCCCCACCTTGCCCAGGGCGCCATCCAAACCCCAAAGGTGGAGGCCCCCAACCCCAGCGTGCCGATTGGCAGCCAAGGCTTGACCAGCGGCAGCTTTGAACCCCGCACCGAACTCAAGGCCCTGAGCACCCGATGGGCGCAATTAGCCCAGGCCCAGAAAGGCCTCCAAGCCAGCGGCTACGTGCTGGTGCTCGATGACGGTCGCTACGCCCAACTGCAGCCGGATCGCCCCCAGCCAGCCGCCAGCTCTATCAAATCCCCCGTGCTGCTTGCTGGATTGCAAGAACTCGATGCCGGCACCTTGCGCTGGAACGATGGCCTACCCCTCACCAAAGAGATCGTGGGCGGTGGCAGCGGTTGGATGGCCAGTCGGCCCCTTGGCACCCGCTTCCCCTTCTTTGAAGCAGCCACCGAAATGATTCGGGTGAGCGACAACAGCGCCACCAACCTCTTGATCAAACGCCTGGGCGGCAAAACAGCCATCAACAGCCGTTTTACGGCCCTGGGGCTGCCCGCCACGGTGGTGCGCAACTGGCTGCCCGATCTCCAGGGCACCAACACCACCAGCTCCCGGGACCTCGCCAAGGTGATTGCAATGGTGGACACGGGCCAAAAACTCAGCCCTCGAGCCCGGGATTTGTTCCGCGAAATCATGGGAACCTCCCGCACCAACACCCTGATCCCCCTGGGCCTGTTGCAGGGCCTGGGCCAGGACGCCGCCGATCCGGATGCCGCCTTAAAAAGCTTCGGCATCACCGTCTACAACAAAACAGGCGATATCGGAATCGCCTACGCCGATGCAGCCCTGATCGAATTGCCCAGTGGTCAGCGGGCTGTGGCTGCCTTCATGGTGAAAGGGCCGTTTAACGATCCCCGCTCCACCGATCTGATTCGAGCCATGGCCGCTGAAGTGGCCAAAACCTTGGTGGGCAAGCCATGAAACCCTTCGCTCTACTGGCGTACGCCGTCCTACCGGCCATCGCCACCAGCCTCGCCATCGCCCCACCCATCGCTCCAGCCCTTGCGGCCCCCCCAGCAGTGCTGCGTCAGCAAACAGTGGCGCCCCTGCCTGGGGGCCTGGATCAGGTGCTGGTGGTCAACGACAACAACCCTGAGTTGATTACCGGAGCGGGAATTCTGCTCTCCACCTTCCCGGGATCCGGCCGAGCCAATCCTGCGGCCCACTTGGATGTGCCCCTAAATGGCCGCTTCGAACTGTTCAGCCATCACGTGTATGCCGGCAAGCCCGAAAGCCTCGATTCCACCCTCTGGGTCGCGGTTGTCGCCCAACCCCGCGGCAAGCAGCCGGTGACCCTGAGGCTCCTGGCCGGATCGACCGCCCTCTCCCAATCGGTGGATGGCATCCAACCTGGCGCCCCGTTCCTGCCCCTGCCCTCGGTGCTGCGCCAAAGCGACCCGCCGATCTATTCGGGACCCGGCAGCCGGGTAGCCACCGAACTTCTGCTCAAGCAGAAAGGTGCACTCCTCCCGGAAAGCTGGACCCTGCCGGTCGGCGTGGTCTCCCCGCTCCTGGTGTTGCCCATGCCAGTTCGGGGGCTCGACCCCCTCCTCAATGGCCGCAATCTGCAGTTGCGGCTCGAGAGCAACGGCCCCGTGAGTGTGGCCACCCTGGCGGCCTTTGGCGACAACAGCCAACCGCCCGCCCTGACGGTGTGGCAAAAGCTGCTCGATGGTGAACTCAGCCCCAAGGAGCATGCCCCCACACCCCGGGGCAGCACAGGCGCCATGGTGTACTCGCGGGTAAGCGGGGTGCAGGTGGGCAGCACCTGGACAGGCCGCATCACCGATCCCGGCAAGGCCACCTTGAGCACAAGCCGGGCGCCGATCTCCTGGCCCATCAGCAGCCTCGAGCGGGGCAGCCTCGGCACCGGCCAGGTTCAAACAGCCACCTTGAAGGCCGCCTATCCAGGCACCGCCTGGGCGGCCCATGGCAATTACGGCATTGAATACAACCTGGCCCTGCCCCTGCTCAACAACAGCCAGCAGCCGGTGATCCTCCAACTGGCCTTCGAATCACCCCTCAAAGGCGACGCACCAGCCGGTGGCCTGCGCTTCAACGCCACCCCAAGCCGGGCGGTGATGTTCCGCGGAACGGTGGAGGTTTCGGGGTTGGATAACGCCGAAGGCAAAGCCGGTGGTCGCGAACGCTTCCACCTGGTGCAACGGGCCGGGGAGCCGGGGCCGGTGCTCGGAACCATCAGCCTGGCGGCCGGGGCCCAGCGCCAGGTGCAGGTGCGCCTGATCTATCCGGCCGATGCCACACCACCGCAGGTGCTCAGCCTGCTGCCTGTGAAACAATCCGAATCTTCCCCAGTAATCCTCCCGTGACTCAAGCCCGCAAGCGCCGAGTCTTCCCCTTCACCGCCATCGTGGGGCAGGAGGAGATGAAGCTGGCCCTTCTCCTCAACGTGATTGATCCGCGCATTGGCGGCGTGATGATCATGGGAGATCGGGGCACGGGCAAATCCACCACGATTCGAGCCCTCGCCGACCTGCTCCCCGACATCGATGTGGTGGCCGGCGACCCTTACAACAGCTCCCCCTCAGACCCAGACCTCCAGAGCACCGAGGTGCACCTCAGGGCCGAACAGGGAGAGGGGCTCGCCACCGAAAAACGCCAGGTGCCCATGGTCGATCTCCCCCTGGGGGCCACGGAAGATCGCCTCTGCGGCACGATCGATATTGAGAAAGCCCTGAGTGAGGGGATTCGGGCCTTTGAACCGGGCCTGTTGGCCAAGGCCAACCGGGGCCTGCTTTATGTGGATGAGGTGAATCTGCTCGACGATCACCTGGTCGACGTGCTGCTGGATTCAGCTGCTTCGGGCTGGAACACCGTGGAGCGCGAAGGGGTGTCGGTGCGCCACCCTGCAAGGTTTGTGCTGATTGGATCGGGCAACCCGGAGGAAGGGGAACTCCGCCCCCAGCTCTTGGATCGCTTCGGCATGAGCGTGGAAGTGCGCACCGTGCGGGATCCCGAGCTGCGGGTTCAGGTGGTGGATCAACGCACCAGCTTTGACAACGATCCTGACAGCTTCAATAACGCCGTTCAGGGCACCCAGGATGCGCTGCAGGCCAGGGTTGTCGAGGCCCAACACCGCCTGGGCCAGGTGGTGATTGACGACGATCTGCGCATTCGAATCTCCGCGGTGTGTGGCGAGCTCGACGTGGATGGCCTGCGCGGTGACATCGTCACCAACCGGGCGGCCCGGGCCCTGGCAGCCTTTGAACGGCGCCAAGAAGTCACCGAGGATGACGTAGCCCGGGTGGTGGCCTGCTGTCTGCGTCACCGCCTTCGCAAGGATCCGCTGGAGCAGATCGACTCGGGCGATCGGGTTGTAAAAGTGTTCTGCAAGGTGTTTGACCGTCCTGAGAGCACGGATCGTCGGGAGTTCGAGCTCGCCCTCGCCGCCTAAGTCCCCTGTCCTGCTGCGGTTGACTCGCCCATGCGCATCCTCGGCATTGATCCTGGCCTGGCCCGGGTGGGCTATGGCGTTATCGAGGTGGAGGGAAGGGGAGTTAACAGCAACCAACAGATGCTGGATTGCGGAATCATCCGCACCGACCCCGGCACCTGCGATGGGGTGCGGATGGTGGAAATTGCCCGCGATCTCAGGGTGCTGATCCGCCAATGGCAGCCCGATTTGGCGGTGGTGGAAAAGTTTTTCTTCTACCGCTCCAGCACCACGATCTCCGTGGTGCAGGCCCGGGGCGTGGTGATGATGACGCTGGCGCGGTTTCGGGTGCCGGTGGCGGAATTCCCGCCGATGCAAATCAAACTGGCCCTCACCGGATCGGGGCATGCCCAAAAAGATGAGGTTCTCGATGCGGTAATGCGAGAGCTGAACCTCGACCATCCCCCCCGACCCGACGATGCCGCCGATGCCCTAGCGGCAGCTCTCACCGGTTGGTACCAGCGATGAGTCATGCCGCAGCAGAGCAAGCACCCCAGAAAGCAGCCCTACGGCGCCATTACCGAGCTTTTCGCCAAACCCTGCTGCCAAAAGCCGGTCCGGCGATTGCAGACCAACTCCAAGCAGTCCTGGGCCTGCTCACCACCACTGATCAGCATCTCGGCCTGTATTGGCCCCTGGCAGGCGAAGTGGATCTGCTCCAGCGACAACGGCCCGCGCCTTGGGAACAACCCACGGCATGGCCCTGCCCCTTGGCCCTGCCCGCTATTAGCCAAGGCCAACTCGTCTATCGAGCCTGGGAAGAGGAGAGCCAGCTCGAACCCGATGACTGCGGCATCCCCGCCCCCCTGGGGACCGCCCTGCCAGCATCAGCGTTGAGCTGTTTGCTGGTGCCGGCCCTGGCCTTCGATGGCGCCGGGGTGCGATTGGGATACGGCGGTGGCTGGTACGACCGCTTGCGCACTGATGCCGCTTGGACACGCGTGCCCAGCTTTGCTGTTTTGCCCCAGGGATGCCTGGTGGGCAGGCTGCCGAGGGATCCCTGGGATCGCCCCCTCGATGGCTGGCTCGATGAAACCGGCCTGCATCATTGCTAGCCCCCACAAGCCAACCTTGACAAAACGTGGCTTCCAGGGCGCGCTAACCCTCAGAATTTGCCAAGATCACCTGATTGGCACCGTTGGCGTTGGATCTGTTCTCCCGCTATCCCAGCGCAATCCCGCCCCAGGCAGCCCCAGTAACGGCTCGGCAGGCTTCTGGAACAAACACCTCGGGCCCAGAAAGGGTACTGGCAGCGGAACTGGAAGGTCGGACCCCCACCAGCGATGCCCTCTCGATGATGGTGACCTCCATGGTGCGCATGGTTCAGGCCGGCAAAAGTAGCGATAGTCGCTGGGAATCCTCCTGAAGCCACCGTCCCTTCCTTCGCCTTCTGCGGCAGAACCCATGCTTAGGTGTCTCACCACGGGTTGTTTGGGAACTGCGGTGATGTCAGCAGGCGGCTCAGCCCAGGGATACGCCATCCAGACCAACCTGGAAGCCTTGGGCAAGAACCAGCTGTTGTTGCTGCAAAGCGACGCAAAGGGCGAGTGGGACGTGCATAGCGCATCAAACCTGGTCGCCCCCTGGACCTTGCTCGGCCGCCATCGCCGGCGTCTGCCTTGATGGTGAGCACCGGCAGTACAGCCCTGGATCGGATCGTGGACCGCTTGGCGACCACCACGGATCCCAAGCGGCGGTATGAATATGTGCTCTGGCTGGCCAAAAATCTGGCCCCCCTGCCTGAAGAGTTCCGCAACGATGCCTTCAAGGTGAAGGGCTGTGTTTCCCAAGTTTTTGTCGTTGGTCAACTGGTGGAAGGCAAGCTCCATTGGCAGGGCGACTCCGATGCCGCCATCACCAAAGGGCTGTTGGCCCTGTTGATCGAAGGCCTCGAAGGCATGACCCCAGACCAGGCCACCAACCTGGACCCCAGCTTCATCGCTGCGACGGGCCTCCAGGCCAGCCTTACCCCATCGCGGGCCAATGGCTTCCTCAACATCCTGAAGCTGATGCAGAGCCAAGCCCGGGCCCTGGCTGCAGGCTGATTTCTAGGATCCCCCCAACCTGTTGGACCAGCCCATGACCATCGGCATCGGTTTGCTCGGCTTGGGCACCGTGGGAGCCGGCGTCGCCGCCATCCTCGCCAATCCAACCGGACGCCATCCCCTGGTGGGTGATCTCGCCCTGAAACGGGTGGCCGTGAGAGACCTGAATCGGCCCAGGCCGATCGAACTCTCTGGTGAGCTCCTCACCACGGACCCCGAAGCCGTGGTGGATGACCCCAGCGTGGACATCGTGGTGGAAGTGATGGGCGGCCTCGAGCCGGCCCGCAGCCTGATCCTCCGGGCCATCGCCGCTGGCAAACCCGTGGTGACGGCCAACAAGGCGGTCATTGCCCGCTACGGCGAAGAGATTGCCGCCGCCGCAGCCCAAAAGGGGGTTTACGTGCTGATTGAAGCCGCCGTGGGCGGGGGCATCCCCATCATTGAGCCCCTCAAGCAATCCCTGGGCGGCAACCGCATCCAAAAGGTGAGCGGCATCATCAACGGCACCACCAACTACATCCTCAGCCGGATGGCCGATGAGGGGGCCGCCTATGGGGCCGTCCTCGCCGATGCCCAGCAACTCGGCTACGCCGAAGCCGATCCAGCCGCCGACGTGGAAGGGGGCGATGCGGCCGACAAGATCGCCATCCTCAGCGCCCTAGCCTACGGGGGCAGCGTGCCAAGGGCCGCCATACCCACCGAGGGCATCAACACCCTCGACGCCCGTGATGTGGCCTATGCCGCCCAATTGGGTTATGTGGTGAAGCTCCTGGCCGTGGCCCAGTACCTCGGCACGGCTGCCGACGGCGCTGCCCAGCTGGACGTGCGTGTTCACCCCACCCTGCTGCCCAAGGGCCATCCCCTGGCCGGGGTGCATGGGGTCAACAACGCGATCCTGGTAGATGGGGATCCCGTGGGCCAAGTGATGTTTTACGGCCCGGGAGCCGGGGCCGGCCCCACGGCCTCGGCGGTGGTGGCCGACATTCTCAACATCGCCGGTATTCGCCAGGCGGCAGGTGCCCATGCCCGCCTTGACCCGCTATTGGCAGCAAGCAGCTGGCGCCCTTGCCAGCTCATTGACACGGCCCGCACTACCCACCGCAACTACGTGCGGCTGAGCACCAGCGATGAAGCCGGTGTAATTGGCAAGATCGGCACCTGTTTTGGCCAGGCTGGAGTCTCGATCCAATCGATCGTGCAGTTTGAAACCCAAAGTGCCCAGGCCGAGATCGTGGTGATCACCCATGACGTCCTCGAAGCCAACTTCCGCTGGGCCCTCGCTGCGATTGGGGCCCTCAGCGACGTCCATGCCGTGGCGGCCTGCCTGCGCACCCTCTAGGCCAAGCCCCCTAATCGGATCGATCAGGTCTGCAAATCCCAACACCCATGGCGCCAAGGCCCTCCAGGGGCCAGAGTAACCAGATCAAACTGGAAGAGATTCTTAAGGCTCAAAGCCGGACTTACCCGTCCACCGACTAGATGGCAAGGCCTGTGGGCATACCCGGACCCCGGGGGCCATTGGTATCAATCCGAACTCTTTCAGGGTTCGCCTGTCTCCAAGATTGATGGATCAATTCCGATCCTCGGCCTCTCCGAAGCCGCCATCCCAATCCGCCATATCGTTAACCAACCCCTCTGCATGACTTCGCTTTCCTGTCCGACTCCTACCCCAGAACTGCACCAAGGGGCCTGCGTGACCTTGCCTTCGGGAGAGGAGATTTATCAAGTGATTGGCATCGACGACCACCACAACCGCTGCTGGCTGCGGCGCTGGCCCCTGAGCCGCCAGGGCTCCGAAGTTTTTGAAATTTCCCTGCACCAGGTTCAGCCCATCCCCACCCATCGCCCTTGAATGGGAGGGTCTTGACCCTCTGGCTGTGGTGCAGGCCCGGCGGCTCAACCGGCCCCTTTCTCTTTTGGCTTCGACCCTGGCCCTCGCCTGCGGCCTTGCCAGCTGTCAACGCCAAGCGCGCAATCAAAGCCCATCAAGCCCCAGCCAAAACCAGCTGGTCGTCGCCAGCAAGAACCGCATCGACACCGTCGATCCAGCGGGGGCCTACACCTTCGGGGCGATGCAGCTGCTGAGTGCCATCGGCGACCCGCTCTATGCCATCGACCCCGGTGGCCAGATCCAACCCAAGCTGGCCGTTGCCCTTCCCCAGGTGAGCGTCGATGGCCTCACCGTGAGGGTTGCCCTGCGCCAGGGGGTGCGATTCCACGACGGCACGCCCTTCAATGCGGCCGCCATGGTGTTCACGCTGCAGCGCTTTTTGGCCATTGGCAAACTCAGCTATCTGCTGGGTGACCGGGTCCAAAGCGTTGTGGCCATTGGCCCCTACACCCTGGAATTACGGCTCAAGCGGCCCTTCGCCGCCATGGCCCCCTTACTCAGCGCGGTGAATCTCACCCCGCTTTCCCCCACCGCCTATCGCAACCACTCCCATCGCTTCCTCAACGATCGCTTTGTAGGCACGGGCCCCTACAGGCTGACGTTCTTCTCCGACCAACAGCAACGGCTCGAACCCTTCACTGGATACTGGGGGAAGCGTCCCTCCAATGGGGGCATCAACCTCGTAGCCCTCAGCAACTCCACGGCCCTCTTCGGAGCCCTAACCAGTGGCGAAGTGGATGTACTGCTCTCTACCAGCCTGGAAATCGACCAGCAGGCCGCCCTGCACCGTGCAGCCCTGCAGCACAAGCTGAGGGAAGGCCAGGGCCCTGCCCTCGAAATCGGCTATCTCAGCCTGCTCACCGACCAGCCCCCCCTGCAAAGCCCTGGCCTGCGGCGGGCCATCGCCCTCAGCCTCGATCGGCGCACCATCAGCCAGCGGGTCACCCTGGGGTTGCGCTCCCCCCTGCGCGACCTGGTGCCACCCAGCCTGGTGGGCAGTGATCCCCAGGCCTGGCCCTCCTACAACCCGAAAGCGGCCCGGGCCCTGTATCGCCAGGCGGGCTACTGCCACGGCAAACGCCTGAACCTGCCGCTCACCTTCCGTTCCAATGTGCCGAGCGACCGCCTGTTTGCCCTCACCTGGCAAGCCCAACTCCGCCAAGACCTGGGGGATTGCGTCTCCCTTGAGGTCACCGGGATGGAGGCCACCACCGCCTACCGCCAGCTGGGTGATGGGGCCTTCCCCATGATCCTGCTGGATTGGATGGGCGACTTTCCCGATCCTGACAACTACCTGATGCCGCTGCTGGGCTGCGACCAGGCCCAAGGCAATCGTTGCCTCAAGGGTGCCAGCGCCGCCAGCGGCAGCTTTTGGAGCCAGCCTGGCCTAGAGCAGGCCTTGCAGCGCAGCGCCAGCATGGGCGGGCCTGGACGCGCAGCCCTGCTGCGGCGCATCCAGCGCCAAACCGCCGCGGCCACCCCCTACCTACCGGTTTGGCTGGTGGCGCCAAGGGCCTGGGCCCAACGCCGGGTCAGCCAACCCCACTTCGATGGTTCTGGCAGGCTGCTCTTGCAAGATCTCCGCACCAGCGGAGCCCCCCGATGAGCCGGCGAACGGACCTGCTGCGCTATCTGGCCGCCCGTTTAGCGCTCGCACCGGTGATGGTTTGGCTGATCGCCAGCCTGGTGTTTCTGTTGCTGCGGGTGGCACCTGGGGATCCCATCGACGCCCTACTGGGCACCCGCGCCCCCGCCGCGGCCCGGGCAGCCCTGAGGGCCCAACTGGGCTTGGACCAACCCCTTTGGCACCAGTACGGCCATTTCCTGAGCCAACTGCTCCATGGCGAGTTAGGCCAATCCCTCACCAACCAGGAACCGGTGACAGCCGTGATTCGCCAAAGCCTGCCTGCCAGCCTGGAGCTGGGCGTCGTCGCCTTGGTGCTAGCCGCGGTCGTGGGATTGGCGGTGGGCTTTTCAGGGATTGCCAGACCCGAAGGCAAACTCGACCTGGCCGGCAGGCTCTATGGCATTGGCAGCTATGCCCTACCCCCCTTTTGGGCCGCCATGGTGGTGCAGCTGGTGTTTGCGGTGTGGCTGGGCTGGCTGCCAGTGGGCGGCCGCTTCCCCCCCACCATGATCCCACCGGCTGGCTCTGGCTTCTACCTGCTGGAAAGCCTGCGGGCGGGCCTGGGCACTGGCGAATGGCAACAGCTGCTTGGCACCGTCAGGCACCTGGTGTTGCCAGCCGGCACCTTGGGGCTGCTGCTAAGCGGGATCTTTGCCAATGCCCTGCGCCTCAACCTGCGCCGCGCCCTCGACTCCGACTACGTGGAGGCAGCCCGAAGCCGGGGCCTTGGTGAAGGGCGGGTGATCCTGCGCCATGCCCTCCCCAATGCCCTTCTACCTGTGCTCACCATCACCGGGATCACCGTGGCCTCCCTGATTGGCGGTGCCCTTTTGATCGAAGTCACCTATTCCTGGCCGGGGATTGCCTTCCGGCTGCAGGAGGCCATTGGCCAGCGCGACTACCCCTTGGTGCAAGGCATCGTGGTGGTGGTCGCCGCTCTGGTGGTGATGGTGACCGTGGCCGTCGACCTGGTCGTCGCCCTGCTTGACCCCAGAATTCGCTTCTAAGGGACCTAAAAAGACCAACCTTTGAGGCTGTCTTTCCACCGCCTGGCCATGGTGCGGTCCATCACGAAGGCCGAAACTCCCTCCTGGAGACGGCGCTGGGGGGAGAGCAGGAAGGGGTAGTCCAAGCCCTGTAAAAACTCCGTCGTGAGGCTGATGATCAGGTTCTGCACCTTGCGGGGATCGCGACCGACCAACTCCTGACCCAAGCGGAACAAAGCCTGTCCTTGGTTGTCGAGGCGCAGCAGCGAAAAGTGACTTCCCCCATCGACCACAACCAAGCGGCTGCGGGGATGGCTGACATGCACAAACAGATTGAGCTGCTCCTGCACCGGTGGGGTCACCAAATCAACGCTGCCGCCAACCAGCAGCACCGGCACATCGAGGTCGGCCAAACCAACGGTGGGCCAAAGCAAACTGCCAAAGCCGTTGAAGGCCACGACCCCGAGCAGGGGGATCGGCGCAAGGATGGGGCTCGAGGGCGGGCCGGTGGCAGGGACCGGGCCCCGCGCCGTGCCATCTCCGGTCACCCTGGGCATCTGGCATTGCAGCAGCTGCGACAAATTCGCCAAGGGCAAGGTGCCCTTCATCGCCTTACAGCGCCTTGCTACCCCCTGCTCCGGCAGCAACCCGCTGCCCATGAGGGCCGTCAGGGCCCCGAGGGAATGGCCCATCAAGACAACCCCTTGGCGACCCGTGGGTTCGGGTCCAAGCGGTGGCAGGGCCCCATCCTTTTCTGCGGTGAGAACGGCCTGCACATCGGCCAGGCGGAGCGGCACCGCTTCGGCCCCTGGCGGTGGGCTGTAGCCAAGCAAGGAGTCTTGAACAGCCTTGTCGTCACTGCCGGGATGGTCCAAGAGCACCACAGGCCACCCCTGCCCGGCGAGCTCATCGGCCATCCAACGGAGTTGGGCACTATTCCCGCCCAGCCCTGGCATCAACAGAAGCCAAGGGCCTGGCTTGGATTGACTCGACGACCAAATCTCCAGGGGCAGGGGCGTTGCCCGATGCGCCACAACCAAATCCACGTGCTGGGGCCGTTGGTGCTCCCCAACGTTCAGATCAAGGGGAATCGCCCGTCGCAGCGGCAAGGGCAGGGCCCTTAGGGCCCGCAGCGCATCGGCCTGCTGATCCACCTGGCGGCGCCAACGGTCGGCGAAGGCCACCGCCCCATCCAGGTTGAGGCTGAGTTGATCCGAGGGCAGGGCACGCAGCAAATCAAAGGCGGTGACTTGCTTCTGCTGTTGCAAAAGGGTTCGCAGGGTGGAGAGCAACAGCGGAGCTGTGCTTTTGCCCTGGGCCGTTGTCAGCACGCTGCCCAGGGCCTCAATCAGGGGCTCACCGGTACGACTGCGCAACAACTGAACCCCAAAACTTGGCTCCTTCAGAAGCGGGGCCTGCAGCAGCCGTGCCAAGGCGCGGCGATCAAGTGGGTCGATCAGGCTGAGCCACACGCCCAGGTCGCCATTGGTGCGGCTGGGATCGTGGCTCCAGGCCTCCAGTTCCCGCAGATCGACAGGCACCGTGAGTCCATCAATCTGAAACTGGATCTGCTCCGCCCCATGCACGGGAGCCCCTGCCAGCAAACTGGCGAGCAGAGCTCCAATGCAGCGAAAGCGGTTTGACATCTCCAAAGGCGGGGACCCGAACCATGGCGTGGTGGCTCCAGTTTCCCGCGGCGCTGCGCGAACTGGCCCTGATCCGCTTGATTGCCTCCGTCGGAGCGGGGGGCGTGATCTATCTCACCCCCCTGGTCTTCCACCATGCCGCCTTCAGCGCCCAGGCCGTCACAGCAGGCATCGGCCTGGCTGCCCTCGCCGGCACCGTGGGCCGTTTGGCCAGTGGTCTGTTGCTCGATCGGGGCCTGAACTGCTCCATGCCCGTGCTGCTTGCGGTGTTGGCAGCTGTGCTGGGTGATGGTCGCCTGATCGGCGCCCAGACCTTTGATGGCTATGTCATCGGTCAATTGCTCCTGGGCATTGCCGCTGGTCTCTATTGGCCTGCGATCGAGCTGGCCGTTCCCCTGAGCTGCAACACCGGGCCCAATCCCATTCCCTCCAGTCGCGGCTATGCCCTGGTGCGCAGTGGTGATGCTGCTGGGGTAGCGCTGGGATCCCTGATCGGAGCCCTCATGGCAGGGCAAGGTCAACTGCGGGGCATCTATGCAGTGGACATCACCTGCGCGGCAGCCGTCGCGCTGTTACTGGTGATCCGCCCCCTGCCCCAATCCCCCCAAAAGGCCCCAGGGGCCTGCAGTACCGCCACCAGCCAGTGGCTGCCGCCCCTCTTGCCGCTCCTGGCGATCACCCTGCTGGCCACAGCCCTGCCAGCCTTGATGCAGAGCGCCCTGCCTTTGGATTTGGTGCGCGGCGGGCTGCACAGGCCTGCCATCAATGAAGGGATGGGAGCCCTGTTAATTGGCCTGCAGCTGAGCCTGCTGGTGCTAATCCAATGGCCCGTTGGCCAAGCCCTCGCCAAAAGACCCGTGGCCTACGGACTCGGCGTGAGTTTGGTCAGTTTTGCCCTCGGCACGGCCCTGTTGGCGTTTTCAGCCATGAGCAACCAGGGCCTCTGGCTGGTGATCGCAGCCCAGCTCCCCATCGCCCTCGGGGAAGCCGCCTTCCTACCGATTGCCACAGAAGCTGTCATCGAAATGACCCCAGCGGAGCACCAGGGCCTCGCCATGGCGCTGTTTTCCCAATGTTTTGCCATCAGCGCCCTGATTGCGCCTGTCTTGGCTGGCCTAGCCCTCGATCAGCAACGCCATGGTGGGGGATTCTGGATCACCATGACCCTGCTCTGCCTGGCGGGATTCCATGCCGTAAAACAGCTTAGGTCGAGGCCGAAGGCTGCTTAGGCACCCAGGCCTCGTGGGGCAAGGGTTCCGTGCCGTATTCCCAATCGTCGTAATCGGGATCGTTGCGAATCTTCTGGTGGAGCTCCTTTTGGGCCTCAAAGTCGTGGGCTTTGGAATCAGTGCCTTTGGCGTCAGTGGCTTGGGGGTCGGGCTGAGAGGAAGGCTGGGCGGTCATCGCAGCTCTAGGGAAGGACTCCATTCTGAAGCAACTGGAGAAGGTTCAGTCGTCGCAACAGCTCCAATCGCTGATGCCGGTATGCAGCCACTGCCGTTCCCGTTCGGAAAGTTGCAGGTATTGGCGCCCGCAACTGCAGCCCCCATCGAGGGTCTCGGGATGGCGCCGCTGGCACAGAAACCAGGCATGCACCTGGTCGATGGCCTCAGGGGGGTCAAGAAAGATCTCAGCCAATCCCGCTTCATCGTGGGCCTAGGAGTCTGGGCTACTGGCACCATGAGGCATCTGAAGGGCTTTGCGAGCGACCCATGTCAGCCGTAACAAGGGAAGAATTTCTTGCTGCTGTTCATGCAGATCCCCATTTGCAGCAGGCCCTGAAGCATCCTGACGCCATGGAGACTGCTATCAGGATCGCCATGGCGGCTGGGTGGAACGTCCGCGATAGCGACCTGAGCCCATCTACAATCTTGCCCAGGGAGGACAGGCCGGGAGAGGCTTTGCCCGACCAGGGCTTACCCCAAGACGGGGAGACCATCGATTTTGATGGAGATGGAGTTCCGGATGCGATTAAGGAGGGGGGGCGCTGGGTGCTGAAAGATTTCGAGTAACGCCCATCGCCAGAAGTCATCGACACCACCAAACAGCCCGTCAAAAACCCCTAGTCGCTAGTCAGTGGAGCTAGATCTTGGGCCTAAACGTTAAACAAAAATTCCATGACGTCGCCCTCGGCCACCACGTACTCCTTGCCCTCGGCCCGGAGCCAGCCCTTGGACTTGGCTTCCGCGAGGGAACCAGCCTCAACCAGCTGTTGATAGCCAATGGTTTGGGCGCGAATGAACCCGCGCTCGAAATCGGTATGGATCACCCCCGCCGCCTGGGGTGCCGTCATGCCGGCCTTGATGGTCCAGGCCCGGGTTTCCTTCTCGCCGGTGGTGAAGTAGGTGCGCAGGCCCAGCAGGGAATAGGTGGCACGAATCAGGCTTCGCAGCCCCCCCTCGGTCACTCCCAAACCGGCTAAGAATTCGGCGCGATCCGCCTCCGGTAGCTCAATCAGTTCGGCTTCCACCTGGGCTGAAATCCGAACGGTTTCAGCCCCCTCCTGGGCCGCGAGGGCCTTCACCTCCTCCACATAGACATTGCCGGAAGCGAGGTCGTCTTCACTCACATTGGTGGCATAGATGATGGGCTTGGCTGTGAGCAGGCCGAGCGGTTTGATCATCGCGGCCTCCTCCTCGCTGATGGCCACACTGCGGGCAGCACCACCGGCCTCCAAAACCGCCTGGATGCGCTCAAGGACGTCATCCTCGATTTGGGCTTCTTTGCTGGTGCGGGCCTGCTTTTTCAGACGCTCCCGACGCTTCTCAATCTGGGATAAATCGGCCAGGCCCAATTCCAGGTTGATCACTTCGGCATCGCGGGCCGGGCCCACCGAACCCGAAACGTGAATCACATCGTCGTTTTCAAAGCAGCGGACGACATGCACAATCGCGTCGACTTCGCGGATGTTGGCCAGAAACTTGTTGCCCAGGCCTTCGCCCTGGCTGGCCCCTTTCACCAGGCCGGCGATGTCGACAAATTCGACCCGGGTGGCAATCACCTCCTTCGAACCAGACAGTGCCGCCAGCTGGCCCAGCCGTGGATCGGGCACCGACACCACCCCCGAATTCGGTTCAATGGTGCAGAAGGGATAGTTGGCAGCTTCGGCCTGGGCATTGGAGACCAGGGCATTGAAGAGGGTGGATTTGCCCACATTGGGCAGGCCCACAATTCCGGCTTTAAGCATGGCTGAAATCTAGATCCCCTCGGCTCCGTAAAACTCGCAACACTTGCCATCCACCAGCGAGACTGGGGCTTGCGCCCTGCAGGCAAATTCCAAGCGTCACCCCCTTGAGCTCCCTCACGAGTTGGCTTCCCCCCAGCCTGCGCCGGCGGCGGGTGCTCGCTGGTGCTGCCGCCGGCTTGGTCCTGGTTGGCGCCGTAGCGATCGGTCAGCAGAAGCGGGGCAACACCACCAGGCAACTGGAGAGCTACACCGTGGTGGCCGCGGCTGGGAGCCTGCCCGGGGTGGTGAATGCCACCGGTGAACTGGAAGCGGAAAAACGGGTCAATGTGAGCCCGAAGCGGCAGGGGATCATCGACGCGCTCTACGTGGAGGAGGGCGATCTCGTCATCAAGGGCCAGCCCCTAGCCCTGATGGACAGCGGCGATTTGCAGGATCGCCTGAGTGAACTCAACGCCAATTTGCGATCCAGCCAAGCCCAGCTCTCCCGCAGCCGCAGCGAGCTTGAACGCAACCAAAGCCTCTATCGCCAGCGCGCCATCAGTTTGAGCGACTTCAACACCGTGCGCAGCACCTTTTTGGTGGATCAATCGGCGGTGGAGGCGGCGCGCCAGCGGCTGGAAGCTCGCAAGGTGGAAAAGCAAGAGTTGATCGTGCGGGCCCCTTTCAGCGGCGTGATCAGCCAGCGCTATGCCGATCCCGGGTCCTTCGTGACACCCACCACCACGGCCTCAGCCACGGCGGGCGCCACCAGCTCCTCGATCGTGGAATTGGCCCAGGGCCTGGAGGTAGTGGCCAAAGTTCCCGAAAGCGACATTGGCCGAATCCGCCTTGGCCAAGATGCCTCCGTGCGGGTGGATGCCTTCCCCGATCGACGCTTCGCCTCCCGAGTCAAGCGGATCACACCGCGGGCCATCAAGCTCAATAATGTGACCTCCTTTGACGTCGTGCTCAGGCTGCTGGAGCCCCCCGGGACCCTGCGCATTGGCATGACCGCCGATGTGGGCTTCCAAACCGGCCAAATCCAAGCAAAAACCCTGATCCCCACCGTGGCTGTGGTCACCGAAGACGGCCGGCCGGGGGTGTTGCTCGTGGGAGAGGGCAACCAGCCGAAGTTCCAGCCAGTGGAGCTGGGGATCAGCAGCGGCAAAAGCACCCAGATCCTCAGCGGCCTGACCAGCGGCACCCGCGTGTTTATCGACCTCCCCCCCTGGGCCAAAAAACGCAAGTAGGACGTCTAGGCCCGTTGGGCCAAAAAGGCCCGGGCCGCCTCCACGATGCGGCCACTGGCCAAACCATCGCCAAAGGGATTGTGGGAGCGGGCCATCGCCTCATAGGCCGTCGGATCCTCCAGCAAGCGGCTGGCCTCAGCCACGATGTCGACCGTATCGGTGCCGATCAACTTGGCCGTACCGGCATCCACGGCCTCAGGCCGCTCGGTGGTGCGGCGCAGCACGAGCACGGGTTTGCCAAGGGCGGGCGCTTCTTCCTGGAGGCCACCGGAATCACTCAGCACCAAGGTGGAGCCCCGCATGGCGGCCACCAGTTGGTCGTAGTCGAGGGGCTCAGTGAGGAAGGCCCGGGGATGGTCGCCGAGCAGGGCCTGGAGCGGCTCTCGCACCGTGGGGTTGCGATGCAGGGGCAGCAACAGGGCGGTATCGGGGAAACGATCCAGCACTTGCCTGAAGCCGCGGCCGATGTCCTGGAGCCGTTCACCCCAGTTTTCGCGCCGGTGCACGGTGGCCAGGATCACCCGCTGCTGGCCAAAGTCGAGGCCAGGCAAGCTGAAGGGGGGTGCCTTTTCAGCCATCAACAACAGGGCATCAATCACCGTGTTGCCCGTGGTGAGGATCTGGCCCACCACCCCAGAAGCCCGCAAATTGGCCGCCGACACAGCCGTCGGTGCAAAGTGCAGTAGGGCCACCTGGGAAATCAGCCGGCGGTTGGCTTCTTCAGGGAAGGGATCAAAGATGTTGTCGGTTCGCAACCCGGCTTCCACGTGCCCCACGGGGATCTGCTCGTAGAACGCCGCCAGCGCGGAGGCGAAGGCCGTGGTGGTGTCGCCCTGAACCAGCACCAAATCCGGCGGGTGGTCGGCAAAGTCCTGCTTCAGGCCCGTCAGGGTGGCGCAGGTGACGTGGGTGAGGGTCTGCTTGGGGGCCATCAGGGCCAGGTCCTGATCGGCCGTCAAACCGAACAGGTCCATCACCTGGCTCACCATTTCCCGGTGCTGGCCTGTGAGCACCACCCGGGTGCGGAAATCTGAGGCCTGCTGAAACGCCAGGATCACCGGAGCCAACTTGATGGCCTCCGGACGGGTGCCCAGCACAATGGTGACGAGTGGCTTAGGCACCGGGGCGCAGCAGACCAGCGGATCCTACGGAGCTTGCGTCATGTTCAAGGCCAGGGGCTGACATCGGACCTCCTCCTGGCGAAGCTGGGGGTCACAAAGGCCGCACCGAGGCGGCATCCCTGCAGCGCTCCCGCGATGACCTCCTCCTCCCCATTCCCTAGCTCCCCATTTCCGGCATCTCCATCACCGAGTTCTCCCTCCCCCGCATCTCCATTTCCAGCTGCTCCTTCCCCAGGGGCTCCTTCACCGGCCCCGCCCTTTGCGGACCAGCCATTCGACGTGCGGGAGGGTGCCATCACCTGGGTAGACCCAGGCCCCAGCCTCAAGGCGATTGTGGAAGAGGCCCACAAACAGGGATATTCCGATGTGCACCTGGGCGTGGGGGAAGGGCCCCGTTTTCGCTGCCGCGGCGACATCAAGCGCACGGAATGGCCCACGACCGATGCCGCCACCTTTGCCAGCTGGCTGAAGGAACTGCTCAGCCCTACCCAAATCGATAGCTTTCGCCGCGACAAGGAGTTCGACGGCTCCTTTGGCTTTGACTTCGTCAGGGTGCGCATCAACCTGCTGGATGCGTTGCTGGGGCCCGCCATGGTGCTGCGCCTGATCCCGCAAACGATCCCCAGCATCGAGGAGCTGGGCCTGCCCGCCGTCCTCCAGGAGATCTGCCAAAGCCCCAAGGGCCTGGTGCTTGTGACAGGACCCACCGGCTCAGGCAAAAGCACCACCCTGGCCGCCATGATCGACCACATCAATCGCACCATGGCCCGCCACATCCTCACGATCGAGGATCCGGTGGAGTTTGTGCACCAGAGTAAAAAATCCCTGATTCGCCAGCGGGAAGTGGGGCACCACACCAAGGTCTTTGACCAGGCCCTTCGCGCTGCCTTACGGGAAGACCCTGATGTGATTTTGATCGGTGAAATCCGCGACCAGGAGACCCTCACCACAGCCCTTGAAGCCTCCCAAACCGGTCACCTGGTGTTTGGCACCTTGCACACCAATTCCGCCGTCAAAACCGTGGAGCGGGTGCTGGGCATGGTGGCCCCCTCAGCCCAAAACAACCTCCGCATGGCCCTCTCCGAATCCCTCCTCGCCGTGGTAGCCCAAGGACTGGTGAAAACCACCGATGGCAAGAGGGCTGCCTACCACGACATCCTGCTCAACAGTGATGCCTGCAAGGACTACATCCAGCGGGGCGAACTCGACGAAATTGAGTCCATCATGGGTCGCAACACGTTTGAGGGGATGCAGACTGCCAATCAATCCCTGGCGCTGCTCGTGGAAGCCGGCCGGGTGGATCCAGGCGATGCCCTCTCCCAGAGCCTGAAGCCCAACGAACTCAGCCAGGCCCTACGCGGGCGCCAATGATTGGCAGCTAGCCAGATCAATGGCAGCAAGCCAGATCAATCGCAGTAAGCCAGATCTAGTCGCTGGCGATCCGAACCAGCAAGAGCACGCCAATTCCCACGGACAACCCAATCATGGCCAGCCGGCCATTCCAAATTTCGGCCTGGGGAGTAAAACCCCGGCGCCAGGCGTTGAGCTCGCTGGACGGCACTAGATCACCTTCAGCATCCGTCCCCGGATCGATTGGCGAATCGATCTTCTGAACATTCCCTTGGGCGTTCACTTGAACGTTGTCTGGATCGACCTTCTGATCGAGCTGGGTCATCGCGATACACCGATGCCGTACGCGGCCACCCTAGAGGGATTAAAAGCAGGCTTGGGCCTGGTAGAGGCGGCTGGCTTCCTCCAAGGGCAACCGCGGGGCCACGGCCAACTCCATGGAGCTCTGCAATCCCGCCGAAAGCCTCTGGGCTGCTGCAACCCCGATCATGGCAGCGTTATCGGTGCAGTAGGGCAGCGGTGCGACCCGCCAGTTGAGGCCATCGCGGCGACAGCGTTTCTCCAGGAGTTTGCGCAACCGCTTGTTAGCGGCCACCCCGCCGACCAAGACAAGGGTTTCGAGGCCCTGGTGCTTGGCACAGGCGCAACTGCGCTCCACCAACACCTCAACCACCACCTGCTCAAAGCTCGCGGCCAGGTCAGCCACCGGTAGGTCATCGGCTCCCGACAGCTGCTCCAGGGCACGCACCTGGCGCAACATCGCTGTTTTCAGGCCGCTAAAACTGAAGTCATAGGGGTAGTAGCCCCCCTCAGGTCTCGAAACCCTTCCTTTGGGCAAGACAAATCGGCCCGGATCCCCGCCCTGGGCGGCCTGCTCAATGGCGGGCCCCCCGGGATAGCCCAGGTGAAGCAGCCTGGCCACCTTGTCGAAGGCCTCGCCGGCAGCATCGTCGTGGCTGCGCCCAAGCCTGGAATACACCCCGGGGCCATCGACCCGCAGGAGTTCGGTGTGCCCGCCGCTGACCAATAGCACCAGGTAAGGGCCTGGAGGCAAAGGCTCCCCCAGCTGGACTGAACAGAGATGGCCCTCCAGGTGATGCACCCCTAAAAAAGGTTTGCCATGCAGGCGGGCCAAAGTGCGTCCGGTGACGGACGCCACCAGCAAGGCACCCACCAGCCCCGGAGCAGCCGTTGCTGCGATCCCATCGAGATCACCAGGCCCCAAGCCGCTGTCGCGGCACACCTGGGCAATCAGCTGGGGGAGGGCCTCCACATGGCGGCGGGAGGCAATCTCCGGTACGACCCCACCCCAGCGGGCATGTTCCTCCACTTGGGAGGCAACGGCACTCGCCAAGACGGTTTGATCGCGCACAATCGCTGCCGCCGACTCGTCACAACTTGTTTCGAGGGCAAGAACGGTTGGCATTCGTTTGGACGGGCTCTCTTAGGGTCAGCCAG
>Ga0007791_10000009_pt1 | contig 42703 bp, 42 predicted proteins | sample CryBogmetaGMA05M_FD_60368 | JGI IMG/M metagenome (GOLD analysis project Ga0007791, IMG submission 60368) | Freshwater microbial communities from Crystal Bog, Wisconsin, USA - MA0.5M | ecosystem: Environmental > Aquatic > Freshwater > Lake | place: Crystal Bog, Wisconsin, USA | collected 2009-07-06 | reverse complement strand
CATTAAGATCATGGCCACCCGTGCGGAGCACAGTTCAGAGTTTCGCTGGAAAAACCCGGAAACCGGCAAGGACGAAATGCGCTCGGGGGGCGAACCCCAAGGCTACATCGTGGAGCTGGAAAATGGTTTTCGCATCTACCACATGGGTGACACCGGCGTTTTTGGTGATATGAAGCTGATTGGGGACTTGTACAAACCCGACCTGATCCTGATCCCGATCGGGAACCATTTCGTCATGTCGCCGCAGGACGCCGCATTCGCCACCAAGGACATGCTCAAACCCAGGTTTGCCATTCCCATCCACTACGGCACCAATGCCCTGCTGCGTGGGACGCCCAAGGAATACACCGATGCACTGGGCGTGACTTCGACCAAGGTGATGACGCTGGAGCCGGGGGGAACGGCCAGCTTCTGAAAGCCAGGGGCTCCAGGCCGTTGGTGCTGGGTGCCCTCTTCAGCGGCGTAGCGAGCGATTCAGTCCTTGGCTCTGGCCATGGCATGCCTGCCGCCATTGCACCGCCCATGGCTGATAGCCAGGTTCTCCAAATGGCTGCTGCCGCCATCTGCCAGCGGCTTGATGTGCTCCAGCGTGGCGTCCTGGGCAGCCACGTGCTGGCCACACACCCAGCATGGCACCACCCCGTGGAGTTGGCGGGCCACGGTGCGGTAAATTTTTTCGCGGGTGAGGGCCAGGCGGCTCATGGTCCGGTGGTCCTGGCGTCCTGGAGGAAGCGGACCGCACCCTGCCCCGCCGTTTTGCCGCTGGCCATCACCGCCTGCAGCAAGTAGCCGCCGGTGGGCGCCTCCCAGTCGAGCATTTCGCCCGCGCAAAACACGCCAGGCAAAGGCTCAAGCATCAGCTCGGGCGTCAGCACCTCAAACAGCACGCCGCCGGCGCTGCTGATGGCCTCGTCGATGGGGCGCGCCGCCTGCAGGGTGATGGGCAGGGCCTTGATGGCAGCGGCCAGGCGGTGCGGGTCCGCCAGATCGGCCTTGTCGAGCAACTCGTGCAGGATGGCGCTTTTGATGCCGTCCAGGTGCAGCCGGCTCTTGAGGTGGCTCGACAGCGAGCGCGAGCCGCGCGGATGCAGGACTTCGGCCAGCACCCGTTCGGGTGCCATGTCCGGCAACAGGTCGAGCTGCAACTGCGCCCTGCCATGGCGGATGATGTCGTCGCGCAGCAGCGCGGATGCCGCATACACCAGGCTGCCTTCGATGCCCGTGGCCGTGGCCACAAACTCCCCCTTGCGCGCAAAACTCTGCCCCTGGCGGGTGGCCACCGAAATCGCCACCGACTTGAACGGCTGGCCGGCATAGCGATCCCGGAAGTAGGGGCTCCAGCCCCCTTGCACGTCAAAGCCGCAGTTGGCGGGCAGCAGGGGTGCCACAGCGATTCCCCGGGCTGCGAGCAGCGGCACCCAGGCGCCGCTGGAGCCCAGACGGGCCCAGCTGCCGCCGCCCAGCGCCAGCACCACCGCTGCAGCCTGCACGCTGACTTCGCCACCGGGCCCCTGGAACTGCAGGTCGCCCGCCGGGCTCCAGCCGGTCCAGCGGTGGCGCATGTGGAATTGCACGCCAGGTCCCGAGGCCGGGTGGCGCAGGCGGAGCAGCCAGGCGCGCAGCAGGGGCGCGGCCTTGAGGTCTTTGGGGAACACGCGGCCAGAGGAGCCGACAAAGGTTTCTACGCCCAGGTCCTGGGCCCAGTCGCGCATCGTGCGTGCGCCAAAGTTGCGCAACAGCCGCGCAATGGCTTCCCGCCGCGCGCCATAGCGGCCGGCAAAGGCGTCGGCGTTTTCGTCGTGGGTCAGGTTCAGGCCGCCTTTGCCGGCCAAGAGGAACTTGCGTCCCACCGAGGGCATGGCGTCATACAGGTGCACGGCAATACCGGCGTCGCACAGCGTCTGCGCCGCCATCAGGCCGGCGGGACCGCCGCCGATCACGACCGCCACAGGGGCGGGAGCTGCAGAAGGATTCATGGTGGGGGGATCTCAATCAGTAGGCCCTGGGGCTTCACAAAGGCACAACGCACCACCTGACCGGAACAGGCACTTGCGACGCCGGCATGGTAGCCCAGAAGCTGGGCGCACAGGTCCGGCGGGTGCTGGAGCGGCACGGGCAGCAAGTGTCGCCTGGGTGAAGCAGCACCTGCGCGCAGCAAACCATCGCTTTTGGCTATGTTTCCCATAGACAGAACAGGCGCTTCGGGAGGCTTGGTTTCTGTCACAATGCCTTAAATTTAGTGGCAATTGCAATCTCCTAAAGGAACCCCATGGCCGGCGCATTGATCCAACACGTTACTGATGCCACCTTCGAAACCGACGTACTGCAAAGCGCGCAGCCGATCCTGGTGGACTACTGGGCGGAGTGGTGTGGGCCCTGCAAGATGATTGCCCCCATCCTGGACGAAGTCTCCACAAGCTACGAAGGCAGGCTGAAGATCGCGAAGATGAACGTGGACGAGAACCGCGATATCCCCGCCAAGTTCGGCATCCGCGGCATTCCCACGCTGATGCTGTTCAAGGACGGTCAGCTGGCAGCTACCAAGGTCGGCGCCCTGAGCAAGGCGCAGCTCACGGCCTTCATCGACGGGCATCTCGCCTGATACGCCCTTCCCGGAGAGCAACGGGCCGCTGCATCGAAACCCGGCCAGTTTTCCTGTCATAATCAACGCAGTCCAGCAGAGCCCATCGAGGGCTTTCACCGTTTTTCGGTGCTGAACACCGAGGCCAGATCACCGGGTCCTGCCTCTCCCCCTCCCCCTGCATTGCGAAACCTTCCGGTAGCCATTCGACAACCCGCCGACATCCTCGGCCAACGCCCCTAGGGGAACCCACCCATGCATTTAAACGAACTCAAAGCCCTGCACGTATCCGAAGTACTCAAGCAGGCAGAGGAACTTGAGATCGAAAATACCGGCCGAATGCGCAAGCAGGAACTGATGTTCGCAATTATCAAGAAGCGGGCGCGCACCGGAGAGCAGATCATTGCCGATGGGGTACTGGAGATCCTCCCCGACGGGTTCGGCTTTCTGCGCAGCCCGGACACCAGCTACACCGCCAGCACCGACGACATCTACATCAGCCCCAGCCAGGTTCGCCGTTTCAACCTGCACACCGGCGACATGATTGAAGGCGAGGTGCGCACGCCCAAAGACGGCGAGCGCTACTTTGCCCTCAACAAGCTTGACAAGGTCAATGGCGATTCGCCGGAGAGCAACAAGCACAAGGTGATGTTTGAAAACCTGACGCCGCTGTTTCCCAAGGAACAGATGCGCCTCGAGCGTGACTCCAAGGGCGAAGAAAACATCACGGGCCGCATCATTGACATCATTGCGCCCATCGGCAAGGGCCAGCGGGCCCTGCTCGTTGCACCCCCGAAGAGCGGCAAGACCGTGATGATGCAGCACATTGCCCACGCCATTGCGGCCAACTATCCGAACAGCCACATGATGGTCCTGCTGGTGGACGAGCGCCCCGAGGAAGTGACCGAGATGCAACGCACCGTCAAGGGCGAAGTGATCGCATCTACGTTTGACGAACCGGCGGCGCGACACGTACACGTCGCCGAAATGGTGATTGAACGCGCCAAGCGGCTGGTGGAACTGAAGAAGGACGTGGTCATCCTGCTGGACTCGATCACCCGCCTGGCGCGGGCCTACAACAACGTAGTACCGTCCTCGGGCAAGGTACTCACCGGCGGCGTCGACTCCAACGCGCTGCAGCGGCCCAAGCGTTTTCTGGGCGCAGCACGCAATGTGGAAGAAGGCGGATCGCTCACGATCATTGCTACCGCGCTGATCGACACCGGCAGCCGGATGGACGAAGTGATCTTTGAGGAATTCAAGGGAACCGGCAACTCCGAAATCCACCTCGACCGCCGCCTGTACGAAAAACGGGTGTTCCCGTCGATTCAACTGAACCGCAGCGGCACACGCCGCGAGGAACTCTTGCTGCAACCGGAAATCTTGCAGAAGACACGCATCTTGCGGCAGTTCCTCTACAACATGGATGAGATCGAATCCATGGAGATGGTGCTCAAACAAATGCGCGCCACCAAAAACAACAGCGAGTTTTTTGACATGATGCGCCGCGGCGGCTGATGCCCTGGCGGAATTTAGTCACGCTATAATTTGAGGCTTCGCGTCAAGTACGCAGGTTTACAGTCGGGCGCAGTGCCCCACGGCCTGTCGCGGCTATCGCAATGGATGGAGAAATTATGAAAGAAGGCATTCACCCCAACTACCGTGACGTTTGCTTCATGGACCTGTCGAACAATTTCAAGTTCGTGACACGCTCTTGCGCAAACGCCAAGGAAATGATCAAGATGGAAGACGGCCGCGAATTGCCTCTCTACAAGCTTGACACCTCCAGTGAATCGCACCCGTTCTACACGGGCACGCAAAAGTCCGTGGACAACATGGGCGGACGCGTGGAGAAGTTCCGCAACCGTTTTGGCAAGACCGCCGCGAAATAATCCGGCAACAGGCGCAGGCCTGATTCTGGACCTCAAAGCAGCTCCGCGTTCCGGGCTGCTTTTTTATTGGTGAACCATCCTACCCCCGCCATCGTCTCCCAGGCAGCCGTGAAAAGGCTACCCCGGCTGGCCCTTTGGTTGTTCGCCATCGCCTACCTTCTGCCCGGGTTCATTGGGCGGGAGGGCTGGAAAAGCGCCGACATCACCGCCTTTGGCTACATGGCTGAGTTGGCCTCGGGCAACTCCGACTGGTGGCGCCCCACCCTGATGGGAAGACCGCTGGACAATCCTGCGCTGCTCCCATACTGGCTGGGGGCCTGGTTTGTGCAGGCCGCGCCCACTTGGCTGGCACCCGACTTTGCGGTGCGAATTCCCTTCGCTTTGATGCTCGCCCTGGCCATGCTCTCCACCTGGTTCGGTACCTATTACCTGGCCCGCAGTCCGGGCGCCCAACCCGTGGCTTTCGCTTTCGGCGGCGAGGCCTCGCCAAAAGACTATGCCCGCGCGCTGGGCGACGGGGGCCTGCTGGCGCTGATTGCCAGCCTGGGCCTGGCGCAGTTGTCGCACGAAGCCACGCCCGAGCTGGTTCAACTGGGCTTCATCGGCATCCTGTTCTACTCGGTCAGTGCAATTAACTACCGCAGGCGCACGGCCGGGGTAGGCTTTGTCGTCGGTGTACTTGGCTTGAGCCTCTCGGGCGCACCGGCCATCGCTGCCATGTGCGCGTTGGCCAGCGCCGCCGTGCACGCCCTGGACCGCAGCAATGATGCTGAGGTACCAGGGCAAGTGCATCAAAGCGCCGGAATCGACAGCGCCGCCATGGTGATCACCACGCTGGCCGTTGTCTGGCTGGGCGTACGCTGGGGGCTGTGGCGCTGGAAGGTGGAATGGCCAGGCGCAAGCTGGGAGGCGTGGAACGGGTTTGTCCAGATGCTGGTCTGGTTTACCTGGCCTGCATGGCCGCTGGCCGGCTGGACGGCCTGGCGCTGGCGCCGCCAGCTCTTTGCGCGCCATGCCAGCCGGCATCTGCTACTGCCCTTGTGCTTTGTCACTGTTACCGTCCTCGCAAGCCTGGCCTGCGGTTCTTCTGACAGGGTGCTGCTGCTGGCTTTGCCGCCCTTGGCAGCCATGGCGGCCTTTGCATTGCCAACTCTGCAGCGGCAAGTGGGGGCATTGGTAGACTGGTTTACCCTGCTATTTTTCTCAGGCTGCGGCGCCGTGATCTGGGTTGTGTGGGTCGCCATGCAAACGGGCTTTCCCCGGCAGCCCGCCGCCAATGTGGCGCGCCTGGCACCCGGTTTCGAGGCCAGTCTTTCCCCGCTTGCGATCGCGATTGCCGCCCTTGCCACGGTCGCATGGGCCTGGCTGGTCCAGTGGCGGGTCGGTAGGCACCGGTCGGCGATCTGGAAGAGCCTGGTACTGCCCGCAAGCGGCGCGGCATGGTGCTGGCTGCTGCTGATGACGCTGTGGATGCCCCTGCTCAATTACGCGCAAAGCTTCAATGGTCTGGTACGACGCACGCTGGAGCAACTGGACCCGCCCGGGTGTGTAGAAACCGTGGAGCTAAGCCTGGCCAAGGTCGCGGCATTGCAGATCTACGGCAAGCTGCAACTCCGACCCTCCTACCGGACACCGGCCTGTCCGTGGCTGATTGCAGAGCCCCGCGCCGACATGTCGGCGCCTCCTTCGGTGGAGCCCGCGCTGTGGGTCCTGATGGCGTCCATCAACCATCCCACCGACGGCAATGAGCGCGTGATGCTGTTCAGGCGGCGCTAGCAGTCGAGGTGGCGGTCATTTCCTGGTCCGCAATCGCGCGCACGCGGACCGCGGGGAATACGATGGAAAAGCGTGAGCCGTTACCGGGCTGGCTCTCGATACCAAGCTCCGCGCCATGCCGCTGCGCCACATGCTTCACAATTGCCAGCCCCAAGCCGGTTCCACCGGTTTCTCGGGAACGGCTACGGTCCACCCGGTAGAAGCGCTCCGTCAGGCGCGGTAGGTGCTCCGGCGCAATGCCCAAACCCTGGTCCTTCACACTGAACACCGCCGATCCATCTGCAAGCACTTCCCAATACACGTCAATCCGCTTGTCCAGCGGGGTATAGCGGATCGCATTGCCGATCAGGTTGAACATGGCACTGTGCAACTCGGAGGGCGAACCCGCGATCTCATGGCCAGCAGCGATGTGAAACTGGACATCCTGGCCCTGTGTCCACAGCACACTCGACAGCGCATGGGCATCCTGGACACATTGGGCCATCAGTGCCGACACAGAGACCCATTCATGCAGCGGTGGCAAGGGGCTGCCCTCCAGCCGTGAAAGCGTCAGCAAGTCACTCACCAGGGTTTGCATACGCTGTGCCTGGGACGCCATCAACGCCAGGTAGCGCCCCTGTTCCGTTTCATCGAGGGGCAAGGATTGCAGCGTTTCCACAAAACCCGACAACACCGTCAGCGGCGTACGGATTTCGTGCGAGACATTGGCCACAAAGTCGCGCCGCATCGCCTCCGCCTGCTCCACCACCGTGATGTCGCGAGACAACAAAAGCATCCTTCCCTCACCATACGGATGCATGTGCACCGAGATTTTTACCGGCTTGGACAGGGAGTGCTCCCTGCCGGGCATCACCACATCCTGGCGGAAGTCGCGGCTGGCATAGTAGGCAGCAAATCCCGGATCCCGTACCAGGTTGCCAAAGTGCTGCAGCATGTCCCGGCGCGCGTCGAACCCAAAATGGCCGGCGGCCGTCTGGTTGAACCATTCAATCCGGCTATCCGCCGACAGAAGCACCACGCCATTGGGTGAAGCCTGCAATGCCGCAAGGAAATCCTGCAAACGGCCTGCACTCTCTAGTACTGCCCGATCGCGCTGTCGGACCAGCTTGCGTATCCGTTCAGAAACCTCGCCCCACAAGCCCCGACCTAGGTCGATATCGGCTGCGTTACCAGCCCGCACCCATTCCAGAAGGCGCGCTCCGCGTGTTGCGTCGATAAAGAGCCAAACATAACAGCCCACCAGAGCAACTGCCAGGCAAACCGGCCCCCGAATGGACGGGGCAACAACGTTCCAGGCGGCCGCAGCCGGAAGGACCTGAAACAGTACAAAGGAAACGATCCGCCACAGCATGCCCTACTGTAACGAATCAGGCGCTGGACTTTTCACTGCTCACGAGTGGGGCCGCAGGCTTTGCGGTAAGGCGGTAACCCGCACCCCGCACGGTCTCAACCATCGGTCCGGCCGAGCAAAGGGCTTCGCGCAAACGCTTGACGTGCACATCCACCGTGCGCTCCTCAATGTAGACATGGTCGCCCCAGACCTTGTCAAGCAATTGCGCCCGGCTGTGCACGCGCTCGGCGCTGCCCATAAAAAACTGGAGCAGTTTGAATTCGGTCGGCCCGAGTTTGAGCTCCTGCCCGCCATACGTAACACGGTGCGTGGCAGGGTCCAGGGCCAGACCGGCAATCTCCATGGTTTCCCCCACCTGCTCGGGGGACCGGCGGCGCAGCACGGCGCGCACCCGGGCCAGCAACTCCTTGGTCGAGAAAGGCTTGCTGATGTAATCGTCGGCGCCGGCGTCCAGACCAGCGACCCGGTCGGCCTCGTCCCCGCGGGCGGTCAGCATGATCAGCGGCACATCCTTGGTTCTCGTCGCCGCGCGCCAGCGTTTGGCCAGCATCAGGCCGCTTTCTCCGGGCAGCATCCAGTCCAGCAGAATAAGGTCAGGCACAGCAGCCTGGATCTCACGTTCGGCGCTGGCGCTGTCCATGGCCCAGGTGGGACGAAAACCGCTGTGGCGCAGGTTGACCGCAATCAGTTCGGCAATCGCCGGCTCATCCTCCACCACCAGGATCGCGGGCATTTTCCTCACTTGATCACCGACTCGATTATTTCCATGCTGGTGTGGCGGATGTCTTCGCCCTTGACCACATAGATGATGAACTCGGCAATATTTTTCGCATGGTCACCGATACGCTCGATTGCCTTGGCCAGAAACAGCAGGTCCAGGCTAGGGGAAATCATGCGTGGGTCTTCCATCATGTAGGTCACCAGTTTGCGCACGAAGCCATCAAACTCTGAATCAATCAGGTCATCTTCCTTGAGGATGGCTACTGCCGCATTGACATCGAGGCGGGCAAACGCATCCAGTGCCTTGTTCAGCAGGCCAGAGGCCAGGTCGGATGCCACGCGCAACTCCAGCGAGGGCAAGGAACGCGGGGCGCCACTGCGAATGATGGAGCGCACCATGCGGGCAATCTTTTCCGCCTCGTCACCCACGCGCTCCAGGTTGGCAGTGGTCTTGGAAATGGCGATGAGCAGGCGCAAGTCCCGCGCCGTGGGCTGGCGGCGGGCGATGATGGACGACAGGTCATGGTCGATCTGAATCTCCATGGCATTGACCCTGGGTTCATTCGCAGACACCTGTTCGGACACTTCCAGGCTGAACTGCGAGAGTGAATAGATTGCCTGGCGAATCTGGGATTCGACGAGACCGCCCATTTCCATCACCTGGCTGGAGACTGAGGTCAGTTCACTGTCGAACTGGGCGGACAAGTGTTTGTCAGGCATATCTTTTTCCTCTATCGCTAGGTAGAAATCAGCCGAAACGGCCGGTGATGTAGTCTTCGGTCTCTTTGCGGTTCGGCTTGAAGAACATCTGCTCGGTTGCACCGAACTCCATCAGATCCCCGAGGTACATATAGGCCGTGTAATCGCTGCAGCGCGCAGCCTGCTGCATGTTGTGGGTGACGATCACTACCGTGTAATCGTTCTTGAGCTCCACGATCAGTTCCTCAACCTTGGCCGTGGAGATCGGATCCAGTGCCGAGCAGGGCTCGTCCAGCAGCAGGACTTCGGGCTTGATGGCAATGCCGCGGGCAATACACAGGCGCTGTTGTTGTCCCCCAGACAGGCTGCTGCCGTTCTGGTGGAGCTTGTCCTTCACCTCCGTCCAGAGCGCAGACTTGCGCAGCGCCAACTCCACGCGTTCCTCCATGTCGGTATTGTTGAGCGATTCAAACAGCTTCACGCCAAACGCGATATTGTCAAAAATAGACATGGGAAACGGCGTGGGTTTTTGGAACACCATGCCCACACGGGCGCGCAGCAGCGCCACGTCTTCCTTGCTGGTCAGCACATCTTCACCATCAAGCAGCACCTGGCCCTGCGCACGCTGCTCGGGATACAGCTCGAACATGCGGTTGAAGATGCGCAGCAGCGTCGATTTGCCGCAACCCGACGGGCCGATGAACGCGGTGACCTTGTTTTCGGGAATCTCCATATTGATGCCCTTGAGGGCATGGAATTTTCCGTAGTAAAAATTCAGGTCTTTGACCGCCAGCTTGGTCTTGGTGGGAGAGGAGGAGGTGGAGGGCATGGAATGTCTTTCGTGCAATGGTGCCGGGGAGCGTGTCAGTTGTTTTTGCGCGTGAGAACCCGCGCCAGTACATTCAGGGCCAAAACAGCCAGCGTGATCAGAAACACACCTGCCCACGCCAGCTTTTGCCAGTTTTCGTAGGGACTCATGGCGAATTTGAAGATGGTGACCGGCAGACTTGCCATTGGCTCGCCCAGACTCGATGTCCAGAACTGATTGCTCAGGGCGGTGAACAGCAGGGGCGCTGTTTCGCCCGCGATGCGCGCTACCGCCAGCAGAACACCTGTAATGACGCCGGCCCGCGCGGCATTCAGCGTGATGCTGAGAATGACCTTCCATTTCGGCGCGCCCAACGCATAGGCCGCTTCCCGCAGGCCAGCGGGCACCAGTTGCAACATGTTTTCGGTGGTGCGGATCACCACGGGAATCACGATCAGCGACAAGGCCATGATGCCGGCATAGCCAGAAAATGACTTGAAGCGTGCAACCACTACCGCATACACAAACAAACCGATCACAATCGACGGCGCCGACAGCAAAATATCATTGACAAACCGGGTTGTGGAAGCAAGCCAGCCTTTGGTCTCGAACTCTGCCAGGTAAATCCCCGCCATCACACCGATCGGCGTGCCGACACATGTGGCCAGGGCGACCATCAGGAAGGATCCGTAAATGGCATTGGCCAAACCGCCCTCTTCGTTGGGCGGCGGCGTCATTTGGGTGAGGGTGGCAAAGGTCAGCCCCTCAACACCCAGGCGAATGGTTTCCCACAAAATCCAGAATAGCCAGAACAGCCCGAACGCCATGGCCGCGAGCGCCAGCACCGTCGCAAGATTGTTGACCCGGTTGCGCTTGGCAAACTTCGCGGCGCGGGACTGCTGTAGAGTTTCGGTCATGTCCGGGCCCCTTCATTCTTGCGCAGTTGCGCGAGCAGCAATTTGGACAACGTAAGGATCACGAAGGTGATGAAGAAGAGCACCAGTCCAAGGTACATCAGGGCAGCCTGGTGCAGGCCCTGGCCAGCTTCCGCAAATTCGTTTGCAAGCGCCGAAGTGATGCTGTTGGCCGCCTGAAACAGGCTCAGCGAGTCCAGCTGGTTGAAGTTTCCAATAACAAAGGTCACCGCCATGGTTTCCCCGATCGCGCGCCCCAGGCCCAGCATGATGCCGCCGATAACGCCCGCCTTGGTAAATGGCAGCACCACCTTGGAGACCACCTCCCAGGTCGTCGCCCCCAGACCATAAGCGGACTCTTTGAGCAAGGGCGGCGTGACCTCGAACACATCCCGCATCACCGCGGAGATAAAGGGAATGATCATGATGGCAAGGATGATTCCCGCCGACAGAATACCAATGCCTACTGGCGGCCCCGATACAAACGCCCCGAGATAAGGCACACCGGCGAGGGCTGACTGCAAAGGTTGTTGCACATATGTGGCCAATACCGGGCCAAAGACCAGCAGCCCCCACATGCCGTACACGATGGAAGGAATGGCCGCCAGGAGTTCTATCGCCGTGCCCAAGGGCCGCTTGAGCCAGGCGGGGGACAATTCGGTGAGGAAAATGGCAATACCAAAGCTGACCGGAACCGCAATCAGCAAGGCAATCAGGGAGGTCGCAATCGTGCCGTAAATCATGACCAGACCGCCAAACTCCTCCTGCACCGGATCCCAGGCTGTGCTGGTCAGAAAACCCAGTCCGTATTTGCTGATGGCGGGCCAGGCACTGATCGTCAGTGAAGCAAGAATGGCAAAGAGCAGCGCCAGCGTCAGCAGCGCCGCACCCTTGGCGACAACCCCAAAAAGTTTATCGGCAAACGGACCTGATCGGGCTCTTTTCGGTGCAGGTGGGGTGCTCATGGCGCGTGCCTCTTTTTCTGAGTGGGTACCAGTCAGGGCGTGCCCATCGGCAATGAGGGTTGACATGGGCCTGCCCTCAGCTTACTTGAACGCAACGGCCTTGCCTGCCGGATCCTTGATTTCACCCCAGGATTTCTGGATTGCTGCCACCACCGATGGGGGCATAGGCACATAGTCCAGGTCGGCCGCAGCCTTGCCACCGCTGGCGTAAGCCCAGTTGAAGAATTTCAACACTTCCGTGGCACTGGCGGGCTTGTCTTGCTTGGCATGCATCAGAATGAAGGTGGCACCACTGATGGGCCATGCATCCTTGCCGGGCTGGTTGGTGAGGATCTGGTAGAAGGATTTGGTCCAGTCAGCGCCGGCTGCAGCGGCCTTGAATGCATCGTCGTCCGGCTGTACGAATGCGCCGGCCGAATTTTGCACCAGTGCGTAGTTCATCTTGTTCTGTTTGACGTAGGAATATTCCACATACCCGATCGAGTTAGGCAAGCGGTTCACGAATGCCGATACTCCCTCATTCCCTTTTCCGCCAGCACCCACGGGCCAGTTGACGGCCGTGTTCTCACCCACTTTGGCTTTCCACTCGGCGTTAACCTTGCTGAGGTAGTTGGTGAAAATGAACGTGGTTCCCGAACCGTCCGCACGGCGGACTTGCGCGATCGCCGTGTCTGGAAGGGGCAGAGTCGGATTCAGCGCTTTGATCGCCGGGTCGTTCCACTTGGTAATTTTGCCCAGGTAGATATCGCCCAGCAACTGGCCGGTGAGCTTGAGCTGACCGGGCTCGATGCCCTTGACATTGATCACCGGCACCACGCCGCCGATCACTGTTGGAAATTGGACCTGCCCTTTGGATTTGAGCACCTCATCCGTCTGCGGCATGTCGGAAGCGCCGAAATCCACCGTTTTGGAGTCGATTTGCTTGATGCCACCGCCCGATCCGATAGACTGGTAGTTGACTTTGATGCCGGTGGCCTTGTTGTAATCAGACGCCCACTTGGCGTAGATCGGAGCCGGGAAGCTGGCACCAGCACCGGTAATTTCCTGCGCATTGACAGTGCCAGCAAGCGTGAGCGCGGAGGTGACCGAAAGCGCCAAGAGGGAGCGGGTGAACGAGATTTTCATGGGAAATCCTCAAAGGGTGTTGATACAGAACGACCCGACTCTAAGAAAGTTTTATGACACCGATGTGACACCCAACAGGCCTGGGTTTTCCATATTTCCGAAGGGGACGGGAGGATTTTGTTATCAGTTTGTCACATGAATGTCACAGGCGGGCCGTACGCTTCCCACTTTTCATTTGGAGAAACCATGATGACCAGTACTGCTCCCGTTCAGACTCGCCGCCACTTGCTGGCTGCAGCTATCGCGTTCACCATGGCTGGCTGTGCGACGGTCCCTGCGCCCACCACGATCGCGGACACGATTTCTGCGACTCCCAGCCTGAGCACCCTCAACAGCTTGGTCGTTGCCGCCGGCTTGACCGATACCCTCAAGGGCGCCGGGCCGTTCACCCTCTTTGCGCCCAACAACGATGCCTTCAAAGCCGTGCCGGCCAAGACCATGGAAGACCTGGGCAAGCACCCGGAGAAACTCAAAGAAGTCCTCACCTACCACGTTGTGCCGGGCAAGGCAATGGCCGCTGGCGTGAAGAACGGCAAGGTCAAGACCGTGAACGGCGCCGATCTGGAACTCTCCAAGGCTGGCGACTTCGTCACCGTGGAAAACGCCGCAGTAGTCCAAGCCGATGTGCTCGCCACCAACGGCGTCATCCACGTGGTAGATACCGTTCTGCTGCCTCCCAAGAAGTGACGCTATACGGGCTGGCGCAAGGCTTCGCCAGCCCTCGTGTTTATAAAAGAAAACTGGCTCAAGCCCAGCAAAATCAAAGGCCTGTCGCTTCCAATACGATAGCAAACCGTTGGCGTACTGGCGTGATTGCGCAGCGCCGGGTGCTATGCTTGGCTTTTCGAAGTATTGCCCCCGTGTCCAACCCAACATGACCACTGGAAAACGGCTCGCTGCCGTCGATTTGGGTTCGAACAGCTTTCGGCTGGAGATTGGCACGGTAGACCACGGCCAATTCCGCAGAACCGAGTACCTCAAGGAAACTGTCCGCCAGGGTGCGGGGCTGGACGAAAGCCGCAACCTATCACGCCAGGCGATGCAATCCGGATGGGACTGCCTGGCCCGCTTTGGCGAACGGCTTGCGGGTTTTGGACGGGATGAAGTGCGGGCGGTCGCCACCCAGACCCTGCGCGAAGCGCGCAATCGCGATGAATTTCTCGACCAGGCCAACCGGGTGCTGGGCTTCCCCATTGACGTCATTTCAGGGCGGGAAGAAGCGCGGCTGATCTACCGGGGCGTTGCACAGATGCTGCCTGCATCGAGCGAACGCCGTCTGGTGATGGACATTGGCGGACGGTCCACCGAGCTGATTCTTGGCGAGGGCCACCGTCCGCACGTGATGGAGTCGTTCCGCGTGGGGAGTATTGACTGGTCCAAGCGCTTTTTCGCCGACGGTCAGTTCAGCCGGAAGGCGTTCCAGGCAGCAGAAATTGCAGCCACCGCGGTGCTGGACGAGGCCTTTGATGCCTACCACCCGGACTTGTGGGATACCGCCTATGGATCGGCTGGAACGGTCGGTGCCATTGGCGACGCCCTGTCTGCAGCAGGCTGGCCTGCGGGAAGCATCGGGCAGGACGGCCTGGACTGGCTGCTGGAGCGTCTTGTTTCCCAGCAGAGTGCGGACAAGCTGCGCATAGCCGGCATGCGGGAAGACCGGCGCGCAATCATTGGTGGTGGGGTCAGCGTCATTCGTGCGGTTTTCAAACTGCTGTCCATCGAGCGCATGGAGATCGCCACCGGGGGTCTGCGCCACGGGCTGATTTGTGATTTGCTAGGCGGCACCGACGGCGTGGGCGACCTGCGCGTGCGCAGTGTAGAGCGGCTGGCGCGTAAATTTGGTGTCGACCGGGTGCATGGAGAGCGCGTGGGCCATGTCGCTAGCCAGCTGTTCAGGCAACTCGCCCTGTCGGGGGGGCACCCGTTTGGTAACGATTCCGAGCGCCTTTTGCGCAAACTGGAATGGTCGGCGCAGTTGCATGAAATTGGCAGCCACATCTCTCACACCGAGTACCACAAGCACGGAGCCTATATTCTGGACAATGCCGACGCCATGGGCTTCTCGATTCCGGAGATGCACAGGCTGAGCATTCTGGTGCTGGGGCACCGCGGCAAGCTCAAAAAAATTGAAGCGGCGCTTGCCCAAGAAGACTTGGCGGCGCAACTGCTGGCGCTCAGGCTGGCGGTGATTCTGTGCCATGCCCGGCGCGATCCGGATCTGCGGGGCATGGCGCTGGAACGTATCGATGCGACTGACAACGTGGTCCAGTTGACGTGCAGGCCCGGCTGGGCAGAGGCCTATCCACAGTCCGCGCACTTGCTGCGTGAAGAGGCACTGGCATGGGAAAAAACCCCCTGGACCCTGCGGATTACAAGCAGTTGACCCCATGATTTTTGAGGTTTAAACTGTATATATCGTTTAATCTCAGGAGCATCGGATATGGCAAGTTCAGAAGCAAAAACCACGGCAGCGCGTCCCGCCGCCAAGACCACAACGCCGGCCCGCCCTAGGCCGCCTGCCAAGTCCGCGCCGGCCGCAAAGTCCCCAGCGCCGGCAAAAGCGCGGGCCCCGGGCAAAGCGGTCGTGCGCACGGGCGTGGCGGTCGCAGCGCCCGCCTCAGAAAATGCCGAAAAGTCCAAGAAACCAAAAATGGTCCGCGACAGCTTCACCATTCCAAAGCTGGAGTACGCCGTTCTCGAAGCACTCAAGCTCAGGGGAGCAGCGCTGACAACGCCGGTCAAAAAAACCGAACTGATTCGTGCCGGCATCAAGGCTTTGGCCGCTATGCAGGACGACGCGTTTCTGGCTGCCTTGCGGGCGGTGCCCAACCTGAAAACCGGGCGCCCTGCCAAGAACCCATGATCCGCACGCAGCCGCAATGCGGGCCTTCCGCTGGGCTTGAGCCCGGTGAGGAACGGGTCAACAGTGCGGTCCACGCCCTGGCTTTGCTGGCAGCCCTGTGCGGCCTGCCGTTCCTCCTTGCGTCCGCGCAAAAGCTCAGCGCACCGAGCTTTGCGGGGGCAGTGGTATTTGCCGTGACGATGGTGTTGCTGTACCTGACTTCAACCGTTTACCACGCCCTGCCAGTGGGCCGCGCCAAGTATGTGCTGCTGAAAATGGACTACGGCGCCATCTATTTTTTTATTGCCGGAAGCTACACGCCTTTTGCGCTGGGGGCATTGCGGGGCCCCTGGGGTTGGACCCTTTTTGGGATGGTGTGGACACTGGCAGCCCTGGGAGCGACGCTCAAGGCATTGAACCGGCTCAACAACCCGTGGCTTTCCAACGGACTCTATCTGGCGATGGGATGGTTGGTGCTGATCGCCGCCGTTCCTCTGGTGGAACACGTCCCCAGGGTTGGGGTGCAATTGCTGGTCGCAGGCGGATTGGCCTACACCGTGGGCATTGTATTTTTTGTGCTCGACCACCGGATCCGGTACTTCCACGCCGTGTGGCATGCGTGCGTGGCGACCGGCACGGTGTGCCATTTTTTTGCTGTCATGCACTACGCCTCCTAGCCAGCGCCCCTTCCGGCCGGGTTGCAATGACGGCTATAGGGTCTCCGGCGACTGAACCGTCACCACCACGGTCTGCGCTGCTTCCTCGCGCTCCCGGTGGCGCAACCACCATACGGCGCCCTTGCGAACCACGCATTCGCTGTCCTGCAGCCCCAGCAGGCGCGCGATGGTCCGGCCCAGCGTGGGCTGGTGCCCGACGACCAAAACGCAGCCCTTGCCCAGGGGCCAGTGCGTCAGCTCCAGCAATTCTTCGGTTGTCGCCAGAGGTGCCAGCCCCGGGCAGATTTTGAACTTGCGGCCCAAGGCCGTTGCAGTCTGCTCGGCCCGCAGGGCTGGGCTAACCAGCACTTTGGCACCGTCCGGCATCTGCCGGTCCAGCCATGCGGCCATACGCGCGGCCTGCTTCTCCCCACGCGCCGTCAGGGACCGCGCCATGTCATCGCCCACCAACTCGACATCGATGGCTTCCGCATGCCGCCACAAAATCAAGTCCATGCTGCTCACCCGCCCTGGCGATCCGTGCTATTTTTTGCATAGCGGACCATCAAGGCCGCCTGTACGCCCAACGTCTTTTTTCTGCCAGTCGCCTTGGCAGGGGTGTAGGTCCCGTCAGGCCCCAGAGTCCAGGCATCGGTCTGGTCGTGCAAATACGCCACCAAGCACTCGTCCACGATGCGGCGGCGGTGCGCGGGATCCGTGACGGGCCAAGCCAGCTCGATGCGCCGCACCATGTTGCGATTCATCCAGTCCGCACTCGACAGGTACAAACTCTCCGATTCCGCCTCACGAAAATAGAACACCCGCGAGTGCTCCAGAAACCGGCCGATGATGGAACGGACATGGATGTTGTCGGTCTGCCCTGGCAACTGTGCAGGCAACATGCAGGCGCCGCGCACAATCAGGTCAATCTTGACGCCCTGTTTTCCCGCGCGGATCAGGCTGTGAATCAGAGCGTCGTCCGTCAAGGCGTTCATCTTGGCAACAATGCGGCAGGGCCTTCCCTGGCTGGCAGCTACGCCCAGGGCATCAATTTTCACAAGCAAATTGCGCTGCAAATGAAACGGTGCCATCCACAGCTTGGACAGTCGGGGCAATTTGCTCTGACTGGCAATGTGGACGAACACATGCTCCATGTCGGTCGTGAGCGCCGTATCGGCAGTGATCTGGCTCAGGTCGGTGTACAGCCGGGCTGTACGGGGGTTGTAATTGCCGGTCGACAGATGGCCGTAGCGTCGCAGATACCGCCCCTCGCGGCGTGTCACCAGCATCATCTTGGCATGGGTCTTGAGCCCCACCACGCCGTAGACCACCTGCGCCCCAATCGATTCCAGCATTTCGGCCCAGTTGATATTGGCTTCCTCGTCAAAGCGGGCTTTGAGTTCCACGACGACCGTCACCTCCTTGCCCTTGCGCACCGCCTCGCGCAGCAGATCCATCAGTTCCGAGTCGGCACCAGTGCGGTAGATGGTCTGCTTGATGGCCAAGACGTTCGGGTCATTGACCGACTCACGCAGAAATGCCAGCACACCGTCAAAACTCTCAAACGGCTGGTGAATCAGGATGTCACCCTGCTTGAGCTGCTCGAAAATGCTCAAACCTGAATTCAAACGCGCAGAGTAGCTGCCCTGGTAGGCAGGAAAACACAGCTCGGGGCGCTCCACCAGGTCGATCAACTGTGTCAAACGCACAAGGTTCACCGGCCCCGGCACCCGGTAAAGGGAATTGCCCGGCAGGCCAAACTGGTCCAGAAGAAATGCTGCCAGGTAATCAGAGCAGCCGGCGGAAACCTCCAGGCGCACGGCCTGACCGTAGTGGCGATGGACCAGGCCCTGGCGCAGCGCGGTGCGGAGGTTCTTCACATCCTCCTCATCCACCGCCAGATCGGAATGCCGGGTCACGCGGAACTGGGAAAACTGTCCCACGCTGCGGCCAAGAAAAAGCTCGGAGAGGTGGGCCCGGATCACGCTGGAGAGCGACACCAGCAGCACGCTGCCGCCTGACACCTTTTCGGGCATGCGGATCAGTCGCGGCAACACCCGGGGCACCTTCACAATCGCAATTTCGTTTTCGCGGCCAAACGCGTCCTTGCCAGACAGACGCACGATGAAGTTCAGCGATTTGTTGGCGACCTGGGGAAACGGATGGGAGGGGTCGAGCCCGACGGGAATCAACAGCGGTTTAACCTCTCGGTCAAAATACTGTTTGATCCAGCTGCGCTGCGCAGCATTGCGCTCGCCATGAGAAACAATTTTGATTCCCTGGGTTTCAAACGCAGGCAAAAGTTTTCCGTTGTACAGGGCGTACTGCTTGGCCACCAGCGTCTGCAGCATCGCGGCCAGTTTTTCGTAAGTCGTTACCGTAAACAGGCCCTGACGCTGGTTGGCATGCATGGCCACCAGATGCGGCTCGGCTCGGACTTCAAAGAATTCATCCAGGTTGGATGAAACGATGCAGAGGTAGCGCAAGCGTTCCAACAGGGGAACATCCTCACGTTCGGCCCAATTCAGGACCCGCTCATTGAACGCCAGGATGCTGTGGTCACGGTCCAGCAAAGGTGGGTAGGAGGCGTCGCCGAGGGCCGGGGGCGTTGTATCGGAAGTGGACATCAAGGACCCGAGAATGACAGAGTGATGACCTGTTGATTACACAATGGATGATATGTTCGTGAGCGTAACAGGAATCGGGTGGTGCAGCGAAGAGGTCTCCGGCAGCGACCGCACGCTTTCCTGTGCTGAGGCAATCAGCCCGAATTTCTCCACCAACTGATCCCAGTAGACGATCTCGAGCCGGCCGTCAAGGTGCTCCACCAGGGCGCTGCGGCTTTCGACCCAGTCACCATCGTTGCAGTAGAGGGTGCCGTCAATGTGACGCATCTCGGCGCGGTGGATGTGTCCGCACACCACGCCGTCATGGCCCCGGTTGCGGGCCTCCCCGGCAACGGCCACTTCAAAGTCGGTCACGTAATTGAGTGCAGTTTTAACCTTGCCCTTGAGGTATTGGGACAGGGACCAGTAAGGCAGCCCCATGCGGGCACGCAGACTGTTGAGGTGCCGGTTCATGCGCAAGGTCAGCCCGTACGCGTTGTCACCCAGGTAAGCCAGCCACTTGGCACACTGAATGACGCCATCAAAGTAGTCGCCGTGCGTCACCCACAAGGTCTGGCCGGTAACCGTGGTGTGCACAGTGTCTTGCCGGACCTGGATTCCCCCAAACTGGTGCCCGAGGAAGCTGCGGGCAAACTCGTCATGGTTTCCGGGAATGAATACCACCTGGCAGCCCTTGCGGGCACGGCGCAGCATTTTCTGCACCACGTCATTGTGGGCCTGTGGCCAGAACCAGCGGCGGCGCAATTGCCAGCCGTCGACAATATCGCCTACCAAATACAGGTATTCGCTGGAGTGGAATTTGAGGAAATCCAGCAAAGCATCCGCTTGGCAGCCCGCAGTTCCGAGGTGGATATCCGAGATAAAAACCGCGCGGTAGCGGCGGCTACCTGGCTCCTCGTCATGGTCGGCGCCAGCATCAGCGGCACCACCCTGCCAGTCCTGACCCAGTGCTTCAAAAGCGGTACGCATTCAGGCCCCCAGGAAGTGCTTGCGGTAGCGTGAAGGAAGGTCACCAATGCGCATCAGCATAGGTAAATCCGCTGTATTGAAGTCCGGATCCCAGGCTGGCGCACCAAGCACCTTGGCGCCTAGCCGCAAGTAGCCCTTGATCAATGCAGGGGGCTCCACGTCCAAAGAGGAATCCAGTTGCTCAATCGGCAATGGCAAGCGCGGACGGACATGAAAGTCAATCGGGGCGAGGTGCGTGGCGCTCAATTGCCGCCAGATACTGGCCGCAGCGTCTCCGCTGACGATCCCGTTGTGCAGCATGGGTACGCTGGCGCAGCCAATCATGGTGTCGAGCTGATTGCGCAACATGAATTCAGCAAGAGCCCCCCACAGTGATATGATGACGCCACCGTGGCGGTGGTCGGGGTGCACGCAACTGCGACCGAGCTCCACCATGCGCGCACGCAGGGACCGCAACCGGGTCAGGTCAAATTCCGTATCGCTGTAGGTGCTGCCCACGCGCTTGGCCTGCACCGGGGTGAGTACGCGGTAGGTACCCACGACCTGCTCAGTGGCGACATCGCGCACCAGCACATGCTCACAGTAATTGTCGAACAGGTCGACATCATGGCCCGCAACCGGCGTATTCAAGCGTGCGCCCATCTCCCCGGCAAACACGGCGTAGCGCAGTCGCTGCGCAGCACGCACGTCATCCAGATGGCGCGCCCAGCTGACTTCCAAGCCCTGCGCCGAACGCAAAACCGGGGCCACAAGGGTCGCCAGCGCGTCCTGCGGTGTAGCGGGAGGGGCATACAGATCAATGGTGTGAAGGTGAGACATGCTGGACTTTCTTTTCTACTTCTTGGGCTGAAGGCGCGACGAAAAAATGCCCCGATAGCGGGGCAATAGGGGCAGTTGGACAGCGCGGCGAGTATCTCGCCGCGCGTTGTCTGGCGGCAAGGCTGGACCGTGTTGCGGCACTCTTGGCGGGACGAAAACCGGATGGCTGAAAGAGCTCATGCGCAGTATTTTCATCAGCGTGCATGACCCATTCATGGCATCTCCATGAAGAATTGATGACACCGCAACGTCATCAAATTTTCACAGCATTGTCAGAGCATCGCAGCATTTAAAGCTCTGGAAACAGTATGAAAATCAGCGTGATTGGAACCGGCTACGTGGGCTTGGTGACTGGTACTTGCCTCTCGGAAGTTGGCAACGATGTCATCTGCTTCGACACCGATTCGGCAAAGATCGCCGCACTCCAGGAGGGCGTGCTGCCCATTTGGGAGCCCGGCCTGGACGAGATGGTGGCACGCAATGTAAAGGCTGGACGCCTGCACTTTACCGACGATGTCGAGACGGCCACCCGCTTTGGCACCATACAGTTCATTGCGGTGGGCACGCCCCCGGGCGAGGACGGAAGCGCCGACCTGCAGCATGTGCTCAGGGCCGCAGCCAACATCGGCCGGCATATGAACGACTACAAGGTCGTGGTGGACAAAAGCACGGTACCCGTGGGCACGGCCGACAGGGTGCGCGCGGTGATCGCGGCAGAGTTGTCCGCACGCGGCGCAAATACACCGTTCAGTGTGGTGTCCAACCCAGAGTTCCTGAAAGAAGGCGCCGCCATTGAAGACTTCATGCGACCGGGCCGCATTGTGCTGGGTACCGATGACGAGCAGGCCGCATTGAATATGCGTGCACTGTATGCCCCCTTTCAGCGCCACCACGATCGCCTGGTGTTGATGGACATCCGCAGCGCAGAACTCACCAAATATGCGGCCAACGCGATGCTGGCTACGCGCATCAGCTTTATGAATGAGTTGGCCAACCTGGCAGAAAAGCTGGGCGCTGATATTGAACAGGTGCGCAAGGGCATCGGCAGCGATCCGCGCATTGGTTATGACTTCCTGTATGCAGGCGCAGGCTATGGCGGCTCCTGCTTCCCCAAGGACGTCAAGGCGCTGTTGAAAACTGCAGCGACAGACGGCGCGATGGAACTCAAGGTGCTGGCGGCGGTGGAGGCAGCAAACCAGGAACAAAAGCACGTGTTGGGCAACAAAGTCAAAGCCCGCTTTGGCACTGACCTGCACGGCAAGCATTTTGCGCTGTGGGGGCTGGCGTTCAAGGCCAACACCGATGACATGCGCGAAGCCAGCAGCCTCACCGTGCTGCAGGACTTGACTGATGCGGGCGCGACTGTCTGCGCCTATGACCCGGTGGCGGCCAAGCATGCACAGTCCCTGTTGCAAGGCAAGAGTGGCATAACCTTTGCCGCTACTCAGACAGACGCCTTGTCTGGCGCCGATGCGCTGGTGATCGTGACCGAATGGAAGGAATTTCGCAGCCCGGATTTCGACACCATCAAGTCCAGCCTGAAGTCGCCGGTCATCTTCGATGGACGCAACCTCTACGATCCGAAATGGGTGCGCAGCTTGGGCTTTGACTACCTGCCCATCGGGCGTTGAACACCAGTTCACCCAACTGTCACATAGTTTGTCACGCTTTTGCCATGAATCCCTTTTAGGATTCACCTATCCCTTTTGGAGATGAATACCATGAATGAATTTTTGAAGCAGCTCAAAATCCAGCGCTGGGATGACCACCGCTATTACCACCACAGCCGTATCAACCAGACCCTGCACCTGATCAGTGCCATCAGCTTCGTGGTGGCTTACGGGGTGATGTTCAAGGACCCGGCCACTGCGGCGCTGATTGCCTGGCTGGTATCCATGACCACGCGCCAGTCGGGACACTTCTTCTTTGAGCCGCGCGGCTACGACGAAGTCAACCAGGCCACCCACGAACACAAGGAAGCGATCAAGGTGGGTTACAACCTGCGCCGCAAGATCGTGCTCCTCGCCCTCTGGGCGGCAGCGCCCGTGCTGCTGCTGATCGATGGAACCGCCCTGGGGATGCTGGATGCGGCAGGCACTACGCAAGGCTTTTTGCACAACACCGGAATGCTGTGGTTTTTTCTGGGCGTGGGCGGATTGCTGTTCCGCACGGTACACCTGTTTTTTATCAAGGGCGTTCTGGATGGGTTGGTCTGGATGAGCAAGATCCTGACAGATCCGTTCCACGATATCTATCTCTACTACAAAGCACCCCTGGCGCTGCTGCGCGGCGAATTGATCGAACAGCGCGGCACACTCGGCCCCGTGGCCTGAGCACGGGTGTTGCACAGACAAAAGGGGCGCTTGGAGCGCCCCTTTTTACTGACTAATCCAAGGTGTATGAGCGCCCTGTTCCCTTCAAGCCATTCTGGCAGCCAGCGTCTCACGCAGCAGGCGGCGCTTGATGGTCTTGTTGGTACGCAGGCCATCCGTCCACCACCAGCCATCGGCTTGCATAGCCAGCGCAGCACGCACAAAACATTGCACCACCTGCTCGAACGCAGCGTCAGAATAGTTCAGGCTCCAGATCAGTCGCGCCGAGCCGACCCAGCTCAGGGCCACGCCCTCGTGCCGGAGATAGTGCTGGAAAAGCCAGTTGAAGCACGCCGGCTGCGTGTACAGCACGGTCCACACCGAGGACATATGGGCCACCTGCACCGGTACACCCGCTTCGGCCAGGCGCGCGTTCATGGTCGCGGCACGGCGGTCCCAGGTGGCGTCGAGGTTGGCATAAAGGGCCGCGATGTCAGCCTCTTCCAGACGCTGCAAAAAGACATTCATGGCGCCCATCACATAGGGATGGGAATTAAAAGTACCCCGGGCAAAGCAGATGTCAGCGGGCGAGCCTGCGCGGAAGCGCCGCATCCACTGGCGCTTGCCGCAGATCACACCAATCGGCAAGCCGCCACCCAGGGTCTTGCCATAGGTGACCAGGTCGGCGCGCACGCCAAAGTATTCCTGCGCTCCGCCCTTGGCCAGTCGAAAGCCCAAAAAGACTTCGTCAAAGATCAGCGCAATTCCACGCTCGTCACAGATGCGGCGCAGTGCCTGCAGCCAGGCGGTATAGGCTGGCCGGTCGAAATGCGCTTTGCGCGAACTGTCGAGCAAGGCGCCATCGCTGGGCGCTGGCATATTTGGATGCAGCGCCTGCAGAGGGTTGATGATCACGCAGGCGATATCGGTACGGCTTCGCAGCACACGCAAGGTAGCTTCGCCCATTTCGGTCAGGTTCAGGGTGTCGCGGGCTGGCATAGGGTTGCCAATACCGGGTTGCACATCGCCCCACCAGCCATGGTAGGAGCCGCAAAAGCGAACCAGCTTTTTGCGGCCCGTGTGGTAACGCGCCAGACGCACGGCCTGCATCACGGCTTCCGTGCCGGACATATGGAACGACACCTCCTCCATTCCACTGATGCGCTTGATGCGCTGCAGGTTGTCGAGCATGACCGGATGGTACGCACCGAGCACCGGGCCCACATCCCGCACGATGGCAGCGCCCTCGTCCATGCAGCTCTTGTAAAAGTCGTTGCCAAAGAGATTGACGCCATAGGAGCCGGTCAGATCAAAGAAGGTATTGCCGTCCAGATCCGTGACGGTAACGCCCGAAGTGCTTTGCACAAAGGACCCCACCTTGAGTCCCAGAGCGGCCAGATTGCGGAACTGGAAAGGTACGCGGTAGGCACTGACGAACTGCAGGTCCGAGAGTGTTTCGGCCGCCTCGGCACTGGCCTGCAGGCTCTTGGCATAGCGCTGCTGTCCGCGGGCAACCAGCGCTGCAAAGGCCGCTTTACGTTGCGCCGCTACGGCCGGCGGCGCCCCATCCACGGCAAAGGCGAGGTCCTCTGTATAGCTGTAGCTCGGGAGCATGGCAGCGATGCGGCGTGCCATGCGCGGATGACCAGCCAGCGACCGGTGCTTGGCAAGCGACAACTCGGCCCGGGCCCGGGCTTTGGTCAAGGCCAAAAACAGTGCCGCACTGCCTACAGCGTAAAGCGCCAGGGTATTCAAACCAATCGATTCATTCACGGGTTATTACCTTCCATGCAAAACGGATTACAGAAACTTTAAACATGTCACTCAGAAAAAATATTCATGCGCTTTTGTCTCACGAAGACCTGAACTTTCTGCTCACCAACCGGCTTCCGCGCCGCTGGCTGACGCAGTTCATGGGCCGCTTCAGCAAGATTGAAAATCCGCTCATCGCCAAGGCATCGATCGCGGTCTGGAAGTTCTTCAGTGACCTGGACCTGGCCGAAGCCCGCACGCAGCGTTTCAAAAGCATGCACGACTGCTTCACGCGGCAACTCAAGGAGGGCGCACGCGCGGTAGATCCAGGCACGGAGGTCTTGAGCAGCCCGGTAGATGCCATCGTCGGCGCGCATGGCCCGGTCGAAGGAACGCAGGTATTCCAGGCCAAGGGCTTTCCTTACACACTGGAAGACCTGCTGGGTGCGGAGGAAAACCTGGAGGCCTGGCGCAACGGCAGCTTTGTGACGTTGCGTCTGACCTCGTCCATGTACCACCGCTTCCACGCCCCTTACGACTGCACGGTGGACAAGGTGCGCTACTTTTCTGGCGATACCTGGAACGTCAACCCGATTGCGCTCAAGCGGCTGGAAAAACTGTTCTGCAAGAACGAACGCGCCTTCATCAGCGCACGCTTGAAGGGCGGACCGGTCGATGGCCAGCAGATCGCGCTGGTACCCGTGGCAGCCATTCTGGTGGCCAGTATCCGGCTGCACTTTCTTGATGTGCTGTTTCATATGCGCTACAGCGGCCCCCGGGCAATACCTTGCGACGCGCAATTGACCAAGGGACAGGAGATGGGTTGGTTCCAGCATGGCTCTACCGTAATCGTTCTGGCACCTGCAGGCTTTCGCCTTTGTGATGGCCTAGGGATGGGTACGCACGTGCGGATGGGCCAGGCGCTCCTGCGCTGGCACGGCTGACCGGGCCGCCGCAATGGCGGCATCGCCAGCGCTGTGCTGCTGCAGTACATCGCGCAGCACCTGCTCGAAGGCATCGCCTACCGCATGCCACGCAAGGTGTGCCACGCTCGACGGCGCCAGCGCACGCAAACGTGCTTGGCGGACCGGATCCAGCGCCAGATCCACCGAGGAGTTGATGAAGGCCAGTTCTTCGCCGTTGGGCACCAGCACCCCGTTGTGGTCGGTGGTGATGAGTTCCTGTGCCGCGGCATTGGCATAGGACACCACTGCCAGTCCGCTGGCCAGCGCTTCGGGCACCACATTGCCAAAGGTCTCGGTCAAACTGGAAAACAAGAACAAGTCAGCGCTGGCATAGTGCGCGGCAAGGTCTTCGTGCTTGCGCACTCCGGCAAAGTGGGCATCCGGGCAAGCCTCCTGCAAGGACTTGCGCAAGGGGCCATCTCCCACGAATACCAGCTTTGCGCGTGGCAGCCGGGACGCAATAGCGCGAAATGCGGATACAACGAGACCCACGTTCTTCTCTTTGGCCAGTCTACCGACCAGGAGTACCACCGTATCTTCCGGCCCAGCGCCCCATCCTTGACGCAGATCCTGCGAACGCCGAAGTGGGTTGAACAACGAAGTCTCCACGCCACGCGAGACCAGTTTCACGTGGTTGTAGCCCCGGGCCTGCAGGTCCTGCAGCATAGCCCGGGTAGGCACCATGGTCGCCTGGGTACGGTTGTGCAGCTTGCGCAAATAGTTCTCAATGGGAGACTTCAGCAAACCAATGCCGTAGTGCTGTGAATAGCTCTGGAAATTGGTGTGGAAAGAGCTGGTAATGGGCAACTGCAGCTTGCGCGCTGCAGCCACCGCCGACCAACCCAGTGGGCCTTCCGTCACCACATGCACAACGTCTGGCCGATGTGCACTCCACAATTTCCCCAGCCGGTTCTTCGCCGGCAAACCAAAACGCAGCTCACCGTAGCTGGGCAATGGGACCCCTTTGGACAACACCTCATCCAGGCCCGCACGCGGCACGCTGGCCTCCTGTGTCTGGCGCGGTCGCACGACCTGCACCATGTGGCCCCGCTGCAGCAGCCCTTCGACGATTCGCCCCAAGGTCATGGCTACACCGTTGACTTCGGGCGGGAATGTTTCGGTCACCACGGCGATGCGCAGAGGGGCAGGCCGGGTGGAGAAGGATTCAATGAGAAGATCGTCGGAGTGTTTCACCCCTCTAGACTAAAGAACAAAGAAAACATTTTGATGATTCTTTTTTGACAATTTGAAGTCAATCGCATTTCTTTTTAAAAATAAGAGCATGGCGGGTGATGCCGTTTACGAACACCTACTACACCCAGATCAACAACGGAACCAAAGCCAAGGGCCCGTTCGCCGCAGCGGACAATTTCCCCGCAGCGTATGGCGCAGGTGCGTCCCCGCACGTGCTGGGCATTGGCATCCGCTACAACTTCTGATAGCGCAGAGCGCTACTTTGCGTTGACGCTGAGGGCGGCCCGAACGGGCCGCATTTTTTTAAGCCAGATCAGGAGCATGCCGCCAGTGACCAGAACGGCAAAGCCCAGCACCAGAAAAGTGAGCGAAACACCGAGTGCAATCGCACCCGCATAGACCCCGAGCATCAGCAACATGCCACCATTTTCATTGAAGCCCTGCACCGCAATGGAGCGGCCAGCCGTCAACAGGGTGCAGCCACGGTGCTGCAGCAAGGCATTCATGGGCACCACAAAAAAGCCGGCCAGAGCGCCGACAAGGAGCAGCAGAATCGATGCGGCCGCTGTGCTTTCAATGCACAGCAACAAGGGAACCATCAGGCCCATAAGCACCCCGATGGGCAGCAAGCGCTCGGCCTGGTCCAGCCGGACCCAGCGGCTAACGAGTGCAGCACCCACTACTACGCCCACAGCCGTCACACCCTGAAGGTAAGCAGCTTCGGCCAAAGGCAAGCCCAGCGCCTCATGGGCCCAGCGCAATACCAGCAACTGCAGGGTAGCACCCACCCCCCATAGCAAGGTAGTGATCGACATGGAGATGCCGCCTTGTGTATCGCGCCAGAGCAATCGGTTTTCCTGCCAAAATCGCTGCACCATTGCCATGGGATGGATGGAATGCCGCGCGTAGCGCGCGCCGCTGTCCACCACCGCCAGGCTCAGCAGTATGGCCACGGTATTCATGGCCAGTAGCACCAGCATGCCGGCCACCAGGGCAGTCGCAGCAGCCAGGTCCGCACCCCAGGGCAGTTCCAGCCGGGGCATCCATGGGCTGACCAACAATCCGCCCAGGACCGTCCCGAAAATCACGGCACACACGGTAGCACTTTCAAAAAATCCGTTGGCACGTACCAGGTCGCTGGGCGGCAGCAGCTCGGTGATCAGCCCGTATTTGGCAGGGGCATAAATGGCGGACCCCAGCCCCGCCAAGGCAATCGCCAGCACCGGACTGATGCCCGCCAGCAGCAGCAACATGGCGGCCACCTTGAGCATATTGGCCAGCAGCATGACGCGGCCCTTGGGAAATGCATCGGCCAACGGACCGACAAACGGCGCAAGCAGCACGTAAAACAGGGTGAAGCTGATCTTGAGCAGCGGAATCAGCCAGCCCGGACCGGACAACTCCATGACCCTCGCGATGGCGACGATGAGAAAGGCGTTGTCCGCCAGCGTGGAGAGAAACTGGACCCCGAGAACCAAGTAGAAAGCACGGGGCATAGGAACGGCACCACCACGAGAGAATTAAGTCGTTATCGTGACCTTGTCATGTGAATCCCCTGTGACACCCTCAATCGCGCGGCTTGCGGAATGCCAGGGAGGCCGCCACCGCGGTAATGCAAGCGATGAGGCCCACCACGATCCAGAAACCGTGCGGATGGTCGGCCAGCGGGATGCCCCCGACATTCATGCCCAAGAGGCCAGCAATAATATTGATGGGCAGCGCCAGCACGGTGACGATGGTCAGCACAAAAAGGCTGCGGTTGTTGGCCTCGGCCACCCGTCCGGCAATCTCCTCTTGCAAGAGCTTGATGCGTTCTTGCAGCGTTGCCATATCGCTGAGTGCCACATTGAACTCCTCGGTGGACTGGCGCAGTTCCTGCAAGTCGCTTTCCACGATCCAATGCGGCGGCTTGTTCAGCAGGCGAAACAATGCCGCCGGTTCGGGCGCAAGCAACCGTTGCAGGCGAACCAGAAGCCTGCGCAAGGTGCCAAGATCCGCCCGTTTGCGCTCCAGCCGGCCAGCCAGCAGCGTATCTTCAATGCCGTCCACGCGTGCTGTGGTGCCACGCACGATGCTGACCAGTACATCCCCCTGGTCGTGCATCAGGTGCACCAGAAGTTCCACAGAAGACTTCAGGGACGCGCCGCGCTTGACTGCATCGCGCAAACGGTCTATCGACCGCAGGGGCTGCAGCCTGGCACTGACAACCAGACGCGGACCCGCCGAAAGCCACAACGTGGAGATGTCAGAAGGCTCGAACGCAAAGTCATAGTGCACATCGTTGACAACAGCGACCAGCATGTCGTCGTCGAGTTCGACGCGCGTGGAGCGGGAACCATCCCGCAGGGCCTCATAGAACTGGTCTGAAAGGCGTACGTTCTCGCGCATCCACTTTTCCGCGGCAGTGTGGGCCAGATTGAAATGCAGCCAGACAAAGCCGGGGGCAGCCTGTTCCTGGTTGCTGCTGAGCCAGTCCAGGGCTTCGGCCGCATTGACCAGCACGCCCTGCCCTTCCTCGCCAAAGCGAAAGCCGCAAATCAGGCCAACTGCATCGGCACCGTAGTTGGAGGTTGTGATACTCATGGCGACCTCCCTGAGGGCTTGGTACTTTCATCCGCGTACTGGGCCAAGCCTCTCACCAGGCTCTGCACCGCATCCGGGGTAAATGCATGCTGCGCGATATGCTGCGCCACCTCCATCGGGGTCAGGCACAGGAATTCCTGCACCTCGCCGTCCTGGTTGTGCGGCACAAACGCATGGCCCAACGCCAGGTTCACCACATGCAAGAATTCATCGTGCCAACCTTGGGGCTCCACCCAGCTGCAGCGCACATGCCCGACAGCCTCCCAGGCATGCGCCTGCAGGTCCAGCACACCCGCTTCCTCCGCCAGTTCACGTCCAAGGCACTGCAGTAGGGTCTCGCCAGAAGGGAGCCCCCCGGCGGTCATGTTGTCCAGCATGCCGGGGTCGGTGGCCTTGTGTGCAGAACGCCGCGCCACCCAGAGCCTGCCGTCCGGCAGAAACGCATTGACATGCACCGCATGGCTGAGCATGCCGAGAAAGCGAAAGCCGGCACGCTCTACGTCGAGCAAGGATGGCCTTGCAGGATCCGGCTGCGCACAATCGGCGTGCCAATAGCTAAAGCGCTCGTCGCGCCAGCCGGTGAGCAAAGCGGCGGCGTGGGCCTGGCGCAATGCCTGCTGCAGGCATTCGCTGCGCTGCAGGGCTGGCCAATGTTCAGCCTGCCAGACCAGCGCTGCGTCAGCACGCACAAGCCCGCCCACATTGCGCTGCAGCCATTGGGCGCATTGCGGCGAAAGCCACCCCATGGGCTGCATGCCGCAGTGCCATTGCAACCAATCGGATGGTGGTGACTGCCGGGCCTGCCTTGCCTGCGCCAACAGGGCAGCCCTGACATCGCAGGCCAGGGCATTCAAAAAGGCGCGGGGGCCGCTAGGTTCCATCCCGCAGATACTAGCGTAGCATTGGCGTCTCGCCAGCGGCAATGCGTGCCGCGATGGCAGCCAGGGCTACGGGCAAGTCGGCAACACTGTCAATGACCTCATGGGCTCCACCTTGACGCAAGGTTTGGTAGGCCTGAAGCAGGGAAGATTCACGCGCGTGCTCGCTTGCCTGAAGCCATTGGTCCCAGGACCAGCCCAAAGCGTTACCACTTGCAGCCACACCCACGGCCCAGCAGCCGGCGTTCAGCGCTTCCTGCAGACCTGGCACGGTGTCATCCACCTTGACCACCGTTTCCCCCTGCCCGGTGAGTCCCAGGGTTTGCATGCAAGCCTGCATCCCCAGCGGGCTGGGCCTGCTGTAGGCCACATCGTCGCAGCAGATCACGCGCGCCGGTACGAAGCCGGCAGCCGCTGCCTTGGCGATGAGCGGCGTCATGATGGTGCGCGTATATCCCGTGGTAGTCGCGACACCCACGCCCGCGTCCTTCAGCCAGGCATAGGTATCGAGAAACCCGGGGATGAATTCACTGTGCGCCAGTGCGCTGGCCGCGCTCATGGGCTCGAACTCCAGCAGCAGCGCCCGCGCATCCACCGCGCCAAATGGCCGCCCCGTGGCATGCAGCCATTGGGTGGCAATGTCTGGCATGGCTCCCAGAGCTTCGATATGGGCGAGTTTCGGCAGGCCCATGGGCACGCGGGCTTGTGCGATGCTGATCTCCACACCGTGGTTGGCAAAAAGACGGACGAATGCACCCATGGGCGCCAGGCTGCCAAAGTCCACGATGGTCCCGGCCCAATCGAAAACCACTGCCTTGAGTGCCGTCATGTCGCAATCCTTTCGCCCTGCAGGCATTCTTCCGCCAACGCAAACGCTGTGCTCATGCCGGTGCCGCTGGTGACGCTGAGCACCTGCACGCCGGGCAACACGGTTTCGATGAAAGCATCCTGGGCGCCACTGGGGTACAGGCCGGTCCAGCGCTCTTCCACCTGGTAATGGCCCAGGCACAGCATCCGCTGCATCTCGCCCAGAATCAGTTCCTCTGCTTGCGCAGGCACAAACGGTGGCATGGAACTGCCATACTGGTGCGAGTCACCTACCACGAGACTGCCGTCAGCGCTTTGCACCACAATGAGGTGGATGCCATGCTGTAGTTCCCGTGACATCTCCTGGCGAAGCCGGTCCTCCAGCCGTCTGGCACCGGGCAGTTCGGCAAAGCCGCGGTAACGCACCAGACTCAGGTCACTCATGACTCCTGCGTCCAGCCGGTAGCCCGCCGGGGGACGCACCCGCAGCATCTGCAATTGGCACAACTGGGTCTGGTACCGGACAAAAGTCTGCGGAAACAGGGTGCGGATATCCGGCCCCGGGCATACCACCACGCGCTCGCCCTGGAGCGTGCCCCCATCCAGCGCCACCCGGCCGGTCTCCACCCGGTGCACCGCTTGGCCCATATGAAAGCGCACGCCGCGCGCCGCCAGCCAGGTACGCAGCCGCTCGATCGCAAAGCGGGGCTCGATACGCAGTTCATGCGGACTGTACAAGGCTCCCCGCACATGGGCGTGCGCCAGGTGCGGCGCGCGCCGACGCAAATCTGGGGAATCCAGCCATTGCAGAGCGGCACCTTCGGGGCGGCACAACAATTCATGCAAAACCGGCTCTGCCTCGGCGCGCTGCGCCAGCAGATAGAGGCCCGTGTGGTCGATACGGATTCCGGCTTGCGGTGCCACACGGGCCCAGATATCGCGCGTGCGGCGCGCACGGTTCCAGGTCGCGCCACTGCCCTGGCCAGTCACCGTGACAAATCCGAAGTTCCGGATGGAAGCACCGGTACAAAAACTTTCCCGCTCGACCACCTGGACACGCAAGCCCTGCTCCACCGCCACCAGGGCACACGCCAGACCGACAATGCCGGCGCCGACCACCACCACATCCGAAGTGGATTCCGAAGTATCAAGCTGCGCCAATGAAATTCCTCCCGCGGACCGACCGCATTTCCCGTTCGAGTGTTTCGCGACCGTCTGGCGTGTCCCGCAGGTCGCGCGCGGCGATGCCCTGTGCCAGCAGCCACTGCCGCAAACACCGTGTGCCGGCTGCTGCTGGCACACCGAACACGCGCCCCAACACCGCATCGCAAGCGTCCGACGCGCCGACTGCCAGTTCCCAGACCATGGGCAGCCATACTGCGCAGGCCTCGCCATGCGGCAAGCTCTCGCGCAGGGTGAGTCCATACGACAGCGCGTGGGCCAGCGCGGTCTGGGTGTGTGACATCGCCAGTCCCGCCAGCAGGCTGGCCCGCGAAAGCTGGCACCGCACGTGCAGACCCTCCGCTCCCGGCATGAGTTCCGGCAGGTTGGCGATGACAATGCGTGCGGCCTCCAGCGCCAGGGCCTCGGTCACCGGATTGGCATTGCGGTTCCAAAGCGACTCCAGGGCATGGGCCAGCGTGTCCAGCGCGCAGTCACGGCTTTGGCGCAAGGGGCAGCTTAGACTGAGTTCAGGATCGATCCAGGCCCGCTCGGCATGTCCCAGCGCGGGCGCCCATGAGAGCTTGACTGGTTCGGCTCTCCCGGTATCCCACAGCGTAGCCCAACGCGTTACTTCGCTACCGGTTCCCGCGGTGGTGGGCACCAGCCACAAGGGGTGGCGCACGTGCTCGGCCGGAACACTGTTGGCACGCCAGTGCGCTGCTGGTTCCCCCTGCTCCAGCCGGTACCGCAACACCTTGGCAAGATCCAGGGTGCTGCCGCCACCGATGGCCAAAAGGGTCGCGTCCGGACATGCGGCGAGCACAGGCCACAGTTCTGCGCACAGGGTCTGGGCCAGTTCCACGGAGGCCAGTCCGCCCCGGAACCAGCTCCAATGCCGGCTGTTACCACCAAGGCGCAGTGCGAGCGCCGCTTCCGCGTCGGGCGTGAGCGCAGCGCGGTCTGCGAGCACGACCACAGGACCGTCGAGCGCAATGCTTTGAAAGCAGCCTGCGCCCCAATGGATCTGTACCGGATTGGACCAGGCTAAATGAAGCGGTTGCGAAGCCATGCAGAGAACACGTCAATCAGCGTGACCGTGAGGACCAGCATCAGCAGCACGGCACACGTCTGCGCGTACTTAAAGCTGCGTATCACCTCGTACAGCACTACGCCAATGCCGCCGGCACCCACCATGCCGACGACCGAGGCCGAGCGCACATTGGATTCAAAACGGTAGAGGGAGTACGAAAGCCAGAGCGGCATGACCTGTGGAATCACGCCGTAGGCCAACTCTGCGAGCTTATGGGCGCCGGTGGCCCGAATTCCTTCCACCGGGCGCGGATCAATGGCCTCCACGGCTTCGGCAAACAGTTTGGCCAGGATGCCGGTGGTGTGGACAAACAGTGCCAGTACGCCGGCAAACGGCCCCAGACCCACGGCAACAATGAAGAGCATGGCAAACACCATCTCGTTGATGGCGCGGCAGGCATCCATCAGGCGACGCACCGGCTGGTACACCCAGCGCGGCGCCACATTGTGCGCACTCAGCAGGCCCAAGGGAATCGCAGCCGCGATCGCCAGCACCGTGCCCCACACCGCAATGTGCAGGGTGACGAGCATTTCCTGCAGGTAAATGCGCCAGTCGTGGAAATCGGGCGGGAAAAATTCGCGCGCAAAGATGCGCATGTTCCCGGCGTCCCGGACGAGGTCGAGCGGTCGCATCTCTGCACCCCTCCACGACCAGGCCAACACGCCCAGCACCGCCAGCCAAGCCACTTGCACGCGCCAGTCGCTGCGGCTGCTGGACGACTGCGCAAGCAGGGCCTTTAGACGCGGCGACTCGGCAGCAGCGTTGGTCATGGATGCGAACAAAGGGTCAGAGCGGAATGCTATTTGCCCAGGGCAGTGAGCTTTCTGTCAATCTCGGCAATCAACTTGGCCTTCTCTTCGGCGCTGTACTGTTCATCGTTCTCCACTTTGCGGCGGTCCTTGAACAGTTCGAGCTGGCGGATGGGGACGAGCTGCTCGTTGGTCGACTCCTTGAAGCCGCTGTAGTTGTAGATGTTCTTGAGCACGGCCTTGTCAGCGTCGGTCTTGCCGTAGGACAGCAAAAAGCCCTTGAGCTTGGCCTTGATCGCCGGGTCCAGATCCTTGCGCCAGACCAGGGGGTCGTTCGGAATCAAGGGGCTCTTCCAGATGATCTTCAGTTCCTTGAGCAACTCCGGCTTGGTGGCCTCGAGCTTGTCGGTTTCCTCGGTATTGTTGGTGGCGACATCGAGCTGCCGGGCCAAGATGGCCTGCATGTTGGCACCGTGGCTGGCATTGCGAATGGATTTGAATGCGGTGCGGGGATCGACCTTGTTGAGGGCAAAAACATAATAGCTGGGGACCAGGAAGCCGGACGTGGATCCCGGATCACCAATACCGAAGTTGATGGCCTTGCCGTTCTTCAACACATCATTGACGTTGTTGTAAGGACTGTCCTTCTGGGTAATTAGCAAGGAGTGGTAGCCCAGGGAACCGTCTGCCCGCAGCACCTGGGCGAAGACCTCACCCCCAGACCGGTCTACCGCGTCAATGGCAGCCTTGTTGCCGTACCAGGCCACCTGCACCTTGTTAAAGCGCATCCCTTCCACCACACCCGCGTAATCCGGCGCGTAGAAGGCCTTGACCGTCAGGCCGGTCCTCTTCTCCATGTCACGAAACAGAGGCTCCCAGCGCTCACGCTCCACGCTGGCAGAGTCGGTTGCAATGATGCCGAAATTGATTTCCTGCGCACTGGCAGCCATGCTGGCCAGGGTAAGCAGAGAGGAAGTGAGCAAAAGACGGTAGTTCATAGGTTTTCTCCAAAAATATCGATGGGTCAGGCGGCCAACGGCAGCTCGTGTCCGAAGCTATGGGGTGGGGATTCGCTCTGGTCATGGTCCATGAGCAGTTCCTCTGAGGAAGCACCGTAGAGGCTGTGCAATCGGGCATCGTCCAGTTCCACAGGCAGGCCGTCAAACACCAGCTCACCGGCGCGCAGCGCCAGAATGCGGTCACAGTAGCGGCGCGCCATTGCCACGTTGTGCAGGCTGACCACCAGGGTCATGCCCCGGCTGCGGCTGAGGTGGTGCAGCAAATCCATCACCCGTCGGGCTGATGCGGGATCCAGCGAAGACACAGGCTCATCGGCCAGCAGAATGCGCGCGCCCTGCACCAGCGCGCGGGCTACGGCGGCGCGCTGCTGTTGCCCGCCCGACAAAGTAGAGGCCCGCTGAAAAGCGTAGTCCGCCAGACCCACTGAATCGAGGGCCTGCATCGCCTGCATCTGCTCTGCCGGGCTGAACCGCGCACCCAGGGCGCGCCACAGCGGCATGCGCGGCAACAGGCCCGTGAGCACATTGCTGATCACATCGATGCGCCCGACCAAATTGAATTGCTGAAAGATGATGCCGGTCTGGCGGCGCAGTTGCCGGATCTGCGGGCTGAGAGCGCCACCCGCCTGCAGGGTCTGGCCAAAGAGTTCTACCGCACTGTGTTCACCATCGAGCCGCTCCAGCCCACAGAGACTGCGCAACAGAGTCGACTTACCGGAGCCTGAGGCTCCCAGCAAGCCAATGCATGCGCCCGCGGCAATGCTCGCATTGACAGAGTCAAGCGCTTTGGTACGCCCGTGAAAGGCCTTGCTGGCATGGGCAATGCGGATGGCAGGAACGGACGTCGCAGACATTGGTCCATCTTCCGGCTATCCCGTGAAGGATTGATGACATTCCCATGAATTTTCCCTGCGCGGATGCGTCTGCGGCTGTCATCAAACGGTCACGGCTCTGCGGGAGCATGCTTCCATGCATTCGACTGAATCGGTTCTGGCACTGTATGCCAGGCGCGGAGATCTCGCCTACGACGGGGAAGGGATTTCCCAACTGACCCATGGCTGGCAATGCGCACAACTGGCGCTGCGGGCCGGCGCCTCACCGGCCCTGCAATTGGCGGCCTGGCTGCACGACCTGGGCCATTTGCTGACCGATCTGGAAGGTTCGCCCACGCTGCGGGGTATTGACGACCGGCATGAGATCACTGGCGCTTCGGTGCTCCTGGCGATCTGGGGGGCGGACGTTGCCGAACCCGTGCGCCTGCACGTGCAGGCCAAGCGCTATCGGGTCGCGACGCAGCCAGACTACCTCCATGCGCTGTCACCGGATTCGGTCCGCAGCCTTGCGTTGCAAGGGGGGCCCATGGGCGGGGCCGAATGTCTGGACTTCGCGAAAAACCCCTATGCCCTCGCAGCACAAAAGTTGCGCGCCTGGGACGACGCGGGCAAGCGGGCCCAGTGGTTTCCGGCAGACCGGGATCAGGCACTCGGAGAATTGCGCCAAGTGATGGCAATTGTGAGCGCTGAGAATGCCCCCGTCTGAATGGGTGTCGGGTTAACGGTCTAGCCACTTTTGCAGAAACAGCGCCTGGCCCGCAGCAGGGTCGAGCTGGTATTGGGCAAATCCGCTGCGGGCGTAAACGCCCAACGCCGTGCCATTGCCAGACAAAACTTCGAGCGTGAGCTTGCAGGCCCCACGGGCGCGGGCGATGGCTTCCACCGACTCCAGCAGGCGTGCCCCCACGCCCTGCCCCCGGTATGCAGGAATCACGGCCAGGTCGTGCAGATTGACCAGTGGCTTGCAGGCAAACGTAGAAAAACCTTCGAAGCAGTTGGCCAGTCCCACCGGTACATCGTCGGTCTCGCCGTCAAATGCCAACACGCTGAAGGCTTGTGGGCGGGCCGCCAGTGATGCCAGCAGATGCGTCCTGGCAAATTCGCTCAGTCCCGCTGACCCCCCCATCGGGTCTTGGGCGTAGGCGTCGAGCACGACGACAAGGGCGCGGCCGTGCGACGGATTGGAGTAGTCCGCCTGGCAGATACGGATACGCGTGGTCATGGCGCCTGCCCGATCGTCGCAGCGATGCGCTGCGCGCATTCCTGGGCCTGTGCGGCACTGCGCGCCTCCACCATGACGCGCAACAAGGGTTCGGTTCCACTGGCGCGAATCAGCACCCTGCCGCTGTCACCCAATTCCAGCTCGACGCTTTGAATCGCGTCGGCCAATGCGGCGCTCGACTGCCAGTCCTGGCCAGGCGCCAGGCGCACATTGATCAGGGTCTGCGGAAACAGCGCCACGCCCTGGAGCAGTTCCGCCATGGTTTTTCCACTGCGAACGCAAGCCTGCAGCACCTGCAACGCGGAGATCAGGCCATCGCCCGTGGTGTGCTTGTCCAAGGCCAGCAAGTGCCCCGACCCCTCGCCTCCCAGGATCCAGTGGTGCTGTTCCAGGGCTTCGAGCACGTAACGGTCTCCCACCTTGGCACGCACAAAATGCACGCCACGTTGCTGCAGCGCCAGTTCCACTGCCAGATTGGTCATCAGTGTGCCCACGACGCCGGGTACATGTTCGTCGCGTCCCAGGCGGTCGTCCACCATGAGGTACAACAGCTCATCACCGTTGTACAGGCGGCCCTGGGAATCCACCAGTTGCAGCCGGTCGGCGTCACCATCGAGCGCCACACCGAAGTCGGCCTGGTGTTCCTGCACAGCCCGAACCAGCGCTTGTGGGTGGGTGGCGCCGAAGCCCTGGTTGATATTGATGCCGTCGGGTGCACAACCAATGGCAACCACCTCGGCGCCGAGTTCATGGAACACCTTGGGCGCGATGTGGTAAGCGGCGCCGTGCGCCGCATCGACGACGATCTTCACACCTTTGAGCGTGAGATCGTTGGCAAACGTACTCTTGCAGAACTCGATGTAGCGACCCGCCGCATCGTCGAGCCGGCGCGACTTGCCGAGTTGTGCGGACGTCACCCATTGCGGGGGAAGCTCCAGAGCCGCCTCGACCGCCAGCTCCCATGCGTCGGGCAGCTTGGTTCCCTGGGAACTGAAAAACTTGATTCCGTTGTCCATGAAGGGGTTGTGGCTGGCACTGATGACCACCCCCAGCGACGCGCGCTGGGCCCGTGTCAGGTAGGCCACACCCGGGGTGGGCAGGGGACCGAGCAGGACCACATCGACACCCGCCGAATTGAAGCCGCTTTCCATCGCACTTTCGAGCATGTAGCCGGAAATCCGCGTGTCCTTGCCGATCAATACAGTAGGTCGCTGCTCCTTTTCCCGCAGGACGTGGCCTACGGCATGCGCCAGCCGAAGCACAAAATCCGGCGTAATGGGCGCCTGACCCACCGTGCCGCGTATGCCATCGGTTCCAAAATACTGTCGCCCGCTCATGGTAGAACCCTCTGTGTGTTGTTCGCGCCGGTCAATGCCGGCTCCTGGGGCTTGGCCTGGGCTTGCACGGCAGCAAGCACCGCCAGCGCCTGCACCGTCGGCTTGACATCATGCACCCGCACGATCCCTGCACCCTGTTGCACCGCAATCAGGGCCGCAGAAACGCTGGCCACCATCCGTTCATGGCTGCCCTGGCCGCCCCCGCTGCCGGCTTCTGACCCGATCACCGCCGCCAGTGACGACTTGCGCGACCAGCCGGCCAGGACCGGATAGCCCAGGGACAGGAGTTCCCGCTGGCGCGCCAGCAGGGCAAAGTTCTGGGGGACCGTCTTGCCAAAACCAATGCCGGGATCCAGGCTGATCCGGTCGCTATGCACCCCTAGCCCTTGTAAATACTGGGCCTGCTGCTTCAAAAACTGTAGCACATGGGGCAGCACATCGCCTTCCATCGGCTGCACCTGCATGGTCTGGGGGTCGCGGTGCATATGCATCAGGCACACGCCGCAACGGCCATGCGCGGCGATCACATTTCCTGCGGCAAGACCATCGGCAGGGTCACGCCAGCGCATCGCCCAGACGTCGTTGATGACGTCCGCCCCGGCCTCCAGCGCCGCCTGCATCAGCGCCGGCTTGTAGCTGTCGACCGACACCGGAACACCCAGCCCCAGGGCGTACTCCAGGACCGGCATCACGCGGTCGAGTTCTTCCTGCAAGGACAGCGCGACAGCGCCGGGTCGCGTTGATTCGCCGCCAATGTCCAGAATGTCTGCACCGTCGTGCACCAGTTGCGCGCAATGGGCGACGGCGGCATCGCACGAAGCATAGCGGCCGCCATCCGAAAAGGAGTCGGGCGTTACGTTGACAATGCCCATCACCTTGGGGGTGGACAGGTCAATCAGGAACCGGGTGGTTTGCCAGTGCATGGGGCAGTGTATCGACGTCACAAAAAACGGGGCCACTGGCCCCGTTGTTTGCGATGCCGGAATTCAGGCCGCTGTGGGTGTAGGGTCTACCGCTAGGGCGCCGCCGCCGCTGTCACCGCCGCCCGAATTGGGCGCACGCGGGTTCCAGTCCTTGGGCGGACGGGGTTCCTTGCCTGCCATGATGTCGTCGAGCTGGTCGCTGTCGATGGTTTCCCACTCCAGCAGCGCCTTGGCCATGGCATGCATCTTGTCCTGGTTGTCCTCAATGAGCTTGCGCGCCAGAGAATACTGCTGGTCAATGATGCGGCGCACTTCGGAATCGACTTTTTGCATGGTCTGCTCGCTCATGCTGGTGGTTTTGGTCACCGAACGTCCCAGAAACACCTCACCCTCGTTCTCCGCATACACCATGGGGCCGAGCGCATCGGTCATGCCGTAGCGGGTCACCATATCACGGGCAATCTGGGTGGCGCGTTCGAAGTCGTTGCTGGCGCCGGTGGTCATTTGCTTCATGAACACTTCTTCCGCGATCCGGCCGCCGAACAGCATGCTGATCTGGTTGAGCATGTATTCGCTGTCATAAGAGTAGCGGTCCTGCGCCGGCAGGCTCATGGTCACCCCCAGGGCGCGGCCTCGGGGAATGATGGTGACCTTGTGCACCGGATCACATTTGGGCAGCATCTTGCCGATGAGCGCATGGCCGGACTCGTGGTAAGCGGTATTTTTGCGCTCGCCCTCCGGCATCACCATGCTCTTGCGCTCCGGGCCCATCAGGATCTTGTCTTTTGCTTTCTCAAAATCCTGCATTTCGACCAGGCGAGCGTTGCGGCGCGCAGCCATCAGCGCGGCTTCGTTGCACAGGTTGGCCAGATCAGCGCCGCTCATGCCGGGGGTACCCCGGGCAATCACCCCGGGACTCACGTCCTGGCCCAGGGGCACCTTGCGCATGTGCACATTCAGAATCTGCTCACGGCCGCGAATGTCGGGCAGTGTGACGTACACCTGGCGGTCAAAGCGGCCAGGTCGCAGCAAGGCCGCGTCCAGGATATCCGGGCGGTTGGTTGCAGCCACCACGATAACACCCACGTTGGTCTCGAAACCGTCCATCTCCACCAGCATCTGATTGAGGGTCTGTTCACGCTCGTCATTGCCGCCGCCCAGGCCGGCGCCACGCTGGCGGCCCACGGCATCGATTTCATCGATGAAAATGATGCAGGGGGCATTCTTCTTCGCGTTCTCGAACATGTCGCGCACGCGCGAAGCGCCCACGCCGACAAACATTTCAACAAAGTCCGAGCCGGAGATGCTGAAGAACGGGACCTTGGCTTCGCCAGCAATCGACTTGGCCAGCAGCGTCTTGCCGGTTCCCGGCGGACCCACCAGCAGCAAGCCGCGGGGGATGCGACCGCCGAGCTTCTGGAACTTGGAGGGGTCTTTCAGAAAGTCTACGACTTCCTTGACTTCTTCCTTGGCCTCGTCACACCCGGCCACGTCGGCGAAGGTGACAGTATTGGTGCTTTCGTCCAGTAGCCGCGCCTTGCTCTTGCCGAAGCTGAATGCGCCGCCCTTGCCGCCGCCCTGCATCTGGCGCATGAAATACACCCAGACCCCGATCAGCAGCAGCATCGGGCCCCAGCTCACAAGCAAGGTCATCAACAACGATCCCTCCTCGCGGGGCTTGACATCGAATTTGACACCGTTGTTGATCAGGTCGCCCACCAGACCGCGATCCAGGTAGGTGGCGGTGGTCCGGACCTTGCGGTCGTCCTGGGTCACGGCAATGATTTCGGTGCCGCCCTGGCCTTCCTGGATCAGTGCGGTCTTGATATGCTTGTTGCGGACCTCTTCGAGAAAGTCGGAGTAACCGACCGTCGTCGCGCCTGCCGGGCCCCGCGCGTCAAACTGCTTGAAAATGGTGAACAGCACGAGTGCGATCACCAGCCATACTGCAATTTTTGAAAACCACTGATTGTTCAAGCGAAGCTCCAAGTTGGACCCGGACGGGTGTATGCACCCACATACCCTGTCCAAGTGCGCCCCATTTTAGGCGTTTCAAGCCGGATTGCCGGGAATTTTCAGGATTTCACCCATAGCCCCAGGAAGGGATTGGTTTTCAGAGGAGGCCGGTGCCGACCAAAAAGGTCTCGGACGAGCGGTCGCGCGATGCCTTGGGCTTGAGCGGCTTGGCGCTGTGGAACGCCGCCTTGAAACGTTGCACCACCTCGCTGTAGCTGCCACCATGGAACACTTTGGCCACCAGGGTTCCCTCCGGCTTCATGTGATTGCGGGCAAATTCGATGGCCAGTTCCACCAGGTAAGCCACCCGCGCAGCGTCCGCCGAGGCGATGCCGGACAAGTTGGGTGCCATGTCAGAAACCACCACGTCGGCCCGCCTGCCCGCCATGGCCGCCTCCAGTTCCGCCAGCACGGTGGCCTCGCGGAAATCACCCTGGATGAAGGTGACCCCCTCAATCGGCTCCATGGGCAGCATGTCCAGCGCGATGATGCTGCCATTCAGATCTCCCGCCGCGGCACCCGCGGGCGACAGGCGCCGGCGCGCGTACTGGCTCCAGGCGCCGGGCGTGCTGCCGAGGTCCACCACCAGGTGGCCGGGCTTGATCAGGTGCAGGGTTTCGTCGATCTCCTTGAGCTTGTAGGCTGCACGGGCCCGGTAGCCCTCGCGCGCGGCGAGTTTGACATACGGGTCGTTGATGTGGTCGTGCAGCCAGGCTTTGTTCACCTTCTTGCCAATTGCCTTGGTGCTTTTGCTCTGGGGTTTCATTGCGCCGATAATACCGACATGCCACTCATCCAACTGACGCCTGCCCAGCGCAAGGTCCACCGCGCCGCCGCCCACCACCTCGATCCGGTGGTGATGGTGGGAAACGACGGTTTGACAGCCAACGTCACCAAGGAAATCGACGCTGCGCTCGATGCCCACGGGCTCATCAAGGTCCGGGTGTTTTCCGATGACCGGGCCGGGCGTGAAGCCTTGTTCCACTCCTTATGCGAAACGCTGGATGCAGCGCCGATCCAGCATATCGGCAAGCTGCTGGTGCTCTGGCGCCCCGCCGCCGAAAAAGAGCGCCCCGTGGATGAGGACCGCATGCCGGGGCCGCGCGACGTCAAGG
>Ga0007791_10000006_pt1 | contig 46158 bp, 45 predicted proteins | sample CryBogmetaGMA05M_FD_60368 | JGI IMG/M metagenome (GOLD analysis project Ga0007791, IMG submission 60368) | Freshwater microbial communities from Crystal Bog, Wisconsin, USA - MA0.5M | ecosystem: Environmental > Aquatic > Freshwater > Lake | place: Crystal Bog, Wisconsin, USA | collected 2009-07-06 | reverse complement strand
TGCGGGACTTCCAGAGCGTGATCGGCAAGGAATGCCTGGTGCAGATGCCGGAAATGCTGGCAGCCGCCGGCGTGCACCGGGACCAGCCGGATGCCGTGATCGCCTGCGTGGGCGGCGGCAGCAACGCCATGGGCATCTTTCATCCCTATATCTCGCAGGAGGCCACGCGGCTGATCGGCGTGGAGGCCGCCGGCGAAGGCATGGACAGCGGCAAGCACTCAGCCTCCATCCAGCGCGGCAGCCCGGGCGTTTTGCACGGCAACCGAACCTATGTATTGCAGGATGACAACGGCCAGGTGACCGAAACCCACAGCATCAGCGCCGGCCTGGACTACCCCGGCGTAGGCCCGGAACATGCGTTCTTGCATGACATTGGCCGGGCCGAATATGTGGGCGTGACCGACACTGACGCGCTGGCCGCTTTCCACTACCTGTGCCGCACAGAAGGCATCATCCCGGCACTGGAATCGAGCCATGCAGTGGCCCACGCCATGAAGCTGGCCAAAACCATGCGGCCGGACCAGTCCCTGTTGGTGAATCTGTCGGGACGCGGCGACAAGGACATCGGCACCGTGGCCGACCTCAGCAACGGCGACTTCTACTGCCGCCCAAGCTGCAAGGGCCAATCGGTCAAAGGAGGCGCGGCAGCCGCGGGCGAGTCCATCCAGTGGATCCGCAACGGAGCGTCGGCATGAGCCGCATCGACGCCACCCTGGCCGCGCTCCAAGTGCAGAATCGCACGGCGCTGATTCCGTTTGTGACGGCCGGCTTTCCATACGCCGACGTCACGCCGGAACTGATGCATGCCATGGTCGCAGGCGGGGCAGATGTGATTGAGCTCGGCGTGCCTTTTTCGGACCCCAGCGCCGACGGCCCGGTCATCCAGAAAGCAGGGGACAAGGCGCTGGCGTTTGGCATCGGCCTGGTGCAGGTACTCGACATGGTGCGGGCATTTCGCACCCGCAATAGCACCACGCCAGTCGTGCTGATGGGGTACGCCAACCCGGTGGAGCGCTACGACCAGAAGCGCCCTGCTGCACAGCCAGGCGCTGCCGGCAGCGCATTTGTGCGGGATGCTGCCGCGGCCGGTGTCGATGGGGTGCTCATCGTCGACTACCCCCCCGAAGAATGTGAGGCCTTTGCGGCCGATTTGCGGGCCCATGGGATGGATTTGATCTTCCTGCTGGCGCCCACCAGCACCGATGCGCGCATGGCCCAGGTGGACCGGGTGGCCAGCGGCTATGTGTATTACGTGTCGCTCAAGGGCGTCACCGGTGCCGGCACCCTGGACACCGGTACGGTGGAAGCCATGCTCCCGCGCATCCGCAACCACATCCACATCCCGGTGGGCGTGGGCTTTGGCATCCGCGATGCCGACACCGCCCGCACCATCGGCAAGGTTGCCGACGCAGTGGTCATTGGCAGCCGAATCATCCAGTTGATCGAGCAGACGCCCCGCGCGCAGGTAGGTGCAGTGGCGGAAACATTCCTGCGGGAAATCCGTACCGCACTGGATTCATAATCTCTCAGTACGGCATATGTTCGCATGCACGTCCGGCGTGGTACGCCAGAACAAGGAGTCTCCATGAGTTGGCTTGAAAAACTGTTGCCTTCCAAAATCCAGCGTGCGGACCCTACCGAACGCCGCAGCGTGCCCGAGGGTTTGTGGATCAAGTGCCCGAGCTGCGAGACCGTCCTCTACAAGACCGATCTCGAACAAAACCAAAACGTATGCCCGGGCTGCAGCCACCACCACCGCATCGGCGCGCGCGCGCGCTTGAATGTGTTTCTGGACAACGAAGGCCGGTTCGAGATCGGGCAGGAAGTGCTGCCTGTGGATGCACTCAAGTTCAAGGACAGCCGCAAGTACACGGAGCGGCTGAAGGAAGCCCTGGAGAACACCGGCGAAACCGATGCACTGGTGGTGATGGGCGGCAGCGTGCAGGGCATCAGTGTGGTCGCGGCCTGTTTCGAATTTGAATTCATGGGCGGCAGCATGGGTTCGGTGGTGGGTGAACGCTTCGTCCGTGGGGTGGAAACTGCGATCGAACAGAAAGTGCCCTTCATCTGCTTCACTGCCACCGGCGGAGCCCGCATGCAGGAGGGCCTGCTGAGCCTGATGCAAATGGCCAAGACCAACGCCGCTCTGACCCGTCTGGCCAAGAAGGGCCTGCCCTACATCAGCGTACTGACCGACCCCACCATGGGTGGCGTGAGTGCGGGATTTGCCTTTCTGGGTGACATCGTGATTGCCGAGCCCAAGGCCTTGATCGGCTTTGCGGGACCCCGTGTGATCGAGTCAACGGTGCGCGTGACACTGCCCGAAGGCTTTCAGCGTGCCGAATTTTTGCAGACCACGGGCGCCATCGATTTCATCAGCGACAGGCGCGCCCTGCGCAAGACCATTGCCGAGTCATTGGCCATGCTGCAGCGCCTGCCCGCAGACGCAGCGATGTAGGGACGCTGCAGCGTCTTGGCCTAGAAGGCGGCCAGCACGCTGGCCTGCACGCTGCCGAGCACAATGGCAGCGATCTGGAGCAGCAGGAGCAAGGCCAGCGGCGACAGGTCAACCCCGCCCACATGGGGCAGGGCCCGGCGGATCGGTGTGAGCAGTGGCGACACCAGGCGCTCCAGCAAGTCCGACAGGTAGGACTGGGTCTGGACCCACGACAGCACCGCGAACATGATGACCAGCCCTGTCAGGCCTGACAGGGCGGTGCGCACCACGCCAAACACTGCCAGTGCAGCCACCGACGCCAGCGGGGCGGCGGCGTCCAGCCACAGCCACAGCAGCCCAAAATGCACCACTTGCAGCAAAAAGGCCGCAACCAGGCTGGCCATGTCCCAGCCTGCCAATGCAGGGACCACCCGCCGTAGCGGCAGCACCAACCAGTCCGTCAGCGCAAAAATGAAGCGCCCCATGGGGTTGCCCGAACGCACCGACAGCGGGATGCGCTGCAGTTGCATGTACAGGCGCAGCAGGCAGGTGGCGGTGAGCAGGCCGGTGCTGACTTCGAGCAGCAGGGAAAATATTTGGTAGAGCATGGGTGGGGAGGATACAGTGGCCTGCATCATAGCGGCCGGGCGCGCTGCCTTCGCACCCTAGAATGGAGGGCTGCCTGGCTGCCGATCCACTCAAAATACCCATGTCCGACCAACCCACCGCCGCTCCTGCTCCCCTTGATGAAAACCAACTGATTTTGGAGCGCCGCGACAAGCTCAAGGCCCTGCGTCAACAGCAAGCCGATGGCGGCGGCGTGGCATTCCCGAACGACTTCAAGCCCACCCACAAGGCCGAGGAACTGTTCGCACAGTGGGATGCACACAGCGCGGACATCCTGGCCAGCCTGGACACCCAGGTGCGGATTGCCGGGCGGATGATGCTCAAGCGGGTGATGGGCAAGGCCAGTTTTTGTACCCTGCAGGACGCCTCTTTTGGTCCGAGCGGCGGACGTATCCAGGTTTACGTCAAGGGCGAGGACATCGGCGCTGAACTGTATGCCGCCTTCAAACACTGGGACCTGGGCGACATCGTGGCGGCAGAAGGCCGGGTATTCAAGACCAAGACCGGTGAGCTGTCGGTCCACGCCACCCACCTGCGCCTGTTGACCAAGAGCCTGCGCCCCATGCCGGACAAATTCCACGGCATCGCCGACCAGGAAGTGAAATACCGGCAGCGCTACATCGACCTGATGACCGATGAGTCCGCGCGCAAGCGTTTTGTGGCGCGCAGCAAGGCGGTCAGTGGCATCCGCGAGTTCATGGTCCAGCACGGTTTTCTGGAGGTAGAAACTCCGATGCTGCACCCGATTCCCGGCGGCGCCAACGCCCGGCCCTTTGCCACCCACCACAATGCGCTCGACCAGCAGATGTTCTTGCGGATCGCGCCGGAGCTGTACCTCAAGCGGCTGATCGTGGGTGGCTTTGACCGGGTGTTTGAAATCAACCGCAACTTCCGCAACGAAGGCATCTCGGTACGCCACAACCCGGAATTCACGATGATGGAGTTCTATGCCGCCTACTGGAACTACCAGGACCTGATGGCCTTCACCGAGGCCCTGGTACGCGATGCCGCCATCAAGGCGGGCGATTCGCTGCAACTGCAGTACGGCGGCAAAGCGGTGGATCTGGCAAAGCCCTTTGAGCGCCTGACGATTGTGCAAGCGATCCGCCAATACACCGATGCCGGGGACCATGTGCTGCAGGAAGACTGGTTGCGCCATGCCCTGCGCACACTGGGGCTGAGCGAGGCCAAACACCAGTTGTCCACCCGCAGCCTGGCCAGCCTGCAGGTGATGTACTTCGAGGAGACCGTCGAAGAGCAGCTCTGGCAACCCACCTTTATTTGCGAGCATCCGGTAGAGATTTCGCCACTGGCCCGTGCCAGCGACACCCACCCGGGCGTGACCGAGCGCTTTGAGCTCTACATCACCGGGCGTGAGTTCGGCAACGGCTTCAGCGAACTCAACGATGCAGAAGACCAGGCGGCGCGCTTTCATGCCCAGGTCGCCGCCAAGGACAGCGGGGACGACGAAGCCATGTACTACGACCACGACTATGTGCGCGCGCTGGAATACGGCATGCCGCCGACCGGCGGCTGCGGCATCGGCATTGACCGGCTGATGATGTTGCTCACCGACAGCCCCAGCATCCGCGACGTCATTCTGTTCCCGGCGCTGCGCCGTGAGGCCTGAGCCGGCTTTGCGCTACCTTCAAGGATATCCGGATCAAACGCTGGACCAGGTGGCGCAGATGCTGCAGGAGGCGCGGGCTGGCGCCTGGCTGCTGCAGCGGCACCCCCAACCCCACGGCTGGCGTACCGACCGGGCGCTCTTTGGCTATGTGCAGGACCTGAAGCAGGAGTTTCTCAAAGGCGCCGACACGCTGAGCAAGGTGGTGTTCGACAGCAAACTGCATGTGGTGAAGAACGCCCTGGGTACGCACACCACGGTCTCGCGGGTGCAAGGGTCACAGCTCAAGGCCAAGCGTGAAATCCGCATCGCCTCCCTGTTCAAGGACGTGCCCGAGGCCTTCCTGCGGATGATCTGCGTGCACGAGCTCGCCCACCTGCGCGAGCGCGACCATGACCGCAACTTTTACAAGCTCTGCACCTATATGGAGCCCGCCTACCACCAGCTTGAATTTGAGGTGCGGGTGTACCTCAGCCACCTGGAAGCTGCAGGCCAGCGGCTGTGGCAGCGTGAACAGGCGCCTGCGGCGCGGCCCGAGCAAGCTCACTAAAATCAGGCTTTTGCGGAAAAAGGGCCACGCCATGTCACGTCAAAGCGTTTGGGCCACCAAGGTGGCCGCCCTGGTGAGCGGGGGCAACAGCCAGGCAGCCCTGGCACAAATCAAGGTAGCACCCACGGTCAGGGACGTGCAGCAGCTACGCGCCCTGCTTACGCCAGCGGGGCTGCTGCTGCGCCACCCCCAGGTCGAGCAAGCGACCAGTGACCAGATCGTGTCACTGTCATCCCCGCGCCTGCACCGATCCCCTTAAAGGGGCATGTACGGTACTTACAGGGCCGACGCCTTCTTGGTCTTGGCCTTATTCACCTTCTTGACGGAGGCCTTGTGGACGCCCTTCTTGTGGGCGCTTTTCTTGTGGGCCGCCTTCTTGGCTGGTGCGGTATTTGCGGGGGCATCCACCGGTGCAGCAGCCTGCGCGATGGAAACGCCAGCAAAAGCGGTCAGCATCGCGACCAGAACCAAAGACTTGAATTTCATTCCTCACTCCTGAAATATTTGATTTGCAAACCCCCCGAGGCTAGCACGCCGGCTAGGCAATCCAGTCCAGCGCGCGCATGTAATCGGGATGCACCATCAAATCATCCCAGCTCAGCGCGGGCCCGGCCGGCAACAGCGCCAGACGGCGCGCCTCGCTGGCCTCCTGCGGCTGCCATTGGCCGCGAACCTGGGCCTCGCTCAGGCCGTCGATCAGCGCATCAATGGCGTTCACACCGTCGGCAGCGCCGGGCAGAGACTGGTTGCACAGCAGCACCATGTCACAGCCGGCATCCAAGGCCGCCACCGCCGCCTGTGCATGGGAGACCTGCTGGCCATCGATACTGCCGGCACCCGCCATGGACAGGTCATCGCTGAAAATCGCGCCCTCAAACCGCAAACGGCCGCGCAAGATGTCTTCGAGCCAGATGCGGGAGAAACCCGCAGGGCGGGCATCGACCCGGGGGTAGACCACGTGCGCGGGCATGACGCTGGTCAAGGCTGCGCCCAGCCAGCCGTAGGGTGCTGCGTCGTCGGCCAGGATGGCGCGCAGGCTGCGCCGGTCGACCGGAATATCGGTGTGGGAGTCGGCAGCGACGAAGCCGTGGCCAGGAAAATGCTTGCCACAGTTGGCCATGCCGCTGCGCAACAGGCCGTGCATCAGGCTTTGCGCCAGCAGGCTCACTACCCGAGGGTCGCGTCCAAAGGCCCGGTCCCCAATCACACTGCTTTCGCCATAGTCGAGGTCGAGCACCGGGGTGAAGCTCAGATCCACGCCGCAGGCGCGCAGTTCGGCGCCCAGCACATAGCCGCAGGCAGTCGCCGAACGCGTGGCCTCCAGCGGCGCCGCCAGCCACTGTGTGCCCAGCGCACCCATCGGTGGCAGGTGGGTAAAACCGTCGGTGCGAAAACGCTGTACCCGTCCGCCCTCGTGGTCAACGCAGATCAACAGGTCCGCACGCAGGCTTTTGATCGCGGCACACAGCGCCGTCAGCTGGGCCCGGTCGCGCCAGTTGCGGGCGAACAGGATCAGCCCGCCCACCAAGGGATGGCGTAGCCGCTTCCGGTCGGTAGCGGTCAGCGCCAGTCCGGCAATGTCGATGATCAGGGGAGCATGAAGGTTCATGGCAGATACATTGCTATATTTTTAGGAGCGCCAGGCCCATATTGCATGCGGTCTAAGGGGCTTCTACAACACAAAAACTGGCAGCATAGTCAGTCTCGTCGGTAACGCTGACATGGGCCCGCAAGTGGCGCGCCTCACACCATTCCTTGAGCGCACCATACAGCACGATGACGGGCTTGCCGCTGGCCTCGTTGGCGATCTCGCACAGACTCCAGGCCATGGGCGTGCGCATGCCCAGGCCGATGGCCTTGCTGAACGCTTCTTTGGCGCTGAAACGCGTGGCCAGGTACCGCAGGCCACGCTCAGGCCAGCGGGCACTGCGCGCCTTCCAGGTGGTGAATTCGTGGTCCGAAAGCACCCGCCGGGCAAAGCGGTCACCATGCCGCTCGGCGCTGGCGCGGATACGCCGCACATCACAAACATCGGTACCAATGCCGTAGATCATGCAGCCTCAGGATTCCAGGCAGGCAAGGTAGGCCCGCACCGTGGCGCCATAACCGATTTCCAGCGCATCGGCGATCAGTGCATGGCCGATAGATACCTCTTGCACACCCGGCACCTGGCGCACGAAGGCCGCCAGGTTGTCGCGGTTGAGGTCGTGCCCGGCGTTCACGCCCAGCCCGGCTTCGCGTGCAGCCTGCGCTGCGCTGGCAAAGCGCGCCAGCTCGGCGCTCTGGTGGGCACTGCCCCAGGCAGCGGCGTAGGGTTCGGTGTAGAGCTCGACCCGGTCGGCCCCCAGGGCGCGGGCGCCGGCCATGGCAGAAGCCTGCGCATCCATGAACAGGCTCACCCGCAGGCCGAGCGCATGGGCCTGGGCGATGGCGGGGCGCAGGCGCCCGGCATCCTGGGCGACGTCCCAGCCATGGTCGCTGGTGAACTGACCCTCTGCGTCCGGCACAAAGGTGACCTGGTGCACCGGCAATCCGCGCGCGCGCAGGTCAGCCACGCAGTCCATCAGGTTGTGAAAGGGGTTGCCCTCGACATTGAACTCCCGGTCCGGCCAGGCCTGCAACAGCGTGGCGAGATCGACCACGTCCTGCGCGCGGATGTGGCGCGCGTCGGGTCGGGGGTGGACCGTGATGCCATTGGCGCCTGCCTGCAGGCACAACAGGGCGGCACGGGTCACGCTGGGGATACCAAGATGGCGGGTGTTGCGCACCAGCGCCACCTTGTTGAGGTTGACGGACAGCGAGGTATTCATAGGTTCTGTATGTCGATCATCATTTGACGGGTACGCAGGGTCTGCACCCCGCAATGGTAGAGCAGCAGCTGCCGCAGTTGCGGCTTGAGCTCGGCCATGATGCCAGCACAGGCGCGCAGTGTGGTGGTAAAGGGCGCGCTGTCCTGCACAGCGGCTTGCAGCATGGTCCACTGGGCACCGGTGAGCGCCGCGCGCTCGTCCTCGCCAGCCTGGCGCAGACCGCCCTCGGGTACCAGCGTGTACCGCGCCTGCGCTGCAAGGGCGCCCAGCGTCATGGTTTGCAAGTCGAGCTGAGGCAACAGGCCGATTTCGCGCAAAAGTAACAACTCGTAGGTGCGCAGCGCGGCTTGCAGCACTTCGCCGTGTTCGCTGGCAATCACGCGCACCACGGCCGCATAAATATCGAACAATTCCGGATGCGGATCGTCCCGGGCCAGCAGGGTCAGCAGCAACTCGTTGAGGTAGTAGCCCGACAACAGCGCGTCGCCACTGGGCATGACGTGCCCCCCCTGCCACTCCGCACTCTTGAGGGTGCGGATTTCGGCATCGCCGCCAAAAGCGAGGTGCAGCGGCTGCATCGGTAGCAGAATCGGCCGAAAGCCCGAACTTGGCCGCTTGGCACCCTTGGCGACCAACGCAATGCGCCCGTAGTGGCGGGTGAAGACTTCCACAATCAGGCTGGACTCACTCCAGTCGTAGCGGTGCAGCACATAGGCCGGTTCCTCGGAGATACGCTTGGCGGCCAAGGTTCAAGCGCTTATTCGTACCCGAATGAGCGTACCCGGGCTTCGTCGTCGGCCCAACCCGAGCGCACCTTGACCCAGAGCTCCAGAAACACCTTGGCATGGGCCAGTTTCTCCAGTTCGACCCGGGTTTCCATGCCGATGCGCTTGATTCGCTCACCCTTGTCACCGATGACCATGGCCTTGTGCCCGTCGCGTTCGACCACGATGGTGGCGGCGATGCGAAGCAGGCGCTTCTGGCCCCTCTTCTGCGGCGGCTCTTCCTCGAATTTGTCGATGACCACCGTGGATGTGTAGGGCAGTTCATCGCCCGTCAGCCGGAACAATTTCTCTCGCACCAGCTCGCTGGCAAGAAACTTCTCGCTACGGTCGGTCAACTCGTCTTCGGCATACCACCAGGCCTGGGCAGGCAGGTATTTTGCGCAGATGGCCAGCAGGCGCTCCACGTCTTTGGCACTCTTGGCCGACATGGGCACGAATTCGGCAAAGGCATGGCGCGCCTGCATCTCCTGCAGCCAGGGGGCGATGTCGCCACGGCGGTGCACGTTATCGAGCTTGTTGGCCACCAGCAGCACCGGAATGCCCTTGCCCAGCAGGGCCAGCACGCGGGCATCGGACGGGGTGAAACTGCCAGCTTCGACCACGAACAGGATCAGGTCCACATCAGCCACTGCACCCACCACGGTCTTGTTGAGCGATTTGTTCAGGGCATTGCCATGCAGGGTCTGAAAACCCGGCGTGTCCACGAACACGAACTGTGTGGCGCCCTCGGTGCGCATTCCCGTGATGCGATGGCGCGTGGTCTGGGCCTTGCGCGAGGTGATGCTGATTTTTTGTCCGACCAGCGCATTGAGCAGGGTCGATTTGCCTACATTGGGCTTGCCGACAATCGCCACCAAACCGCAATGCTGGTCTTGCGAGGGCGTACCCGGTTCCGCCAGCCGGGGCGTGCCCTTAAGCAGCCCCTGCAGCATGGCATCCACATCGGTTGGGGTTTGGTCCTCGCCTGCAGCCCGCTCAGAATCTGGGCCAGGCGCTATCTTTTTGGGAGCATTCATATCAGGTCCTGGTTTTGATCGTCTGCAACATCGCAGCCGCCGCCGCCTGCTCGCCGGCACGCCGCGAACCGCCGATACCGCGTTCGGACAGGCGCAATTCCGGCACCTCGCACTCCACATCAAAGCTCTGCTTGTGGGCCGCACCGAGCGTACCGACCACGCGGTACAGCGGCAACCTCATTTTGCGACCCTGCAGCCATTCCTGCAACTCGGTCTTGGGATCCTTGCCGATGGCGTCCATACCGGGGTTGATCTCGACCGCGGCGAACAGCCGCTCCACCAGGCCCTGCGCGGCGGCATAGCCCGCATCCAGGTAGACTGCACCGATCACCGACTCCAGAGCGTCGGCCAGGATCGACGGACGCTTCTGCCCCCCGGAGCGGACTTCGCCCTCCCCTAGCTTGAGCACGTCCGGCAGGCCGAGATCCACGGCAATCTGGTGCAGGGTCTCCTGGCGCACCAAGTTGGCACGCACGCGCGACAGATCGCCCTCCGGCAGCGCACCCAGGCGCCGGTACAACAGATCCGAAATCGCCAGGCCGAGTACCGAGTCTCCCAGAAACTCCAGGCGCTCGTAGTGGTCGGCCGAGAAACTGCGGTGGGTCAGCGCGCGCGCCAGCAGGGCGGGGTCAGCAAACGCGTGCTGCAGGCGCTGCTGCAACGCATCGAGTCCATCGCTCACTTACTTGGAGCGGCCGGCGTACTTCAGCGTCAGGTACGCGGGGCCGAACAGCGGAATTTCCTGCTGGTAGCTGAAGCTGACCACCACTTTCTCGCCTTCCTTGGTGATTTCCAGGTCCTGCGAGGTGATGCTCTTGATGCCTTCAAGCACGGTTGCCTTGTCAAAACTGCCGCGCACTTCGGCGATGGTGCTGGCCTCGGAGGCCCGCTGCACGGCTTTTTGCACCGCCTGGTATTCGACTGCGGTAGGCAAAACCCTGACGGTGATCATCACCGCACAGGCCAGCAAAATGCCGAAAAAAACCAGCCCGATGAAAGTGATACCCCTTTGCTTCGACTTGCGCACTGACATACGATTCTCCCACAGTTTCATTGGAACGACCCGATCCGCTTGGGATTGGAAAAATTCATCCAGACAAAGAATGCCCGACCAACAATATTTTCCTCCGGAACAAAGCCCCAGTAGCGTGAATCCAGCGAATTATCGCGGTTATCGCCCATCATGAAGTACTTGCCCGGGGGCACTTTGCAGGTCACGCCTTCGACCGTGTAACTGCAGCCGTCCCGGCCCTCGAAGGCGTCGGCACCCGGCACAAAAGCGGGCCGATCCACATCGTTGAGGAGCCGGTGGGGTGCGCCGCCGAGCTCCTCCTGGAACTGTTTGAAGTAACGCATCGCGTCTTCATCAAAAAACTCCGGTAGTGCGGTGGTCTTGACCGGCGTGCCGTTGATCGTGAGTCGCTTGTTCAGGTAGGCCACGGTGTCCCCCGGCACCCCCACCACGCGCTTGATGTAGTCCAGGCTGGGCTTGGGCGGGTAGCGAAACACCATCACGTCCCCGCGCTGGGGCCGGGTCCCCTCCGTGATCCGGGTATTGAGCACGGGCAGGCGCAAACCGTAAGTGAACTTGTTCACCAGAATCAGGTCGCCGACCAGCAGTGTAGGAATCATCGAACCGGACGGGATCTTGAACGGCTCAAACAGAAAGGAGCGCAGCACAAAAACAACCACGATGACCGGAAACAGTCCGGCAGTCCAATCCAGCCACCAGGGCTGGGCCAGCAGTTTGCCCCTTGCCGCATCTTCAAAGCTCAAGTCAACCTTCTCTATGCCCTGCCGAACCAGGTCTGCTCGCCTGGCTTGAATTTCAGCTGCGGCAGCGTTAGCGGCTGCCACACGAGTTGGCAAAAAGTAGAACCTTTCCGCCAGCCAGTAGAGGCCGGTGACCAAGGTGGCGAGGAACAGCAGCAAGGCAAAATTGCCCTCCACCCAGCCGATGTACCAGGACCCGGCGTACAGCGCGAACGCTCCCAGAATCAAAGCGGTCAGTACCTGCATCAGTCTTCCACCTGCAAAATGGCCAGGAACGCCTCTTGCGGAACCTCCACCGAGCCGATTTGTTTCATGCGCTTTTTACCCGCTTTTTGTTTTTCCAGAAGCTTGCGCTTGCGAGAGATGTCACCGCCATAACACTTGGCCAGCACGTTCTTTCGCAGCGCCTTGATTGTCTCACGCGCAATGATGTTGGCACCGATGGCCGCCTGGATGGCAACGTCATACATCTGCCGGGAAATGATCTCGCGCATTTTGGCCACCACCGCCCGACCCCGGTACTGCGACTGGGAGCGGTGCACAATGATCGACAGGGCATCGACTTTTTCGCTGTTGAGCAAAATATCCACCTTCACCACATCGGAGGCGCGGAACTCCTTGAACTCGTAATCCATGGACGCATAGCCGCGGCTGACACTCTTGAGCTTGTCAAAGAAGTCCAGCACGATCTCCCCGAGCGGCATCTCATAGGTGAGCACGACCTGGCGGCCCTTGTAGGCCATGTTCATCTGCACGCCGCGTTTCTGGTTGGCCAGCGTCATCACCACGCCCACATACTCCTGCGGCATGTACAGACGCACGGTCACGATGGGCTCCCGGACTTCCGCGGTCTTGCTCACCTCGGGCATCTTGGACGGGTTTTCCACCATGGTCACTTCGCCATCGTTTTTCATGACCTCGTAGACCACGCTCGGCGCGGTAGTGATCAGGTCCTGGTCAAACTCGCGCTCCAGCCGTTCCTGCACGATCTCCATGTGCAGCAGGCCCAGAAAGCCGCAGCGAAAACCAAAACCGAGCGCCTGGGAAACTTCCGGCTCGTAATGCAGGGATGCGTCATTGAGCTTGAGCTTTTCCAGGGCATCGCGCAGCGAGTCGTACTCGCTGGCCTCGGTCGGATACAAGCCTGCAAACACCTGCGGCTGGATTTCCTTGAAGCCGGGCAGGGCTTCGGTGGCCGTGAACGCAGCGCCGCCGGAGCCGGGTTTTACCAGCGTCACCGTGTCGCCGACCTTGGCCGCCTGCAGTTCTTTGATGCCGGCAATGATGTACCCGACCTCGCCGGCCTCCAGTGCAGCGCGCGGTTCGTTGGCGGGCGTGAATACGCCCAGGTTATCGGCGTTGTACATGGCGCCTGAAGCCATCAGTTTGATGCGCTCTCCCTTCGCCAGGCGCCCATCCACTACACGCACCAGCATCACCACGCCAACATAGCTGTCAAACCAGCTATCGATGATCATGGCCCGCAACGGGCCTGCGGGCTTGCCGCGCGGCGCCGGAATCCGGGCGACGATGGCCTCGAGAATCTCGTCGATGCCCTGCCCGGTTTTGGCGGAGCAGGCGATGGCATCGGTCGCGTCAATCCCGATCACGTCTTCAATCTCACTGCGGGCGTTGTCCGGATCGGCATTGGGCAAGTCAATCTTGTTGAGCACGGGCACCACCTCCACCCCCAGGTCCAGGGCGGTGTAGCAGTTGGCAACGGTCTGCGCCTCAACACCCTGGCTGGCATCCACGACGAGCAGCGCGCCCTCGCAAGCGGACAGAGAGCGGCTCACCTCGTACGAGAAGTCAACATGCCCGGGCGTGTCGATCAGGTTCAGGTTGTAGACCTGTCCGTCGAGCGCCTTGTAATGCAGTGCAGCGGTCTGTGCCTTGATGGTGATCCCGCGCTCTTTCTCGATGTCCATCGAGTCGAGCACCTGGGCTTCCATTTCGCGCGCCTCGAGTCCGCCACAGCGTTGAATCAGCCGGTCTGCCAGCGTGGACTTGCCATGGTCGATGTGGGCAATGATCGAGAAATTTCGGATGTGATTCATCGACGTACGACTTCAGGTGAGGGGTGTGAAAACAGTGCAGACAGAAAAAAGGGCGCGTCCGTTGGAGACGCGCCCTGAACCAACAATCTTTTGGCAACTGCGAAGGTTGGACAGTCATTGTAGGCAAAAACGTCCGCTGCCACAGCCCAAAAACGGGCCGGCAGGTGGAGTTGCAAGGCCACAACAGTCATCTTATGCACAGCTTATTAACATCAAGATTGGGTACCATCTGGACAACATGTGCGTGATCTGTGGATCACCTGTGGGGCAAATCTTGTCATCCCATATGGTGGACTATTGCGCCATCCAAATGTACAGATGGAGGATAAAAGGCGCTCCATTCTAACCAAAACCGATGTGCGCCCTCTAAGTTAGTGGACACATACTTTGGAAAGATGGGGTCAGGCGGCCGGAAATATTTCCCCCGGCGCCCCTGATCAACCCTATACCCTGATACGGTTTGGGGCAATTGCGAAGCCCCCCCTCAGCGTGACGGCCGGATCACCGCAAACTGGGTCCAATCACCCCGGCGGTACAGCACGTTGAGGGGCTTGGATTTGTCAGCTTTGGCAATGGCAGACTCAAAGTCTTTCATGTTCAGGACTTCGGCGTTGCCCACGGCCACGATGACATCGCCCTCGCGCAAGCCGGCGCGCGCCGCAGCCTCTGTCGCCGCATCCACTTTGACGCCGCCTCTGATTGACAGTTCCTTCTTCTGCGCCTCAGCCAAATCACTGACGGCCAATCCCAATGCCTGTCCTGCGGCCGAGGCCTTGGGCTTTTCTTCCTTGGGCGCCGCTTTGACCACCGGTTTTTCCGCCTCGATCTCGGCCACAACCACCGTCAAGTCCCGGGTGCTGCCGCGACGAAACACAGTGACAGAGCTTTTCGACCCGGGCTTGGTGCCGCCCACGATTCGGGGCAAATCTCCGGAGCGCTCGATGACCTTGCCATCAAACCGGGTAATGATGTCCCCCGCTTCGATGCCGGCTTTTTCTGCCGGCGAGCCCGCTTCCACGCCACGCACCATGGCGCCCGAAGCCTTGCCCAATCCGATGGACTCGGCCACTTCCTTGCTGACCTGGTCAATCTGCACACCAATGCGGCCGCGGGAAACCCGCCCGATGGTGCGCAACTGGTCACTCACACGAATCGCCTCGTCCATGGGAATGGCAAATGAAATGCCCATGAAGCCCCCCGAGCGCGAATAGATCTGGCTGTTGATGCCCACCACCTCACCCCGGGTGTTGATCAGGGGCCCGCCGGAGTTACCCGGGTTGATCGCCACGTCGGTCTGAATCAGGGGCAGGAAGTCACCCGTATCGCGCTGCTTGGCACTGACAATGCCGGCTGTAACGGTATTTTCCAGTCCGAAGGGTGAGCCGATGGCCATTACCCACTCGCCCACCCGCAAGCGGTTCACGTCACCCACCTTGACGGCCGGAAGTCCGGTCGCCTCGATCTTGACCAATGCCACATCACTGCGCTTGTCAGCACCAATGATCCGCGCATTGAATTCGCGCTTGTCGGTCAGGGTCACCAGCACGTCGTCCGCGCCGTCGACCACATGCGCATTGGTCATGATCAGACCGTCCGAGGTCAGGATGAAGCCCGAACCGACGCCGCGGGGTTGGTCTTCCTCCTGGGGTTGTTGCGGCCTGTTGGGGCGCGGGGTCTGGCGTGGAACGTTGGGCATGGGCAGGCCGAAACGCTTGAAAAACTCCAGCATTTCTTCGTCACCGGGGGTACCGCCCGGGGCGCTTCGGGCTGCCACCTTTTCCACGGTTCGGATGTTCACCACCGATGGCCCGACCTGGTCCACCAGGTCCGTGAAATCCGGCAGCGTGCGGGTCTGCGCCAGCGCAAACTGCGCAGGCATCGCAGCCCCAAGAACCACAGCGGCCAGACTGGCCGCAGCACCCCAGGAGCGCAATGCCCCCCATGTTCTAAGTGTCATCGTGTACTCCATCCATTCAACTCACAACCGTTCTCCGCAGCATACGCGGCCACAGACCTACATGGGGACGCATGCTCGGCGTGCAATACCGGGCACAGGACGCCAGGCGGCTGCGACTGACGCCCCGTCCTTGTCAGGCGCTGTCCGGCGCCGGACTCGGGACCGGACCTGCCCCGGCTGACGATACCAGCGCACGCCGCAGCGCGATCCACTGCAACCGGGAGTCCCCGCATTCGAGCCAGACCCAGACTGGCCGCGTCTGCTCTGCGGCCAGACGGACCAGCACAAGACGCTGAAAGTCTGCGACCACCGCCAGCGTGTCCACGGCCGTACCCCCAAAACCCGCCCAGTACCAGCACTGCCCATCCCAGGACAGGCGCCCCGTGGGAGAACGGTACCACCCGCGCAAAGCGAGCAGGCCTGCAGAGGCCAGAATCCCGACCAGCAATACGGTCATCGGTACCGTCGGCGACAGCCGCAGCAGCAAGCCAGTCACCATGGCAGCCATGCACCAGAGAACGACAAGGATGGCCAGGTGCCACAGGGATCGCGCTACATGGCAACTGACCGCAGGTGGCCGGTGCATGGGTGCGGTACAGGGCGCTCAGACCCGTTTGAAAACCAGGGTACCGTTGGTACCGCCAAACCCAAAATTGTTCTTGACCGCCACGTTGATCGGCAGATCCCGCGCCAGGTTGGCACAGTAATCCAGGTCGCAATCCGGATCCTGGTTGAAGATGTTGATGGTGGGCGGGCTTTTCTGGTGGTGCAACGCGAGCACAGTAAAAACCGACTCGAGTCCTCCAGCACCTCCGAGCAGATGCCCGGTCATGGACTTGGTCGAATTGACCACCACCTTGTAAGCGTGCGCACCGAGGGCTGCCTTGATGGCATTGCTCTCGTTGATATCCCCCAGCGGCGTGGAAGTTCCATGTGCATTGAGGTAGTCCACCTGATCGGCATTGACACCCGCATTGCGCAGGGCGTTGGCCATGGCGCGGCGCGGGCCATCCATGCTCGGTGCGGTCATATGGCCGGCATCCGCACTCATACCGAAGCCTGCAAGCTCGCCGTACATCCTGGCGCCGCGCGCCTTGGCATGCTCGTATTCTTCCAGCACCATGACACCGGCACCCTCGCCCAGCACAAAACCGTCACGGTCCCGGTCCCACGGACGGGATGCGGTGGCAGGATCGTCGTTGCGGGTGCTCAAGGCGCGCATTGCCGCAAATCCGCCGATACCCAGTGGCGAAACGGTCGCCTCGGACCCTCCCGCCACCATCACGTCGGCATCGCCGTACTCGATCATCCGCCCGGCCTCGCCGATGCAGTGCAGGCCGGTGGTGCAGGCCGTCACGATGGCAATGTTCGGCCCCTTGAAGCCAAAGCGCATGGACACATGACCGGCCGTCATGTTGATGATCGACGCCGGTACAAAGAAGGGGGAAATCCTGCGCGCACCGCGGTTGGCGAACTCGGTCTGCGTGGCTTCAATCAGCGGAAGTCCACCGATTCCGGAACCAATCACACACCCAATACGCACCGCCTCTTCCTCATCCAGGGCGTCGCCCGTGACCAGGCCGGCATCGGCAACTGCCTGCACCGAGGCCGCGATGCCGTAGTGGATGAAGGTGTCCATCGTGCGCGCCTCTTTGGCGGTGATGTAGGCGTCCAGGTCAAAGTTGCGCACTTCGCCCGCAATCTTGCAGGCGAAGGTGGAGGCATCAAACTTGGTGATACTGCCGATACCCGAGGTACCCGCCAGCAGATTCGACCAGGCGTCAGCGACCGTATTTCCTAAGGGGCTGACGCAACCAAGACCAGTGACAACGACACGACGACGGGACATACGCGCAGCAGACCCTGGCCTCAGGCCTTTTTGTGGGTGTTTGCGTAATCGATCGCGTTTTGAACCGTGGTGATCTTTTCTGCGTCTTCGTCAGGAATTTCAATGCCGAATTCGTCTTCGAGAGCCATCACCAGCTCCACGGTGTCCAGGGAATCGGCACCGAGATCCGCCACAAAGGCCTTCTCACTGGTGACCTGGGACTCTTCAACGCCGAGTTGCTCGGCAATGATTTTTTTGACGCGTGCTTCGATATCGCTCATGGGTTCCCTCTGAGGGTTGTAAAAGAATCCGAGATTTTACCTGCGCCGGAGTGGAGTCTCCAACCAGGCCGCCGAACGGACCAATCGGCTGGTCTGTACATCACATGTGCATGCCACCATTCACATGCAATTCCTGCCCTGTCACGTAGGAAGCCTGGGGCGATGCCAGATAGGCCACCGCGTGCGCAATGTCGGCCGGCTTGCCCAGATGCCCCAGCGGTATCTGTCCCAGCAAGGCCTGCTGTTGGGCCTCGCCCAAGGCCGCCGTCATATCGGTTTCAATAAAACCGGGGGCCACACAATTGACCGTAATGCCGCGCGAGCCGAGCTCACGGGCGAGCGCCCGCGTCATGCCGGCCACACCGGCCTTGGCGGCCGCGTAGTTGGCCTGGCCGGCATTGCCGGACGCACCCACCACGGAGGTGATATTGATGATGCGACCGTAGCGCTGGCGCATCATGGTGCGCATCACGGCCCGGCTCATGCGAAACACGCCCTTGAGATTGGTGTCAAGCACCGCATCCCAGTCCTCGTCCTTCATGCGCATCGCCAGTGTGTCGCGGGTGATGCCGGCGTTGTTGACCAGCACCTGCAACCCACCCCTCTCCTGCACCAGCGCATCGACCAGGGCGATCACAGCGGCCCCGTCGGTCACATCCAGCGCACGGCCGTCGCAACCTGCAAACCCCTGCAGCATGTCCCGGATCCTGGCCGCACCCGCCTCGGTGGTGGCCGTGCCGATCACCTGCAGTCCCTGCTGGGCCAGCGTCAGCGCGATGGCGGCGCCAATGCCGCGTGATGCGCCGCTGACCAGGGCCACCTGCCCTTCCATTTTGACGGCGCTCATGCCAACGCTCCCCGGACTTCTGCAAGGCTCGCAGGGTCGAACAGTGGTAAGCCGGTCAGGGCCGGGTCAATGCGGCGGGCCATGCCCGCGAGCACCTTGCCGGGGCCGCACTCCACCAAAGTTGCCAAGCCACGGGCCTGCAAGGCCCGGACGCATTCGACCCATCGCACGGGGCCGAAAGCCTGGCGGTAGAGCGCATCGCGGATCCGGTCGGTGCTGGTTTCCACTGCGACATCAATATTGTTGACAAGGGGAATTTGCGGCACGCCCAGCACCATCGTCTGCAGGCGTTCCCGCAGCTTGTCCGCTGCGGGCTTCATCAGACTGGAATGAAAGGGCGCCGACACCGGAAGCAGCAAGGCACGCTTGGCCCCGTGCGACTTGAGAAGTTCACAGGCCTGGTCCACTGCCGCCTTGCTCCCCGCAATGACAGTCTGCGTTGGCTCATTGAAGTTCACCGCCTCGACCACTTCAGCAGACCCGGCACCGAACGATCCGGTCACTTCCAGGCAGGCGGCAATGACCCGCTCCGACGCCATCCCCAGGATCGCCGCCATGGCGCCGACACCCACGGGCACCGCTTCCTGCATGGCCTGCGCCCGCAGCCGCACCAGCGGGACCGCCTGGGCCAGCGTCAGCACACCGGCCGCCACCAGTGCCGAGTACTCGCCCAGCGAGTGACCCGCCACCGCCGCCGGCACTGTGCCTGTTTCCTCCATCCACACCCTGAACGCAGCAACGCTGGCCACCAGCATCACCGGCTGGGTATTGGTGGTCAGCGCCAAGGCTTCTTTCGGCCCTGAGCGGATCAGGCCTGCAAGATCTTCTCCCAGCGCGTCTGACGCAATCTGCAGGGTTTCCTGTACCACCGGATGGTCGGCCCAGGCGTCGAGCATGCCGACGGACTGGGAGCCCTGGCCGGGGAATACAAAGGCAAATGGTTTCATGAAATATTAGTGGAATATGCTTGTAGCGCTTGTCTTACCTTGGCCTCACGCTACATTTTCAATAGCACCGAGCCCCAGGTGAAGCCGCCGCCCACGCCTTCAAGCATGACCGTGTGGCCCGCTTGGATCTTGCCACTGCGCACAGCAAAATCCAGCGCCAGCGGAATCGAAGCTGCCGACGTGTTGCCATGCTGGTCCACCGTGACCACCACCTTGTCCATCGGCAGCTTGAGCTTGCGCGCCGTACTCTGCATGATGCGGATATTGGCCTGGTGCGGGATCAGCCAATCAATGTCCGACTCGGTCAGCTGGGCCTTGGCCAGCGTTGCGCGCGCCGACTGCTCGAGCACGCCGACGGCCAGCTTGAACACTGCCTGGCCGTCCATTTTCAGAAAAGGATCGCCCAGTACGCCACCGCCACTGACATGTCCTGGTACGCACAAAATCCCGACGTGGCTGCCATCGGCATGCAAATCGGTGGCCAGGATGCCGGGGCGGTCCGACGCTTCCAGCACCACGGCACCGGCGCCATCGCCAAACAGCACGCAGGTAGTGCGGTCGCGGAAATCGAGCAGCCGGGAAAACACCTCGGCGCCCACGACCAGCGCGCGCGTGGCGGCACCGGTCTGCACCATGGCATCGGCAATCGTCAGTGCATACACAAAACCACTGCACACCGCCTGCACGTCAAAAGCCGCACCGCCCTTGGCGCCGAGCTTGTGCTGCAGGATGCACGCTGTCGATGGAAAAACCATGTCCGGGGTGCTGGTGGCGACGATGATCAGGTCGATGTCGCAAGCCTGCAAACCCGCCGCAGCCAGCGCGCCCCGCGATGCTTCCAGGGCCAGGTCACTGCTGAAGACGCCATCGTCAACGAAATGGCGGGCGCGGATGCCGGTTCGCTCGACAATCCAGTCGTCCGACGATTCGACCCCGTTGCGGGCCAGATCAGCGACCAGTTCCGCGTTGGTCAGGCGTCGGGGGGGCAGGTAACTGCCCGTACCGGTAATGCGCGAATAGCGAGTCATGGATGTAGTCAGGACGGGGTAACCGGTCGTTGCACCGCTTCGCCCATCGCCAGGAGCGGCGCGGCATGGGCAATTCGGACCTGGACACGGTCAAGCAAGTTGTTTCGGCAAGCATCATACGCCCGGCCCAAGGCATTGCCGAAGGCCAGTACGTCGGCAGAACCATGGCTCTTGAAGACAAGCCCGCGCAAGCCCAGCAGGGCCGCGCCGTTGTACCGCCGGTGGTCAACACGGTGCTTGAGCGCACCCAGCACCGAACGCGCCGCCACGGCAGCCAGTTTGGTCCACAGGTTCCTGGAGAACTCGGCCTTGAGGAATCCGCCAATCATGGCAGCCAGACCTTCGCTGGTCTTGAGGGCAACGTTACCGACAAATCCGTCGCACACCACAATATCGACCACGCCCTTGAAAATATCGTTACCTTCGACATTGCCGTAAAAATTCAGATCACCGGCCTGCGCGGCGCAGCGCAGCAACTCCCCCGCCTTTTTGATCACCTCGTTGCCCTTGATGACCTCTTCGCCGATATTGAGCAGGCCCACGGTGGGCGACTGCTCATTCTTCAGCACCGACACCAGCGCCGAGCCCATGACCGCAAACTGCAGCAAATGTTCGGCCGTGCAGTCCACATTGGCACCCAGGTCGAGCACCGTGGTGGCGCCGCCGGCGGCATTGGGAATCTGGCCGGCAATGGCAGGGCGTTCAATGCCATCGATGGTCTTGAGCAGGTAGCGGGAGATCGCCATCAGCGCACCGGTATTGCCCGCCGAGACGGCGGCCTGGGCGGCCCCGTCCTTGACCTGCTGGATCGCCACCCGCATGGAGGAGTCCTTCTTCCTGCGCAAGGCAATTTCCAGCGGATCGTCCATCAACACCACTTCGGTGGCCGTCAGGGCCCGGGCACGTGCGTGGGAGAAGCCCTGAAAAATTTCCGCCTTGCCCACCAGAACCAGGAATGCGTCCGGATGACTGTCCAGAAACTCGGCGCACGCAGGCAGAGTGACACCGGGCCCGTGGTCTCCGCCCATGCAGTCAACGGCAATGGTGATCATGGAATAGTCGCTCAGCGGTCAGGAGTGGGAACAGACAGGGGCAGGCCCGAAAAGCAAAAAGCCCGTCGCTACAGGCTGTGTAGCTTCGGGCTCGGTGTGAACAGTGACGTTCAGGCTTCGGATTTGGTCTTCAGGACCTTGCGGCCGCGGTAAAAACCGGTCGGGCTGATGTGGTGGCGCAGGTGGATTTCACCGGTGGTGGGTTCCACCGCGATACCGGGCACATCGAGCGCGTTGTGCGAACGGTGCATGCCGCGCTTGGAAGGCGACTTCTTGTTTTGCTGAACGGCCATTTTTCGGCTCCTGGTCAATCATGCTGCGCAAGCGCCAGCATGGGTGGGTTGGTAAAAAACGCGTTGGCAAGCCCCGCGCAGCCCGCCATTGTAGCCCAAACCGGGCCCTTCATTCCTTGCGGGACTTACGGAACTGTTCCAGCGCTGCAAAAGGATGGGACTTGTCCGCCGGAACATCCACAAAATCCGCATCCGCTGCCTGCAGTTTCACCGGGCGCGGACAGGCGGCGTGCATGGGCACCGGCGGCATGGACATCAGCAATTCATCTTCTATGAGTTCGAGCATGTCGAAGGCCGGACTCAACACCAGCACATCCTCCTCCGACTCCTCGTCTTCCACCGCCGCCAGAGCCTCGGTGGCCACAAAGCGGAAATCCCGCTCGAACTCCAATGGCACGTCCACCGGCCCCAGGCAACGCTGACACTGCAAAGGCAGGACGGCACGGACTTTCAGATGCAGCCATGGCTCGTCGACACCGGCACCATCGCGGCGCATCTCTCCCAGGAGGGTGAAATCGACCGCGGTCTCGGCTCCGACTCCCGATGTTTCCTCCATCACCCGGGCCCATGCCGCGAGCTTTTCCGAGCCGGAGTGGACAGCGCCTGACATGGCGAAGGCGGCGACCGGAAAGTGCCGCAGCGCGTATTCGTTTTTCATGGTCCCAGTGTAAGAGAATCGGGCCATGCAAGCACTGGTCCAAAGAGAACTGATTCTGGGTTCGAGCTCCGTCTACCGCCGCGAGTTGCTGGCGCGCTTGCGGCTCGCATTTCGCGTGCAGTCGCCCGACATTGACGAGACGCCCCTCCCCGGGGAGGCGCCTGCCGGGGTAGCGCTGCGGCTGGCGCTGGCAAAGGCCCGGGTCATTGCCAACCGCAACCCGCAGGCCGTGGTGATCGGCTCCGACCAGGTGGCTGACCTCGATGGGGTTGCGCTCGGAAAACCAGGCACCCACCTGCGCGCCGTAGCGCAGTTGCAGCAGATGCGGGGCCGCACCGTGGTGTTTCAGACGGCAGTGGCCGTGGTCTGCCTGGAAACCGCCTTCGAAGCGAGTTCGCTGGCAGCGGTGAAAGTGCAGTTCCGCGACCTGTCCGACGGGGAAATCGAGCACTACCTGCGCGCCGAGACGCCCTATGACTGCGCTGGAAGCGCGAAGAGCGAGGGTTTGGGTATTGCCCTGCTCACGCGCATCGACAGCGACGATCCCACGGCGCTGGTCGGCCTGCCGCTGATACGGACTGCGCAGATGCTGCGCGCAGCCGGGATCCCGCTGCTGGGACCACCGGCATGACGGGCACCCTGTACCTGGTCCCTGCGCCGCTGGATTTCGGCTGCGCATCGCAGACCGCCCTGGACCACTCTCTGCCCATGGGCACGCTCGAAGTCGCTGCCCGCCTGCAATACTGGGTCTGCGAAAACGCGAAATCCACCCGCGCTTACCTCAAGCGCGTCGGTGCCGTGTACCCGCTCTGCGTGCCCTTACAGGAAATGCAACTTACCGAACTTCCGCGTGAGGTACACAAGAAAGGGGACCACCAGGGGGGCTTTGACGCCCGGTACCTGCTGGAGCCGGCCCGGCAGGGGCATTCCATGGGACTGGTCAGCGAAGCGGGAATGCCCGCCGTAGCCGATCCCGGGTCTTCGGTGGTGCGGGCGGCGCACGATGCCGGCATTGCCGTGGTGCCCCTGGTCGGCCCGGTGTCCTTGCTGCTGGCACTGGCCGCCAGCGGCCTGAGCGGCCAGAATTTTGCGTTCGTGGGCTACCTGCCGGCAACGCCGGCGCAGCGGGTGCAAAGAATTCGGGAACTCGAATCCCTGTCCCAGCGGACCGGGCAGACCCAGTTGTTCATCGAGACCCCCTACCGCAACACTGCCATGCTGGCCTCGCTGCTGGAGACTCTGCAGCCTGGCACCCGGCTGGCGACTGCCAGCGGCCTGACCCTGGGGAGTGCCAGTTGCCGTAGCCAGACCGCAGGGCAATGGCAATTGCGGGCATGGACGCTGGACAATGCCACCCCTGCGGTGTTTGCCATCGGCCGCTGACGGTTTCCCCGTGCAGGGCGGACCGTTCAGCGCAGGGCGGGCGCGGTCCTGGCAGCCTGCACAGCCGCCGCGCCGATCGATGCGCCGAAGCGCTTGACCAGGCGCTCGGCGACATTGTCACGCCGTGTGTAGTCCACCAGGTCCTCGGCCTTGACGACCTCGCGTGCAACGTAATCCAGATTGCCCAGTTGGTCGGCCAGCCCCATGGCAATCGCCTGCTCTCCGGTCCAGAACAGGCCGCTGAAGGTTTCGGGCGTTTCCTTCAGGCGCGTACCGCGTCCGGCCTTGACCACCGCAATAAACTGTTGGTGGATCTGGTCAAGCATGGCCTGGGCAAAGACGCGCTGCTTCTCGGTTTGCGGACTGAAAGGGTCCATGAATCCCTTGTTTTCACCCGCCGTCATCAGGCGCCGCTCGACCCCAAGCTTGTCCATCAGCCCGGTGAAGCCAAACCCGTCCATGAGAACCCCGATGCTGCCGACCACGCTGGCCTTGTTGACAAAAATCTGGTCAGCGCCCACGGCGATGTAATACGCTGCCGATGCACAGGTCTCTTCCACCACCGCATACACGGGCTTGTTGTGCAGGGCCTTGAGGCGGCGGATTTCATCATTGATGATGCCGGCCTGCACCGGGCTGCCACCCGGGGAATTGATCAGCAGCACCACCGCCCGGGCGCCTTCATCCTCAAAGGCGCTGCGCATGGCAGCCACTACCAGCTCCGCGCTGGCCTCCGCACCCGAGGCGATCTCGCCCTTGATTTCCACCACCGCGGTATGCGGCTTGGCCACCCCCGTCGGTGCACCACTGCGCTCCATGCCCAGCCACACCAGCAGCAGCAGGAAGGCCAGCCAGGCAATCCGGATGCCATCGCGCCAGCGCCGGGCCTGGCGTTGCTCGACCAGGCCGGCCATGGCCAGCTTTTCTAGCGTAGTGCGCTCCCAGCCGGGGGCATGGTCTGCTATGGATTTGGGAGCATCTTGCCCAGGTTGGACGGGGTCTTGCGGCAATTTTTCATCTGCGTCAGGCGCCGGGGGAAGGTGGGGGTCGTTCATTTAGAAGTCTACCGGTTGAAGGTTGAAGGCAGTATGCCAGTGGACTACGCCATTTCGCTCCGAGACCGCGATTTTGACCAGGGCGCCGCGACAGGGGCCACCCCGACAGGCGCCAGTGTCGGGACTGTACATGGCCCCATGCGTGGCGCAGATGAGCCAGTGCCCCGTCAGGTCAAAAAAACGGTTGGGCTGGTAGTCCATTTCCATGGGGACATGGGAACAGCGGTTCAGGTACGCATGAACGGTTCCGGCATACCGGATGGCAAACGCCAGGCAGGTCTGGCCGCCGTACACCACATCAAAGGGCACCGCTTCGCCACTGTCGTGCAGTGCGTCGGAGTTGCACAATGCGATGGCCACAGGCTCGGCGGCACCCGGCATATCAGCCATTGTTGATCAGCCAGTCGTGCAGCGCCGCAACCGACGGCGCCACATAGCGGGGGCCGTGCGACGCGAACGAGGAAGGCGCATGGGCGCCGTAGGCCACGGCGACACTGGCGCAGCCGGCATTGGCCGCGAGTTGCAGGTCATGGGTGGTGTCCCCCACCATCAGCACCCGCTCGGGCGCAACGCCGAGCTCTCCCATCAGTTCCAGCAACATCCTCGGGTGCGGCTTGCCTGCCGTTTCATCGGCCGTGCGGGAACCATGGAACATGCCCTGGAGCTCCACCGCCTGCAGCGCCTCGTCCAGGCCGCTGCGGCTCTTGCCCGTTGCCACTGCAAGCAAATGCTGCCGCGCCTTGAGCGAATGCAACATGGGCAGCACACCTTCGAACAGGCTGATGTCATGCTGGTGCACCAGGTAATGGTGGCGGTAGCGCGCGCCGAGTTCAGGGTAACGGTCTTGGGGAACATCCGGCGCCGCATGGGCCAGCGCCGGAATCAGGGCCATGCCGATGACGTAGGAAGCCTGCTCCTCCGAGGGCACCGTGCCACCGACATCGGCCACCGCCGCCTGGATGCAGCGGGTGATCAGGGCGGTGGAGTCGAACAGGGTTCCATCCCAATCGAAGGCAATCAGGTCGAATTGCCGGCTACGCACAGTAGAAATATCAGGGTTCATGCAGGGGTGGAATCAAGGGCTGGGTCGGATTTGCGCAATCACAGCCGGCAGGAAGCCGGACAGGTCTGGCGGCAATTCTGCCCGCAACTCCATGCGCTCGCCGGTCGCAGGGTGATAGCAGGCAAAGCGCCAGGCATGCAAAAACATGCGCTTGAGGCTGGCCGGCCCCTGGCCCCGGGCCAGCGCCCGGTTCAGATCGAAGTCGCCATACTTGTCGTCGCCGAGTATGGGCATGCCCTCCGAGGCCAGGTGCACCCGGATTTGGTGGGTGCGCCCGGTTTTGAGAGTGACCTCCAGCAGCGAGCAGGCAAGGCGGCCTTCCGCCGCACTGGTGGCGCGCACCTGGACCAGGGTCAAGGACGCCATGCCATCGGGATCGTCGCGGGCCACCACCTTGACCCTGCGCTCGCCGGCCTGCCCGCTGCCGTCGGCGCGGTCGAGCAGGTACTTGTGCAGGGGCTTGTCCAGTACTTTGCGGTTGGCAGGCCAGTGGCCTTTGACCAGCGCCAGGTAGGTTTTTCCGGTTTCCCGGGCGCGAAACTGGTCCTGCAAGTGCTTGAGGGCGCTGCGCTTCTTGGCCACCAGCAGGACACCCGACGTCTCCCGGTCCAGCCGGTGCACCAGTTCCAGGAAGCGGGCATCGGGACGCGCCATGCGCAGTTGCTCAATCACACCGAAGCTGACGCCCGAGCCCCCATGCACTGCCACGCCGGCAGGCTTGTCGATGGCCAGGAAGTGCTCGTCTTCAAACAGCACCACGAAGGCTCTGGCAGGCACCGAACGGGGGCCGGCAGCCAAGGCGCCAGCCTGCATGGCCTGGGCCTTTTCCTGGGCCCGCTCGGAAACCCGCACCGGGGGAACGCGTACGGCATCTCCCACGCCCAAGCGGGTATCGGCAGCTGCACGGCACTTGTTCACGCGCACCTCGCCGCTGCGGATGATGCGGTACACGTGGGTTTTGGGCACGCCCTTGAGCTGGTGCAACAGGAAATTGTCCAGGCGCTGCCCGGCCGCGTTGTCGTCGACGGTCAGTGTTTTGACTTGCAATTCCCGAGGCCCCGGATTGGCCTCTATAATGTGTTTCACTAGCGCCGTGTCGTAAGTGGTTGATTTGACTGAATTTTAGTTCAGAGCCCATTTGCGCCAATGCTGGAAGGTCGATGTCGCCGCGCTTTACTGGCAGCAGACCGCAGGCCGATTGCCTGTGGTGGTCGCCGGAATCCGTGGTCAAGCCGACGGAATGAAACCTAGATACGGAATACCCAAAGCCTGCAAACCACAATTTTGCAGGCGGATTAAAACGAGATGTTTGTGTTGTGGAGCTTGATGACCCTGTGCCTGCGGTGCGTTTGCGCCCCGTGGAATGGCATGCTTCAGCCCGCAACCCGCCTGAACAATGGGCAAGCTGCTATTCAATCAATAGCAGATCCACACATGCACCCCCTCGTTCCCATCCACGCGCCCATGCTTCGACGTCTAATTTGACGTCCCTGCTCTCCGGCCATTCCACCGCGTTTCAATCCGTCAGTCAGGCACCGTTTGCCCGCTTTGGGCATGTACAAACTGATGAAGGACGCACTCCATGAAACGGATGCTGATCAACGCCACGCAGGCAGAAGAACGCCGACTGGCCATTGTTGACGGACAAAAACTGCTCGATTACGAGATCGAGGTCGAGGGGCGCGAGCAGCGCAAGGGGAACATTTACAAGGCAGTGGTCACCCGGGTGGAGCCCTCGCTGGAAGCCTGCTTTGTCGACTACGGCGAGGACCGCCACGGCTTTCTGCCCTTCAAGGAAATCTCCCGGCAGTATTTCCAGCCTGGCGTCTCTGCAGGCAATGCCCGCATCCAGGACGCGATCCGCGAAGGCCAGGAACTGCTGGTCCAGGTTGAAAAAGAGGAACGTGGCAACAAGGGCGCGGCGCTGACCACCTTTGTCTCGCTGGCGGGCCGCTATGTAGTGCTGATGCCCAATAACCCGCGCGGTGGCGGTGTCAGCCGGCGCATCGAGGGCGATGACCGTGCCGAACTCAAGGAAGCACTGGACCAGCTGGAATACCCCAACGGCATGTCCATCATTGCGCGCACCGCCGGCATCGGCCGCAGCGCCCCCGAGCTCCAATGGGACCTGAATTACCTGCTCAAGCTCTGGAACGCTATTGATGGTGCGGCAAAGGGCGGCAAGGGCGCGTTCCTGATTTACCAGGAGTCCTCGCTGGTGATCCGCGCCATCCGCGACTACTTCAACAACGATATCGGCGACATCCTGATCGACACCGACGACGTGTACGAGCAGGCCCAGCAGTTCATGGCCCATGTGATGCCCGAGCATGCCGCACGGGTCAAGCGCTACCGCGATGACGCACCGCTGTTCTCCCGTTTCCAGATCGAGCACCAGATCGAATCCGCCTACGCCCGCACAGTGCAGTTGCCCTCAGGCGGCGCGATTGTGATTGACCACACCGAGGCACTGGTGTCGGTGGACGTCAACTCGGCACGCGCCATCAAGGGCGGCGACATCGAGGAAACTGCCACCCGCACCAACCTGGAAGCTGCCGACGAAGTGGCCCGCCAGATGCGCCTGCGCGACCTCGGCGGCCTGATCGTGATCGACTTCATTGACATGGAAGAAAGCCGCAACCGGCGCGATGTGGAAAACCGCTTGCGGGACGCCCTGCGCCAGGACCGCGCGCGCGTGCAGTTCGGAACGATCAGCAAATTCGGCCTGATGGAAATGAGCCGCCAGCGCCTGCGACCGGCACTGAGCGAAGGCGCATCCATCCCCTGCCCGCGCTGTGGCGGAGCCGGACACATCCGCGACACCGAGTCCAGTGCCCTGCAAATCCTGCGCATCATCCAAGAAGAGTCTTTGAAGGACAACACGGCCTCTGTCATGTGCCAGGTGCCGGTGGATGTGGCGTCCTTCCTGCTGAACGAGAAGCGCACCGAGATCGCCAAGATCGAGCTCAAACAGCGCATCAATGTGCTGATGGTGCCGAACAAGACGCTCGAAACGCCGAACTACCGCCTGGAGCGGCTCAAGCACGATGATCCGCGGCTCGACAACATTGAAGCCAGCTACAAGATGGCGGACGAGATCGAGGACCCGACATCGGTCACGCGCCGTTCGCAGGAACCCACCAACCGGCAGACGCCCGTCATCAAGGGTGTGCTGCCCGATGCGCCCGCACCGGTGGCCGCGCCCAAACCAGAGGCGGTAAAGCCGCAGCCGGTGGCCCAGCCGGTCGCTGCTGCCCCAGTGCCGGCACCGGCGCCCGCACGCGCAGGCTTCTTCGGCTGGATCAAGGGCCTGCTGGACAGCGATGCCACGCCGGCCAAGCCCGTGGCGCCGGTCGCTCCCGCCATCCCCGCCAAACCGGAAGACAAGCGTGAAGGTCGTCCTGCTCGCGACGGTGGTCGAGGACAAGGCGGCCGCGGTGGCCGTGGCGAAGGTCGCGGTGAAGGCCGTGAAGAGGGACGCCCGGAGGGCGCGCGACCCGAGGGACGCGGCGGACGCGGTGGCCGCGGTGGACGCGGCGGTGAACGCCAGGGTGCTGCTCCCCGCGAGCGCTTGGAAGGGGATGCCCGACCGATGGATACCAACGCAATGGGCGCGATGGATGCAGCACCGGACATGATGGGCCGCGAGCCGCGCAACGAACGCACGCCGCGTGGCGAACGTGGCGGCAATCGCCAGGGACGTGGCGAGCGTGACGACGTACGGGCACCCGCAGCACAGGACGCAGCAGTGAACGAGGCAGGCCGCAGCGATGGAGCCGGCGAAGGCCGGGAAGGGCGCGGCGGCCGCGGACGCAATGGCAGGCGCAACGAGCGCGGACCGCGGTCCGATGCCCCGGTCGAAAACGGCGAAGGCCGCCAGTCGCCCCTGGGTGTTGCCAGCGAAGAAGCGGCCCCGGCAGCTGAAATGGGGGGTGCGGCGGCGGAGCGGCCGATGGGTGAAACACGCGAGCCGCGTGAACCGCGCGAGCGGCGTCCGCGCGAACGCAATGGACGCGGACGCGGCGAGCGCGGCCGCTCTGCCGAGCAGGGGCCTCGTGATTCCCAGGAGGCTGCGGCGCCACAAGATGCGGGTGACGCATCCACTGCAGCGCTTGCTTCGGACCATACGTCCCAACAACCATTGGTGGCGCCGGCGATTGGAGCGTCCGTGGCGGCTCCTGCCCCTGCCCCTGTGCCTGCGCCGGCAGCCCTGGCCAACGCGGCGCCATTGGCGGCACCCGTGGCCGGTGGCATGCCGAAAGTGGATCGCTACGCGCTCCCGATCGCAGTGCTTGACGAGGTTGCTAGCAGCTCGGGCCTGCAATGGGTGAATTCCGATCCGTCGCGTGTGGCCGCTGTGCAGGCAGCGATTGCCGCGGAACCGCAGGCACCCCGGGTGCCGCGCGAACGTCCGGCTGCGGTGCAGGTGGATACGGGGCCGTTGGTGCTGGTGGAGACCAAGCGCGATCTGCGCAACATGGTGCTGCCTTTCGAACAGGACCCGGCAGCGCAATAAACCGGCCCGGGGCGCAGGCCCCGGGTGCACTACAGGCTGGACGCCTCCTGCAGCGCCTGCCGATAGGCATCGGCTGCGGCGACGCTGTCCTGTCGCTGCTCGGCCATCAAGGCCAGCGCCTTCCAGGCGTCCCGCTTGAACGTGGGGTCCTGCAGCAATGTAAGTGACTGCTTGAGTAACTGCTGTGCCTTGCCCCACAGGCTGAGCTGCATGCACACGACCCCTGCCAAATACTGCAACACAGGGTCACGCGGGTTGCGCATCTGGGCCGACTCGATGCGCGTCAGCCAGGCCCTGTCCGGCGCCGCATCCGGCGCACCGCCACTGTTGCGAAAGCTCGATTCCAGCACGCGCACCAGGCGCAGCCGCTGCGCCAGGGTCAGCGCGTCCATGTGCTCCGCCATGGCATCCCACAAGGGCAACAGCCACTGGCGTGCGAGTTCGCCGTCACCGCCCAGCACCAGCAAGCGCTCCGCCGCCTGTATCGCCACATCGGGCATCTGCCGTTCAGAAGCTTCCAATGCGGCCCAGGCCCGCTGCGCCTGGGCCGCATCGTGGGCACTGCGCAACCACTCCAGCGCCAACCCCCGCGCGATGCTGGCGCCTGCAGCCTCGGAGAACGCCCGGTGTTTGGTCAGCAGGCGCGCTATTTCCAGCGCAGCGAGCGTGTTGCCCGCCCGCCGCTCAACCTTGAAGCGCAGCCGCAGTGCCACAGTTCTGCGTCCGGCGCCTTGCGGCAGTCGCCCGAGCCAATCCAGTGCACGGGGCGCGTCGCGGTCATCAAAGGCCCACTTGGCGGCGCGCAGCTGCAGCCCGTCACGGGTATCCTGGGCATCACGCGCCGAGGCGTGTTCCAGCGCCTGCTGGAAGTGCTGCTCACGCACGCCCTGGTCCTGCAGGGCATGGGCGCTTTCCGCCGCCAACAGGTGAGACAGGGTGCGCAACCGATCCGCATAGGGCAAGGCATTGCCGCTGCCTGCCACCGACGCTTCGAGCGCTATCACCGCCTCGGCCGCCTTGCGCGCCCGAATGAAGCGCCCCCCGGTCAGATGCGACAAGGATTCCAGCAGTTGGGTCTGGATCGCCCGCTCTTTTTGCAGCAGGCGCCAGCGCCTGGCCTCACGCGGAATACGGAACATGGCCGCCAGGGCGCGCAGCGCCAGGTGCATGGCCAAAAAGGCCGCAGCCAGACCGAGCAAAACCATGTTGAGCGACAGGTCCACCCGCACCGGGTACCAATAGACCGTGACGGTGCCCGGATTGCTGCCAGCAAACAGCGCCGCTGCGGCGGCCACCGAAAACATCGCCATGAGCCACAGGGCTGCCCGCATGGTCAGCGCCCCGCCGCAGCCACGGAAAGCGCCGCCAGCGTGTCATCCACACGTGGGATTTCGAGCGACTGCATTTGGCCCTGCACCTGCTGCAGGAGCGCAATCGCAGTCTGGGTCTTGCGCGAGGAGCGGTCAAAAAGGCGACCGATGGCGGCACCGGCATCAGCCAGGTCCGAGCGCGCTGAATCGGTCTGGCGCGACAGCAGGCCCAGCCGGGCATTGAGCAGCTGGAGCTTGAGGTTTTCGCGCAGGAAGAAAGACTGCTCGGGCGACAACAACGCCGACTGGGGGTCCTCAATGCGGCTGATGCGCACCAGTCCTTCAACCTCATCCCGCACCGCCATCCAGAGGCGGACCCACCAGGTCGAAACGCTTTCCTCGGGCTTGCGCCGGATCGGCTCACTGGCCCTGGCCGTCGGCAGGGCATTGGCCACCGGCAATTCATCGGCCAAGACCACCAATTCGTCCATCTTGACCAACAGGGCCGGTATGTCGGCTACGGCCGTGCCCTTGACCCGACCCAGATCCCGGGCCACCACCCGCTGCAGCGCCGCCAGCCGCGGCTGCGCTGCCCGCGTGAGCCGCAATTCCGCACTGCGCAAAGCCGCCAGCAGGGGCTCGACACTGCCTGTCAATTGAGCCTGCTGCTGCGCCAGTCGAATCGCCGATTCAATGTCCACCACCAGGTTTTCGTCGCGTGACCGCGACAGGCTTTGCATCAGTTCTTCCAGTTGGGTGCGCTGAAGGGACACCTCGGCCAACCGGGCATCGGTCACCGCAAGCTTGGCCGCCGTCTCCAGCGCCAGTTCCTGGGCGCGTTTGGCGGTCGCCCGGGCTTCCGCTGCCTGGCCGCCCGCGTCTGCACTCTGGCGCGCCAGTTGCTCCTGCATTGCGTTGAGTTTCTGCCAACCCAGATAACTGCCGGTAACACCGGCCAAGGCCAGCAGTGCGACCCCGTAAAACCAGCTTCTGGGCATCGGCTTTGCAGGCGCAACTGCGGGGGATGGGACCGCAGATTCCGTATCGGAGTTCATTGCAAGGATTCTATCGAGGCGACCAAATCGGCCAGCGCCGGACGTGACTCGCAAACAACACCAAACCCCAGTGCCCGGGCCGCCGCGCCGATGCGCGCATGCGTGACCACCGCCCGGGCGTGGCGCCAGTCGGCGGCCGGCATCAGCGCCTGCAGCCGCTCCAGCGCCTCTGAACTGCTGAACAGCCACACCGAACCGTCGGCAGCGGCCCTCAGGGCCAGGGCCTGCGCTGCCATATCCCAGGCGGGGGCGCTGCGCTGGTACGCCACCAGAAAATCCACCTGGCCGCCCGCCGCGCGCACCTGGCCGGCAAACCAGTCGCGCCCCACCCCCTGCGCCGGACCCGCATCGTCCTCGTCCTGCCCACCCTCGGCAATATCGCTGCCCTGGGCCTGTGCGCCGCGCACCACCAAAACCCGAGAGCCAGGGCCGATCGCAGACCCAGCGACGCTCCACAGCGCTTCCGAATCAAACTGCTGCGCCGCCGGATCTGGCGCATCGACCCGCGCCGGGTCCACCTGCGCGCGCACCAGCGCCGCCCGGCTGCCCGGCCCTGTTACCAGCGCTCTTGTTTTTGTAGCGAAAAGCCCAGAAAAATCAAGGGCTCCAGCAGGTTTTAATGCAAAGAACTGATCGACGGCATTGGCGCTTACAAACATCACGGCGTCATAGTGCGCTAGGCGCAGCCAGGCCGCCTGCACAGCAGCAGCATCCGATGCCGGTTGTATGGTGATCAGGGGAAGGGCCACCGCGTCGAAACCGGCCTGCGCCAGTGCGCCCACCCACTTCCCGGCCTGGGATGCGGGGCGGGTCACGATGACGCGGCGGGTCACATCGAATGGCCTGCAGCCTGCACGGCGGCTTTGAGTTGCCGTGCCACCTGCTCACCGAGCCCGACTGCGGCTTCGGTGTCAACGACACGCGACTGCGCCTGCGTTTGCACCAGCGCATGCTGCCCCTGCGGGTCGCCCCAGGCGGCACGGATGTGCAGGACGTCCCCTTCCAAGGTGCCGTGGGCGGCCAGCGGCATGGAGCAACTGCCCCCCATGACGCGGCTCACGGCGCGTTCGGCGGCAACCACCAGCCAAGTCTGGGAATGCATGAGCGGCGCCAGTGCCGCCCGCACATCGTCACGCCCACTGCAAACTTCGATGCCCAGCGCGCCCTGCCCCGCCGCCGGCAGCATGTCCGTGGTTTCGAACACCGCTCGGATCCGCGCGACCAACCCGAGCCGCTTGAGACCGGCGGCCGCCAGGATGATGCCGTCGTACAGCCCTTCGTCGAGTTTACGCAGCCGGGTGTCGAGGTTGCCGCGCAAGGCTTCGATCTTCAGGTCCGGGCACAGCGCCTGCACCAGCGCCATGCGGCGCAGGCTGGAGGTACCGACCACCGCACCCTGTGGCAGGGACTGCAGGCTGGCGTAACGCGCAGACACCCAGGCATCGCGGGGGTCTTCGCGCTCCATGACGCAGGCCAAATCAAAGCCGGGCGGCAGTTCCATGGGCACGTCCTTGAGCGAATGCACCGCCAGGTCCGCGCGCCCGTCTTGAAGCGCCGCTTCCAGTTCCTTGACGAACAGCCCCTTGCCGCCCACCTTGCTCAGGGCCCGGTCCAGGATCTGGTCGCCCTGGGTTGTCATGCCCAGAAGGGTGACGCGGTGCCCCTGTTGCTCCAGCAATGCCTTTACGTGCTCGGCCTGCCACAGGGCGAGCCGACTCTCGCGTGTCGCGATGGTGAAATGTTGCATTGCAGTAACCTAGTTGTAACGTTGCGCGCGCTCTTGATGCTAGCATGGACGGCATGAAAAATTCTGCGCTTTCCACCGCTGTGGCGGGCACTCCCCAGCCCGCCCGAAAGTCAACCAGCGCTGCGGCGGCAACGCAGACCAAAGACAATGAGCGCCCTCTGACCGAGGACATCCGCCTGCTCGGGCGGATCCTGGGCGATGTGATCCGCGAGCAGGAAGGGGTGGAGGCCTACGAGCTGATCGAGCAGATCCGGACCCTGTCGGTCGCCTTTCGCCGCCATGCCGACCACGACGCCGACAAGGCGCTGAAAAAGCTGCTCAAGAGCCTCAGCGGGGACCAGACCGTCAGCGTCATTCGCGCCTTCACCTACTTCAGCCACCTGGCGAACCTGGCCGAAGACCGGCACCATATCCGCCGGTACGCCGTCCACGAGCGCGCGGGGGAAACCCAGGAAGGCAGCCTCGAAGTGGCGCTGTCGCGGCTGCGTTGGGCCGGGATCGCGCCGCGCACCATCGCCCAAACGCTTGCCCAGAGCTACGTGGCGCCGGTGCTGACCGCGCACCCGACAGAGGTCCAACGCAAAAGCATTCTGGATGCCGAGCGCGACATCGCCCAGCTGCTGACGGCGCGCGATGACATCCGGCAAAGGGCAGCGCCGCATGCCGGAAAAAAGGATGCGCTCACCCCGCGGGAGTTGTCCGCCAATGAAGCACAGATGCGGGCCCGGGTCATGCAACTGTGGCAGACGCGCTTGTTGCGCTACAGCAAGCTGACCGTGGCTGATGAAATCGAAAACGCACTGAGCTATTACGAGTCGACCTTCCTGCGCGAAATACCCAAGCTCTACCTGGAGCTGGAAAATCTGCTGGGCACGCAACCGGTGCACACCTTTTTGCGCATGGGGCAGTGGATCGGGGGCGACCGCGACGGCAACCCGAATGTCAGCGCGCAGACGCTGGAATACGCGCTGCGGCGGCAGTCCGAGGTGGCGCTGCGGCATTACCTCACCGAGGTGCACTACCTGGGCACTGAGCTTTCGATCTCGGCCATGCTGTCGTCCTGCACACCAGAGTTGCTGGCGCTGGCCGAGAGTTCACCAGACCGCAACGAACACCGCAAGGACGAACCCTACCGCAAGGCCCTGACAGGCATGTATGCGCGGCTGGCTGCCACGCTGCACAACCTTACTGGCACCACAGCAGCGCGGCATGCAGTGGCGCCGCAAAACTGCTACCTGCAGGCGGAGGAATTCATTGCCGATTTGCGCACCATTGAAACCTCGCTCAAGGCCAACCACGGCACTGCCCTGGCGGCGCAGCGCCTGCACCCGCTGATCCGCGCGGTGCAGGTGTTCGGCTTCCATCTGGCCACGGTGGACCTGCGCCAGAGCTCGGACAAACACGAGGAGGTGGTGGCCGAACTGCTGGCCACCGCCCGGGTGGAGTCCAGTTACCAGACGCTCGACGAGACCGCCAAGCGGCAGCTGCTGGTGCGCCTGCTCAATGACGCGCGCCCGCTGCGCGTGCACGATGCCAATTACTCCGCCCACAGTGTGGCGGAACTGGCCATCTTCGCCATGGCCAAAACCATGCGCGAGCGCTTCGGGCATGAGGCCATACGCCACTACATCATCAGCCACACCGAGGCGGTCAGTGACCTGCTGGAAGTACTGCTGCTGCAAAAGGAAGTGGGGCTGATGCACCGTACGCTCGACGCCGAAGCACGCAGCGACCTGATCGTAGTGCCCTTGTTCGAGACCATCGAAGACCTGCGCAATGCCGCACCGATCATGCGCGAGTTCTATGCACTGCCCGGCATTGCCAGCCTGGTCCAGCGCAGCGGAGCGGAGCAGGACATCATGCTGGGGTACTCGGACAGCAACAAGGACGGGGGCATTTTTACCAGCAACTGGGAGCTCTACCGCGCCGAGATTGCGCTGGTCGAACTGTTTGACGAACTGGCGGCCGAACATGCCATCCGGCTGCGCATGTTCCATGGACGCGGCGGCACCGTCGGGCGCGGTGGCGGCCCGAGCTACCAGGCCATCCTGGCGCAGCCACCGGGAACGGTGCGCGGTCAGATCCGGCTGACCGAGCAGGGCGAAGTGATCGGCTCCAAATACGCCAACCCCGAAATCGGCCGGCGCAACCTGGAAACCCTGGTGGCCGCCACCCTGGAAGCCACCCTGCTGCAACCCACCAAATCTGCCACCCGGGCGTTTCTGGAAGCGGCTGCGGAATTGTCGCAAAGCAGCATGTCGGCCTACCGGGCGCTGGTATACGACACCCCGGGCTTTACCGAATACTTCTTCAGCTCCACGCCGCTGCGGGAAATCGCCGAGCTCAATATCGGCTCGCGTCCGGCTTCACGCAAGGCGCTGCAACGCATCGAGGACCTGCGGGCCATTCCGTGGGGGTTTAGCTGGGGCCAGTGCCGCCTGACGCTGCCAGGCTGGTTCGGCTTTGGCTCCGCAGTGCGGGCATTTACCCAGGGCGCAACGCCAGCGCAAAGCCGCGAGCGCCTGGCACTGCTGCAGAAAATGTACCGGCAATGGCCATTTTTTGGCACCCTGCTGTCCAATATGGACATGGTGATGGCCAAGAGCGATCTGGCGCTGGCTTCGCGCTATGCAGAGCTGGTGGGTGATGCCAAACTGCGCAGAAAGATTTTCTCGGCGATCGAAAGCGAGTGGCAGGCAACCAGCCAGGCGCTGGCCCACATCACCGGCGAAAAACAACGGCTGGCCAACAACATCGGGCTGCAACGCTCCATCCGCCACCGCTTTCCCTACATCGATCCCCTGCACCACCTGCAGATCGAACTGGTGCGCCGATACCGGGAAGGCAAGGCCGATGAACGCGTGCAACGCGGGATCCACATCTCGATCAACGGCATCGCCGCAGGGCTGCGCAACACCGGCTGAGCACCCCGACCACGTCGCCGGGAGCAGCCCTGCCGGGCCTCAGTCCTTGGCGGGCGCGTCCTGGTGAATGCGGCTGACGACCCAGCAGGCGAGCGCAATCAACAATATGGCGCCGCTTTCGTAGATCAGGATGGACGGATCGGTTTCCTTGCCTTGCAAAATGATCAAACGGCTCAGCGCCGTCATGGCGATGAACAGGGGAATGGTGATGGGAATACGGTGGCTGCTGTAAAACGCGCCCAGCATGCCCAGCACCTCGGCGTAAATGAACATCAGCAGCAGGTCCTTGAGTTCGACGTGGCGGTGCTCGATCAGCTGAAAGATTTCCTGCCCCATGGCCACCACGGTAAAGGCGGCAATCAGGAGCAGGAAGGTTTTTTCAGCAAAATGGATGATGCTTTTGACGTTCATGGCGGTGCGGGCAGATGCGATGGTGCCCAGCCTATCAGTGTTGACGGCGAGCGGCAGGATGTCCTCAGCCTGCGTAGGGATATCACCCTGTGGCTAGTCCCCGCGCCAGCAAGTCCCTGACAGCCGCAAGCTGCCGGCGCGACACGAAGAGAACGTCATCAATGCCATCCAGCCGCAACGCCCAGCCGTCCCCCTCTTCCGGGTCGTAGTGCCGCTCGAGCGCACGCGCAGCACGCCGGGCGATCAGCGCGTTTCGGTGGATTCGCAGAAAGCGGGTGGCGTACTTTTCCTCCAGTTCATTGAGTGCGCCGTCGATGACGTAACTGCGCAAGGCGGTTCGCACCGTGATGTACTTGAGTTCCGCCTTGAAATAAACGATGGCGGCCAGGGGCAGCCGCTCGGTGCGGTGCCGGTCCTGAATCACCAACACCTCTTCCACCATGGAATCCCCCTCTGACCCTTGCAAATTGTGGGCCTTGCGCTCTACTTTTTGTAGCGCAGCCTGCAGCCTCTCCTGGCGCACCGGCTTGGTCAGGTAATCCAACGCATCCAGTTCGAAGGCTTCGACGGCATACCCGGCGTGGGCGGTGACGAACACCAGTGCCGGTGGGTGGGGCAATGCCGCCAGCGACCGGGCCAGTGCCCGCCCGTCGATGGCAGGCATCTGGACATCCACCAGCGCCAGGTCAAAGGTCTGCTGTTGCACCAAGGCCAGCGCATCGGTGGCATTGGACGCCTGGGCCAGCACCCGGGCTGCTGGCGCGCTGCATTGCCCCAGCAGCGTGACCAGACGGGCCCGTGCCAGGGCTTCGTCATCGACTACCAGCACACGCAGAGGCGGCTGCCCGGGGTCTGGCGGGGGATCGGGCAGACCGCCACTCACGCTGGCACCTCGATACGCACCTGGTAGCGACCGTCGCGCATGCCGCAGCGAAATTGCCCCTGCACATCGTGCAACAGCGCCAGCCGCTCGCGCACATTGTGCAAGGCCACACCCGCGCCTTGCGCACCCGGGCCGGCAGGCACGGTGTTGCTCACTTCGATGGTCACCACCGAACCACGCCGCCGGGTCGCGATCAGCAGGTCTGCGCCCGTCCCGCTGGGCTCCACACCATGGCGCACCGCGTTCTCCACCAGGGGTTGCAGCAGCAGCGGCGGGAGCATGGCCGCATTTGCCAGCGGATCGAGCTCCCATTGCACGCGCAGGCGCTCGTGAAAGCGCACCTGTTCGATCGCCAGGTAGCGCCGGGCGAGGATGATCTCATCGGCCAGCGTCACCGGCGCACCACGGTCCTTGAGTGCGCTGCGAAACAGGTCACTCAAATCTTCCAGCAAGGCTTCTGCCTTGGCCGGCTCGGCCCGCACCAGGGCGATAGCGCTGTTGAGCGTGTTGAACAGAAAATGCGGTCGAATTCGGGATTGCAGTTCGGCCAGGCGCGCCGTGGCATCGGCGGGCATCCTGCCCCTGGCGCGCAACACCAGCGCCCCCACCAGCGCCGACGACAGCAATGCACCACTGCAGGCGCTGGCAATCCAGGGGGGTGCGTCCGAGAGTCCGGTCAGGGCCAGCATGCCGCAGCCATACAGCCCGGCCAGGCCACCCAGGCCCATGGCCACGGCGTACTGCACCACAGGCACCCAGCGCGCCAGCAGGCGCTTGCAGGCACAGGCGGTGAGCAGCCACACCAGGGTCGCCGGCAGTGCCACCCCCGTCACCAGCAGCATCCGCCCCAGCCAGGCGACGGCATTGGCGGAGCCGAACATGCAGCCCACGGCGACTACCAGCTCCACAAAAAGCACCGCCCGCAGCACCACGCCTGCCTGACATGCATCAAACACCAGCACCGGCGCACGCCCGGCTGGCACTGGCGCACCCGGCGGGAGGGTCGATAATGTTCGGGTGTCATTCATGCTTCCCCGGATTTTGCCGCTGTCCGGCACTTTTTAACAACCGTGCACCATGCCCTCCGACAACCAACTCGACAATAAATCCCAGGCCTGGTCCGCGCTTTTTTCCGAGCCCATGAGCGACCTGGTCAAGCGTTACACGGCCAGCGTGTTTTTTGACAAGCGCCTGTGGCAGGCCGACATCGCTGGCAGTCTGGCCCATGCCGACATGCTCGCGGCCCAGGGCATCATCGGCGCAGAAGACCTGGCCGCGATCCGCGCCGGCATGGCCACCATCCGCGAAGAGATCGAATCCGGTGCATTCGTCTGGAAGCTCGATCTGGAAGATGTGCACCTCAACATCGAAGCGCGCCTGACCCAGTTGGCAGGCGATGCCGGCAAACGGCTGCACACCGGTCGCAGCCGCAACGACCAGGTCGCAACCGATATCCGCCTGTGGCTGCGCGACGAGATCGACCTGATCGTCGCCCTGCTGGCCGGACTCCAGCGGGCCCTGGTGGAGATTGCGGATGCGCATGTCGACGTGATCCTGCCGGGCTTTACCCACCTGCAGGTGGCGCAGCCGGTGAGCTTTGGGCACCACATGCTGGCCTACGTGGAAATGTTCAGCCGCGATGCAGAGCGCATGACCGATGTGCGCCGGCGCGTCAACCGTCTGCCACTCGGTGCGGCCGCGCTGGCCGGCACCAGCTACCCGCTGGACCGCGAGCGCGTAGCGGCGGCGCTGGGCATGGAAGGTGTCTGCCAGAACAGCCTCGATGCCGTGAGCGACCGCGACTTTGCCATCGAATTCGCCGCGGCGGCATCGCTGGCCATGGTGCACATCAGCCGCCTCTCGGAAGAGCTGATCCTGTGGATGAGCCAGAGCTTTGGCTTTATTGACATTGCCGACCGCTTTTGCACCGGCTCGTCCATCATGCCGCAGAAAAAAAACCCGGATGTCCCCGAACTGGCGCGCGGCAAGACCGGCCGTGTGGTAGGCCACCTGATGGGCCTCATCACCCTGATGAAGGGCCAGCCCCTGGCCTACAACAAGGACAACCAGGAGGACAAGGAGCCGCTCTTTGACACGGTCGACACCCTCAAGGACACGCTGCGGATCTTTGCCGAGATGGTCGGTGGCATTACGGTCAAGCCGCTGGCCATGCAGGAAGCAGCGCGCCGGGGCTATGCCACGGCGACGGACCTGGCCGACTACCTGGTGAAGAAGGGGCTGCCGTTCCGCGACGCGCACGAGGTGGTGGCGCATGCGGTCAAGATGGCAATCGGCCGCGGCCAGGATCTGTCCGAGCTGCCACTGGAAGAACTGCGCCGATTCAACCCCGCCATCGATGCCGACGTTTTCGAGGTGCTCAGCCTGCGTGGTTCGCTCGATGCGCGCAACACACAGGGGGGTACCGCTCCGGCGCAGGTGCGCTTGCAAATTGCGCGGCATCGCGCCCGCTTGGCCTAGCCTCGTCCGGTAGCTTCCATGGCCAGTCGCCCACTCGCCGGCATCCATAGCAAAGGACTGTTGATCGGGGTGGGCCTGCTGCTGCTGGTGCATGTGGCTGGCACCGTGGGCTACCACACCATCGGACGGCCCGACGCCACTTGGGTGGACAGTTTCTACATGACATTCATCACCGTGGCGACCATTGGCTATGGCGAGACGGTCGACCTGAGCAACCACCCGGGCGGACGCCTGTTCACCGTGCTGATTGCCATGGTGGGCATAGGCGCCATGAGCTACCTGTTTTCCAGCCTGGTGGCCCTGCTGGTGAGTTCCGATCTCAACACTGCACTCAGGAGCAAGCGTATGGAAAAACAGATAGCCGGACTCAGGGGCCATTACATCGTGTGCGGGATCGGGCGGGTCGGGTCCAATGTGGCCAAGGAATTGATGGCCACGGCGCGGCCCATGGTGGTGTTGGAGAACGACCGCGCCGCACTGGACCGCTGGCTGGAGTTCCATCCCGAGGCACTCCATCTGCATGCCGACGCGGCCGATGACGACGCCCTCAGGCGCTGCGGCCTGGCCACGGCGGCGGGCGTTTTCGCCGTCACCGGGGATGACAGCCACAATCTCATGATCGCCCTGTCGGTGAAGCTGCTGCACCCGGGTTGCCGGGTGGTAGTGCGACTGCACGACATCCGCAACGCCGCCAAGGCGCGCAAGGCGGGCGCGGACGAAATCGTCTCGCCGGACTTCACTGGCGGCATGCGCATCGCCTCGGCGATGGTGCGGCCCCATGTGGTCAATTTCATGGACCAGATGCTGCGCAGCGACCAGGGACTGCGGGTCGAGGAAGTGGTGGTGCCCCCAGACTTCATCACTGCCCCGCTGTCCACGGTGGCGCCGCGCTCGCGCGACTACCTGCTCATGGCAGTCCAGGAGAACAGCCAGTGGACCTTCAACCCGGATGAACAGCACCCTGTCCGGGCCGGCGCCACGCTGGTGTTCATGGCCAGTGCCGGCGGCAGGACTCTGCTGAAGGGGCGCATACGGACCTGAGCCCTCGGGCCGTCCGCTGCGGTGGCACAATGCCCACGGGGAAGACCGATGCCGCACACAGGTTCGGCTCCCCTGGCTTTCACTTTTCTCCCTGAGGTTTTCATGCTGTTGCGGACTGTTATTTGCGGATGGTTAATGGCCGCCTGTGCCGGCGCGTCGGGCCAGGGTTCGGCGCCGACCACCGAACAGATGATTGAGCAACTCAAAACCACCCCAAGAACCCGCAGTTTGCGCAATCTGGTGGTGGAAGCCGCGCCGGCAGCTGACAACGCAGCGGCGTCGCCGGCCACGCCGGCTGCCGGCGTCACGGCCGCGCTGGCTACCGAGCCGGCACCATCCCTGTCCTTGCGGGTGCAATTCGATTTCGATTCGGCGCGCATCCGCCCGGAAAGCATGCTGGCACTGTCCAACCTGGCAGCCGCGCTGAACGCCCCGGTGCTCGCGCAGTCCCGGTTCGCCGTGGAAGGACACACCGACGCCAAAGGCAACGCCGACTACAACCGCCGGCTCAGTGAGCAGCGGGCCCTGGCCGTGCGTGATTTCCTGGTCTCCAAAAGCGTCGAAATTTCCCGTCTGCAGGCCTCGGGCAAAGGCTCCTCGGAGCTGGCCAACAAGAGCGACCCGCTGTCGGCCGAGAACCGGCGCGTGCGCGTGGTCAACCTGGACTGACCTTGGCCGATTTCCTGCGGCAAGCCTATGGAAAATGGGCATTCTGGCTCGGCGGCCTGCCGGCCCGGCGGGTAATCTGGAGCCTGACGTGCCTGTTCTCGCTGTGGGTGCTGGCCGACGTGCTGGTCCTTCGGTGGACCGGTGGCATGGCCCAGACCTCCTACGATGCGATGGTGCGCTCCCGGCTGCTGGTGCCCGCACCGGACCCACGGATTGTGGTGATCGACATCGATGAGCCATCCCTCAGCCGCATGGCCCCGGAGTTCGGGCGCTGGCCCTGGCCGCGCGACACCCTGGCGACCGTGCTCGATTACATCGAGCAGCAGCAGCCTGCCGCGATCGTCTGGGACATCGTTTTTTCGGACGCTGACCGCATCAGCCCGGGCGGGGATGCAGCGCTGGATGCCGCCGTCCGGCGCAGCCCGCACAGCCACTTCCCGGTGGTGCGCCTGCACAAGGACACCGACGCCACCAGTGCCATCTCGCGCGCCGTATTGCCCACGCTGTGGGCCGGGGCAGCTCCCGGCACAGGCCCGCAGAAGCCGTCCACAGTGGCCCTTATCGCCCCAGCCTTGCCAGCCATCGCCGCCGCCCGGCTGGGGTACAACAATGGCTACCCGGATGCGGACGGCGTGTTACGCAGGTACCGCCATTTTGAAACCCTGGCGGATGGCAGCACCATACAGTCCATCGCGATGAGCGCCCTGTCAGCGGTGGATCCACCGGCTTACCAGCGGATGGTTGCGGACCTGCCAGCAACCATGGGCCCGGCCCACCAGGGTGCCGGCGACTTGATTGCCTGGCGCGCATCGGCATCCGCATACCCCCACGTTCCGTTTGCCGACGTGTTTGAAGCAGCAGACAGCGGGCGCAATCCCTCAGCGGTGCCCGCACTGGCCGGAAAAATTGTGCTGATCGGCTCCACCGCCGCTGCATTGCATGACATTCACCCTACCCCCCTGGCCAAAGACCAACCGGGGGTCGATTCGCTGGCGGCCGTGATCGACAATGCCGTCAACCACCGGCACTTGCGGGAGCTGCCGCGCTGGCTGAATGCTGTGCTGGCGATTGCGCTGTGCATTGGTCTGGCCCTGTGGGTCGAGCACCGAAAAATTTCTTCGCTGTCCATGCTGATCCTGGCCTTGCCTGCCAGCCTGTTGTTCGTAAGCTACCTGACTCTCAACGGGCTGCCGGTCTTTGTCGATCTGCACCTCTCGGCGGGGCTGGCGTTGCTGTTTTTGGCCTGCCTGCGGTACTGGAGCCAGCTGCGGCGCAGCTTCTGGTGCGCCGTGCCGCTGGCGGACGGCGAGCCCTGGGGCATGGTGCACCTGGTGCGCGACGAGCCCTGGATGGATGAGCCGCTGGACCGCCTGATCGACCTGCTCGAACGTCGGCTGCCGCGCTGCCGCATCATCGTTCCGGACGTCGCCGGCGTTACGGTGGCAAACCTGCAGTCATTGCGCTGGCCCGAATTGGTCCGCCACTGCGCGATCATCGGCCCTGCACACGACCTGTCGCGTGAATACAACCGCATGCAGGAGGCCATGGCACCGATTGCCCGCTGCAATGGCATGATGCTGACCCTACCCGGCCTCATGGACCGGGCAGCTTTGGCCAGGACCGCACTGCAGTTGTGGTCCCGCGCCCAGGAAACGACAACACACGGAGACATCGCATGTCAGTAAACAGGTGGTTGATTGCCACAACTCTGGCGTTCAGCGCCAGCGCGTACACGCTGGCCTCAGCGCAGACCCCGGGCCAGCCGGTGAGAGTAAGCAAGGCCACGGAACTGCGGGCGGACAAACTGGCAACCGCGGCGGTGCTGCAAAGCCTGCCTGCCAATGCCGAGCTCAGGCTGATCAGCGCCGAGGGCGGCTGGGCCTGGGTGGAAGTGATCGATGGCGCGAAAAAACCCGGTACGGCAGTTGCAGGCTGGGTACGCGCCAGTGCCCTGAACTGGAAATCGGATGCCTCTGCGGTCAGCGGCATGGCCAGTGGCCGCGAAGTTGCGGGTAACACCGCGCTGACGCTGGGGGTGCGCGGCATGCCACCCCGCTCCAACCGCCATGCCCTGATCATTGGCATCAGCCAGTACGCCGATCCGGCCACACCACAGCTGCCCGGCGTGAAAATTGACCGGGAGTCCGCGACACAAATGGCCCAAAGCATGCAGGTGCCCGTGGAAAATATCCGCTATCTGCAGGACAGCCAGGCCACGGGCGATGGCATCCGCAAGGCCATTCAGGAGCTGACCGACCGGGTGCAAGAGGGGGACCGGGTGTTCATTCACTACTCCGGCCACGGCACACGTTACCCGGACCCTACAGCCGGTGGCTGCGTGGAGGCGCTGCTGGCCTATGACGGTGGTAACCGCGGCCTGATCTCCAACCACGAGATGGTGGACATGCTCTCGGGCATTACCAACAAGACCGACAAGTTGTTTGTGATGTACGACGCCTGCCATTCCGGTGGCGTGGCCCAGGCGGCAGCCGTGCTGCGCACCCGTGGCATCGTCACTGCCACGGACGAGGGTGCCCTGCGCCCGAAATTCGCTGGCATTTCCGAGGAATGTGGCCGTCCGGTCAATGTCAAGACACGCAACCTGGTGGTCGAGGCGGTGAACAAGGGCACCATGCCCCAGGACATCATCCACTTGAGCGCTTCGCGGGACAACGAAATTAGCTTCGATGATGAAGCCAAGGGCGGACTGGCCACCCAGTACATGCGCGACTGCCTGCTACGCGATGCCCGGGACCTGGACAATTCCGGATCGATCAGTATTGAAGAAATCCGGCAGTGCGCCCAGGAAAAAATCAACAACCGCATGAACAACAATGCCAGCTTCAAACCGCACAACCTGACCCTCAATGGCAATGCGGCTTTTGTGCCAGCCTGGTTTAGCCAGGTGGCGCTCGCACCGGTGGTTTTCGTGACCACGCCGCTGCCAACACCGGTGGCGGTGGCGGCGGCTGTGCAGGCATCCACATCCAAACCGCCTGTGCCTGGCACCGTAGCGACCGCCCCATCAGCCGTGCCGGTGCCTGCCCTAG